>Ga0210389_10001033_pt1 | contig 23288 bp, 21 predicted proteins | sample IncBWH28OmetaG_FD_160127 | JGI IMG/M metagenome (GOLD analysis project Ga0210389, IMG submission 160127) | Forest soil microbial communities from Barre Woods Harvard Forest LTER site, Petersham, Massachusetts, United States - Inc-BW-H-28-O ...
GGCAGGGACCTGGACCCCGTCCGTCGCGCTGTCTGAGTTCCAGCAGCAGTACACCGCGCACAAGAACATCAACGCGGCGCTCATCCCGAACGACGAGAACGGCGCCCCGATCATCCACTACCTGCAGGGCCAGGGCATCAAGGCGAAGACCTTCCCGACCACCGGGCAGGACGCCACGCTGACCGGCCTGCAGAACATCCTGAGCGGCTACCAGTGCGGCACGGTCTACAAGCCGATCTACGAAGAGGCCCAGGCCGCCGCCGCGCTCGCGCTCTACGTGCGCGCCGGCCAGACGCCGCCGACCACCCTGGTCAACGGCTCCACCCAGGACACCACGGCCAACGTCAGCGTGCCTTCTGTCCTGCTGAACCCGGAGTGGGTCACCACGGCCAACATGAACTCGACCGTCATCGCGGACAAGTTCGTGCCAGCCAGCCAGCTCTGTGCGGGCTCGTTCGCGAGCTCCTGCACTGCGGCCGGCATTTCCGGGTAATAAGAAAGCACACCGCTCGTTCGGGGTGCGGGCGACCCAGCCCGCGCCCCGAACGGCGTCATGAGGCAGGATGTGACCGTGAACGACGCTGAGCCGCTGCTGCGGCTGCGTGGCATCGGGAAGAGTTTCGGGCCCGTGCACGCGCTGACTGACATCAACCTAGACATTCCCGCCGGCCAGGTCACCGCCCTGGTCGGCGACAACGGCGCGGGCAAGTCGACGCTGATCAAGACCGTCGCAGGCATCTGGGAGCCCAACACCGGCGAGATCATATGGCAGGGCAAGCCCCAGCATTTCCACTCGCCGAGGGACGCGACGAATGCGGGAATCGCCACCGTCTACCAGGACCTGGCGCTCGCCGACAACCTCGACATCGTGCAGAACATGATGCTCGGGCACGAGATGCTCAGGACCGGGCTCCTCGACGAGATCACGATGGAGAAGCAGGCGAAGAAGACCCTGGCTGACCTGCGGGTCACCACGGTGCGCAACATCCGCCAGCCGGTCGGCTCGCTGTCCGGCGGGCAGCGGCAGGCGGTCGCCGTGGCCAAGGCCGTTCAGCTTGACGCCAAGCTCGTGGTCATGGACGAGCCGACCGCGGCGCTCGGCGTCTCGCAGACCGCCCTCGTGCTCGACATCATCGAGCAGCTCGCCAGCCGGGGCATCGCCGTGCTGGTGATCTCCCACAACCTGACCGACGTGTTCCGCGTCGCCGACCGAATCGCGGTGCTCTACCTGGGGCGTATGGTGTCAAGTGGGCCCGTGGCCAACTACGACACCAACTCGACGGTGCACTGGATGACCACCGGCACCGCCCCCAACGGGCAAGCCGCCACACCGCAGAGCACGGAGGGCTGAGCAGTGACGTCCGTGAACCAAGAGCCGACGCCGACGCCGCCGACCGAGCCCGAACTCATTACCACGCCGGACGCGTCGGCCGACCTGCTCGCCAACAACTTCGGCGACTACCTGCGGATCGTCGGCAGGCGCGTCCGCTCGGGCGAGAGCGGCGCTCTCCCCGTCATCGCCGGCCTGATCGTCATCGTGATCATCTTCCAGGTGAAGAACTCGCTGTTCCTGTCGGCGGGCAACTTGGTCAACCTGATGGCCCAGTCGTCGTTCATCATCACGCTCGGCATGGCCGAGGTCTTCGTGCTGCTGCTGGGCGAGATCGACCTCGCCGCCGGCTTCACCGCGGCCTGCGCCGCCGTCGTCGCCCTGTGGATGCTCGCGCTCGGCGACCCGTTGTGGGCCGCGGTGCTCGCCTCGCTCGCCGCGGCCGCGGCCTACGGCGCGCTGCAGGGCATCGTCATCGCCAGGCTGAAGCTGCCGTCGTTCGTCGTGACCCTGGCCGGCCAGCTCGGCCTGTCCGGCGTGCTGCTCTACCTGATCAGCGCGACCGGCAACATCGGCGTCGGCGGCGTGATCAACCTGCACAACTCGGTCATCAACGACATCGAGAGCGGCTACCTCACCCCGACCGCCACCTGGATCGTGATGATCGTCATCGCGGCGCTGGCCGGCGCCGTCATCTTCTACAGCGACCTCCGCCGCCGCACCGCCGGCCTGGTCGCCCCGCCGGTGTCGGTCACCTTGCTGAAGGTCGGGGCGATCGTCGTCGCCGCCGTCGTCATCGCGTGGGTCGCGAACATCAACCGCGGCCGGCTGATCGTCCTCGAGGGCCTGCCGTGGGGCGTCCTCGTCGTGCTCGCGATCCTGTTCATCTGGACCGTCCTGCTCGGCCGGACCAGGTTCGGCCGTTACCTGTACGCGATCGGCGGCAACGCCGAGGCGGCGCGCCGCGCGGGCATCAACATCGTGCGGGTCCGCACGCTCGCGTTCGCGCTGTGCGGCCTGACGGCGGGCATGACCGGCATCATCTACGCCTCCTACCTGGGGTCGATCTCCACCGGCGTGGACGGCGGCCAGAACGTGCTGTACGCCATCGCGGCGGCGGTCATCGGCGGCACGAGCCTGTTCGGCGGGCGCGGCAAGATGCTGCACGCGGTGCTCGGCGGCCTGGTGGTCGGCGTCATCTACAACGGCCTTGAGCTGCTCGGCCTTTCGGCCGCGGCCCAGCTGATGTGGACGGCGCTCGTCCTGCTCGCGGCTGTCATCGTCGACCGGATTACCAGGGCAGGCTCAGCGGTCTGAGCCTGACCTGGGTGCCGCTGCCCGCTAACCGTTAACGGGTTCGTTAACGGTTAGCGGGCAGCGGCGTTCGGTGGCCGGCGTACAGGTGATAATGGAACGTGACTGACGGATCAGGGCGGCGCCGGGCCCCGCGGACCGGGCGGACCGCGCGGGGCGGGGCGCGGATCGCCGTCCACCGGGAGGTGCGGCTCGGAACGGCGGAGCTCGTCCCCGATCTCGACCGGACGGATTCCTGGCTGCTGTTCGTCGACGGAGTCCCGCAGAGCGGCGTCGACCTCGCCGACCCCGGATACCTCGAGTTCGAGTACGTCCGCAGGATCGGGCACGTCGCCGACCTGGCGTTCCCGCCCGGTGAGCCGCTGCGCGTGCTGCACCTCGGCGGCGGCGCGCTGACCCTCCCCCGTTACCTGCAGCACACCAGGCCCGGCTCGCGGCAGCTCGTCGCCGAGCTGGACGACGCGCTCACCGGCCTGGTCCGCGAGCACCTGCCGCTGCCCGCCGGGCACCGCATCCGGGTGCGCGCCGCCGATGCCCGCGCCGTGGCGGAGTCGGTTCACCCGGCGAGCTACGACCTGGTGATCGCCGACGTGTTCGCCGGGGCGGTGACCCCGGCGCACCTGACCACCGCCGAGTTCACCACCGCGACCGCCCGCGCGCTGCGGCCAGGCGGCGTCTACGCGGTCAATGTCGCCGCGGGGCAGTTGTCACCGGGGGATTCGACCGCCCGTGAAAAGGCGACGATATCGGACATGCGGCCGCCCGGGGGGACGACCCCGCGCCAGGGACTCGATGAGGCGCGGTCGGCAGTTGCCACCGTTCGTTCGGTATACGCGCAGACGTGCATGATCGCGGAGGCGAGCGTGCTCAGGGGCCGGCGCCGCGGCAACCTCGTGATCTTCGGCAGCGACCAGCCGCTGCCCGAGGCGGCGCTCGCACGGGCGGTGGCCGGCGACCCCTTCCCCGCGCGGCTGGTCACGGGTGAGGACCTGCGGCGCTTTGCCTCGGGCGCGGCGGTGATCACCGACGCCGCCGCGGCGGCTGTGACGGGTGCGGCGGGTGCGGTCGCTAACGTCTCAGCGTCACCTGAAGGCTCTGCGCAGTCAACGAACCGGTAATGCGTCCGATTCGCACGTTCTACAGCGGTACATTCTTCTACCCTTGGCCCATGGACTTGCCTCCCTCAGGTTGGTACCCGGATCCGTACGGGACGCCCAGTTTGCTCCGCTGGTGGGATGGGGCTGGCTGGACCCAGCACACCCACCCGGACGTCACGGCGGGCGCGAGCGGGGCAGGCGGCGGCCCGGAGCCGGCGACCGCGGTGCAGGCGACCGCGGTGCAGGCCGCGACCGCGCAGGCCACCGCCGTCCATGCCACCGCCGTGCAGGCGACGACCGTGCAGTCGGCCACGGGCCCCTCCACTGAGTGGCTGAGCCGGACCAAGCCGCCCACCGGGCGGCCGACCGCGCCGCAGCCTGCCCTGCCCGAGTATCCGGGTGCCGCCGTCGGGGTGGCGCCGACCGCCTACCAATCGCCGGTCACCATGGTCCAGGCGGGCGGCCTGCAGCAGGCGCCCGGCGCACCGACCACGGTGCAGCCGGGCTACCCGCAGCCCGGCTCGGTCCCGCCCATGGCCGGGCAGGGGGGCGGCGGCGACGGCACGCAGGTGCTTTTCCTCGGCGGCGACGCCTGGCAGGTGCCTGGCGGGTCCGCGCAGGGCAACCCGTACGGCTACGTGGACGCGCAGCGGCGACGGCGCAGGCGGGTGATCATCGGCCTCAGCGCGGGGACGGCGGTCGCGGTCGCGGCGATCGTGATCATCGCCACGTCCCTGAGCGGCTCGCCGTCGTCCTCGGTCGCCGACCAGACGACGGCCGTACCGCCCCCCTCACCGACCGCCTCGGCGCCGTCGCCCACCGCGAGCCAGTCGCCAACCACCTCCCCGTCACCGACCACGACCGCGACCGGGTCGCTGCTGACCGACGGGCAGGCCGGGCTGTCGTACACGCAGCTGTCCGCGCCCTGGCAAGGGGCCTCCTGCCCGAGCACGCTCGACAACGGCACGTTCCCGTGGACGGCCGGGGAGTACGCCGCCGCCGGGCAGATCAACGGCGGGTCGGCGACCTGGTACGGCGAGGCCTGCTCCGGGCTTCTCCCCCAGCAGTACGGCTACGGCGGCGTCGCCAACCTGCAGTCCACCGCGGAGAACCTGGCGCAGACCTTCGGCAACGCGTACTACAACCCGCTCGCCCACAACCTCAACCCCGAAGGGGACCAGCCGCTCCAGGTCAGCGGGCACGCCGGCTGGGAGGTCACGTATGACGTGTCCTACTCGAGCGCCGGGTCGCAGAGCGCCACGTGGGGCGACGAGCAGGCCGCCGTGGTCGTCGTCGACACCGGGACGAACCAGCCCGCCGTCTTCTTCACGTCGATTCCGCAGAACCTCAACGAGGGCAACGTCGCCACGCTCGTCTCGTCGCTGCAGCTCACCTCGGCGTCGACGGCCGGCGGCCAGACCGGTACCGCGACGCCCGCCGACACCGCGCAGAACGGCGGAAACGGCGGAAACGGCGGGAGCGGCGACGGGTCAGGCGGGTCCAACCCGTAGCCGCCGGCCGCCGGGCAGGGATACCGGCAGCGCCGCCCCGCCGACGGCAGCCGTTACCGCGCCGTGACGTCGAGCGCGGCCACGAGCGCGGCGAGGTCGCGCCTGGTAGATGCGGCGGGCCATACCGCCCAGGTGCGCCTGACCAGCGGATTCCCGATCAGGGGAGACCAGGTGACGCCCCCGGGGAGCGCCGCGGGATCGTCCGGCAGGCATCCGGCAGGCAAGGTCCGCAGCGGCGGCGAGCCGGACCAGCCGGGTGGCGCGAGCGCGAAGGCGTGTCCGGCGGCAACAGCGGCGAGCTTGACTTCGGCGATGAGCGGGTGCGCGCCGCCCGCACCACCCTCACTGCCAGGTCCGAGGCGGACGACTCCGTGGCTGCTGAGCGTCGCGGTGACCTGGTCATGCCAGCTGGGCGCTTCCGACCGCGCGAACGCGACCCAGTCGAGCCCCGCGAGCTGATGGAGCCTGACGCCGGTTGGCCCCGCCAGTTCGGCCGCCCGGTCCGCCGCGAGGATGACGCCCAGGGCCTCCTCGACCGCGAGAACAGCGTCATAGTCCGGATCCGCCGGGCGCTCCCGCACCAAGGCCAGGTCGAGCTCGCCGGCTTCCATGGCGCTGAGTTGCGCGGAACTTGGCGCGTGCCTGATATCGACCTGAGTTCGCGGGAAGCTGGCGCCCATCTCCGCGAGCGCGCGCGGCAGCAGGTCGGCGGGGAACTCAAGCGGCACGCCCACCCGCAAGGTGGCGCTCGCCGCGGCCTGGCCAGCGACCGCGGCGAGCGCCCGGTCATGCTGGGCGATGAGGGTCCGCGCCTCGCGCAGCAGAACGGCGCCCGCGCCGGTCAGCGTGGCACCGCCGGCGCCCCGGATGAGCAGCTGAACGCCCAGCTGTCGCTCAAGCGACTGGATCGTCTGCGAAACGGCGGACTGGCTGAGGTGCAGCTTGCGGCCGGCCGCCGACACGCTGCCTTCTTCGGCGACAGCGCTGAACGCCCGCAGTTCGCGAATCTCCACCGCCCTATCGCATCACAACTCGGGGAGCCGGGGCTGGTCAGGCCGTGAGGTAAACCGCGGCGAGGTCGTCATCGGCGTGCCCGCTCGCCGCGGTGAGCCGCCAGCGCGGGAGCAGCGCGCCGGTGAGCGTGAGCGCGGCGCCGTTCGCCTGCGCGGCCTGCGCGGCGAGTTCGGCGTCCTTGAGTGCGTGCTTCAGCGCGAACGAAGGGCTGAAGTCTCCGGCCAGCATGGCGCGGGCCTTCTGCACCGCGTAGGGGGCGCCGAGCGGGTTCGACTGCAGCAGGTCAACGATGTCGGCCGGGTCGAGGCCGAGCCGCCGGGCGAACGACAGCGTCTCCGCCGTCGTTTCCGTCAGGTCGGCGAGCCAGTTGTTGAGCACCAGCTTGGCCCTGGTGCCCTGGCCCGCCTGGCCAAGCCAGACGGTCGCGCGCCCGAGCAGTGCGAATACCTGGGCCAGGGCGTCCCTGACCGGCTCGGGGCCGCTGGCCAGGATGGTCAGCTGGCCGGCCCTGGCCGGGCCCTCGCTGCCGGAGACCGGGGCATCGACGAACACCACCCCGCGCGCGGCGGCGATGTCGGCAAGCCGGGCGGTCCACTCGATCCCGATGGTGCCCATCTGCACCCAGGTCACCCCTGGAGCCGCGGCCAGGAAGCCATCAGGCCCCGTGGCGGCCCGTTCGGTGGCGGGGCCGTCGGCCAGCATCGTGATGACGATCGTGGCGCCACGGACGGCTTCCGCCGGGCTGGCCGCCACGACCGCGCCGTCGGCCGCCAGGGCCTCGGCCCGGCTGCTCGTACGGTTCCACACGCGCACGCCGAGGCCGCCGCGGGCCAGGTTGGCGGCCATCGGGCCGCCCATGCGGCCGGTGCCGAGGAAGGCGACGGCCGGCGCCGCCGCCTGGCCGTCGGGGCCAGGCCGGGCGGGTGTGCTTGGCTGTGCCTCAGGCTGAGTGGTGGTCATGTCACGTCTCCCCGTGGTTGGGTCGCTTGGTTTCCGACGATCCAAGCCTCGGTCAGCTCAGGGTGAGCCGGCGTCACACCGCCGGGTGATTGGCCGCGGCGCCTTGACCAGGCCCTGTCAGGCCCTGTCCGGCCCTGTCAGGGCCGTCGCGGTGACGGCGCGAGCAGCCCGAGGGCACGCGCCCGTTCCACTGCCTCGTGGCGGCGGTGCGCGCCGAGCTTGTCGTACAGGTGGCGCAGGTGAGTCTTGACGGTGTTCACCGACAGGTACATCTCATCGGCGATCTCCGGCGTGGAGAGCTTGGTGGGCAGGTAGCGCAGGACACGGGCCTCGGCGTGGCTGAGCGGCTCACGCAGGCGCCCCGGTCCTGACGGCTGCGAGCCAGGCTCACTCCCGGCGAGCACGTTCAGGATCTGCGCGATCAGGCCGGCGTGCGCGGTGCCGTGACGGCGATGGCGATCGAGCAGTTCGGGCGCGGGATCGTACAAGAACGGGAAGAGCAGGCTCTCTGGCGCGGCCCGGTCGAGAGCCCGCTCGAGTGCCCGCCTCGCGGCGCCCGCGTCGCCGAGCGCGTCGCGGGCGATCGCCTGGAGCAGGAACGCCTGGACCTCCCAGAGATGGGCGTTTCGCAGTGGCACCGAGCCGTCGGTGACCGGCGCGAGCACGGCGGTCGCGGCCTCCGGGTCGTTCTTAGCCAGCAGGAGCGACGCCTCGGCGATGCGCATCTCGGCCCGTTCCCGCTCCGCCGCGTCCATGTCGGCGAGTGCTTGCTCGACCCGCTCCGTTTCGCCGCAGCGGGTGAGCGTCTGCAGCAAGTGCGAGCGCAGCCGCGGCGCGAGCGTGTGCGGCATGATGAGCGACCTGGCCAGCCGGTCCGCCCGCTGGAAGGCGCGCAGTGCGGCGTCGTGACGGCCGCTCACGAACTCGAGCATGCCGCGGCCGTAGTGCAGCCGCATCCCTGCGGCCGGCTCGACCTCGGTCCTGACGGTGCGCTCGGCCCGGTCGAGCGCCCGCCCCGCTTCCTCGAGCCGTCCCTGGACGACCTCCTCCACACCGAGGGCCAGGTAGGCCAGGCCGGTGACCGGCTCATCGGCCCAGCCGTGCCGCTCGGCCAGCTCGATCGCCTGCAGGCTGCGCTGCGCCCCAAGCGGGAAGGAGCGCCAGCTCAGCAGCTGCGCCCAGTGCGCGAGGCCGGTGACCTCCAGGTAGGGCCGGCCGATCTGGCGGGCCAGGGCGACGCCGTCTTCCAGGTGCCGGTCGGCCTCGTCGAGATGCGATGTCCAGACCTCGGCGATGCCGAGGTTGATCAGCGCCAGCGCCCGCAGTTCCTCGCCAAGCCTCGGCGCCGCCAGGTCCGTCGCCACCGCGGGGGCAAGCAGCCGCTGTGCCTCCTCGGCCACGGCCGTGAGGTCACCGCGCTGCCGGCTGCGGCGCATGCGGACAACGGCGAGTACCACCTGCGCGCGCCCGCGCCGTTCCGCGGGTACCAGCTCAAGGGCCCGGCTGGAGAGAGCCAGGTACCGTTCCGCTTCCGCTAGCGATCCCCTGGCCAGCTGGTCACCGGCCACCCGGGCGGCCAGTTCGGCATCCGCGGCGATCACGCCCGCTGGGAAGCGCGCGAGGAGCTCGTGCGCCGTGCCGCCGAGTCCGGCCAGGCCAAGGCCGATCCACTGGTCAGAAAGCACGCGGGCGGCCAGCGCCCAGTTTTCCGCCGCCTGCGCGTGCCTGACCGCCTCGACCGGATAGCCGTGTTCCGCGAACCAGCCGGCGGCGGCATCGTGCAGCCCCGGCAGTTCGGCCGCCGCGCTCCCCCGCAGCTCAAGCTGCAGCAGGTCGGCGAACAGCTGGTGGTAGCGGAACCAGGACCGCCGCGCGTCAAGCGAGACGACGAAGGCGCCCGCCTCCTCGAGCTGCTGCAAGACCCGCTCACCGCCCGAGCCGCCGGTCAGCAGGTCAGCCAGTTCGCCGTTGACCCGTTCAAGTATCGAGGTCCGCAGCAACAGCCGCCTGGCCTCTGCGCCCTGCCGCTCAAGTACCTCGCAGAGCAGGTACTCGGCGACCGTGCGCTCGCTGCCGCCGAACTCGGCCGCGAAGCGTTCAGGATCGGGGTGGCCCGCCAGCGACAGCGCTGCGAGCCGCAGGCCCGCCGCCCAGCCCTCGGTCCGGTCATACAGCAGGGTCAGCCCGGCATCGGACAAGGACACTCCGGCCCCGTCAAGCACCGCTCGCGCCTCAGCCAGGGTGAAACGCAGGTCGGCCGTGCGGATCTCGGTAAGCTCACCTGCCAGCCGCAGCCGGTGCAGGCCCAGTCGCAGGTCATGGCGGGTGACAAGCACGAACCGCAGGGCCGGCGGAGCGCGCATGATCAGCAGTTCCAGCTGGCTCAGCGCCTCGGCCGAGTTCAGCTCGTGCAGGTCGTCGAGCACCAGCCAGACCTGGTCGTCGAGCGAAGCGAGGTCTGCAAGCAGCCGCTCGACCAGCGTCCAGCCGTCCAGGCCGGGTGCGGCCGTGAGCCCGCGCACCAGCGCTGAACCGACGGCGGTGTCCCGCAGTGCGCCGGCCACCGAGACCCAGAAGCGCTGCGGGTCACGCTCACCGTGCACCGACACCCACGCGGCGCGCTTGGCCAGGCCGGACTCGGCGATCCAGGACCTGAGCAGCACCGTCTTTCCGCTCCCGGCCTGCGCGGACACCTGTACGACGCGCCGCGCCTTGGTCAGCCGCTCGAACAGCACGGGACGCGAGACGACTCCATCGCGGACAGCCGGGGCGGCCGGAGTGTCGGCAGCCCCTGACAAGGCGGCAGGCTCCACGGCGGCTCTCCTCGGCAGGCACCTGTCATAACACTACGTCTTCCATGGCCGGCGACCGGGACTGACTGCGGATCACCCCGCCGTGTGACGCCGTCTCACCCGGCCGTCCGCGAGGTTGGTGCCAGCTAAGCCGCACACCAGAAAGGAACGGACATGACCGCCATGCAAGCTCCACGGCAAATGTCCAGCCGGCCACTCATCGGCCAGCCGCCGCCGAACGGACGCAGACGTCGGGCAGTGCCACGGCGGACGGCGTTCTGGCTGCTGGCGCTGGTGCTGACCGTCACCATGCTCGGCACCACCCTGCCCACCCCGCTGTACGTCATCTACCAGGGCCGCTGGCATTTCTCCGCGGCCATGGTGACGGTGACCTTCGCGGTCTACGCGGCGGCCGTGATCACGACGTTGCTGCTGGCCGGGCGGTCCTCTGACCAGGCCGGGCGCAGGCCCGTGCTGGCCGTGGCCCTCGGGGCCAGCGCGGTGAGCACGATCGTGTTCATCCTGGCCCCCGACGTGGGGGCACTCATCGCGGCCAGGATCGTGTCGGGTGTGTCGGCCGGCCTGGTGACCGGCACGGCGACGGCCGCGCTCACCGAACTGGCCCCGGCCTCGGCCGGCCGCCGGGTATCGCTGGTGGCCCCGGCCGCGAACATGGCGGGCCTTGGCCTGGGACCCCTGGTCTCCGGGCTGTTCGCGCAGTACGCGCCGGACCCCACGACGCTCGTGTTCGTGGTGTACCTGGCGGTGCTGGCGGTCGCGGCGCTGATCCTGCTGCTTGTCCCGGAGACGGTGCGCGTTCGCACGCGGCCGGCCCTGCGCTTTACCGGGCTTGGCGTTCCCGAGCGGGGACGGGGCGAGTTCATCGCCGCCGGCGTGGCCGGCTTCGCCGCCTTCGCCCTGCTTGGACTGTTCACTTCCCTGGTGCCTGGCTTCATCGCGGGCGAACTGCACCAGGGCAGCCACGCCGTCCAGGGGGCCATCGTGTTCCTGCTGCTCGCGGTGGGGACCGTCACCCAGGTCGCGCTGGCGCGGTTCAGCCGCCGCCGGGTGATACTGGCCGGCCTGAGCCTGTTCGTGGCCGCGCTCGGCCTGATCGTCGCGGCCCTGGCCGAGTCCGCCATGCCGCTGTTCCTGGTGGGCACGGTCGCCGGGGGCGTGGCCGCAGGCGCCATCTTCCTCGGCAGCGTCGCCACCGCCAACCGCCTGGCGCCGGCCGCCCGGCGCGGTCAGGCCCTGTCCGCGTTCTTCGTGGCGTGCTACGCCGGCCTGATCATTCCCGTGGTCGGCGTGGGCGTTCTCTCCGCCTTCACCGGGACGTTCCCGGCCGTGCTGACCTTCTCCGTGCTGCTCGCGGTCCTTGGCCTGTTCTCGATCTCCCGCTTCGTCCGCGGTGCCCAGTGAGGTACCAGATCTATATCCGGGGCCGGCTTGGCCGGACGATGCGCGCCGCGTTCCCAGCCCTGGACGCCAAGGCGCACGGCGCGGACACGGTGCTAACCGGCGTCCTGGCGGACCAGGCCGCGCTCTACGGCGTGCTGGCGCGGATCGAGGCGCTCGGTCTTGAACTGCTCGAAATCCACCGGCTCCCTGACGGGTCCGCCGCGAATCACCCGGCGGTGTGACGCCGCCTCACCCTGGCGCCAGCGAGGCTGGGGCCAGCTAACAGAAGGGACCAAGGACATGACCGCCGCCACCGACGCAAGCACCTCACCCGCCGCCGACAGCCAGTCGTTCCTGCTCAAGCGGGTCCAGCCCGCGCTGAGCGGGCTGATGGACGGATCACTGTCGACCCTGGCACCGATATTCGCGGTCGTGCTGGCGACCCATCACCCGCTGACCGCGTTCTTCACCGGCGCCGCGACCGCGCTTGGCGCGGGCGTGAGCATGGCCTTCTCCGAGGGACTGTCCGACACCGGTGACCTCACCGGGCGAGGGAGCCCGGTGCTGCGCGGCGCGATCACCGGCGGCGGTACGTTCGTCGGCGGCATCTTCCACACCCTGCCGTTCCTGATCCCCGGCTACGGCGCGGCGATAAGCGCCGCGATCATCGTGGTCGCCGCCGAACTGATCACCCTGGCCTACCTGCGGCACCGGTTCTTCGAGACCAGCTTCGCCAGGTCGTTCGTCGCGGTCACCGTCGGCGGGGCGATCATCGCCTCCCTGAGCGCCGGCCTTGGCGTCCTCGCGGCGGGCTGAACGCGTGGCCCGCCTGGCCAGGTCCCTTGCCTGTCCGGAGGCACACCGATGCGGGCGCGGAACGCGCGCAAACCACGAATGAGAAAATGACAAGGAGAACGACCATGACGAACTCTCTTCCCACTGCTCAGCTCGGCCGGACCGGCATGCACCTGACCCGCGTCGGCTTCGGCGCCTGGGCGATCGGCGGGGGCGACTGGGCCTTCGCCTGGGGCAATCAGGACGACGCCGAGTCCGTGTCGGCCATCAGGCACGCGGTGGAGTCGGGGATCAACTGGGTCGACACCGCCGCCGTCTACGGCCTTGGACACTCGGAGCAGGTGGTGGCGGCCGCGCTGGCCGACCTGCCGGAGGCGGACCGGCCGTACGTCTTCACCAAGGGCGGCCTGGTCTGGGATCCGGCCGACCGCTCCGCGGCGCCCCGCCGGGTCGGCGCGCCCGCCAGCATCAGGGCCGAGGTGGAGGCCTCGCTGCGACGGCTAGGGGTCGAGCGGATCGACCTGTACCAGATGCACTGGCCGGCGGAGGACGGCACGCCGCTCGAGGAGTACTGGCAGGTCTTCGCCGACCTCAAGCGCGAGGGCAAGATCCGCGCGGCGGGGCTGTCCAACCACGGCGTCCTCCAGCTGGAGGCGGCCGAGCAGATCGGCACGGTGGACGCGGTGCAGCCGCCGTTCAGCCTGATCCACCGCGGTGCCGCCGGCGGCGTTCTGCCGTGGGCCCTGGAGCACCAGGCCGGGGTCATCGTCTACAGTCCGATGGCGTCAGGCCTGCTCACCGGCGCGTTCACCGCGGCCAGGGCGGCACGCCTTGAGCCGGGTGACTGGCGGTCAGGTCACCCCGACTTCACCGAGCCTGACCTTTCCGCCAACCTGGCCCTGGCGGAAGCGCTGCGCCCGGTCGGCGAGCGGCACGGCGTCACGCCGGCGGCGGTGGCCGTCGCCTGGACGCTGGCCTTCCCCGGAGTGACCGGCGCGATCGTCGGCGCCCGCGGCCCCCGCCAGGTCGACGGGTGGCTGCCCGCCGCGAGCCTGGAGCTGAAGGACGACGACCTGTCTGACATCGCCGCCGCCGTCCGCGCCACCGGCGCGGGGACCGGGCCGGCGATGCCGCCGGCCGTTCGCCAGCCGAGCGCTGCCGCACCGATCCCGCAGGACCGCCCGGCCAAATGAGCGCTGGCCAGCGTCTTCTTCCTCACCACGGGCAACGCCACCATCCAGCTTGCCTCCGACCCCGCCTACCGCGGCCGGGTCACCGCCTTGTGGTCGATGGCCCTGGTCGGCAGCACGCCGATCGGCTCGCCGGTGATCGGCGCTCTCTCCGACGTCGCCGGGCCGCGGTACGCCCTTGCCCTCGGCGCCGCCGCCTGCCTCGCCGCCGCGGGCATCGGCCGCTGGCCGGCCCGCGGCGGTCAGGTACCTGACTTGGTCCCGCCCGCGAGGAGAACCGCCGGCTAGGCCGAGGCGACCGCGGCGGGAGCGAGGGCCCGCAGGCGGGGCAGGACCTCGCTGCCGTAGAGGCGGAGGAACCTCTCCTGGTCCGGTCCTGGCGCGTGGAAGACGAGGTGGTTGAAGCCGAGGTCAAGGTAGGTCTTGATCTTCTCAACGTGCTCGTCGGCGTCGGTGGAGACGATGAAGCGGCGCGCGGTCTGCTCGACCGAGAGATCGTCGGCCAGGCGCTGCATCTCGACCGGGTCCTCGACGCCCGCCTTCTGCTCCTGGGTCAGGCCGAGTGCGCCCCAGAAGCGGGTGGCCTCCATGGCGGCGTCGCGCTCGTAATCGAAGGAGACCTTGACCTCAATCATCATGTCGAGGTCGGCCACGTCGCGGCCGGCCTTCTCCGCACCCTCGCGCACCGCCGGCAGCAGCGTGTCGGTGTAAAGCTCAGGGGCCTTGCCTGAGGTGGTGATGTAGCCGTCGCCCACTCGCCCGGCGTAACGGGTCGCGGCCGGGCCCGAGCCGGCCAGGTATATCGGCACGGGCCGCTCCGGGCGGTCGTAGATCGTGGCCTTGTCGGTGCGGTAGTAGGTGCCTTCGAAGGAGACCCGGTCCTCGGTCCACAACTGCCTGATGAGGCTGACGGCCTCCCTGAACCGGGCGAAGCGCTCCTTGCCGTCGGGCCACTCGATCCCCAGCGCGACCTCGTTGAGCGACTCGCCGGTCCCCATCCCCAGGACGACCCGGTCAGGGAACAGGCAGCCAAGGGTCGCGAAGGACTGGGCGACGATCCCCGGGTGGTAACGGAAGGTGGGGGTCAGCACCGAGGTCCCCATGACGATCCGCTCGGTCCGTGCCCCGAGCGCCCCGAGCCACGACATGGCGAACGGGGCATGCCCGCCGTCGTGTCGCCACGGCTGCAGGTGGTCGCTGACGAACACCGAGTCAAACCCGCACTCCTCGGCCAGCACGCCGTAGCGCAGCAGCTCCGCCGGCGCGAACTGCTCGTTCGACGCCTTGTACCCCAACTTCAGCATCGGGAAGATCTCCTCGTATGGAAGGTCGCGGCCGGGGAAGGCCACGGCGGCCTCCCCCTGGTGCTTTGTCCGCCTATCTCTAAGACCGGAAGCGGCTGATCACTTCCTTGCCGAGCAACTCGATCTGGTCGAACCACCGGTCGAACTTGAACCGGAGGTCGAAGACCAGGTGCTCGGTGCCGACCTCCGCGAACCGGTGCAGTTCCCTGATCGCGTCATCGGGCGTGCCCACGATCAGCTGCCCGGACAGGTCCGCTGCCGTCTCGAACCGGCCAGACGGCGGCTTCACCGCGTACTTCGCCTTGTTGGCCCAGGCCAGCAGGCCGGGGATGTTCACGTGCTGCAGGGCCTCGTCGCGGGTCCGCTCGACCGAAGTGGGCGGGATCACCGCCACAGTCGGCATCGGCTTGCCCGCCTCGCTCGATAGCGCCCGCATGGTCTGCACTCGCTTGTCCAGCGTCGCCATCGAGATCCTGCCCGGCATCCACCCGTCGCAGAACTCGACCGCGAGGCGGGCCGAGCGGGGGGTGGCGCCGCAGTACCAGAAGGGGATGCGACCGCCCGCGGGCTTCGGCTCGATGGACACGTCGTTGAAAGTGAAGTTGCCGTCGGAGTAGTCGACGTTGTTCTCGGTGAAGACGCGCCGGAGGATCTCGGCGTTGGAGCGGACCAGCTCGACGCGGTCGCGGTCCTGCCACTCGATCGCCGCGAACTCGTGGTCGAAGGTACCCGCGCCGAACCCGAGGATCAGTCGCGGCCCGACAAGCTGGGTGATCGTGCCGGCCATGAGCGCCGTGACAAGCGGGTGCCTGAACGGGATCAGCGAGCCGGTGCCCAGCTCGACGCGCTCGGTCACGGCGCCGATCGCGGTCAGGGTGGTGAGCGCGTCGTAGAAGGTCCGGTTCGGCTTCTCCATCTCGCCGTGCGGCTCGAAGACGAGGTGGTCGCGCACCCACACCGAGTCGAAGCCCATCTGCTCGGCCAGGATCGCGCCGTCGAGGACGTTAGTCCGCGACGCGTGCTCGCCGAAATGCGGTAGCAGCAGACCGAATTTCATCAGACCAACACCTCGCTCTTGGTGGCCAGCTTGCCCTGGCCTGGACTCCCGGTCACTTTGCCGTTCGCGAAGACCTCGGCCCCGCGCACGTAGGTCGTCTCAATCGCCGCGCTCACCTGGCGGCCGTCGTAGCAGGTCCAGCCGATCTTGGACAGGACGTCGTCGTTGCTGATCGTCCAGCCGGCGCTCATGTCCGCGATAACGAAATCGGCGTCGTGGCCCGGGGTGAGCGCACCCTTCTTCCCGGCCAGCCCGAACTTGCGGGACGGGGCCCACGCCATGAGTTCGACGACCCGCTCCAGGGTGAGCTGGCCCTTGTTGACCGCGTCCAGGGCCAGCGGGTAGAAGTACTGGATGCCTGGCGTGCCGGTGTGCGAGCTCCACATCTGCGTCCAGCCGATCTCCTTCTCCTCTCTCGTGTGGGGGGCATGGTCGGAGGAGAACATGTCGATCGTCCCGTCGCGCAGGCCCTCCCATACCGCCTGCCGCCCCTCGTCAGGGACCCAGTACGACAACGCGTACGGGCCGAGCCGCTCGACGTCGTCCCAGGTGGACAGGAACGGCAGCCAGTGGTTCACCTCGCAGGTGACGTCGATCCCCCGCGCCTTAGCGCGCCGGATCGCCGCCACCGAGCCCGCCGTCTGAATGTGGGCCAGGTGGACCGGGCAGCCGGACGCCTCCGCCAGCCGCAGCACGACGTCGATCGCCGTGTCCCAGATGACGCCGTTCCGTGCCGCGTAGGCAGAGGCGTAGGCCTGCGGGGTGTTCTCCCCGCGCGCCAGGTACTCGCCCTCGATGTAGTCCATGAGCGACTGGTCGTGCGGGTGGATGATGAACCGCTTGCCGGTGGTCGCGATGATGTCCATCGCCTTGAGCAGGTCGCCGTGTCCGTGCATGCCGGTGCCTGCCGGGTGCGGGTAGGTGCGGCCGGTGTCCACCACCATGTAGATCTTGAACGCGTTGATGCCCATGGCGGCCATGGGGACCAGTTCCTCGGCCAGTGTCGCGGCCGGGTTGTGGTTGTAGTCGACGATCGACTTCTGCTGGTAAAGGTCGAACACCTCGCGCAGCGTCTCCACCGAGGTCGTAGGCGGGATCAGGTTCGGCATGCCGAAGATGGTCGTCACGCCGCCGGCCGCTGCCTGCAGGGTCGTGGTGTAGATGTCTTCCTTGTGGGTCAGCCCCGGCTCGCGGGTGTGGACGTGAACGTCGATCATGCCGGGCAGCACGACCTTGCCGGTGGCGTCGAGGACCGTGGCCGCGTCGACCGGCGTGTCGTGCCCGACCACGCCGGCCACCTTCTCGCCGTCGACGAGCAGGTCGGCACGGACCGGGCCGCCTGGAAGGTAGACGGTGCCGCCGCTGACTCGCAGGTTGACGCTCATGCGCTTACCTCCATGGCTCGTTCTGGGTGATCCAGGTTGGCGCTCCTGGTGATGATGTCCGCCGGGCCCAGGTACCGGTTGAACCAGCCGACTAGCTGCGGCGTGGTTGCCTCCCAGTAGCGGTCGTAGGAGGCGTAGTGGCTGGTATGCCGCTGCAGCAGCAGTCGCTTGGGGCCACGGGCGGCCTCGTAGAGCGCGACCGCGTGGTCGGTAGGCGTCGTGGCGTCGTCCTCCACCGCGATCACCAGCAGCGGCGTCGTCACTGCCGCGGCGGCGGCGGCGGGCCGGTAGTCGATGATCTCCTGCGCGCACGACAGGCGCACCTTCGTCGGCACCCGGCCGTCGACGTCGGCCTTGACCGCGGTGGCCCGGCGCTCGGGGGTCGGGACCATGATCTCTTCGCGCGGGTTCACGAGACGGCCGCTTCCGCCCGTCGCGGCGCGCTCGGCGCGGTCCGCCCTGATCTCCTCGAGGAAGGCCAGCCACTCGTGCTCGCTGCGCATCCGGTGCAGCCAGTCGCCGCCGTCGGCGACAGGAAGCTGGCTCACGGCCGCCCGGACGCGGGGGTCGCCGGCGGCCAGCATGATGGCGTTGCCGCCGCCAGTGCCGCCGCTGCCGAACACGCCGATGGAATCGCGCACGATGTCCGGCCTGGACTCCAGGTACGTGACGGCGCTCATCAGGTCCTCAAGCTGGCGACGGGGCGAGAGCACCGTGCGGTCGCCCTCGGAGTCGCCGAAGCCCCGGTAGTCGAATATCAAGACGGCGAACCCGGCCGCGGTCAGGGCCTCGTGGTAGCGGACGTAGAGGGCGGCGTCCTTGAGCCCCATCCACCCCGGCCCCTGAACGATCGCGCGCAACGGCCCGGCTGCGTCGTCGGGCAGCCTAAGGAGGCCGCTGATGCGGTCGCCATCGCTGTACCAGGAAACGTTCTCGGTTCTCATCGTCACCTTTGCTTCTCGGATTCGTCGGGCTCGTCTGGCGGCGTGTCGCCGTAGAGCAGGTTGTCGACGCCCGCGCTGACCTCTCGCAGGTGCTGGCGCAGCCACTTCTCGGCCTGGTCGGTGTCGCCGTTCGCGACGTGCTCGACGAGCTGGCTGTGCGTCGCGTGACCGGGACCGGAATGAGAGACGCGCCAGCCGAGCAGGTACCGCCCGACGCTGCTGCGCAGGCCCTCGATCAGCTCCGTGGTACGGGGGGCGTTGCTGGCGTCGTAGAGCTCCCGGTAGAACTGGACCCTCTTGTCCACGAACGGGTCGCCCTCCGCCTCGGCGTCGAGCTCGGCGGCGAGGTCACGCAGCCGGGCGACTCGCTCCGGCGTCATCGTGGCCATCGACTTGCGCAGCGCGTAGGTCTCGAGCAGCCCGCGCAGCTCATATATCTCGGCGATCTCGCGATGGGTCAGCGACTGCACGACGTAGCCCCGTCGCGGGTGGAACTCGACGAGGCCCTCGGCCTCCAGCCGGACCAGGGCCGCGCGGACCGGCAGCCGGGAGACGCCGATGGCCGTTGCCAGGGCCTCCTGCCGCAGCCGCTCGCCGGGCGAGAATGCCCCGCTGAGGACGGCCTCGCGCAGCACCTCGTACACCATGTCACCGATCGAGCGGTAGCCACGGCCCAGGCGGGCCACGACGCTTTCGAGGCTGGCATGGGCAGCGGTCGACTCCACCGCGCCAGCCTGGAGTTCGTCGCGCGCGGCGGCGGTGGTCGACCTGTGGTCGGCGGTCATGTCTGAGTTCTCCTTACAAATTGGCATGCGGAGCTGATCCCGCGAGGCGATTCAGGCGGCAAGCCGCCCTCCATCGACGAAGAGGGTCACCCCGTTCACTGCCGCCGCGGAATCACCGGCCAGGAAGCAAACAGCCTCGGCTATCTCGGTGACCGTAGCGAATCGCCCAATTGGAATGCGATCAAGAGCATCCTTTCTGAAGGAACCGCCGGCGCGCTGCCGCACGTTCAGATCGGTCTCGACCATTCCGGGAGCGACCGCGTTTGCGCGGATTCCCAGCGGGCCAAGCTCCAGCGCCATCTGCCGGGTAAGCATCCGGATGCCGCCCTTGGACGCCGCGTACGCCGTGCAGCCGGAACTGGCCACCTGCTCGTTGGTCGAGGACACGTTCACGATCGAGCCAGAGCCCTGACCGGCCATCACTTTCGCGGCGAGCTGGGAAAGAATGAACGCGCCAGTCAGATTGGTGCGCAACACTGCCTCCCATTCCTCCAATTCGACGTCGATAAACGCCTTGCGCGGCAAGATGCCCGCGTTGTTGACGAGCACATCGAGGCGGCCGTGCCGCCGCACGACATCCGACACGACGTCGGCCGCCTGCCCGGCGTCGGTGACGTCGAGCCGCACCGCCTCCGCCGCGCCGCCGCGTGCGACCACCGATGCCGCCACCTGCCGGGCGGCCGCCGGGTCGGTTCGGAAGCCGACCACGACGGCAGCCCCGGCAGCGGCAAGACCGGCCGCGACCGCCCGCCCGATGCCCCGGGAGGCGCCGGTTACCAGGGCGACGCGGCCGGTCAGCCCCGTCACGATGAGATGTGCATGTCGGCGACCGCGGTGGTCCACGCCGTCGTGTCGAGCCATTGCGACGCCGCAGGCGCGGTGGTGATGGCCCCGACCTGCTTCGCGAGCTGCTCCTGGTCGACGGCCGAGCTCTGGCTGAAGGCCGACGCGCTGACCGGGAAGGTATCGGCCGCCTTGAGCGCGTCGTAGGTGCTCGCGGCGTCCGCGGTGCTGCCGCCGGCGTACTTGACGGCCGCGGCCACCCACTGGGACTTGCTGTCGTTGAAGATCTGCGCCGCCTTGATCCAGGCCTCGTCGACCGCGACGGCAAGTGCCGGGTGCGCCTTGACCCACGACGGCGAGCCGCCAACGAACGAGTCAGCCAGCTGGGGTGCCGCCGATGACATGGTCGCCAGGTCGGTGAACCCGGCCTTGACCAGGGGCCCCATGTCGGACTCGTGGACGAAGGTCGCGTCGATGTGATGGGTGAGCATCGCGCTCACCCGCACGGACGCGCCGCCGGCCAGGGTGACCTGCACCTTGGAGGCCGGGATGTGGTTCTTGTCCAGCAGGTCGGCGAACATCAGCGCCTCGACCCCGTGGGTGTTGGACGTCCCGTAGATGTGCCCGGGTAGCTGCGAGACCGACTTGACCGACGGCGCGCCGATGAAGTGATAGTCCAGGCGCGGCTGGCTGGGGCCGAAGATCGTCAGGCCGGAGTTGATGGCGGACGAGACGGCGATGGAGCCGATGTCGGCGTCCCCCGCGAGGATGACCCGGATCGCGGCCGGGTCGCCGGTCTGGTTGATAATTTGCACGTTCGCGCCCCAGCCCTGAAGCACCTCGGACATGAGCTCAACCTTGGTGTCCTCAAGGGCCGGGGTAGAGCCCACGGCGATCCGGATGGTGACACCCTTGAGGTCGGGGGTCCCGTTCGACGACGTCGGCAGGGCGGCACCCGCCCCGCTGCCGCCGCCGCTGGTGTCGCCGCTCGCTGAACTACAGGCGGCGAGCAGCACGGTGGCCGTCACTGCGGCGGCAGCGCCGGCGGCCCACCGTCTCGCGCTTCGGCCTGAGCGTATCCGTTGCATCCGTTATGCCTTTCCTTTGAAAAATGTTTTAACTAGAGCTGATTAGTGGATGTCGAGAACGAGGCTCAGGACGTGGTCGCGAATCTTGGCGGCCTCTGGGTTGCCGATGATCTCGGCGTGCTGGCGCGGGCGCCCGAGCGGGACGTTGACGATCTCCCGCACCGACCCTGGAGAGGCGCCCATCACGACGATGCGGTCGGAGAAGAACACCGCCTCGTCCACGTCGTGGGTGACCAGGATCGTGGTGGTTCCGAGAGTGCCGAGGATGCCGGCGATGTCCTCCTGCAGCCGGCGCCGGGTGAACGCGTCCAGTGCCGACAGGGGCTCGTCCATGAGCAGGACGTCGGGATCCCCGACGAGCGCCCGGGCCAGGCCGGCGCGCTGCTGCATGCCGCCGGACAGGGCCTGCGGGTAGTAGCCGACGAAGTCCTGCAGGTTGGTGAGCCGCAGCTTGTCGTCGATGGCCGCCTGGACCTGCTCGGCCGACATCCCCTTGCGCTTGAGGACGAAGGCCAGGTTGTCGCGCACGGACCGCCACGGCAGCAGCGCCGGCTCCTGGAACACGAAGCCGATCCGGTCGGGCACGCCATCGACACGCTGGCCGTTGATCACGACCTCGCCGGTCGATGCCGGGATGAGCCCGGAGATCATCCTCAGCAAGGTCGTCTTGCCGCAGCCGGAGGCGCCGATCAGCGAGATGAACTCGCCTTCCGCGATGTCGAGGCTGACGTTGGCGAGCGCCGTGAATGCCTCGGCACGGCGCCCGGGGCGCTCGTAGGTCTTGGAGACATCGCGGACCGCGATACATGTCGTCATCGGTCGGCTCCCTGGGAGTTAGCCATCAGTGGTCAGACCTTCGTGTGGGCGTCGGAGGTGACTGCCCACGGCGCGATCCGGCGGCGGAGGACCTCAAGGATGATGGTTCCGATCACGCCGACCACGGACGAGCAGATGATCGCCGCAAGCAACGGCGCGGTCTGGAACGCGTCGCCCGAATTCTGGATCAACCCGCCAAGGCCCTTGAGGCTGACGTCCATCTCGGCGATGATCACGCCGATCAGCGACTTGGCCAGGGCGATCCGCAGTCCGGCGAAGATGTACGGCACGGCGTTGGGCACCGCGACGTTGCGGACGACGCTCAGCTCGCCCGCGTGGTAGACCCGGGCCATGTCGAGCAGCGTCCTTGGCGTGTTGCGGACGCCCTCCTCCGTGTTGATGATCACCGACCACACCCCGAGCAGCACCGTGATCAGGACCTCGGAGTTGAAGCCGATCCCGGTCCAGATCACGACCAGGGGCGTGAGTGCGATCAGCGGTGTCGCCTGGAAGAAGCTCACGTAGGGATTGAGGATCCGGCGCACGACCGAGCTGCGGCCCATCAGGATGCCGACCGCGATGCCGACGACCGCCGCTATCGCGAAGCCCACGCCAAGCACTTCCATGGCCCGCAGGAACGCGGGGCCGAGCGTTCCGTCCTGGATGAGGTTGATGAACGCGCTCCACACCCTGGTGGGCGTGGCCAGGAGGATCGGGTTCACGTGGGCGCCGGCGATCTGCCAGATGCCGAGGAACACGACGACCGAGAGCACCTGGAGCGCCGCCTGGTCGAAGATCTTCCTCGCGGGCGGCGCCGCCTCGCGGCGCCGAGCCCGCTCACCGCCGCTTGCCGGCGGCCCCACGGGTTCCGACGACACGACGTGGTCTATGTTCGCTGCCATGCGTTGCCTCACTCACTGCCGTCGATCGTTTTCATCTGGGGGTCACAGGACTCCGGCCGCGCGGGCCAAGAAGGCGTAGTGCTCCCAGAGCTTGTTGGGCCGGTGTCCGCCTCGGCGGTAGCTCTCCGCCAGCTCCGCGACCTCGGCGTCGTCTAGGGGTTTGAGCGGGCCGAGCCGCGAGGCGTCGATCAGGGTTCGCGCGTTCTCCTCAATGTCGACGCAGTCCATGAGCAGGTTCTGCATGTCGTGGCTGACGACGACGGTGCCGTGGGAGCGCAGCAGGCACGCCCCGGCATCGGCCAGCGTCTTGGCGACCGCGTCGCCCTGATGCCGGTCGCGGATGTGCGTCGGGTCCTGATGGACGGCCAGGCCGTGCGGAAACTTAAAGGCGAAGTGCCGCATCGGCAGCAGCGGCGCGTCGACCATCGTGAAGGTCGTCGACGCCGTCGGGTGCCCGTGGCAGATCACCAGAGCGTCGGGCCGCGCGCGGTACACGCCGGTATGGATCGCCGTCTCCGCGGGCGGGATGCCGTCGCCAGCGACCACGTTGCCGTCCAGGTCGACGACGAGCAGGTCCTCGGGGGTCACCGCCGCCCGGCTCAGGTCCCTGGGCTGGATCAGCAGCCGGTCGTCGCCCACCCGGGCGCTGACGTGTCCGCTGTACCCGAGGATCCCCTGCACCACCAGGATGCGCGAGCAGGTGACGAGTTCCTCACGGAGGCGGGCTTCATCGGTCCGGACCATGCGATCGCTCCCCTGTGTCTTGGATCTTGGATCTTGGATCTTGGATCCAAGATTGGACCGCGCATGTTTCGGCTGT
>Ga0210389_10001035_pt1 | contig 23285 bp, 18 predicted proteins | sample IncBWH28OmetaG_FD_160127 | JGI IMG/M metagenome (GOLD analysis project Ga0210389, IMG submission 160127) | Forest soil microbial communities from Barre Woods Harvard Forest LTER site, Petersham, Massachusetts, United States - Inc-BW-H-28-O ...
AAGCACTCGAGCTTCAAGTTCGGACCGAACGCGGCTTTCCAGTGGCAGCACGACGTGGCGCTGGGGGCTGGCACGAGCGGGACGGGCGGGAGCGGGAACTTCACGATCACAATGTTCGACGACCACTGCTGTCAGCTGACCGGCGGCGGCACGTCGGTCCCGGCCACTGGGCCCTCGCGCGGGCTGGTGCTGAACGTCGATCAGGCGTCGCGCACGGCCACGCTCGCCGCCCAATACCCTTCGGGCGGCGAATTCGAATCGGAATACATGGGCGACACTCAGCCGCTGGCCAACCACAACACGTTCGTCGGCTGGGGCTCGGAACCGTACTTCTCCGAGTTCGGCCCGTCCGGTCGCAAGCTGCTCGAGGCGAACTTCCCGGGCTCGGACCTGAGCTACCGCGAGACGCTCGCCGAATGGATCGGTCTGCCGCTCACCAAGCCACTCGGGGCCGCGCGCCAGAACAACGGTGCGAGCGTCGTGTACGCGAGCTGGAACGGCGCCACCCAGGTGGCGTCGTGGCGCGTGCTGGCAGCGACCAGCTCCGGGCGCATGGCGCCGATCGCAAGCGCCGCCAAGTCGGGCTTCGAGACCACAATCCGCGTGCCGCAGGGCGATCGCAGCTTTGAGCTGCAGGCGCTCGCGGCCGACGGCAAGGTGATCGGAACTTCAAAGCCGTTCTCGGGTTCGACTCGATGATGATTCGCGTCAGCCTGCCGTTGGCCGCGCTCGCCGCCTGCGTCGGCCTGTGCGCCTGCGGGTCGAGCTCCTCGGCCAGCTCCGGCCCACCGGAAGCCAGTGCGGCGAACGTTGCCGCGATCGCCGCCGCCAACCCCGTGGCGGTCTCGCCCGAGCCGGGCACGCCGGACGCCTCCCCCGCCACGCAGATCAGCTTCCTCGGTCCGCCCGGGACGACCGTCTCCAATGTGCACGTGACCGGCTCGCGCAGCGGCTCGCACGCGGGCGTGCTGCGCGCCTACTCCACCGGCACCGGCGAGAGCTTCCTGCCCGCCCACCCATTTGTGACCGGCGAGCGCGTGAGCGTGACCGCGAGCGTGCAGAGCGGCGGCTCCACGCACACTGCCACCACCAGCTTCACGATCGCCCACCAGGCGACGGTCAGCCAGAAAGAGTTCCCGATCAACCCGGGCAATTCCCACGCGGTGCAGCACTACAGCACGGCACCGACGCTCACCCCGACGACCGTCGACGTCACCACGCCCGCCAAGTCCGGCGCCGCGTCCGGCTACCTGTTCATGGCGCCCTACCAGGGCGTCGGCACCGACGGCCCGATGATCGCTGAACAGAACGGCAGCCTCGTGTGGTTCCACCCGCTGCCGGCGGGCGAGGAGGCGACCAACATGCAGGTGCAGCAATACGAAGGCAAGCCCGTGTTGACGTGGTGGCAGGGGCGCATCCTGGAAGTCGGCTTCGGTCAGGGCGAAGACGTCATCTACAACACCTCCTACCAGCCGGTGGCCACGATCCACGCCGGCAACGGCTACCACGCGGACCTTCACGAAATCCGCCTGACCAGCGAAGGCACCGCCTGGATCGACGCGTTCGACCCGATCTACATGAACCTGAGCCGCTACCACGGACGCTCGAACGGTGTGATCAACGACTCGGTGATCGAGGAGATCGACATCAAGACAGGTCTTGTGATGTGGGAGTGGCACGCGCTCGGGCACATATCGATCGGCGAATCGCACAACCCCCCGCCGAGCTCGGACTCGCCGTGGGACTACGTGCACATCAACTCGATCTCGCTCGGGCCGTCGGGGCAGACGGGTGCGGGCTCGAGCCAGCCCAGCGACGTGCTGCTGTCCTCGCGCAACACGTGGACGCTTTATGACATCGACTTTCACAGCGGCGCCGTGCGCTGGCGGCTGGGCGGCGAGCACTCGAGCTTCAAGCTCGGGCCTGGCACCCACACCTACTGGCAGCACGACGCCGAACTGCATGCGGGCGGGCTGATCTCGGTGTTCGACAACGGCTCCGACCCGCCCGAGGAGAAGCAGTCGCGCGGGATCGAGCTCGACCCGAACCTGAGCACCCACACGGTCACGCTGGTCAAAGCCTTCACCAACCCAACCAAGACGCTGCTCGCCTCGAGCCAGGGCGACATGCTCAGCCTGCCCGGCGGCGACTGGCTGATGGGCTACGGCGGGCTCCCCAACTTCACCGAGTACAACGCCTCCGGCCACGTCGTGCTCGACGGCACGCTCGGCCAGAGCGTCCAAGACTTCCGCACCTACTTGGACGAATGGAAGGGGCAGCCGACGACGACGCCGTCAGTGTTGGCCTCGTCCGGCGCGTCCGGCACGACCTCGGTGGCGGTGAGCTGGAACGGAGCCACCGAAGTCGTCTCCTGGCAGGTGCTGGCTGGCTCCTCGCCGAGCGCGCTCGCGCCGGCGGCCAGCGCGGCCAAGTCCGGCTTTCAGACGACCATCTCCGTGCCGTCCGCCGGCCCGTACGTGCAGGTCCAAGCGCTGAACGCCGCCGGCTCGGTGATCGGCACCTCGGCGACGGTCAAAGCTTGACGCGACGCGCGCCGGCACGCTCCGCCCGGCCCCGCGAGGGGGTCACGGGTCGCAAGGGGGCCAGGGGCCGCGCCGTGTTCGCCGGCTCGGCGCTGGCGGTGGCCGTCGCGGCGATCGTGGCGGTGGCCGTGGCGCTCGCCTCGGCCAGCTCCGCGCCGAAGCCGCCGTCGCTCTCGCCGAGCTGCGTGCCACCCCAGCTGAACGTCTCCGCCGCGCTGGCCGGCGAACGCGTGACCGTCTCGCCCGAGCCGCAAAGCAGGGACGCTTCGGCGGGCACCCAGATCAGCATGCTCGGCGTGCCGGCGAGCGAGCTGGCCGGCGTCACCGTCACGGGCTCACACACCGGTGCCCATTCAGGGCGCCTGGAGGCCTACTCGCAGGGCGACGGGGCGAGCTTCCTGCCAAGCCACCCGTTCGCCGATGGCGAGCTCGTGACGGTGCACGCGGAGCTGCTGGAAGGCGGCCACGCGGTCCCGTTCGCATGGAGCTTCACGGTTGCCGTGCGCGATGACCCCGGCTCGCAGAGCGCGGCGGTCGGCACCGGCCACAGCACCAGCACCGGCCCGGCACCAGTGCCGAAGGAATACCAGAGCTTCCAGTCGCGCCCAGAACTGCGCCCGCCCGACGTGACCGTATCCTCCGAAGCGCGCACGGCCAGCGGCGGCGACCTGTTCCTGGCGCCGTACTCCGGCGTCGGCCAGTACGGGCCGATGATCCTGGGCGAACACGGCGAACTGATCTGGTTCAAGACGCTCGCGCCGGCGGGCACGCGCGCGGCCAACTTCCAGGTGCAGTCCTACGAAGGCAAGCCCGTGCTCACCTGGTGGCAGGACCCGCTGAGCGCGGACGGCAGCCACACGGCCGGCGAGGTGATCGCCAACGACGCCTACCAGACGATCGCGGTCGTGCGCGCGGGCAACGGCTACCAGCCCGACCTGCACGAATTCGCCATCACGCCGCAGGGCACCGGGCTGATCACCGTGTACGACGCGATCGACTGCAACCTGTCGGCCGTCGGCGGGCCCCACGACGGCGCGGTGGCCGACACGCTGCTGCAGGAGATCGACCTGAAGACCGGCCTGGTGATGTACGAATGGCACAGCCTCGACCACGTCCCGCTGACTAACTCCTACAACCAGCCCGGACCCACGAGCCGCGCCGAACCGTTCGACTACTTCCACATCAACTCGATCGACGTCGAGCAGAACGGCGACCTGCTGGTCGACTCCCGCAACACCTGGGCGGCCTACGACGTCGACGCCAAGACCGGCCAGGTGCGCTGGGAGCTCGGCGGCCGGCACTCGAGCTTCAAGCTCGGCCCGGGCGCCGCCACCGCCTGGCAGCACGACGCCATCCAGCAGCCCGACGGTGCGATCACGTTCTTCGACAACGGCGCCTTCCCGCAGATCCACAAGCAGTCACGCGCGATCGAAGTGGCGCTGAACACGCAGAGCATGACCGCCACGCTGGTGCGCGGCTACGAACACGAGAACCCGCTGGTGGCCGGCAGCCAGGGCAACGTGCAGGCGCTGGCGGGCGGCGACTGGATGGTCGGCTGGGGCCAGGCCGGCTACCTGTCCGAGGTCGGTCCCCAGGGGCAGGTGCTGTTCAACGCGCACCTGCCGCCCGACTGGGAGTCCTACCGGACGTTCGTGCTGCCGTGGAGCGGGCACCCGGCGCAGCCGCCGGCGCTGGCCGCGCGGGCGGCCGGCGCCGGACACGCCGGGGCGAACGTGTACACGAGCTGGAACGGCGCCACCGAAGTCGCCTCCTGGCGGGTGCTCGCCGGCGCCTCGGCGAGCGCGCTGAAGCCCGTCGCGCAAGCCGCCAAGAGCGGCTTTGAGACGACCATCGCCGCCCCCGGCGTCGCAGCCGGCGAATACGTGCAGGCGCAGGCGCTCAGCGCGGCCGGCGCCGTGCTCGGCAGCTCAAAGACGGTGCCGGTCGCCGGCTAGCGGTGGCGTCCGTCCAGCAGCGAGTCCTGCGGCAGCGCTTCGTCGGATAGTGGTTCTGACTGTTCGCGTTCCTCGTAGTGTTTGCGGCGTTCGGCTGCGGCCGTGGCGGAGTGCCTGGCGGTCAGGAAGTAGTCGGCGAAGCCGCGCGCGTGCGCGTCGAGCAGCCGGCGCGGCAGCGGCCCGTGCAGCTCGTCGAACACCGCCCGCTCGTGCTGCGCGCGCAGCCCCGCCTCCAGCGCGCTGTGGCCGGCGCCGTTGTGCAGCTCCAGGCGCCCGCTCTGGGTGCTGTAGTCATACAGCTCCACTTCCTCGCCGACGGCCAGCGGCGTGATGCCGTCTTCGGTCCAGTTGGAGTAGATCGCGTACTTGGCGCTGGGCGTACGCAGCGCGACGATGTGCAGCGGCGCGTCGGCCGTGTACGGTTCGACCGCGTACTCGGTGACCGTCTCGTCGGTGGCATGCAGCACGTACTCGCGCCCGGGCACCGATGGGTTGGCGAGGATCCCCGCCAGGTCGGCGCGCCCGGCGATGTGCGAGTAGTGCGGCTCACCCCGCCAGTCATTTGAGCCGGTGGCGATCGTCAGCAGCAGCGGTGCGACGTCGACACTCGAGGTCAGCTGGGTGCGCTCCAGCTGGGTTTCGCCGGTGAGCACGCCACGCGGGTCCTTGACCAGCAGCGGCACGCGCGTGCACTCCTCGTACGCGCTCGCGCCCTTGCCGCGCAGACCGTGCGAGGCGCCGTACTCGCCGTGGTCGGAGGTGAACACCACGACCGTGTTGGCGGCGACCCTGGCGTGGTTCTGCAGCGTGCGCAGGACGTGGCCGATGTGCCGGTCGACCTCCAACTGCAGCTTGATGTACAGGTCGAGGAACTGCAGCCATGTTTCGCTCACTTCGGGGCCCGTGAACGGAACCGGCCCGAACGACGCGGCGGCGGTTTCCTGGAAGGAGCGCTGCAGGCGCGGCTTGTGGCGCTCGAGCAACATTTCCGGCGTCTCGTAGTTGGGTGGCAGGCGCCCGACCGTATGCGGGGAGCTGACCTCCGCCGGCACGCGGGCGCTCCACTTGTACCACCAGGCGATGTCGTGCGGGTTGACGAACGACACGGTCGTGCACCACGGCTCCGAGCCGCCTTCTTCGGCGAACCACTCATCGAAGGTTCTGGCGATGTGGGGGTCCACGCGCCAGCCCTGTCCCGGCGCGCCGTCGGGCGAGGGGTACACGCCGCCGGCGAAGCCGTAGCGCTCCAGCCCACGCGCGCCGCTGGACGCGTTCCAGCGGTTATCGCCGTGGGTCAGGTGCCACTTGCCGAACCAGTTCGTGCGATAGCCGTGTTCGCGCAGCATCCCGCCCCACGTCGGAAAGCCGGGGTCGAGCGTGCTGCCGCCCGTGATCATGCACCCGGTCTGGTGGGTGTATAGGCCGGTGAGCAGCGCCGAGCGCGCCGGGGTGCAGTCGTTGGAGGCGGTGTAGTGGCGGGCGAACGACACCGAGTCTTCGCGCAGGCGCTGTAGGTTCGGGGGCAGCACCAGGCCGGCGGGGCTCGGCGAGAACCACTGCGGGAAGCGCAGCTGGTCGACGACGATCACGAGGATGTTCGGCTGGGTCGGTGGCCGGGTTTCGCTCGGCGACGGCCCCGGAGGGGTGGACTTGGCGGAGGTCGTGGTGCCCTCGTGCGAGCTGGTGTTCGCGGAGTCAGAGAAGCCACCGGTCTCCGCGGCGGCGGCGATCGCCGCGCCCGCCCCCGTCAGCAGCCCGCCGGCAAGCAATCCGCGCTTGAGCACGGTGCGCCGGTCCAGTCTCCTATCCTGCCGGGGGTCGATGTCGTCCATTCGCGTTCTCATCCTAGGGGGGTGCGCAACCCTGGGAGCCACGCTCGCGGGGGGCGCCGTGGCGGCCGCCCAGGCCGGTCCTTCGTGCCCGCCGGCGGTGCTCGACAACTCGGCGCTGCAGGACGGTGCGGTGACCGTCTCGCCGCTGGCCGGCAGTCGCGACGCCCCGCCGCAGACGCAGATCAGCTTCCTCGGCGTGCCCGTCGGGGAGCTTAGCCAGATCAGCGTGGTGGGCTCGATCAGCGGCGCCCACAGCGGCCAGCTGGCCGCGTACTCGCAGGGCGACGGGGCGAGCTTCCTGCCCACGCGAGCGTTCGTCGAAGGCGAGCGCGTGACGGTGCGCGCGCGGGTGCGCAGCGACGGCCGGGTGGAGTCGCTGCTGGACGAGTTCGCGATCGCCCACGAGGATCGCATCGCCACCACGCCCAGGACGATCAAGCCGGGTAGCGCCTCCGAAGCCCAGAGCTTCCACTCGCGCCCCGAACTGCAGCCGCCGGTCGTGACCGTCACCGCCCAGTCCCCCGAAGTGGCCGGCGGCGACGTGTTCGTGGCCCCCTACGGTGGCCCCGGGCAGGCCGGGCCGATGATCCTCGAACCGGACGGCGCGCTGGTGTGGTTCAAGGCGCTGCCCACTCACACCGAGGCGACCAACCTGCAGGTGCAGGAATACGAAGGCAAACCGGTGCTCACGTGGTGGCAGGGCAACATCACCGAACACGGCTTCGGGCTGGGCGAAGGCGTGATCGCCGACGACACCTATACCGACATCGAGCACGTGCGCGCCGGCAACGGCCTGCAGGCCGACCTGCACGAGTTCCAGCTGACGCCCCAGGGAACGGCGCTGATCACCGCGTACGAGCCGATCTACTGCGACCTGTCCGCCGTCGGCGGCCCCGAAGACGGCGCGGTCACCGACAGCGTGTTCCAGGAGATCGACGTGAAGACCGGTCTGGTGATGTACGAATGGACGAGCGTCGACCACGTGGGCCTGAGCGAATCCTACGAACACGCCAGCACCTCGAGCATCGCCTGGCCGTTCGACTTCTTCCATCTCAACTCGATCGACCCGACGCGCAACGGCAGCCTGCTGATCTCCGCTCGCAACACCTGGACGGTGTACGAGCTGAACGGGACGAGCGGCCAGATCGCGTGGCGGCTGGGGGGCAGGCACCCGAGCTTCAAGATGCAGGCCGGCACCGGCACCGCCTGGCAGCACGACCCACGCGAACTGGCGAGCGGCGCGATCAGCATGTTCGACAACGGCGCCTCGCCCAAAGAGCACAGCCAGTCGCGCGCGATCGTCGTGAGCGTCGACGACCCACCGAACACCGTGACACTGCTCCAGCGCCTGACCCATACGCCCGCGCTGCTCGCCGAAAGCCAGGGCAGCCTGCAGGCGCTGGCCAACGGCGACTGGTTCGTCGGCTGGGGCCAGGAACCGTACTTCTCGGAGTTCAGCCCCACGGGCACGCTGCTGTTCGACGCGCACTTCCCCGTCCACGACGAGTCCTACCGCTCGTTTCGCTTCCCCTGGAGCGGCCTGCCGGCGCATCCGCCGGTGTTCTCGGTCCAATCCTCGCCCGGCGGCGCGAGCGTGGTGTACGCGAGCTGGAACGGCGCCACCGGCGTCGCCTCGTGGCAGGTGCTGGCGGGCGCCAGCACCTCCAGCTTGAGCGTCGCGGCGGTCGCGCCCCACAGCGGCTTCGAGACGGCCGTGCCGCTGCCCGCCGGGGTCACCGGGCCGTATCTGGAGGTGCAGGCGCTGAGCGCCTCCGGACGGGTGCTCGGCAGCTCCAACCCGGTCGCGCAGTAGCCGTCGCGAACCCGTCGCCGCTGCGGAACGCCACGCCGCAGGGGCGCCGCGCCAGCCCGGGCGTTCGGCCGCGCCTACTGCACCGGATACGGCGGCGGCGGGCTTTCGATGATCCCGCTCTGCACGCCCGACACGTCCATGTACACGGCGTAGCCGGCCGCCAGCACGAGCAGCAGCGCGAGCACCGGCGCCTGCCAGCGGCGACGGCGCCCCAGCACGTGGGCGCTCGCCGGGTAGAACACCGGCGCCGCCAGCAGGATCATGCGCCCCCAGTCCAGCGCGAAGGTCATCGACACGACCGCCAGCGCCACCAGCACCAGGCCGCGCCTGGCGAAGCGCATGTCGCGCAGCGCCAGCGGCGCCACCAGCCACAGCGGCCCGTACACGGTGAACATGCGCCGCGCCTCCTGGAACGGGGCCTGTAGGCCGAGCTTGATGACGTGGAAGCGTTCGCCGATCAGTGAGCCCGCATAACCAGGGACCTGGGCTTTGCCGACCGTGCTGATCCCCAGCCTGATGGCCGCGTAGGCGGCCAGCGCGGGGGCGGCCACGAGCGCCGTGCGCCCGGCGGCGCGGCGGTCGAGCGGAGTAGCGGCCCACAGCGCGTACGCCAGCGGGATCGCGAACAGCACCGCTTCGCGCACGGCCGCGCCGAGCAGCAGCGTCAATGCCAGTTGCCAGTACTCGCGGCGCACGGCGAAGTACGTGGCGGCCATCAACAGGAAAACCGTCGCGATGTCCGTGTTGCGCCCATCGCGGATCACCACGATCAAGAACGGCGGCGACACGCACATCAGCGCCGCCAGCGCCCCCGCCAGGCGCCGCTCTGCGCCCAGCTCGCGCATCAACAGGAACGCAAACGCGCCCGCGCCGACGGCCGCGAGCCACGCGAGACCCACGAACGACACGGTGTGGGAGAACGGCAGTACATGCACGATCGCCGGCAGACCGAAGCGATACCCGAACGGGTATGTGTGCACGCCGAAGGGATGGCGCGCGATCTCCTCATAGATCAAGTCGTCCCCGCGCGGAGTCGGCTCGCGCTTGATCGCCAGCGTCAGCAGTGCCAGCACCAGCCCGCCGAGCAGGCCGACCGTCAGTGCCGCGCGCGCTTCCGGGCGGCGCGGTGTGGTCGCTGGCTCCACCATCTACGCTCGCCGAAACGCTACTTGTGGGGGCGGCCGAACGCGAGGGCTACTCGCTGGGCTCGGCGTCGGGCGGCTTGAGTCCTTGTACGAGCTCGGCCGGATCGATGCCCGCGCGATATCTAGATCCAACGTTTGCGCTGCTGCCGAACTCGAACAACCGCTATAAGCCCAGCCAAGCGCTGTTTGGCTCGCGGGCACGCGGCGACGCAGGCCCAGACAGCGATTTCGATTTCCTCGTCGTAGAGCGGGACCCTCGCAACCGTCATGCCGAGATGGTGCGTCTCGGTCGTGCGCTACGCCCCCTCGGGATGCCGTTTGATGTGATCGTCGTCAGCGAGCGCTACGCCGAGGACTGGGGAGCCGTGGAGGGGACGATGGTGCACGCCGCGCTGACCGAGGGTCGAGTGCTGCATGCCGTCGCATGACCGGCTTGACTTGGCGCGGGTGCTGCTCGCCCGTGCCGTCGATGACGAGACGCTGGTGCGGAAGGTCTGCTTGGATGCCGAGCTTTCCGAGGCCGATGTGCTGTCGCCATGGGCAGTCGAGTTCCGCTACGAGGGTGAGGAGCCCCCCGCTCTGGACCGATCTGCGGCCCTCGTCCTGGTCGCACAGCTCAGAACGTGGACTGAACGCGAGATCAAGACCGCAGATCAGCCGCCAAACCCTGACCAACGACAGCCGGATGAGAATCAGCCAGAGTAGAACCGGAGCGAGTTTCGAACAACGGCCACACACCCAGCAAAAACGGAAGGGGGGAGATTCGAACTCCCGAGGCGGGGGTTACCCGCCTGCCGGTTTTCAAGACCGGTGCATTCAACCGCTCTGCCACCCTTCCGAGCGCGGCAAACCGGAAGGCTAGTCGATCCGCCAGCCGCTGGCAGGAGGGCCCACGCGATCATCCAGCGGCCGTCATGTCAACACCCTGTACTTGAGGTGGGTCACGCCTGGCGCCCCGACCGCCAGGACCTGCTCGAGCTGCACCTCCGCGTCCCCGAGGTCGTCGAAGAGGCGAGCTCCGTCGCCGAGCAGTACTGGTACGACGTGGAGTTCGAGCTCGTTCAGTAGTCCCGCTGGACAGCATTGGCTGACCGCACGAGCATCCCGCGCAAATAGTGGTTGCTCGCGCGTCGAGTACTGTTGAAGCATGGACGAAGCCGACGATCGGATCGACGAGCTCGAACGGCGTCGTCGCGAGGCGCGCCGCGCCGTCGAGGAGGCAGGCGGAGGCGAGTCCGAGGGCTTCGAGCTGGCCGAGCAGGAGCTGATCGAACACGCCTCCCATGGCGATCAGCACACGCCGACGCGCATCATGCTGGACGCGGCCTCCCAGCGGGAGACTGCCGGCGCGGTGGACGGTGAGGCGGACGAGGGCGTCTACGGCGACGCCGACGAGGAGCACAAGCCCGACTGATGACACCCCGGAGGCGCGCCACATGAAGGCAGCTGTGATCTACGAGAACGGCGGTCCGGACGTTCTGCGCTACGAGGACGTAGCCGACCCGGAGTGCCCGGACGGCTGCGTGCTGATCGACGTCGAGGCGATCAGCATCGAGGGCGGCGATCTGCTCGCCCGCGCCGGATCGCCTCCGCCGTCGGTCCCGCACATCGTCGGCTACCTCGCCGCCGGCACGGTCCTCGATGTCGGCGCCGGTGTCACCGATCGTGCCGTCGGCGAGCGCGTCGTGACCCTCAACCAGGCGGGCTCGCACGCCTCGAAGCGGGCCGTCCCAGCCATGACCACCTGGCCCATCCCCGACGGGCTGGACGCCGCGACCGCCGCTTGCGTACCCGTCGCGCTCGGGACCGCTCAGGAGTGCCTGTTCACCGCCGGCCAACTCGAGGCCGGGCAGACCGTCCTGATCCACGCCGGAGCCGGAGGCGTTGGGATGGCGGCGATACAGCTCGCCAAGCGTGCCGGCGCAACCGTCATCTCGACCGCGTCCAGCGACGAGAAGCTCGAGCGCCTGACAGAGCTCGGTCTCGACCACGGCATCAACTACGCCAACGAGAGCTTCGTCGAGCGCACGCGCGAGCTGACCGACGGCCGCGGCGTCGACGTGATCCTCGATTCGATCGGCGGCCAGAACCTCGTCGATAGCGTCGCCGCGCTCGCCTACCGCGGCTCGCTCGTCAGCGTCGGGCTGGCCGCCCGCGCCGGCTCCAACATCGAGGCGCGCGACCTGTGGACGAACAACAACACGCTGCACGGGGTCTTCCTCGGCGGCGCGCTACTGGCCGAGTATCCTCGTGTCCACGCGATGATCGCCGAGTTGATCGGACGCGTCGCGACCGGCGAGCTACGGGTTGTGATCGACAGGACGTTCCCGCTCGCCGAAGCCGCCGCCGCGCACGCGTACATCGAGAGCCGCCAGGCATTCGGCCGCGTGGTGATGACCCCGTAGGCTCACGACGGAGTTCGCCGGTGGCGCAACATGCCGTGCCTCGGCGGACTCGTGCCTTCGACCTCCACAGCGAGCTCGGCAAGGCTGACCTCCAATGCCCCGACGATCCGTCTGACCGTGATCCACTGCGGACTTGCATCGCCGCGCTCGATTCGGGCGAGTGCGGCGACGGTGATGCCGGCGTCGTGCGCGACGTGTTCCTGTGTGTTGCCGCTGGCTCGTCGCAGCCGGCGCAGCGCGCTAGCGAGTGCTTGATCTATGCGTTGGTTTGGGGTCAAGGCGCGTCGCGGGTGGCCCAAGTTATTGGGCGTCGCCATTTTGTGGTTAAAGACACTTGTTAAGGTACCGCTCCAGCCTAATCGGCATGCCGGCGCGAACGAGTCCGTGGACGCGGGCACGGCAACGTCGCCCGCGCTTGCGGGTGCGAGCCGTCGAGAAGGGAGAAGGTGGCGGCGAACGGGAAACCCCCGCGCGGGCACGCGTTGGGCAGCAGGATGCCCTTGGGGGTGTAGGCGAGGGTGGTGCCGTCCACGCGTTCGTAGTAGGTGAGGCCTTGTGGTCCGATGGTCACGTTCAGCGACACGATCGCGACGTCGGCGGCGCCGGGAACGCTTGGGATTAGCGGCAGCTCCATGTTCAGGCGACCGCCGAACGGTGGGCCGGTGGGCAACAGTTGCGCGGGCGCGAGGATCTGGGTGTTGACCGGATTGGGGCCGGAGGCGTAGACGAGCAGGGAGATGTGGCCTTCCTTGTCGGGTGCCCGGGCGATCGAGATCGACGCGTGCTCGCCGACGAGCTGGGGGCCGAAGCGAAGCTCCGCGGTGGCGCTGCCGCCACCCATGATCGAGTCGGCCGGGCATCCGCTCGCGCCGGTCGCTTCGAGCATCGCGGGCGAGCACACCGCTAAGCCGAGCCCGCTCAGCGCGAAGCCGAGGTTCTGTGGGTAGCGGACTTCGACTTCGGTCAGCGCCGATGGGATCTGGCCGGGCGGGGCTCCGATCTGCATGTCGAGCTCGATGGTCGTGGGTGCGCCGAGCCGATACGGCGCGAATCCCGGGACGAGCTTGACCGATTGCGTGGCGCGCGCGCTCGTGGTCAGGTTGAGGCACGCGAGGACCACGGTCAGCGTGCCAACCGCGGCACGGACGGCTGAGCCGACGCTACGCATGCATGGCGTCAATAGGTGAGGCTGCCGGTCGTCTTGATGACGAGTGCATAGTTGCCGCGATCGAACGTGCCGGACATGCCGCCGTGACCGCGTGCGTGGGCGTAGCGGCCGCTGCCGCCGGTGACGGTCAGCGTGCCTGAGAAGCTTTCGTATGTGCCCGATCCATGCGGACTAGCGCTGCCGTGCCCCTCAATCGACCCGCCGCTGGCGTAGATCGTGAAGTTGCCGGTGAAGGTCGTGCCGACGTCCAGGTGTATGCGCATGCTGCCCGGCAGCGTGCCGGTCGCCTTGCCTTCCTCGAACAGCAGCGAGCCGGACGCCGATATGTAGTGCAGGTGAACGGTGTCGCTGGCGTTCAGGACGTGTGCGGCGTGGGCGCGCTCTGGCGGCGCGCCGGCGGTGGCGTATGCGCCGGCGGTGGCGTACGCGGCGTACGCGGCGACGGCGAGACAGCCTGTCGCGGCCAGCGCGGGGAGCAGGGCTGCGGAGGCCGTGCGGCGTACTCGATGGGTCATGTGAGGCTCCGATCGTCGACTGCTGTTGTAACGCGTGGCGGTGGGAGTCGATGCGCTCCGCCGCCCATATCCTGCGCTCCCCCCGGAGGCTGCGCTCCCTCGGGAAGCTCTGCCGGTGGCGCGTCGGCCGCTCTGCCGCCAAACCGCCTCGAGCGGACGCCGAATTGCGAGATCGACTCCTCGAAGGCAGTGCGGGAGAAGTCCGGCCACATCTCGTCGCGAAAGACAAGCTCTGAGTAGGCGGCCTGCCACAGCAGGTAGTTGGACAGGCGCTGCTCGCCGCCGGTGCGGATGATCAGGTCAGGATCGTGCAGGTCGGGCGCGTAGAAGCAGCGGCGGAAGTCCTCCTCGGAGCCTCCCTGGAAGCGCTTGGCGGCGTCGAGCAGCTCTGCGCGTCCCCCGTAGTTGAAGGCTACGCACAGGGTGATGCGGCGGTTGGGCTCGGTCAGCGACTCGGCCCAGTCCATGAGCGCGCCCAGCTTCTTGGAGTGCTCGTGGCGCCTGCCGATGAAGCGCATGCGAACGCCCTTGCGGTGTAGTTCGGGCGTCTCATGCTCGATGCGTGTTGCGAGCACGGCGATCAGCTCGCGAACCTCGTGAGCGGGGCGTGACCAGTTCTCGGTCGAGAAGGAGTAGACGGTCAGCTCCTTGACCCCCAGCTCGATCGCGTCGTGCAGCCGCGCCTTGAGGACGTCGGCGCCGGCCTCGTAGCCTGCCGAGACTGGGAATCCACGCGCGCAGGCCCAGCGTCGGTTGCCGTCGGCGATGATCGCGACGTGGCGAGCGCGCGGCGGTTGTAGCGCTTGCGGCTGCGGCGCTTGGGAGTGGACGTAAACGGGGGCGGTTCTACCGGACATGTGCACCCTCCGTGACGGTCCTGCGAGGAGCCGATGCGCGCACGCGCTTGGCGTTCCGCCAGACGCGCATGATCGCGAGCGTGGGCGTGATCAGCGGTCGCAGCTCTGCCTGTACGCGGCTGGTGACGGGCCATGCCAGCTCGCTTGCGGCGCTCGGCGCGGATGTGTAGTAGGCGGCGATGCCTGCGAGCGTCATCAGGTGGTGCGCGCCGGCGGGCGAGTCTCGCGCGCGCATGGCTGCGTGGTGGACGACGCCGGCGAGTCGCTCTCCGAGCACTGTGGTGTCCTCGTAGTGGCCGATGAACGCGAGCGTTCCGCTGGCCTTGTCGTGCTCGTAGTCGACGACGCTGTCGAGCATCGTGCTGAGCACCCCGAGCGCGAGGTAGACGTCATCGAGTGCGGCGCCGCGCTCGGGGGTGGCGTACTCGTCCCCAGCGAGCGCGATCAGGGCGTGAACGGCGAGCACCGATGAGGCGGCGCCGGCGAGGTACTCGCGCCACTCGAGGCCCGAGCCGCTCGCGCTGTCCCTGGCCCAGCTCTCGACCTGTGAGCTGTCGGTGAGGGTGGCGGCGTGGGTCAGCACCTCGGCCTGCGCGCAGCGCGCGGCCGCTAGCAGCATCGTGGGCGCGAGCGCTGTTGCCGCGGGAAGGCGGGCGAGTGCGTCCTGAACGGTCGCCACGAGCTCCTTCAGGTAGCCGCCGTCGTCTGAGCCGGAGGGGCGGTGGCGGTAGTAGTCGTCCTCGGGCCCACCGGTCGGGTCGAGCGCGTCGGTAAACGCCTTGAACAGCTGGTGGCCGTTGGCGAGCGGGTCCGGGGTCGGCTGCTCGGTGAGGCCGTCGAGGTAGTCGTACATGACCTCCAGCGCGACGATGGCGCGGATCGCGGTGGTGCGCTGCCGGCGCGGGGTGAGCGTGGCGAGCGTGGCGGCGACCTCGGCGGCGAAGCCCTCCCGCTCGAGCGTGCGCAGCGCGAGCGTGCGCAGGGCGGGCTCTTCGATCGCGTCGGCGCGCGTGCGCCAGTGCGCGAGCTGCGCGCGCACGTGCGGCGCGACGGTCGTCCAATAGCGTGCGTTGGCGAGCACGAGCGCGAAACCGGCGTGCGCCAGCAGCCGCCGGTTGGCGAACACCGTGGGTGGCTTTTTATGGATATCGGAGATGTGGTTGCTGATCACCGGGCTACTCCTCTCCGAAGGCCAGCGTTGGGCGCACGCGGGAAGCGATCCAGCCGGGTATCGCCGCGAGCGCGAGCACAAGGATCAGGACGAGCGCGAGCAGCTCGAAGGGGCGGCCGATCGTGACGAGGGTGGCGACGGGGAAGCCGGTGACGTGTTTTAGGTAGCTGTCGATGACGAGCTGTCCGTAGACGCCGGCGAGCACCCCGGTGAGGCAGCCGGCGCTGAGCATGACGAGCGCTTCGAGCAGCAGCAGACGGCGCAGCTGGGAGGGTCGCGTGCCTTCGAGGCGTAGCGACGCGAGCGAAATGCGCTGTTGCCAGATGCTCGAGCCGAGCGCGGCGACCATCGCTACGATCGTGGCGGCGAGCAGCAGCTTGGCGATCTCTCCGAGCTGCCCGAGCCCTTCGCCGCCGGACGCTTCGATGCGCGCCGCGCGCGTATCGGGCGTGACCACTTCGAGTCCGCTGTGCGCTCCGAGCTGGCGTTCGATCTGCGCTTTCGCCTGGACGATGCCGGTTCCGCGCTTCAGCTCGACGCCGAGCGCGGTGAGCGCGGAGGTGGCGAACGCACGTGCGTAGTCGCGGGTGCTCATGAAGATCACGCCGGTGGGCCAGCCGAAGTTCGTGTTCGTGGCGGCCAGTCGGTAGGACACGACCCCGGTGGGGGTGGGCAGGCGCACGACCCCGCCGACGTGCAGACGGTGTTCGTCTGCGATCTGCTTCGAGAGCACGATCCAGCCGCCTTCGCCCAGTTGCCGCGTGGCGGTGGTGGCCTGCCCCTGCAGGATCTGGCCTTCGAGCACCGATGCGGTGGCGTGCGGCGGGCGCGCGATGATCCACGGCCGCCGCTCGCCCCAGTCGAAGAAGCTGCCCTCATACGCGCCCACGCTGGACACGTCGGGCAGCGCGGCGAGGCGGGCGGCGTAGTCGCGTGCATCGAACGGCACGGTCGCCTGGTTGTCCTGTGGGCTGATGACCCACAGCTGCGCGTCGCCGGAGAAGCGGTGGGCTACCTGCCCGATGCCTCGCAGCAGGTCGTCGCGGGCGCCGCCGAGGGCCAGGCAGCCAAACAGGGCGACGGCGCCGGTCGCGGCGAGCGCCATCGAGCGAAGCGTGGTGGCGTGCAGCCCGGTGAGCGCGACCGGCACGAGCGTCAGGCGCTCGTAGCGATCGCCGAGGAAGGCGGTGGCGCGCATGACGGCGGCGAGCGCCGTCGGCACGGCGAGCATGGTGGCGAGGGCGAGCAGCACGCACGCGGCCAGGGCCGCCGACGGCACGAGCGCGAACAGCCCGCTCGCCAGCGCCAGCAGTACCAGCGCGACGGCCGTGAGCCGCGTGCGCGTCGCGCCGCCGAGCTGGTTGCCGGGGGCGGCGTCGTCGGTGTAGACGGCGTCGCTCGCTTGTCCGCGACGGAGGTCGAGCAGCGGCGTGGAGGCGCCGAGGCAGGTCGCGACCAGCCCGCACGCGAGCGCGATCAGCAGCGGGCGCGCGCCGACGACGGTCGCGGAGCCGAGCGTGAACGCTTGTGAGAGATAGCCGGTCGACTGGTGGAACAGCCCCACGGCGAGGCCGTACCCGGCCAGCAGGCCGACCGCCGATCCGGCGACCCCCAGGCACAGCGCCTGGAACATGACCATCTGCACGATCGCGCCGCGCCTGGTCCCGTCGACGCGCAGGTCGGCGATCGTCTGGCGGCGCTCGGGCGCGGTCAGGAGCATGGCGTTAAACGCGAACAGGAACCCGAGCAGCGCGCTGATCGCGGCGAACAGCCCGCTCGCCTGGTCGCTCGGCCCGAGCGCCTGGTGCAGCAGCGCGAGATCCTGATCGGCCCGGGTGACGGTGAGGCGCCCGCCCGTGAGCGCGGCCAGCGCCTTGCGCACCCGTGCTTCGGCGCCCGGCTTGGTCTCGATCAGGATCCGCGAGATCCGGCCCTGCTGTCCGGCGAGCGTCTGCAGGTCCGCGAGCGGGATCACGGCGATGCGTGCCCCGGCTAGCGCTCCGGCGGCTTCCCTGCCGAGCACCGCCGAGATCTTGCGCGGATAGGCGCGGCCACGGAGCAGCAGCGACAGCGGCGGCTCGCTTTCGCTGCGTCCTGCGTCGGGCGGCAGCGCTAGCGCGCTGGCGGTGGCGGCGCTGAGGCTGATGCCGTCGGCGGACAGCGATTGGCGGGGGATCGTGTGGGCGAGCCCGTCGAGCGTGGCCAGGCCGAGGTCCGCGCCGGCGAGATACACTGCCACGCGGCGGCCGCTCGGCCCGACGAGGGTGGCGGTCTCTTCGAGCAGCGGCGCCGCCTGCCTGACACCAGGCAGGCGTTCGACTCGCGGTAGCAGCGCTTCGCTGAAGCCTTCGGGGCCGCGGGTGCGGATCTGCAGGCTGGCCGGTCCGATGACCGTGTGCACGACTTCGCTGGCGGAGCCGGCGATGCTGCCGTTGGCGATCAGCGTCGCGGACACGAGCGCCACGGCGACGGCCACGCCGAGGCCGGCGAGCAGCTCCTGGGCGGCGTGGACCCGCAGGCGGTTGCGGTACAGGTAGGCGAGCGCGTACGGGCCCATGAGCGTACGAGATCTGAGGGTGGGTCGCTCGGCTGCCTGCATTGCGGCCTACCTGCCTGCGCTCGGATGTTGCTCGAGCGCGTCGGCGTGCTCGAGCGATCGCTGCTCTGCGGTCTGTGGACCCGAGTCGCTGAGCTTGCCGTCGCGTAGTGCATAGCAGCGGTCGGCGACCTCCAGGGCGGCGAGATCGTGGGTGACGAGCAGCACGGCGGCGCTGCGCTCGCGGGCGATCGAGTGCAGCAGCTCGACGATCTCCCGGCCGCGCGCGCTGTCGAGGTTCCCGGTCGGCTCGTCGGCGAGGATCAGTCGCGGCTCGCACGCGAGCACGCGTGCGATCGCGACCCGCTGGCTCTCCCCGCCGGACATTTCAGATGGTGTGTGGTGGATCCGCTCGCCGAGCCCGACGCGTTCCAGCCACGGCATCGCTCGCGCTTGCGCTTCGCGCTTGCGCACGCCGCCGAGGAGCAGCTTGCGGGCGGCGTTCTCGAGCGCCGAGGCTCTTGCCATGAGCCGGAAGCGTTGGTAGATGAAGCCGATGTCCCGCAGCTGGTATTCGCTGATCTGCCGGTCGGACATGGCGGCGAGGTCGCGTCCGTCATAGCGGATCGTGCCGCCGTCCGGTCGCAGGAGGGCCGCGATCATCAGCAGCAGGCTCGTCTTGCCGGAGCCGCTCGGGCCGTGCACGGCGACCATCTCGCCCGGGTCCATCCGCAGCGTCACGCCGTCCACGGCGCGGACCTGCTCGCTCGCTCCCCGATAGCTCTTTACGACGTCCTCGAGCTCCAGCACGGTGGTGGCTACTCTCTCGCAGGTTGGGACTCGGCGCTCACGCGCTTGCTGTCCGGCGGGCTGCGTCGTGTAGGTGGACGACCGGGGCCAGCTCCGCGGGTTGCAGCTCGCCGTGCAGCTCGCCGCCCGCCAGCGACAGCGCCCGGTCGGCTCCGGCGAGGCAGGTCGTCTCCCCGACGCTCATCAACACGGAGATGCCGTCGTCGGCCAGGCGGCGAAGCAGCGAGAGGATGCGATCGCGCTCGAACAGGTCCACGCCGAGCGTGGGCTCGTCGATCACGAGCACCTTCGGCTGGTGCACGAGCGCGCGGGCGATCCCGACGAGGACCGTCTCGGTGATGTCGAGCTCGCCTGGCTTGAGCGTTGCGCAATGCGACGCGCCCGCCCGCTGCAGTGCTTCGTGCGCGCACGTGCGAGCCGCCGGCCCGGGGATGCCGCGCGTGAGCTGGGTGGTGATGAGCCTGTCGATCACGAGCTGTCCTTCGGTCGGACGGTATGTCTTGCGGCAGTAGCGGATCTGCTCGCGCAGATCCTCGCCGCTACGGGTGCTCGCCCGTCCCCGCGAGGGGGAGCCGCCCGTGTCGAGCACCACCGCTCCTCTGTCGGGCGGCTCGAGGCCGGCCACGATACGCAGCAGCGTCGAGCGCCCGGAGTTGCGCCGGCCCCAGATCGCGAGCAGTTCGCCCGTGCTCAACTCAAAGGAGACGTTGCGCAGCGCGACGCGTTCGAGCTGACCGCGGCCGTAGCGCTTACCGACCCCCGAGACCTCAAGCAGGGCCATTCTGGCGGCCTCGATCCGCCACCGCGCGAAGCTCTCTGCGCGCGTACTCGATCCACGGCAGCTTGGCTTCCATCGCCAGCCGCTCATCCTCAGCCGCGAGGCGGTCGGCCAGCGTCGTCGACGCTTCGGATGCTTCCAGATCCGGACGCCGCCGTGGCTGCACCCTCGTTGCCTGGACGAGGCACATCTGCTCGTAGTCGTCGAGCACCGCAAGCGCCGCGTCGGGCGCGAGGGCCGCCAGTTCGCGAGCGAACAGGCTCGAGCGCCGGCGGTCCTCCTCGGCCTGGCCCACTAGGTGCTCCTGGTATTGCCGGACACCCTCCTCGGTGGCCCGGTAGTGGAGCTTGGGCTGGCGCGAGCCGACGCCGGAAGCGGGCTCGCTGGTCGCTTCGATCAAGCCACGGTCCCTGAGGCTGTCGAGCGCGGTGTAGATCTGCGACGGGCTGCTGAGCTTCAACAGCCCGCCGTAGTTGCGCTCGAAGCGTTGCAGGATCTCATAGCCGTAGCTGGATCGCTCGATCGCGAGACCGAGCACGGCCCAGTTCACCGGCGAGCGCATCGCCCCAGTCCCCGTATCCCTGACTGCCCTCCCAAGCATCGGTATGGCAATAGTACACCATCGATGGGCAGGATGACAGGAGTCAAGGTTCTATTCACGAAGTAGAATCTTTCACTTCTTGAATACCCGGGGCAACTGCCTCGCCCACCGCCTCGAAGCGCCTGTCTCGCAGTCAAGCTCACGCGTGCGCCCAAACTGGCGCTCGGGTCTGCACAAGGCGGGCGATACTAACCAACTCGCACGGGGCTTCACAACCCGCACGAGGCCTCACGAACTAGAACCTTATACCGCTGGGCTTGTGATCAAGCCGGATCGCGGCAAGGATGCGTGTCGGGATGAGGGGAGAAAAAGTGACTGGGCCTATCAAGGCCAAACACTCGGTGCGCAGTCACACCGAGCATTGCGCCTCCTCGCATTCAAGAGCCTGGGTACCCAGGGACAGGCTGGCATCGCGTCGTCGGCGCCAAGCGCCACCCCCGTTCGCGATCGGCTGCCTCTGTGCTCGCACATCCGATGTTTTCGTATTGACAACTTTGTCCAGCAAAGGAGCTCACTGATGATCAACAAGCATCTCAACCCCGCGACGGGGATTGCCCTGGTGGCGCTGGTGCTCGCGATGACCGGCGGTGCCTTCGCGGCGACCGGCGGCGGCAGCGCTACGCACCCGACGCTGGACGCCGCCATCGCCAAGAGCAAGTCCAAGGCCAAGGCGGGCCCGCGCGGCCCCGCTGGCCCCAAGGGCGCGACCGGTGCCACCGGCGCAACCGGCCCCGCGGGAGCAGCCGGCCCGGCCGGCGCCTCGGGCGCCAAAGGCGAAAACGGCGCGACGGGCGCGACGGGTGCCACGGGTGCGACGGGTGCGACGGGCGCGACGGGTCCGCAAGGTCCACAGGGGAATCCCGGCTCGCCGGGCCCGAAAGGTGAACCGTGGACGCCCAACAACACGCTTCCCAAGGGTGCGACCGAGACGGGCAGCTGGGCGGTCGGCAACGTGGTACACAGCCAAGGTATCCCGCAGTTCGTTGCGCTCTCCTTCCCGATCAAGCTGACGGAACCTCTGGAAGCGTCCCACGTCCACTTCATCAACGAAGCCGGGGAAGAACTTCAAGAATTCGGGACCACAGGCCCGGCGCCAACGGAATGCGGTACTCCTGCCGGCACCGCCGAAGAACCGAAGGCCAGTCCCGGCAATCTGTGTGTATATGAGGCAAACCGTAATTCCATGGCCTTTGAGAAGATCATAACGCTGGCTAGGTCCCAGAAAGCAGGTGCATCCATTACCGGAGCGATCCTGAAGGTGGTCCTTGAAGAAGAAGAAGGGTATGCCTGGGGTTCCTGGGCGGTGACCGAAGCAGCAGCGGAATAGCGTACTACCGCACTGAGCGTTGGCGCCCAGGCTGTATCACGCCCGCCCGGGGCGCGGGCGGGCGGGTCACCCGATCATCACCACACCACATGAACCAAGGAGACAAATTGAGAACCACAGAGCACACCACGAAGACGCCTTCTGCCACGGCTGGCTTCTTCGCCATGCTCTGTAGGTCGCTGTCCACCACAGGGACGATTGCGCCCTCGCGTGCTCCCCGCGTCCTCGCCTTCCTGTTCACGGCCCTCGCCGCGCTCGCCTTCACCGCTGTCCCCGCCGTGGCCGGGACCATCCACGTCTTGTCGGGGACGTTTGCGGGTTCGGGTGCGAGCGCGCTCTCCGAACCTTTGGGTGTGGCAGTGAACGATGAATCGGGTGATGTGTATGTGGTCGATGCGGGTCACGATCGTGTGGAGGAGTTCAACGCGGCCGGCACGGTCGTGTTGGGGGAATTCAACGGGTCGGCCGCGCCAACCGGTGTGTTCTCTAACCTGGGTAATAGTACGGCGGATGATATAGCGGTGGATAACTGTACGAACAGCCTGACAAAAGAGCCGTGCACGACGATGGAAGACCCGTCCGTTGGCGATGTGTATGTGACCGATCCGGGTCATAAAGTCGTTGACCAGTTCAGCTCGTCGGGGGCGTATCTCGGGCAGCTGACGGGCACGTGCGAAAAAGGGGGGGAACCGGCGCCGTCGTGCCCGGGCAGCAAATTCGTTGCGTTCGGCTACCTGGTTGGTGTCGCGGTCGACGCGGAAGGCAACGTGTGGGTGGCGGAAAACGCTAGCGAAGACCACGGCGTGCTCGCGCAGTTCAGCGACACGGGCGCGTTCCTGAAAGCGATTAACATCATAAAGTCCATCTCTGCAGGTGGTATCGCGCTCGACTCGGCCGGCGGCGTCTATGTTGTGCTCGGCGGAGGCACCATCGGAAAGTTCGACGCCGCGACCGGGGTGGAAGTCGCCCAAACCCAAATAAAGGAACACACCGAAGAAGAAGACACCGGTGTAGCGGTGGACCCCTCTACCGGTGACCTGTTCATCGTCAACTTCCCCAACCTCCCCGAGGCCGGTGCTGGAACCAGGCGCATCGAAGAGTATTCAGAGGCCGTTCCCAGCAAACCGTTCTCGACGCTGCTGGAAACGTTCCCCGCAGAAAAAGAAGGCGCCGCAGAAGAAAGGCTCGCGTTCTTGGGGGGGATTACGGTCACGGCCACCGGGACGGTGTATGCGAGTCAGCGCGGCCGGGACAGCGTGGAGATGTACAACGAAGTCGTGGTTCCCGAAGTTAGCATCGAACCGGTCTCGAAGCTGAAGGCTACGAGCGTCACGCTCAACGGCGTGGTGAACCCCGAGGGCGCGGAAGTCGCCTCGTGTGAGTTTGAATACGGCACGAGCAGCTCCTACGGGCAGACCGCCCAGTGTGTGCCCGCGCCCGGCTCGGGCACGAGCCCCGTGCCGGTCAAAGCGAGCCTCACCGGGCTCGCGCCCGGCATCGTCTACCACTACCGGCTGATCGCGACCAACCCCGACCATCAGACGGCAGCGACCCCCGACAAGCAGTTTACGACCCGCGGCCCGGCGATCGCAGAAGAGCAGGTCACCGGCGTCGAACAGACCGCCGCCACCTTGCAGGCGCAGATCGACCCCAACGAAACCGCCACCTCCTATCACTTCGAATACGACACGCGCGAATACAAAGAAGGCGAAGGGCCTCACGGCACGAGCCTGCCCGTGCCGAGCGCCCCGCTGGGCGCCGGCTCGAGCTCCGTGCCCGTCGCCGCGACGCCGGAAGGCCTCCAGCCCGGCACGACCTACTACTACCGC
>Ga0210389_10001036_pt1 | contig 23266 bp, 28 predicted proteins | sample IncBWH28OmetaG_FD_160127 | JGI IMG/M metagenome (GOLD analysis project Ga0210389, IMG submission 160127) | Forest soil microbial communities from Barre Woods Harvard Forest LTER site, Petersham, Massachusetts, United States - Inc-BW-H-28-O ...
GGCCCGTACCTCGGCCTTGCCCCGGCCCTGCAGCGCCCCGTAATGGTTGGAGTTGAGCCGCCAGCTCCGCCGCACCGGAACCCACGACCGGCCGCAGGCGGCGAGCGCCAGGTCCGCGGATACGATGGCACGGCTCTGCACCGACGTGTGCACCACGTCGGGCAGGAAGCCGCGGCCCGCGAGGAGCACCCCGGCCCGCTCCGCCTGCCGCCTTCCGTGCTCGCTCAGGCCGACGTCGATCCAGCCCGTGAACACGTCCGCGGCGTTCCAGGCGCTCTCCCCGTGCCGCAGCAGCACCAGAACCGTCATCAATCCTCCCGCCCGGTTGAGCGATCTAGGCCCGTGTCGTCCAGCGCGGCCCGGCTGCCCGCCACTCCGCATCCCAGTCAGCCATCCTGCGCTTGTCCAGCACCAGCCGCGAGATCATGCACGCGGCTATCAGCAAGACCAGGCCCGCCATGCCGCAGCAGATCTCGGCCGCGATGCCTTCACCCGACACCTGCGAGTCCAGCAACGGCGCCTGAGCAACCTGCCCGTCGCGGGCGAGCCACACCTGGACTATCTCGCCCGGCGCGGAGCCGGACGGCTCGAGCACGTCCCCGGTCACCGGCTTCCCGTCCGGCGCGGTCCACCGGGCCAAGACCGCGGTGTCGTTCGCCAGGTCCCCGCCGTTCAGCTGGATAACCTCCTGCACGACGGCCGAAACCTTGTGCTCAGAAGCCAGCTGCGCAAGCTGCTCCCGGTGCGCGGCGGCGTGTGCCCACCCGCCTGCGGCCAGGGCGGCGAACGGCGTTCCGGCAACGAACGCGGCTACGAGCACGGCCAGCACCACGGTCTCCAGCCGGTCCGTGGCACGCCGCAGCGGACTGCGGTCAAGGCGGCGCACCCGCACAAGCCGGACAAGCCAGGAAACCATCAACCCCACCTCTTCTCCCGAACGGACCGCGTCTCCCCGACCGGCCCAGGTTTCACTTCGACAATTCCGCACCCGCCATACGCGGGGCCACGGTCCTTGTTACCGGGACCTCGGGACCTTGTGCCTTTATCGCGGGGACGCCCGTCCCTGGAACGCCGGCTAAGCAGCGGGCACAGCGGTAATTCCTGGCGGCTGCGTCGCCGTGGCCGCGCCGGAACGATAGCGAGAGAGGTCTCATGAGGAGCGTCGCGGCCCTCGGCGGGAACGCGGTGCTGCGGGGGGACGAGTCGCCAGACGCCGACATCCAGGAAAGTCACGTAGCGACGCCGTGCAGCCCTGTTGCGCGGCTGGATACACGTGCCGCATCGGCCATGGCGGGGACACTGAGATAGGCGGCGGAGCATGGGCGGCGGCTGAGGCGTCCGCGCATGACCGCCGCGGGAGGTATGAGCGCCGTGAAGCTGATCACCGCAGTCATCAGGCCGGAGATGTTCGAGGACGTAACGCACGCCATAATCGACGCGGGAGCAAGGGGTATGACCGTGGCAGAGGTCCGGGGATTTGGCCAGCAATACGGTCAGGTTCCCGAGGCCTATCCAGCTCACCATTCGCCACTCCTGCTGCGCAAGCTGCGCATCGACGTCGTGGTCGAAAACCAGCAGGCCGGGCTGATGATGGATGCCATCGCGAAGTCCGTCAGGACAGGTGCAATCGGAGATGGGAAGATTTGGGCGTGCCCGGTAACTGGCGCGCTGCGGGTCCGGACCGTCGATCGCGACCATAGCGCAGTGTGAGTGCGCGAGGCTCCAGCCCCGGCCTCCTGCCGACTCGAACTGGGACTTCGGGGCCAGCTTTGCGGACTTTCGCCCCTGGTCAGGGCTGTGCTCGCATTTCAGGCTTTTCTATGTGGACAAGCCTTGAGGAGGCGCACCATGCAAGCACAAGCCGGGGACGAACTGACGGTCAGGGGCTGCCATCAAGGCGATGAGAACCGCCGCGGCACCATCGTCCGGGTCGACGGGAAAGACGGGGCACCGCCGTACCTGGTGCGCTGGCGCGACGGGCGCGAAAGCGTGTTCTTCCCTACCTCTGGCGCCGAAGTCGAGCATCACGCTGCCGAGAGGGTCGCTGGTCCCTCACCCTTGGCAGAGCGCAGCCGGATGCCGAATTGACTGGAATAGCGGGCTGACCGAGAAGCCGGGAAGCCCGCGATCGCCGGGAGGCGGTGAAGTCTCATGATCGAGGTCACGACGACCGCGCTGGCAGCGCATCCGTTCTTGCGGGGCATGCCGCCGGGCCATCTGGAAGAGCTCGCCGCATCGGCATTGGTCGCCGAATTCTCTGCGGGAACCCGGATCTTCGAGGACGGCGGTTTCGCCGACCGGTTCTGGCTCGTCCGGTCGGGCTACGTCTCGCTGGACATGCACGTACCCGGAGTAGGACCCGTCGTCATCGAAACCGTCGGCATGGGTGAGTTGATCGGCTGGTCCTGGCTATTCCCGCCCTACCGCTGGGCCTTCGGCGCGGTATGCGTCAGTCCACTGGAGGCATTCCAGTTCAACGGACCTGAAGTCCGAGCCCGCTGCGTGGCCGATCCGGCGCTCGGCTACGACCTCACCCTGCGGCTCATTCAGGTGCTCTCGAGGCGGCTCCACTGCACGCAGACGCGGCTGGTCGCCAGGCCACGCGGCACCGCGGATATGTACTGATGCCCTATATCTCGAGCGCCGTGGCATTCGCGGACAGCAGGCTGGAATGGCGGCGACTGCTCGCCGAAATTGCCGGAACGTTCTTTCTCGTGCTCGCGGCGGCCGGCGCCGGCGTGGTGAACGCCGTGAGCCACGGCGAGGTCGGACGAGGCGCGGCAGTGACCGCGCCGGGCCTCACGGTACTCGCGCTGATCTACACGATCGGCGAGACGTCCGGCGCGCACCTCAACCCGGCCGTCACGGTGGCCTTCGCCGCCCGCGGCCATTTCCCGTGGGTCCGTGTCCCGGGCTACCTGCTGGCCCAGGTCGGCGGGGCGACCCTCGCGGCCGCACTGCTGCGGTCCATGTTCGGCACGGCCGGGCGGCTCGGCGGGACATTCCCGGGGACATTCTCCGGGCACGCGGTGCCGGACTGGACTGCCCTGGTGACCGAGGTCGTGCTGACCTTCGGCCTGATGACGGTGATCCTGGGCACCGCGTCCGGGGCGCGTAACGTCGGCCACAACGCGGCGATCGCCATCGGCGGGTACGTCGTCTTGGCGGGCCTGTGGGCAAGCCCGGTTAGCGGCGCGTCAATGAACCCCGCCCGGAGTCTCGGCCCGGCGTTCGTCAGCGCCGACCTGGGCACCGCGTGGATCTACATCGCCGGACCGCTCACCGGCAGCCTGCTCGCCGTCGCCATGGCCTGGGCGCTGCGTGGCCGGCCCTCGCATACGGCCGACCTAGCCGCGCAGGGAGGCTTGGCGCCAAGACTTGCCGGGCAGAGCCTCCGCAGCGGACGACAACGCCGCGGCCGCTACCGTGCCCGGACACGACCCCAGGTGAAGGGTCCAGGAGGACGCCTGCCGGGACCTTCGTCCCAAGAAAAGCGACTATCGACCGGTGAATTCCGGCGTCCGGGTGGCGTGAACTGAAATCAGGGAAAGGCCTGCGCCGCGGAAGGGGCGATTGCGATGAACGCGACTGTCGAGGATGTCATGACGACACATGTGGCCGCCGTGCACAAGAACGCGACCTTCAAGGACATGGCGGCCCTGATGTACTCACGCCGGGTGAAGCGGCTCCCGGTCGTGGACGACAACGGCTACCTGATCGGGATCATCTCGCGGGTGGACGTGCTGAGCGTGTACAGCCGCCCCGATGGCGACATCTTCCGTGACATCACCGAAGATGTCATACTTAACGATTTCCTGTCTGATCCCGCGCGTTTCACGGTCACCGTCAAGGACGGCGTCGTCACGATCAAGGGCACACCGCAGACCGCCGCGGCCGGGCGTGACATCACCGGCGCGATCAGGCATGTTGAGGGTGTCGTCGCCGTGCGTGACCGGCTTAGTTACCCAACCAGCGCCCGGTCGGCCCAGCCCGTCGGCCCGCTGTTCTGACCGGCATCCGCCATGTACGCCCTATTGTCCGACGGGACGACCGCACAGATCCGCCAGGCTGCGCCAGATGATTTCGACGCGGTCAAGATCATGCACGAGGCAATGTCGCCGGAAAACGCCTACCTTCGGTTCTTCAGCCTGACCAGGGAAATGGCGGAACGGGAGGCGCAGCGGATCTGCCGTGAGCCCGGCCCCGACCACGCCGCCCTGCTAGCCGTTTACGACGGCAAGGTGGTGGGCGTCGCCAGCTATGAGGTGGCGGACGCGTCCGGCAGGAGCGGGCGCCAGGCCGGCCAGACCGCTGAGGTGGCGTTCGCGGTCGCGGACACGATGCATCACCGGGGTATCGCGACGCTTCTCCTTGAGCATCTGGTGTCGCTGGCCCGGGCACGCCAGATCACCACCTTCACGGCGGACACGCTCTGCGAGAACTTCGAGATGCTGAGGGTATTCAGGGCCGCGGGCCTGCCCGTGCACACTAGGCGGGAGGAAGAAACGGTCCTGGTCACGATCCCGCTGCCGCCCGATGACACTGGCAAGGAGCTTGACGAGTACCTGGACACGGTCGCGCGGCGTGAGCGGTCTGCTGATGCCGCGAGCCTGCGGCCCGTCTTCGCCCCCGCCGCAGTCGCCGTGGTCGGCGCGAGTCGCAGTCCCGGCACGGTCGGCCGATCCGTCCTCGACAACATCAGGAACGGCGGTTACACGGGCAGACTGTACGCGGTCAACCCGAACGCGCGGCAGATCGCCGACGTGCCCTGTTTCCCCGATGTGCGGAGTCTCCCTGAGACGCCAGACCTGGCGCTCGTCGCCGTGCCGCCCGCAGCCGTGCCCGGCGTCGCTGAAGGCTGCGGAGAGCGGGGCGTCAAGGGCCTCGTCGTCCTTACCGCCGGCCTAGACACGGCCCAGTCCGCGGACCTGCTCGCCGCGTGCCGACGGTACGGCATGCGGCTAATTGGCCCGAATTGCTTCGGCGTCGCCGTTCCCGCCATCGGCCTGAACGCAACGTTCGCGGCAATGCCCCCTGTGCCGGGGACTACGGGCCTGGTCATGCAGTCCGGTGGCATCGGTTTCGCGGTGGTCGAGCACCTGTCGAGGCTGGGCATCGGGATCTCGTCATTCGCGTCGGTGGGAAACAAGCTCGACGTGTCGAGCAATGACATGCTGATGTGGTGGGAGCAGGACAGCGTCACGAGGCTCGCCGTGCTGTACATCGAATCGTTCGGCAGCCCCCGCAAGTTCGCCCGCACCGCCCGCCGCGTCGGCCTCCGGATACCCATACTCACCGTGCACGCCGGCCGCAGCGAAGCGGGCCAGCAAGCCGCTGCCAGCCACACGGCCGCGGTCGCGACGCCCCTGGTGAGTCGAGAGGCGCTGTTCGAGCAGGCCGGGATCATAGCCGCTCCGGGCTTCGGCGAGCTCATCGAGGCAACCGCCTTCCTGGCGACTCAGGAGCCGCCGGAAGGCAAAACCGTCGCGATCGTGTGCAACGTGGGCGGCGCCGGCGTACTCGCCGCCGACGCGTGCGCCGATCTCGGGCTGACCGTGCATCACTCGAGCGGGCTGGTCAATCGCCGACTGTACGCCCTGGTTCCCGCGGGCGGCGCGATCGGCGGCCCGGTGGACACGACGGCGACGGTGGCCGCCGACACGTTCCGCGAGATCCTGGAGCTGCTCTCCGCCGACGAGGACGTGGACGCGATCATCGCGCTCGCCCTTCCGACGGCGGCGACAGGCGATCTGGCGGCGGCGATCACTGAGGCCGAGGTCACCGTCCCTCTCGCAGCCGTCATGCTCGGGCAGCCGGAAGCCGTCCGGCTGACCAATGGCCGGTCCGGGAAGGTGCCCGTTTACGGCAGTCCTGAGGCGGCGGCGGGCGCCGTCGCCCGCGCGGCCAAGTACGGGGCGTGGCGGTCGGCACGGCGCGGCGACGTCCCGGCCTTCCCTGACATAGACTCCACGGCCGCTAGGATGCTGGTGCATGGCTTCCTCGCTGATACCGAGGACGGCGGCTGGCTTCCTCCTGGTCTCATGGCCGAACTGCTCCACGCCTACGGGATACCAGTAGTCAGCGCAACCGCCGCGCACACCGAGGACGACGCCGTCGCAGCCGCGGACAAGATCGGCTATCCCGTCGTGCTCAAGGCGGACGTGCCCGGCCTGGTGCACAAGAGCGAGGCCGGGGCGGTACTGCTGGACATCCGGGCCGAAGCCGACGCCCGGGCCGGCTACCAGCGGCTCGCCGCGCAGTTCGGCACCCGCCTGGCGTCAGTCGAAGTCGAGCCGATGATCGTCGGCGGGACAGAGGTGATGATCGGGGTGGCAGACGACCAGGTCTTCGGCCCGCTGGTGGTATTCGGCCTCGGGGGCGTCACCACCGAGGTGCTCGCCGATCACGTCGCGAGACTGGCGCCCCTGACCGAAGACGACGCCGACACGATGATCGGCTCCATCCGGTCTGCGGCGCTGCTGCGCGGCTTCCGCGGTGCCCCGGGCGCCGATCTCGCCGCCCTGCGCGACATGCTGATGCGGGTATCGAGGCTGGCCGACGACCTGCCCGAGATCACCGACCTCGACCTCAACCCGGTCATCGCCCAGCCCGACGGCGTCGTCGCGGTCGATGCCCGGATCAAGGTCACCCCCCAGGTCCCCCAGGACCCATTCCTGCGGCGACTGCGGTGACATGGCTGGTGCCCCTCCTGCCTTGATGAATCCGAGCCCGTGCCTTGTCACCGACGTTCGCGTTTCATGACAAGCGACGGCAGATCTAGCCTGGGGCAGGGTGGGCAGTGGAATCACGGAGTGGCGGGTTGGCGCCCTGACCGGCCGGGGTCATTCAGCTCACCCGTGGAGGAAACATTTCTTTCCCTGCGGGATGGTACGGCTAATTCGCAATAGTGGGGCTGATTATCGATCATCACGGCCGTCAGAACAAGAACGTGAAGGGACAAAGGTCCCGCGACAATAAGGCCAGCCGACCATTACGGTCCAGGGGTGGTGCGCGGGAAGCTAAAAACGTCAATTAAATGACGCGAAAGCGGCGGCCAGTGTGACCGCCAAGAATAAGGAGCTGACACCATGCGCCGCATCACATTCGACAAGCTGCTGGGATGGGCCGGAGTCTCCCTCGGGATGATCCTGCTCGCCGTCGGCGGGCTGACCCTGTGGGGCTCGACCTACCTGCACAACACCGTCCAGGGCCAGCTGGCCGCGCAGCAGATCTACTTCCCGCCCGCAGCCGCGTTCACCCACGCCAAGGCCGGCACCGAGATCACGCCCAGCATGATCCCCTCCGTCTCCCAGTACGCAGGCCAGCAGATGCTGACCGGCCAGCAGGCCGAGGCTTACGCCGACCACTTCATCGCCGTGCACATCACCGAGATGGGCGGCGGCAAGACCTACTCCCAGCTGTCGACCGAGTCACTGGCCCAGCCGAAGAACACCGCGCTGGCCGCCACCGTGAACACCGTCTTCAAGGGCGAGACGCTCCGCAGCATGCTGCTGAACGCCTACGGCTGGTGGAAGATCTCCCAGATCGCCTACATCATCTCCCTGGTGATGTTCGGACTCGGCACCGTCGCCTTCGCCGGCGGCCTGCTCGGCTTCGCCCGGACCCGCCGCGACCGCCCCGGCACGGCCGTCTCCGCACCGCCCGCCATCGAGCAGATCAACCAGCCAGGACACCAGGCTGGCACCACCACCTGATCACCCCGCAAGCCACCACGGCTCGCACCCAGCGCCCTCCGGCCACGAAGGCCAGAGGGCGCTCCGCAATCCCCGCACCCAAACACCGGCGCAGCAACACACAGCTGGCAAACGGGTGCGGCACGGCAGCTGCCCCTCTACTCCGCACCTGCCGCAGCGCTACCCCGGCACCCATACGCAGGCCGTGTCGGCAACGGTCCAATACTGGCTCTGGCGCAGGATCTGGCTAACCCCGGCGGGCTACCCATAAGCGGGTGCCCGCTCAGCTTCGCCAGGTCGGTCAACTGCACTGGCGGCCCCCCGCCTGACCGGCGTGACCGTGGACGGGGCGTTCGCGGAGTACATCGCGGCTGACGCCGCTGGCACGATCGTGCTGCCCGACGGCACGCGCACCGGAAGATTCTCGAAGACCGCGACAAGGCCAGTCTGGAAACATCCTCCATCTTGAGTCGCTCAGCGACGTGACCTGGCAGATCACGGGAGCCGAACACCGGCAGGTAGGAAGCGGCTTAGCACGGGCGAGTGCGTGCGGCTGCTGGCCATCAGCAGACCCGAGCCGCTGAACGTCACCGTGGGTTCCTGAAAGGTTGGTCTTGGAGACACAGGATCCACGCAGTGTAGTCTGCGCGGCAGCATTAGCCTTCCTCAGGCCCGTCTCGCACCACTAGGACCGGGCAGTGCGCATGCAGCACGCAGTACAGGCTGACCGACCCAAGCAGCGCCGATGTGAAGCCGCCGTGCCCCCGGCTGCCTACCACAAGCAGGACCGCCCCCCTCGCCGCGCGCAGCAGCACATCGGCTGCGTGCCCCTCGGCCACCACGGGGCGGACCGGGACTTCAGGCTCCAACCCGCTGACCGCACCAAGCGCCCACGCGAGAGACTTCCTCGCACTGTCCTCGAAGTCGGGTTCGTCGACGGTCGTTGCCCAACCGCATCCGGTCGGGTACTGCCACGCGGTCACCGCGTCGACTGAACTGTCGGTCAGTTTCGCTTGGCGGATTGCCCAGCGCAGCGCGACCATGGACGACTCCGACCCGTCCACCCCCACCACGATCCGGTGTTCCTGTTCACCCATCACCCGCTCCTTTCGCATGGCCCTAAGGGACAGTGCGTGAAATAGCGCTCGCCGATGCCTGTGTCTGGCACTAGCGCCATTGGTCCTGCTCTCCCGGTGTGACCGAGGGACGATGTCCGCCCCTAGGCAGGCATGCTGTATCGCAACTGGGATCCGACGGCGATCTCCAGCAGCCTGTTGTACTTCACGGTTCGCTCACCGCGAGCCGGGGCGCCGGACTTGAGGTGCCCGCAGCCTGTGCCGACCGCGAGATCGGCGATGAAACTGTCGTCGGTCTCCCCGGACCGATGCGAGACGAACTGCCGGTACCCCGCGCGGCGGCAGATGGCCATGGCTTCCAGCGTCTCGGTCACGGTGCCGATTTGGTTGACCTTGATCAGCGATGCGTTTCCAATGCCGCGGCTCACAGCGGCGGAGATGATCTCCGGATTGGTGCAGAAGATGTCGTCGCCGACGAGCTCGACGACATCGCCTAGCCGGTTGGTGAGCGTAATCCAGCCCTCGTCATCGTCCTCGCCGAGCCCGTCCTCGATCAGGTGGATGGGGAAGTCTCGCGTGATAGCGGCAAGGCGGTCGATCATGTCTCCGGTACTCAGCGCGTCGCCCGCGACCAGGTACCGGCCGTCCTCCTGCCGAAACTCTGAGGCCGCCAAGTCCAGGGCGATGGACACACCGTCCGTGCCAGCCGTGTAACCAGCGTCACCGATGGCCTCGACCAGGAGACTGAGGGCCTCTTCTGGCTCAGTGATCTCAGGAGCGAATCCCCCTTCGTCGCCCAGCCCGGTGGAAAGCCGCCGACCGTCGAGACCGCGGCGCAGTGCAGCGTAAACCTCGGCGCCCGCTCGTACCGCCTCCCCCATCGACGGAGCGCCGAGAGGTGCAATCATGAACTCCTGGAAATCTAGGTCGTTGGGGGCATGCACCCCACCGTTGAGCACGTTGAAGTGCGGCACCGGCAGCGACGCCGCGACGTCCCGCGGGGTGAGCCACCGCCATAGGGGCATGCCGGCCGAGGAGGCCAGAGAGCGCGCCAGGGCCATCGACACGCCAACGAGGGCATTAGCACCGAGCCTGCGCTTGTTCGGCGAGCCGTCGAGGCCGATCATCGCCTGATCCGCGTCCGCCAGGGAGTCCCAGGGCCGACTGCGGAGCAAGTCGGCAATCTCGCCGTTGACGTTCGCCACCGCCAGGAGCACCCCACTGCCCCCGAACCGGGACTTATCGCCATCCCGCAGTTCTACCGCTTCCCGCGACCCGGTCGACGCGCCTGATGGCACGCCAGCCCGCGCCGTGGTGCCGTCGGCCAGCCGCACTACCACCGCGAGGGTCGGCCGTGCCCGCGAATCCAGAATCTCCAGCGCGGTCAGATCAGACACGTTGAATGGCATCGTCGTATTTCCTCTCTCGTGGTGCGGCGCCGCCGTAGGGCGACGCACGTGGGGACGAACAACCTCAAGTCCAAGCCCCCGACGAAGGCGCCCGTAGCGGCGGCCCAGTCCGCGTCGGGCTGCCTGCTGGCCCGTGTGGCTACCTCCAGCGCGCCGCGGACGGGGCAGAACAGGAACCCGAGACCGGCGGTGAACAGCGGCGGCCCGGTCAGGTCCGGCCGCCGCGCCACCGGGCTGCGCAAGTCCGGAAGCGGAACGGTGAACGCCAGCGCGTGAGGATCGACGATCCGCTGCAGCCCGGTGGTGACGGCGCTCAGGTCGCGGGCCAAAGCCGACAGCGCCATATTCGGCACCGTGATATCCAGGCTAACCATCAGCAACGTCACGTCCAGCAAAGAAGGAGCGGACCAGCGCCCACGATCCGTCCCCGGCCCTTGGCTGAGACGCGGCTGAAAGTCTGCGCTTGTGAACGTGTGTCGTCATACTCCCGACTTCACGCCGCTAAGGCCACGCACGGCCAGGTACGAAGGTCCCCGATTGCGAAGGCGATCGGCTCTCGCGCTTGCCTGGGGGCAACGCCGCAAAACGCGTTGAAGCTCATCTCAGCGTTGGCCCAATCGGATCGATGTTGACACGAGCAGGCCGCGAGAGCCGGGCCAGCGTCGATATCGACCCCGGCGCCCGGACCTCGTCCGGTTCGCCTGGCGGCTGCCGCTGATCGCATCAGTCGTCCCCCCGGGCCGCAGGCCACTTCCTGATCCGGCCGGCAAACCGCCGGCCGGCGGTACGGCGCGGTCAGCTCCCGGTGCGCGGTTCTGCGGCGCCGTCGGCCGGGGCGGCTCACGCGGAGGGGCGGGCCTGCGGGTCAGGCGGTGGCTTTCCGGTAGAGGTTCAGCGAGATGGCCAGGAAGACGGCGAAGATCCCGGCGCACCACAGGGCCGCCTGCCACAGGTCGTGGAAGACGGGGCCGCCTTCGAACAGCGCCCGGACGGCGTCGATGGTGACAGTAGCGGGCTGATTTTGGGCGAATGGCTGCAGCCAGCCGGGCATCGTGGACACGGGGACGAGCGCGGAGCTGGCGAAGAAGAGGATAAACATGGGCAGGATGGAGGTCATCTGGGCGGTCTGGGGGTCCTTCACGGCCAGCCCGATCGCGGCGTAGACCCAGGTGAAGGCGTAGCCGAACGCGATGATCAGGGCGACGCCCGCCAGGCAGGCCCAGGCGCTGTTGTGGAACCGGAACCCGACGAGAAGCCCGAGACCGATGATGCAGGCCAGGGCGAGCACGCTGCGGCAGATGTCGGCCAGGGTCCGGCCGGCCAGGTACGCGGGCCGGGTCATGGGCAGGCTCCGGAACCGGTCGACGATGCCGGCCTGGAGGTCCTGGGCCAGGGCCAGGGCGGTAGTCATGCCGCCGATCAGGACGGCTTCGAGGAAGATGCCCGGCACGACGTAGTCGACGTAGTCGAGCCCGGGAACGCGGATGGCCCCGCCCAGCACGTAGCGGAAGAGCAGCAGGATGATGGTGGGTTGGACGACCGACATGAACAGCAGCTGGGGCGTGCGGATGATCCGCAGCAGGTTGCGCCGGGTGATGCCGCCGATGTCGCGGACAGCGAGCCTCAGGGTCAGCGGGTCGCGCCGGGCCTCCGGCGTCCGGTTTGCCACGTCAGTCACTGGCCTGACCCCGGTGAGAACGGTGCCGCGCCGTCGTCGCCGGGAACGGCCGGGTGGCCGGTGAGGGCCAGGAAGACGTCATCGAGCGAGGGCCGCCGGATCCCCAGGTCCTCTAGCTGGACACCGGCGTCGTCGAGTGCCCGTCCAGCGGCGATGAGGACCCGGGCGCCCCCTTTGACCGGGAGGGTGACGCGGTTGAGCCCGGCGTCGAGCTGGGGTGGCGCGCTGGCCAGGCCCGCGATGAGCGAGGCGGCCTTTTCCAGGTCGGCGCGCCTGGTCACCTGGACTTCGAGCAGGTTGCCTCCGAGCTGGTCTTTGAGCTCGTCGGCTGTTCCCTGGGCGGCGATGCGTCCGGCGTCCAGCACGACGATGGCCTGGGCCAGGTGTTCCGCTTCTTCCATGTACTGGGTGGTGAGCAGCACCGTCGTGCCATCCGCCACGAGATCGGTGATGAACTGCCACAGGTCGTTGCGCGTCCGCGGGTCGAGGCCGGTGGTCGGCTCGTCCAGGAACAGCACCGGCGGGCGCCCGATTAGGCTGGCCGCCAGGTCGAGCCGCCTCCGCATGCCACCCGAGTAGGTCTTAACCCGGTTGTCCCCGGCGCCGGTGAGCGACATGCGCTCCAGGGCGTCCTGCGCCCGGTCCCGGTAAATGGCCTTGTCCAGGTGGTACAGGAGCCCGATAAGCTCGAGGTTCTCCCGGCCGGTGAGCAACTCGTCGACGGTGGCGTACTGGCCCGCGAGCCCGATCACCGACCGGACTGCCCGGGCGTCCTTGCGGACGTCCAGGCCCGCGACCTGGGCCCGGCCGCTGTCGGCCGCCAGGAGGGTCGTCAGCACCCGGATCAAGGTGGTCTTCCCGGCGCCGTTCGGTCCCAGGAGAGCCAGGATGTCGCCCTGCGGGACGCTGAAGGACACGTCGTCCAGTGCTAGCGTGCCTCCGAACCGCTTCGTCACGCCCTCGACTTCAACCGCGGCATTCACCGGTCAGTCCTTTTCCTGGCCGCGGATTACCACAACGGGGCAGCGAGCGTGATGCACGCAGTGCTGGCTGACCGAGCCGAGCAGTGCCTCGGTGAAGCCGCCGTGCCCGCGGCTTCCCACCACCAGCAGATCGGCGCCGTCGGCGGCAGCGAGCAGCACCGGTGCGGCTTCGCCCTCGACGGCGAGAGCGCGCACATGGACGGCGCTGCCCGGGTCGCAAGTCGTGCTGATCGCTTCGGCCAGGACCTCCTCCGCATTTTCCTTGAAGTCGAAGGCTGTTGCCATACCGGCTGGCGCCCAGCCGTAGCCGTCGGCGGTGGCGGGATAGTGCCAGGCGGTCACGGCGTCCACGGACGCGTCGGTGAGTCCGGCCTGCCGGATGGCCCAGCGCAGGGCGCTCATGGACGAGGGCGACCCGTCGACCGCCGCCACAATGCGGGCCCCGGTGCGGTGTTCTTGTTCCACGGTCGTGCCTCCCGATATTTCCGAAGAATGGCCGGCCGCCGTGCGGAACCGGCGCGGGCAGACTCCGGGCCTGCCCACGCCCGGTGCTAACTGGGCCCGGCCGAGGCCGACCCGTTGGCGGGAGTTCCGTTGGCGGCTGGGATCAGGGCGGGCGGGCGCCGGTCAGGGCCGGCGAGGTGGGGAGGCCGGCGGCCGCTTTCTCGCGGGCAAGGAAGGAGCCGAGCTCGGCGATGGTGGTCATGAGGGGTCGGGGAACGCGACGGTGGTGTTGTTCTCGACGCCGATCTCGACCAGGCTCTGCAGGTTACGCAGCTGCAGAGCCTGGGGGTGACGTGGACGCTGACGTTGCCGCGGGTGATAATGCCCTGGGACTGGATCGGCTTCGTGACGATCCGCAGCGACACCCGGTGCAGTACGTCGATGAACGAGATGATCACCCGCAGTCCCGGGTTCCGCTGGCCTTGTACCTGGCCCAGCCGGAACAGCACGCCCCGCTCGTGCTGCTTGACGATCTTCAGCACCGTCGCCAGCCCGATCAGGACCAGCACCGCGACGATAACAAGAACGATGATCAGGACTTTCAAGGCCGGTCTCCTCATGCTGCCCTGAAGCCAGGATCGCGCCGCAGCCGCTGGCCAGCCAGAGGCGGAAGTCCTAGACAGCGGCCTCCCCGGCTCCGCCCGGAACAGGCCGGTGACTGATGGCCCTGGCGCCGGCTATTTCCGGCAGTGAGGCTGGTCTTATGGTGCTGTCCGCGCATGCCCCGCCTGGGCCGATGGACCTGTCCGACGCGGCCGGGCTTCCTCCCGGCGAGGTGCTTTCGGGGCTGGGCACTGGCCCGGGCGGTCTCTCTAGCGGTCGCGGCGCAGAGGCTCGGGCAGCTGGGGCCGAAAGCCCACCCAGACCGCCTTCGAGGCGGGCCTGCCGAGGTTCTCCCGGTTTCTGTTCGCGGTGGCGGCCGTGCTGACCGCGTTCATCTTCATCATCAACGTGTCACTGTCCCGGCCCCTCATTGACGCTCTGCTGTTCTCGCTGGCCATCGCCGTGGGCATCGCCCCCGAGATGATGCCGGCCATCGTAACTGTCAGCCTGTCCGATGGGTCAAAGGCTTTCGCGGCGAAAAAGGTGCTGGTGAAAGCGACTTGTCGCCATCGAGGACCTGGGCAACATCGAGATCTTGTTCACCGACAAGACAGGCACCCTCACCGAAAGAGTGGTCACCTTCGACCGGGCACTGGACGCCGTCGGCCGCGGTAGCGATCACCCGCTCCTGCTTCGGCCTCGTGTGCAACGAGGCCGCGGTCACCGCCGGGGAACCGACCGGGGGAAACGCGCTGGACCAGGCCCTGTGGACGCCGGCGGATCAGCGGACGGCGGCTGCGGCCGACACCTGGCAGAAGCTAGGCATCCTTCCTTTCGACCACGAACGGCAGCTGGCATCGGTCCTGGCGGCGGACCCCGGCGGCCGACGCCTGGTGATCGTCAAAGGTGCCCCCGAGGTGGTGCTCGACCGGTGCATGCCCGTTCCCGGCGGTGCCCGGCCTGCACTGAAGGCACTGTTTTCCGCCGGGGCCCGGGTAGTGGCCGTGGCGACCCGCCGCCCGGCCGAGGGCGTCTAGGCCCTTACCGCCGCTGGTGAGCAGGGCTGATGCTGGCGGGCTTCCTGACGTTCACCGACCGGCCGAAGGCCGACACCGGCGCATCCATCGCCCAGCTTGAACGGCTGGGCGTGCAGGTGAAGATCATCACCGTAGACAACGGCCTGGTAGCGGCCGCGGTGTGCGCGCAAATCGGGGTGGACTGCGCGGGGGTGTCGGCGTCTCCTACTCGCCGAGGGCGTCATGGAAGGCCGCCGCATCTTCGCCAACACCATGAAGTACGTGCTGATGGCGACTTCCTCCAACTTCGGGAACATGTTCAGCGCGGCCGGCGTCGGTGTTCCTGCCGATGCTGCCGACGCAGATCCTCCTCAACAACCTGCTCCACAACACCGGCCAGCTGGTGATCCCCACCGACCGGGTCGACCCCGAGGCGCTGGCCCGCCCGGCCGCGTGGGACATGCGGTTCATCCGCCGCTTCATGGCCGTGTTCGGCCCCGTCAGCTCCGCCTTCGACTTCCTGACCTTCTGGATAATGCTCGCCCTGCTCCACGCCGGCCACACAGAGTTCAGGACGGGCTGGTTCGTCGAGTCGATCGCCACCCCACCATCGGCTGCGTACGGCTTCGCGCATCGCCGCCGCCTTTACTCTCAGCTCATGGGTAGTCAGGGAGGAAAAATCGCCTGGAACTGCGCTTGCGGGGCCGCGGACTGCTGGTGGAGATTATGGCGTTGTGCGAGCGAATCTCTCCTGTCCCCGAAGTCGGCTTCGCCGGGCCGGTAGACGGCGGGCTCGATCCGGCTCGCGCCGCGCGACTCGTGCAGACGCTGCGGGACGCGCTGGAAGTGATCAGTTCACACGCGACGCCGGGGCGCGTCACCGTTAGCACAAGCGCCATCGTCTGCACAGCCAAGATCGAGACCGCGAAGTAAACGACTCAACGCGCCCTGGGACGTTGGTCGTCACATCCGGGGAAAGATTCCCGGATCTTCACACCGGCGGCCACGCAGCCGCTCGAGCGCAGGATCAGCGGATTGATATCGACCTGCAGCTACGTGCCCGGCCCGACCAAGGGCTGTGCGGCCACCAATATCCCCGCGATTGTACAGCCGCGATGAACTCCCTGCCAGACCGACAAAGGACTTTGTACCCCTAGCTGGCCTGGCGGAAAAGAGGCAGGGTGACTCCCATGGGTAGTACATACCTGCTGAAGCGCAACGCGCTGGACCTGCTCCTCGACGCGATCAGCCGCCGGGGCTTCCGGCTGCTCGGCCCAGTATTGCGCGACGGGGCGATCTGCTACGACGACATCGCCTCATCGGCTGACCTTCCCGAGGGATGGACTGACGAGCAGGACGGCGGGACGTACCGGGTGCGCAGGCGCGATGACGACGCGCTCTTCGGTTACAACGTGGGGCCGCAATCCTGGAAGAAGTACCTGTTCCCGCCGTCAGCACGGCTATCGCCGCCTGAGCAGGAGCCAGCGGAAAAGTTCGCCTTCATCGGGGTGCGCGCCTGCGAGCTGCGCGCGATCGAGATCCAGGACCAGGTGTTCGTCGGCGGCGCGCATCCCGATCCCCAGTACGCTGCGCGGCGCGAGGGCGTGTTCATCGTCGCGGTGAACTGCGGGCAGGCCGGCGGCACCTGTTTCTGCGTGTCGATGGACGCCGGCCCGCGGGCCACATCTGGCTTTGACCTGGCGCTCACGGAACTGACGCAGGAGCGCCAGTTCCTCATCGAGACGGGCAGCGAGCGAGGCGCGGGGGTGGTCGCCGAGCTTGACTGCCGAGCTGCCTCCGCCGCGGAACGCTCCGCGGCGGAGGCAGTCACCAGCCAGACCGCCGCCACGATGACCAAGGCGATGCCGTCGGCAGACCTGCGGGACCTGCTGTATGACAACCTCGAGCACCCGCGCTGGGATGACGTAGCGGCACGCTGTCTGTCCTGCGGGAACTGCACGATGGTCTGCCCGACGTGCTTCTGCTTCAGCGTTGAGGACGTCTCGGGCCTGGCTGGCGAGAATCCGGAACGGCACCGGTCATGGGATTCCTGCTTCACGACGGACCACTCCTACATCCACGGCGGCACCCTGCGCGCCACTACCCGGTCCCGTTACCGGCAGTGGATGACGCACAAGCTCGCCACCTGGGTCGACCAGTTCGGAACCGCCGGCTGCGTGGGCTGCGGCCGGTGCGTGACCTGGTGCCCCGTCGGCATCGACATCACCGAGGAGGTCGCCGCCATTGCCGCAGACCCGTGAGCCGCCACTGCAAGAGCACAGATTCTTCGCCGACCTCGCCCCGCGATACCTGGCGCTGGTCGCAGGCTGCGCGGCCAGCGCTGCCTTCGCCGACGGCGAGTTCCTCTTCCGGGAGGGCACCCGGGCCGACGACTTCTTTCTCATCCGCGAAGGCGGGATCGCGCTGGAGATCGCCGCGCCGGGGAATGGCGCGTTCATCGTCCAGACGCTCGGCGCAGGCGACATCGCCGGTTTCTCCTGGCTGATCGAGCCGCACATGTGGACGTCCGACGGGCGCGCGTGCGGGCGGGTACGCGCCTTCAAGGTTAACGGCGCGTGCCTGCGCGGCAAGTGCGAAAAAGATGCCCAGCTGGGGTACGAGCTCATGCGCCGCTTCGCGGCGCTCGCCTCCGCCCGGCTGCACGCCACCCGCCTGCAACTGCTGGACGTGTACGGTCATGCGCACGGCCGCTGACGCCGCACGAGGCCGCGTCAGCGCCGCGCCGTGGATCGAGACCCAGCCCTGGCGCGTGACTGGATTCGCGCAAGATTCCCCCGATGTCGCGACGCTCGAGCTCGCGCCGACGACGCCGTTCCGCTTCCTGCCCGGCCAGTTCAACATGCTGTACGTCCCCGGCATCGGGGAGGCGCCGATCTCGATCAGCGGTGACCCGGCCCGGACCGGCGGCATCACGCACACCGTCAGGGACGTCGGGCCGGTCACGCGCGCGCTGTGCGCCCTGCGCCCCGGAGACACAGTCGGCGTCCGCGGTCCATACGGGACACACTGGCCATTGGCCGCCGCCGAAGGCGGAGATCTCATCGTCGTCGCGGGCGGCATCGGCCTGCCGCCGCTGCGGCCCGCGCTGTACCAGGCACTCGCCCAGCGGCATCGCTTCGGACGGATCGCGCTGTGCTACGGCGCCCGGACTCCCGGCGACTTGCTCTACACCGGCGAGCTCGCCGGCTGGGGGGCGCGACCCGACCTCGACGTGGACGTCACCGTGGACACCGCCGACCGGCAGTGGCACGGAAACGTCGGCGTCGTGCCCGCGCTCATCCCCGGCGCGCGCTTCGACCCGGCGTCCTCGACCGCATTCGTCGTAGGGCCGGAGATCATGATGCGGTTCAGCGTCCGGGCACTGCTCGCCGCGGGGGTCGCGGCGGACCGCGTATACCTCTCAATGGAACGTTCGATGCAGTGCGCGGTCGCGTTGTGCGGCCACTGTCAGCTAGGCCCGTTCCTGGTCTGCCGGGACGGCCCGGTGGCCAGCTGGGCGCAGGTGAGCCGCTGGCTGGGGGTGCGAGAGCTGTGATATCACTCGCGGTGTGGAAGTTCGCCTCCTGCGACGGCTGCCAGCTCACGCTGCTCAACTGCGAGGATGAGCTGCTGGCCATCGCTGACTCGGTCCACATCGCTTCGTTTCCCGAAGCGTCCAGCGAGGTGACCGGCGGCCCGTACGACCTTTCGCTCGTCGAGGGTTCCATCACGACCTCGTCTGACGCCGAACGAATCCGTGGTGTCCGTGCTTCTTCCCGCTATCTCGTGACGATCGGCGCGTGCGCCACGTCAGGCGGCGTCCAGGCGCTGCGGAACTTCGGCGCGGACCTGGCGCCCGTCGTGTACGCGCGCCCGGAGTACATCGACTCGCTCCGCACCTCCACCGCCATCGCGGACCACGTGCCTGTCGACTTCGAACTGCACGGCTGCCCGATCGACCGGCGCCAGCTGCTCGAGGTCATCACCGCCTTCCTGCAGGGCCGCAAGCCCAAAATCCGCGCGCACAGCGTCTGCCTCGACTGCAAGCGCGCCGGGCGGGTCTGCGTCATGGTCGCGCACGGCACGCCTTGTCTCGGGCCGTTCACGCAGGCCGGCTGCGGCGCGCTGTGCCCATCGGTGGGGCGGGGTTGTTACGGCTGCTTCGGCCCCGCGCCGGGGTGGACGTTCCAGCCGTTCGGCACCGCCGAGCCAGTACGGACCGAATCGACAGGGAAGGGCGCCGGCCCGAATGACCCATGGCAGCCGTAAGATCCGCGTCGCCGGCCTGACCAGGGTCGAGGGAGAAGGCGGGCTCGAGATCGTTCTGCGCGACGGGCAGATAGCGGAGGCGAGACTGGACATCTACGAGCCCCCCAGGTTCTTCGAGGGAATACTGCGCGGCCGCCGCTACACCGAACCGCCGGACATCACCGCGCGCATCTGCGGCATCTGCCCGATCGCCTACCAGATGAGCGCGTGCGCGGCGATCGAGGACGCCTGCGGCGTGTCGGTGCCCGCGGACATCCGCGCGCTGCGTCGGCTCATCTACTGCGGCGAGTGGATCGGCAGCCATGCCCTGCACGTGTACCTGCTGCACGCTCCGGATTTCCTCGGCTACGAGAGCGGCATCCACCTGGCCCGCGACCATCCGGAAATCGTGAAGCGCGGGCTGCGGCTGAAGAAGACCGGCAACCATCTCATGGAGGTGATCGGCGGCCGCTCCGTGCACCCGGTCAACGTCAAGGTGGGGGGTTTCTACCGAGCGCCGTCGGCGGGAGAACTGCGCGGCCTCGTCCCCGAGCTCGAGCAGGCGCGGCAGGACGCACTCGAGACCGTGGCCTGGGTCGCGACGTTCGACTTCCCCGATTTCGAGCGCGACTACGAGTTCGTCTCGCTTCGCCATCCGGACGAATATGCCATCACGTCCGGCCGGATCGTGTCGGGCAGCGGGCTCGACATCGTGCCTGCCGGATACGACAGCCACTTCACGGAGCACCAGGTGCCGCACTCCACGGCCCTGCACTCGACGTTCGACGGGAACACCTACCTGACCGGCGCGCTCGCCAGGTACAGCCTGAACTCCGGCCAGCTGCACGGCGACGTGGCAGCGGCGGCGCGCGCCGCTGGTCTCGGCGCAACGTGCGCGAACCCCTTCCGCAGCATCATCGTCCGGGCCATCGAGCTGCTGTACGCGTGCGACGAGGCGCTGCGCCTGATCGGCGCCTACACGCCACCCGACCCACCGTCCGTCGACGTGACGCCCAGAGGCGACGCCGGATCCGGTGAACTTGTCGGCTATGGCTGCACCGAGGCGCCACGCGGCCTGCTCTACCACCGCTATGTCCTCTCCCCCGACGGCACCATCACGGACGCGAAGATCGTCCCGCCGACGTCACAGAACCAGCGCGTCATGGAAGCAGACCTCCGCGACTTCGCCGCCATCCGGCTCGGCTTGCCCGAAGAACAGCTCGGCGCGGCATGCGAGCGGGCGATACGCAGCTACGATCCATGCATCTCGTGCGCCGCGCACTTCCTGGACCTGCGGGTGACCGGCTTACATGAGGCTTGTCATCGGCATCGGCAATCCCGACCGGGGCGACGACGCCGCCGGGCTGGAAATCGCCAGCCGCGTCAGCCGGGCCGCGCCGCCGGGCGTGACGGTTCGGCAAGTGGACGGCGACCCGCTCACGCTGCTCGACGCGCTAGTGCAGGCACGGAACTGCGACGCCGACGTGTACGTAGTAGATGCGGTCTGCTCGGGAAATGAGCCCGGTACCGTGGTCCGCTTCGACAGCCGCTGCCCGCTCGGCGCCCGCTTCCAGCATCGCGGCACGCATACGTTCGGGCTTGCCGACGTCATCGAACTCGCCCGCGCGCTGGACGGACTGCCGTCCCGTCTCGCGGGCTACGGCGTCGAGGGCGCCGCTTTCGAATTCGGGACCGGGCTGTCCCCGGACGTCGAGTCAGCGGTCCAGTCCGTGACCAGCCAGCTTCTCCGTGAGCTGAATTCGGTGACCAAAGGCCCGCCAAGTCAGGACGTCCAGCCATGACAACCTCGCCAGGCGCGGCGAAACGCTTGAGGTGTTACCGAAGGAAAGGGAGTGAGCGCAGATGGCGCGAACAGATATTCACCTCGACGCGATGCTGCGCCACCTAGGCGCGTCGTACTACGAGTCGCTGCACGGCAGGGCCACGCGGGCTGACGTGACTCGTGCCCTCGACACCGTCGAGGAGCACCTCCACGAGCAGTCGCGCCACCCCGCGATCGCCGCGGCCGCGACTGCACGGCCGAGGGGTCACGGGGACAAGGATGCCCATGGCAAGCACGAGCCCGGCAGCCCTCGGGGCTGGGCCCGCAGGGTGAGTGACGTGATGACCACGTCGGTGATCACGGTGGACCGGATCACGCCGTACAAGGAGATCGCCCGCCTGCTGGCCGAGCACAGGATCAGCGGCCTGCCCGTCCTGAAGATGGGGCGCGAGGTAGCCGGCGTCGTGACCGAAGCCGACCTGCTCGCTGCCCAGGACACGGTCCGGCGCCGCCTCCACGGCTCCGGCCGCCGCATCCGACCGTCTCGCAGACAAGAGCACCCTGCCCTGACCGCCGGCGAGCTGATGACCGCACCCGCGACCACTATCGGCCCGCACGCCACGATCCCGGCGGCGGCGAGGCTGCTGAACTCCCATCACATCAGGAGGCTTCCCGTCACAGACGAGTACGGGAAGCTCATCGGCATCGTCAGCCGCCGTGACCTGCTGAGCGTGTTCTTGCGCACCGACCAGGATATCGCCGCCGACGTCACAAGGCTCCTCGACGAGGTCCTGGCGGCAGAACCGGGGGAAGCCAGCGTGACTGTCCACGACGGCATCGTGACGCTCAGGGGGGGCCTTGACCCGAAGACGGGCCCGCACGGCGACCTTATCCCGCTGGCGATCCAGCTGATGTGGGACGTCGACGGCGTCGTCGACGTTCTCGACCGACTCGGCACGGCCGAGGCCGAGGCCACGGCACCCGATGGTGCTACGGACACGCGGGACACGCCGCCCGCGCAGATCAGCTGACTGACCGCTCCGCGCTCAGTGGGCATCCGGTCGCACGCCGCTCCAGGAGACGACATCAAAAGGCGTGCCTGGCAGCGCGCGGGCGTGAGCCCCGACGGAGGCCAGAGCCCGACAAGATGCGCGGTAATGATGGGCGCACAGGAACAGGTCCGTCGTATGCGGGCGGGACGGCCCGGGCGAGATGGTGACCATCACCGCGGCTATCGCCGCACAGCAGCAGGCACGGCCGGGAGGGCCGCCGGAACCGGGTGCGAAGCTGGCGGCACCGCGGATGGCCTCGGTCGCGGTGGCTGTCCCGCGAGCTGACGGGTGCTCGAATCTCGCGTTCATAGACGCAGCGTCCCTCCTGCCGGGTCACCACCGCAGGAGACATAGCTCCCTTGGGAGGGGGACAAACGTCCTCTAGTAATCGGGCCCATCGGCCATGCCCGGGCAGAGCTGCAGGCAGGAACTCGAAGCGTCGTGACGGCAAGTACCGTCTGCACCACGTCCCACGTGGGCACCCTTCACACGGGATCAACAGCATCCGCGTTGCACGGGCGGACTAGTAAAACGAATGGCGTTTCGCGACGGCAGAGCCGCTGAGCGATGCCGATGCTGCTCGGGCGTGCCCGACAGCACCGGGGCGAGCGCCGCGTTCTGGTGCTCCGGGGCACTGGGCGGCAAAGTAGGCGATGGAGTCACCTTCGGCCAGAGCCATGCCGCACAGGGATATCAGAAGAGAGGAGTACCAGCCATGACGGTCGTGCGGTTCACGCAGCAGCAAATGGAGAATTGGCGGGAAGCTGATAGGAAAACGCCGCGTACCCGCAAACTCTTAGACCTGACTAAGGCTCCGGAACGGGCGAACTGGGCAGGTTCCGCGGCGCGGCTTACGAACTGGGCTGAATCGTGACACCAGCTTGGCTGTTCATGGACCCGGTCGTAACGGCTGGATCGGCGGGCAGGGCGCCTGTCCTGTGGCTCCAGCCGACGGTCCGACCAGGCGGGCCATGGCGGCCACGGTGAATCCGAGAGCCGCCCGGCGGAGCACCGGTGGCCGTGCGACCCATCGGACTGTTCCGGATGATCAATCTATGGGAGCGAGACTCACGACCGGATGACCACGACCGGGCAGTGCCCGTGGTGGACCACGTGGGAGCTGACCGAACCCAGACGCAGCTTCTTGAAGCCACCCGCGCCGCGAGAGCCGACAACGATCATGTCAGCGTCCGCCGCTGCCTTCAGCAGTTCCTCGGCGGGGATGCCGAGGACGGCCTGGACCGCAACCGAGGCCGGGCGCCCCTCGAAGGCCATCTGCT
>Ga0210389_10001037_pt1 | contig 23257 bp, 19 predicted proteins | sample IncBWH28OmetaG_FD_160127 | JGI IMG/M metagenome (GOLD analysis project Ga0210389, IMG submission 160127) | Forest soil microbial communities from Barre Woods Harvard Forest LTER site, Petersham, Massachusetts, United States - Inc-BW-H-28-O ...
GTCGTCCAGCTGCCGAAGCAGCGTCCGCAGGGTGCTGACGCGGCCGTCGCCGGCGAGCTGAAGCGTGAGCGCGTCGTCGTCCCGGTCGGTCGGGGCGAGCACCATCGCGGCGGCGTCGAGTTCGGCGCGGTCGGCGAAGGCCAGCTCGATGTGCCCGCCGGGGATGCGCGCCTTGAGCTCGGCGGGCGTTCCCTCGGCGACGATCCGGCCGCCGTCAAGCACCGCGACGCGGTGCGCGAGTTGGTCGGCCTCATCCAGGTACTGGGTCGTGAGCAGGATGGTCGTCCCCTCCGCGACCAGCCCGCGGATGATTTCCCACATCGTGCGCCGGCTGCGCGGGTCAAGGCCCGTGGTCGGCTCGTCGAGGAAGATCACCTTCGGGTTGCCGACCAGGGTCATCGCCAGGTCGAGCTTGCGCTTCATCCCGCCGGAGTAGGTCGACGCCGCCTTGTCCCCGGCCTCCGTCAGCTCGAACCGCTCAAGCAGCTCCTCGGCCCGGCGGCGTCCGGCCTTCTTTGGCAGCAGGTGGAGATCGGCCATCAGCATCAGGTTCTCGCGGCCGGTGAGGTAGCCGTCGATGGCGGAGAACTGGCCGGTGACGCCGATCGCGCGCCGGACCGCCTGCGGGTTCTTGGCGGGATCCTGGCCGGCGATGCGGATCTCGCCGGAATCGGGGCGGAGGTAGGTGGTCAGGAGGTGGACGGCGGTCGTCTTGCCGGCCCCGTTCGGGCCGAGCAGGGCCAGGATCGTGCCCGGCGGGACGGTCAGGTCGATGCCGTCGAGCACGGTCTTCTCGCCGAAGGACTTGCGCAGGCCGCGGGCCGAGATCGCGGCGCCAGTGCCGGTAGCGGCAGTGGTGGTCACGCCGGCGGCGGGTGTCACGGTGTTCACGCTTCCTCGTTCGTGCGCGGTGCGCGGCGGATGGTGACGTCGCCGAGCTTGGTGCTGGCGTGCACCTCGACGGTGTCGGCCCGCTCGCCGGCCCGCTCGCCGGCCCGCTCGCCGGCCTGGGGGGCGTCGGCGGAGGCGAGCTCGTTGTAGACGCGGCCGACGGCGGTGTTCAGCCGCAGGAAGGCGGCACTGCCTTCGCGGACGCCGACCTCGACGCTGCCGTTCTTGGACGTGGCGGACACCGTGCCGCGCACGACCTCGCCGATCCTGACCTCGCCGTTGGCGCTGGCGGCGGTGATACCGGACAGCGCCAGGTCGACGGATACCGAGCCGTTGGAGCCCTTGACGGTCGCGGTGCCGGTGACGGCGCCGACCCGTACCTTGCCGTTGCTGCTGGAGACGTCGGCGGTTCCGTCAATGGTGCCGAGCTGGATGTTGCCGGAGCTGGCGTGCACCTCGGCGGGGCCGGTGACGGCCTCGACGGTGATCGCGCCAGCGCCGTTGCGGAGGTTCAGCGGGCCGGTCTCGGCGAGGTGGACGGCGCCGAGGTCGGTCCTGAGCGTGACGGTGCCGAGCGCGCCGTCGGACTGGAAGTCGCCGAGATCGGCCTCGCCGCGGACGTCGGAGCCGGCGGGCAGCTGGATCAGCAGGTCGATGGACTCGGGGCGCTTGCCGCTGAAGTTGACGAACCGGCTGCGGGGCTTGCGGGAGGTGACGCTCAGCGTGCGGGCGGCGGCATCGTACTCAACCCGGGTGTTCTCGGCGGCCTTGACGTCGGCGGCCTTGCCCGGGTCGCTTGGGCGGACCTCGACGATGGTGTCGGCGCGGTCGGCAGCGGCGAGGCGGACATCGGCGACGTAGAGGTCGAGGGTGACGGCGATGGGGGACGGGGTGTCGAAGTTCGAGCGGGCCATCTCGGATTCCTTGTCCTTGGCGAGTTCCATGGCTCTAATATGGCACCACTTTGGCACCCACGCAAGTCTTTTTGGCTCACCATGGCGTATAAGCAGCTCATTGGTGGTGCCATGGTGTGCGAAGGCGGCACCAAGTGGCATCACCTGCGACCCGCGGCCTCACGTGATGCCGCCAGACGGTCGTCAACGCCCGTCGCCGCCGTCGCGGCCGCCGGGGTGCGGCTGGATTCCTCGGGCGTCTCCCGGCTCGAGTTCGCCCTCGATACATCGGCCCGCGAGTCGGTCCTGCCGTTCTGGGCCGCGGTGCGGGCGACGGAGACACTAGGAGCCAGGCGCGCTTCAGCCTGCTTGGCTGGGGTGCTTACCGGTCACGGCGGCGTTCCAGGTACTGGCGTTCTGCGGTGTCGTGGGTCAGGCTGATCGCGCTTTCATAGGCCGCGACGGCTTCTTCTTTTCGTCCTAGCTGGTCCAGCAGGTGCGCACGGGTGGCTTTGGCCGGCTGGAAGCGGCGGGCGTCCTGACCCGCCTCGGCCAGCAGCGCGTCGAGCGTGGCCAGTCCCGCCGCGGGCCCGTCGACCTCGGCGGTGACGGCGGCGAGGGCGACACTGCTGCCGAGCGAGGGCGCGACAGCATGCAAGATGCGGTGCAGGGTGAGCAGCGTCGGCCAGTCCGTCGTGCCGTCGCGTCCCCTGGCCCCGTGGTTCCTGGCACAGTGCACGGCCTGGATCGCGGCCTCGAGTTGGAACCGCCCCAGTTGTCCGCGCGCGTGCGCGGCCCGCAGGTGCTCGTGTGCCAGGCTGATCAGGCGGGGGTCCCACAGCGAGGGATCCTGGTCGGCGAGCGGGACGAAACGCCCGTCCGCGTCAACTCGCGCGGGCGCGCGTGCGGCCGACAGCTCGATCAAGGCCGCGAGCCCCCGGGCCTCGGGATCGCCGGGAACGAGCGTGGCGAGCACTTCGGCGAGGTGCAGCGCCTCCGAGGGCAGCCGGCGGGCTTGCGGTCCGGTCGCCCAGTCGATGACGTAGGCGCCGTAGACCGCCTCGAGGACCGAGGTCATCCGCGCCGGGAGGTCCGCCCGGTCAGGAATGCGGAACGGAACGCCGGCGGCCTTGATGCGCTTCTTCGCCCGGACCAGGCGCGTCGCCATGGTCGACGGCGGCACCGAGAAGGCCTGCCCGACCTGCTCGGCGGTGAAGCCGAGCACCGTGTTGAGCATCAAAGGCGTGCGCACCGCGCGGTTGATCGCCGGGTGCGCGCACACGAGCATCAGTTCAAGCCGCCGGTCAGGGACCGAGTCGACGTCAATGTCATCGATATGCGCCAGTGCGTCCCTGGCGGCATCGAGGGGGACGGTCCGCTGCTCCCGCGCGGACTTCCACTGGTCGCGCAGCCGGTTGCGGGCGACGGTCAGCAGCCACGCGTCGGGGCTGCCGGGAACCCCCTGCGACGGCCACGTCCGCAGGGCCCGCTCGAACGCGTCGGCCAGCGCGTCCTCCGCCGCGGCGAGGTCACTGGTGGAGGCGGCAAGCAGGGCGAGCAGCCGGCCGTAGCTGTCCCTGGCCGCCACACCCGCAGAGCGGGCCGCCGGCCCCGGCTCACCGTGGCCAGGGCCGGCTTCCCGCCTGCCGCCGGACGTTGTCAGTGTGTCCACGCGCCGTCGACGAACGCGGTCGCGGTCGGGCGCACCTCGATCACGCCCCACTGCGCGCCCGGGCACTTCTCGGCCCAGCCGATGGCCGCGTCCAGGTCGGGTACGTCGAGCACGAAGATCCCGGCGAGCGCCTCCTTCGTCTCGGCAAACGGCCCGTCCTGCACCCGCAGGCCGCCGTCCCTCAAGGTCACGGTCGTCGTCGCGGCGGACGGCTGGAGCACGTCGGCCGACAGCAGCACCCCGGCGGACTCCAGCGCACGGCCGTAGGCCCCGAACGCCTCCTTGGCCTCCGCGATCGCCTCCTCGCTGATCTCGCCGTCGCCGGGCTCCCGGTAGTGCATCAGCAGTGTGTAACGCATCGTCCTCGCCTCCCATCCCAGTGTCGCGCCGACCGCGACCTCTGCACCACGATGACGATCGGGCAACCCGCAGATCGTCACTTCGTAGATCGTCACCCCGGGGAGCGCCCCGTCGTGAAGGCTTCGGGATCCACGCCCAGAGTGCTGCCGCGGCGGCGAAGCCCACCATGCCGCTGACGATGATGCCGCAGGCCAGTCCGGCGGCAGCGGTGACGACGGAGAGGATGACGGGGCCGACGCCTGAGCCGGCATCGGCTAGCTCGCGCCAGATGCCGAGGAAAGTGGGGCGCCCGATCGCGGGGGAGGTGTCGGCGGCAAGGGTCATGACGATGCCGGAGCCGATGCCGTTGCCGAAGCCCATGATCATCGCGGTAAACGCGAGGGTGAGGGCCTCATGGGTGAGAGGCATGAGGACGAAGGAGATGCCCATGATGATCACGCAGGGCACGGCGACCCAGCGGCGGCCGTAGACATCCATGACCTTGCCCGCGGGATAAAAGGTCAGGGCGTCGACGGCTCCCGCCACGCCGTAGATGATTGAGTTGGCCGTGGGAGACAGCCCGATGTGCGCCGCCCATAGCGGGATGACCACCTGCCTGGTCTGCCTGATGGCCGATAGCAGCAGGACCCCGGTGCCCAGCGTGACGAAGGTGCGCCAGTACTGCTTCAGGACGCGCCGTGAGGTCACCTGCGCGGCAGCCGCCTTGTGCTGGTCGCTCACTTCGAGGTCAGGCACCCGGTAGACGATGACGCCGGCGGCGACGATCGCCGTGAGGCTCACGTAGTACGCGCCGGGCAGCCCCCATAGTTCCATCGCGCCGGCCCCGAGGAAGGGGCCAAGGAACACCCCGATCCGCAAGGTACCGCCGAGGGTTGACAGTGCGCGGGCACGCATGCGCGGCGGCACCATCTCGGTCAGGTACGACTGCCGCGCGAGGCCGTAGACCGAACTCGCCGCGCCGATGAGCAGCACGCCGAGCCCGTAAATCAGCAGTGAGCCCGCGCCGTGACCGAGGTCGACCAGGCAGAGGGCCAGGCCGGCAACCGTTGCGACCGCGGCCACGAGCATCGATTTCCGCTCGCCGATCCTGGTGGCGAGGATCCCTGAGGGAATGTTGGTCACGATCGACCCGATGCCGAGGAGCGCACCGATAAGGGCGGCGATCGAGGTGCTGGCACCGCGGTCGATGACGCTCAGCGTGATGACCGGGAGCATCGCCCCCTCTGCCAGGCCGAACAGGGTCGCAGGACCGTAGGCGGCGACCGCGACAGAACGAAGGCGGAACTCCTCGCTCACGTCGGCAACACATTCGCACGATATCGTCCGGAATGTAACTGACCTTGACCGGGTCAGTGTCTAATGTCAGCCCTTCAGCAGCTGGCGGAGCCGGACCGACCAGGCTCCACCGCGGCGGCCGGCATCAGGCGGCGATCTGGGAGTGTGGCCGTATGGGCGGTGAGCAGGGCACGGCGGGCGGACGCCGCGGGCGAGCGGTGGCGGGGCGCTGATGGCCGCGGCGCGCGGCGGCGGTGCGTGGGACTCGGCGCTGTCCGTCAACGAGTTCGCCGCGATCAGGGATGTCGGGTTCGAGCCGGTAGGCCAGGTATTCGGGGCGGCCGTGTACTACCTCGCCACGGTGGCGGGAGCCAGCTGTCCCGGGACGACGGCGGCGGGCTATCCGCTGCCCGGCGCCACGCCCGGGGCCGCGGAACCTTCAGGGAGGAGCCTTGTTACCGGCTTCCCTGGTACGGCGGCGCGGCTGGCGCAAGGGCTGTACGAGGGACGGCGGACGGCGATTGACCGGATGGTCGGCGAGTGCGCGGATCTGGGCGGCCACGGCATCGTGGGCGCGGTACTGCGGGTCGCGGAGATCCCCGCGACCAGTTTCACCGCCGCCGCCATCGAGTTCACGGTGACCGGCACGGCGGTGCGGGCCGGCGGCTGCCCGCCCCTGGCGCGCCCGTTCGCCGCGGACCTGTCCGGCCCGGACTTCGCCAAGCTGATCAGGGCCGGCTGGATGCCGGCCGGGATCGCGCTTGGCATCTCGGTCGCGGGGCTGCACGACGACCTGGCGACGACCAGTTCCGGCCCGTGGGGCGCGGGGAACGCGGAAGTGCCGGGCTACACCGGCCTGATGACCCGGGTGCGGCAGGATGCGCGCGATCGCCTGGCGCAGTCGGTGCGCGCGCTTGGCGCCGACGGCGTCGTCGTGTCTGCCATGACCTTGGGCGTCCGCAGCGATCCCTGCCACGCGCGTGCGGCCGCCACGGATCATTTCGCCGAGGCGGTCACCACCGGCAGCGCGGTTGCGCGATTCGCCGGCCGGGACGAGGCGACGCCGACGCCAAGCCGCACTGTCGTGCGTCTCGACGGCGACCCAGGTGCCCGCATATAGGCAACCCCGCCTGCCCATGTCAGTCACTCGTCTGTTGCAATATTGACAGCGGTCAGTGCCAGGTAGAGCCTTAGCAGGGGGCAGGACCCTTTGTAAGTGCGTGTGCCGCCCTGGACCCTGACGGTGCGCCCGGTTCGTATCGGGTGTCTAGTAGGGGACAGGAGCGTGATATGCGTGCGAGGTGCCGTCCCGGATAGTTCCGGGTTTCCGGTCCGCTGGTTCGGCGGGTTCGCGGTCGTGGAGTTGCCGGCCGACACGGGGTTGCTAACCGCCCCCGCTCTTGCCGGTGCGCTGTGCGCGGTCTTGGAGGCGGGCGCTGCGGGGCTGATCGTCGACTTGCCTAAAGGCGCGTGTGATTCCGCGTGCCTGGACGCCTTGATGCGGACGGCCAGGCGGGCGCGGGGCTGGGGGGCGTGGCTGCGGCTGGTCATCCCGGACCCGGGTGCGCGCAAGATGGTCCGGCTGGTCGCGCTGGATGAGGCTATGCCGGTGCACGCGTCGGTAACCGGGGCAGTCGCGGCGGCGGCCAGGGAGGCGGCCGCGGTCGCGGCGGGCGGCGACTAGCCTTCAGCGCCGCGTGCCGCTGGCGCTGGTTCGTTGTCGGAGACTGTTTGTATCCCCGATGAGTTCGGGTTCGCCGGGACGTCGTATGAGCAGACAGGCCCAAGCAACCGCTATCGCAGGCAAGGAGGCCGGGATGAGCCTTCCCAGGATCGCCACGCGTGAGGAATGGCTTGCCGCTCGCGAGGAGCTGCTGGCGCAGGAGAAGAACCTGACCCGACAGCGCGACGCGCTCAGCACCAAGCGCAGAAACCTGCCCATGGTCGAGATCGTGCAGGACTACCAGTTCGACGGCCCCGACGGCAGGGTCCGCCTCATCGACATCTTCGAGGGCCGGTCCCAGCTCATCATCTACCACTTCATGTTCCACCCCGAGTGGGAGGACGGTTGCCCCAGCTGCACCGCCGGCACCGACGAGCTGTCGCGCGGCTTCATGGAGCATCTCCACGTCAGGGACACCAGCTACGCGATGGTGTCCCGGGCGCCGCTTCCCAAGCTCCAGCGCTGGAAGACAAGGAAGGGATGGGATCTGCCCTGGTACTCGTCCTTCGGGTCCGACTTCAACTTCGACTTCGGTGTCACGATCGACGCCTCTCGCGGCTTCGGCGAGTACAACTACCGCTCCCTCGACGAATACGCGGCCGCGGGCCAGGAGAGCATGAAGACGGCCGAGCAGCCGTACGACATGCCCGGCCGGAGCTGCTTCCTGCAGGCGGACGGTCGCGTGTTCCACACGTACTCGCAGTACGCCCGCGGCCTGGAGTGCACCGGGGGCTCCTACTACTTTCTCGATCTCACCGCCCTCGGACGGCAAGAGGAGTGGGAGCAGCCCGCCGGCCGCAGCGAGTCGGCCAGGTCCGCCACTCCCGACTTCGCATCGTGAGTTCGGTAAATCGCGGGCCAGCGGCCCGGCTTGACCTTAACCGCGGTTGAGGTTCTACCCTCACCCTAATGAGCACGGATGCGGACAGGAGCCCAACGGCGCCGACCAGCCTGGCAGGCGGGATATGGACGCCGGCGTACCGCCCGCTGACGGTCGGTCTCGTGCTCGCGGTTACTTTCGTCGCGTTCGAGGCGCTCGCCGTCGCTACCATCTTGCCGGTGGTCGGCCGCCAACTGGGCGGTCTCCGTCTCTACGGGTGGGTGTTCAGCGCTTTCCTGCTGGCAAGCCTGATCGGGATCGTGCTAGCCGGAACGCTGGCCGACCGTGTGCCGCTCGGGCGGCCGATGCTCGCCGGCCTTGCCCTGTTCGCCCTTGGCCTGATTATCGGCGGGACCGCCCCGGACATGGTGGTTCTCGTGGCGGGCAGGGCGGTGCAGGGCCTTGGCGCCGGAGTCGTGCCCGCAGTGGCCTACGTGGCGATCTCCCGGTGCTATGCCGAGGAGTCCCGGCCGAGAATGTTCGCCGTACTCTCCACCGCGTGGGTTGTGCCCGGCCTGATCGGGCCAGGTATCGCCGCCCTCGTCGCCGCGGCCGTTGGCTGGCGCTGGGTATTCCTTGGCTTGCTGCCGCTGGTGATCGCCGCCGGGGTGCTCGTCGTGCTGGCCTTGCGGCATGTTCCGCCACCCGCGAGTCCGGGAACGGCCACGGTGCCGTACCTGGCCGTACTTGGCGTGGTCGCCGGCGCAGGCACGGCGCTGGCGTCGCTCAGTTCCGGCGTCGTGCCGGTGGTCGCCGCGGGCGGTGTCGCGGGCGGCGCCCTTCTCGCTGTCTCAATGCGCGGTCTGACACCTCCCCGGTATCTCTCCGCGCGGCCAGGGCTGGCCGCCACAATCCTCAGCCGGTCGCTGCTGACGTGCTGCTTCTTCGCTGGTGACGCATATGTCCCGTATGCGATCGTGACTGTCAGGCACGCCCCGACGACGCTGGCAGCGCTTGCGCTCACGGCGTCGACTCTTACGTGGACGGCCGGGTCGTGGGTACAGGCCCGCTACATTGCCCGGTGGGGTCCGCGCCGTCTGGTCCGGCCTGGTGAGTGCCTGGTCGCGGTTGGCCTCGGCGCGATGTGCCTAGTGCTCCTGCCCTCGGTGCCTCCCGCGCTGGCGGTCGTGGCCTGGGCGCTGGCCGGTGCGGGGATCGGTACCGCTTACGCTCCGCTGTCGGTGACCACGCTCGATCGTGCCGCGGCGGGGGAGGAGGGCCGGGCGACTTCGGCTCTTCAGCTCTGCGACGTGCTCGGTCAGGCCATCGGCACCGGGGTGGCGGGGGCCATCGTGGCCGGCACTTCCCGGATAGGCCACGGCCCCGGAGTCGCGCTGGCGTTCTCTTTCGCTATCGCGGTCGCCCTCACCGGGGTCGTCGTCGGAGCGCGGCTTCCCGGCCAGCTCACATCCGGTGGATCCGGCGCAGGCTGATTTGCGGAGATAGGGGTGCAATGTCGTAATTACCGCTTGATCTTGGTAAACAAATGAAAAACTTACGCTTGCGACTGTCTTGTCGCCGGTGAAACACGAGAGCAAGCTACGGGTAGCGCACCGCCGTCCCGGGAGGAATGCCATGCCGGCTCGCTCTCACCCCCGCCGTCTCATCGTCGCGCTCGCTACCGGCAGCATTCTGCTCCTCGGATCGCTCGCCGGCTGGTCAGGATCGGCCCGGGCCGCCGGAACGGCGTTCAGCCCAAGTACTTGCGTCACCACGCCGAGCGCAGTTGTCCCCGGCGTCCACATCGCCGACCCGGCGTGCGAATTCAACGGTGCGGCCTACACCGCGCCGTTCAGCCCGGTCGCCAACGGCAGCGGCCAGCTGTCCCGGGTCTTCACCGGCATCGCCGCCGACGGCGGCGCCTACCGGGTCGAGGTGCCGCCGCACTGGAACGGGACCCTCGTGATGTTCGCCCACGGCTACCGGGGCACCGGCCCCGTGGTGTGGGTCGATGATCCCCAGCTGCGCCAGTACTTCGTCGACAACGGGTTCGCCTGGGCCGCGTCGAGCTACGCGATGAACGGCTACGACCCCGGCGACGGCGTGGTGGACACCCACGACCTGCTGCAGGCGTTCCCGTCGATCACCGGACTGCGCACCCGGCAGGTGATCATGAGCGGCCTGTCGATGGGCGGCGAGATCACCACGGCCGAGATCGAGGCGTACAAGGGCGACTTCGCGGGCGCCATGCCCTACTGCGGGGTGCTCGCGGGCAACAACCTGTTCGACTACTACCTGGGCGACAACGCCACGGCAGCGGGCCTCACCGGGACGACGATCAGCTACCCGACGACGGTGGCGGCCGGCCAGGCGTACGCGCCCGCGTACCAGTCCACGGTGCAGTCCGAGTTGCCCGCCCTCGGGATTACCCCCGTTCCGAACACCGGCGGGCAGGCGTTCACCACCAACCTGACCAAGACCGGGACGTTGTGGTCCGGCACCGTCGAGCAGTTGTCCGGCGGTACCCGTCCTGGTTTCGCCAGCGCCATGGACTACTGGGACAGTTTCGGGTTCGCTCCGCTCACCCAGGTTCCGTTCCTGTTCGGCGTTTACCCTGGGCTCAACGGCGGCACCCTTGGCTTCGCCAACGGCAGCGTGGCAGGCAACCAGCACACTTTCTACACGTTCAGTGACAATCCGCTGAGCAACCTGCCGCAGGAGATCGCACTCAACCGCGCCGTGCTGCGGGTACCGGTCACGGCCACCTCCTCGGCCGACGCCCTGTCTCCCGCGGAGCTGCCGGCGATCCACGGCAACCCGGGCATCCCGGTGCTATCGGTCCACGGGATCGGAGACCTGTTCGTTCCGTTCTCCATGGACCAGCAGTACGACGCCATGATGGTGGCGCACGGCCAGGGCGACCTGTTCGTGGGCCGGGCCGTCCGCGAAGTCACGCACTGCGGATACACCACCAGCGAGCTGTCGTCCGCGTTCTCCGCCCTCGTGTCGTGGATCCACACCGGGAAGCGGGCCGCGGGCGACAACATCCTCAACCCGAAGACGGTGGCATCGCCCCTGTTCGGCTGCCGGTTCACCGACCCCACTCCCGGCGCCCACCCGGAGTTCAAGTCCACGGTCTCCTGCCCGCCGAGCACCCTGCATTAGTACAACGTCACGACGTCATCCATGCTCTCGTCATTCGAAGCGGACGTTGCCCGGTGCGCTCATGCGGCGCAGGAGGGGGAGTGTCAAGAGGATGACAAGCAGGGCGATGACCAGGCCGCCGCCCATGGTCTCGTAGTACACGTGACCGAGAGCGGGCACTGCGGTGCCACTGGCCGCTAGCCTGCCGACGGCCAGGACGGATGTGCCGTAGGCGATGCCGGCCGCGATGACGGTGGCGGCGGCCAGCGGCAGGGCCGCCTCCATGAGCACCACCCTGACCAGCACGCTCACCGGGACGCCGCTGACCCGCAGCAGGGTGAACGGCCGCTTGCGGTCGACCAGGCCGCCGCCGACGGCGACCGTGAGGCTGCAGCCGGCCACTATCAGGGTGAGCGTGACCGCGGCGTCAATGAGCCGCTGGGCGATGGTGTCCTCGCTGGTGCGGATCGTGACGACCTCGGCGATGGTCCTGGGCGGCGTGGACAGGTTCCCGTCCTGCCCGGGGACGGACGGCGCCGTGTGGGTGGCCAGGTAGGTGCGCGCCCGCTCCAGGGCGGCGGGGCCGCCCGCCCGGACCAGGACCGCCACCAGGGGCAGCGCGGAAAGGCGGCCGGTGTAGGCCGGGGTGGCCGGCCCGGCGACCGGCTTGAAGATGTACTGCGGGTTGTCGTTGTCGAGGAGGCTGCTGGTGTCGGTGATCACGGCCCGTGCCCCGGCCGCGCACTGCCCCAGCACGGCGAGATCGCGTATCACCGCGCAGCTCACCACGTTACCGGTATCGGCGCCGAACACCTGCGGGGTGGAGTAGACCGGGTAGACCGTTGTCCCGGGGATGGCGCGCAGCGGGCTGAGGAACCGGGCGGCGGCCTGCTCGGACAGCCCGGGGGAGCCGATCATCTGCGCGCCCGAGCAAAACCCTTGGCCGGCCATGTGACCGGGCGCGTTGCCGGCGGGGCAGTGGAGGGTGTTGCCCGGGAGCCGATCGTCGCGCAGCACGTTGCCCAGCGCCGCGGCGGCGTGCGAGCCCACACCCGCCTGGGCTGCGGGCAGCACCAGGCCGGCCATCGTGCCGAGGAAGACGGCCAGCACCAGCCCGGTCACCGACCTGAAGGCGGCCTTGGGGTTATCGGACAGTCGGCGGCCTGCCAGCAGCGGCGACGCGCCGCCGGACAGGCGGGTGAGCAGCCGCGCGGACGCCGCGGTCAGCCACGGCCCGGCGACGACCAGCCCGGCCATGATGATGAGCAGGCCGGGATACGCCGGCGCGCCGATCGACCGCGGGCTAGTTACCAGCAGCCCGGCGACATATATCACGACGCCGGCGGCCAGGACGGTCAGCCGCCAGGGTGACGGCGGCGGCGGGGACACCCGCCGGCTGACGCCCAGCGGGGAGACCTGCACCCGGCGCAGCGACAGCAGCGCCGCGACCGCCGATGCCACCGGGACGGCCACCAGCATCGCGGCGTATCCCCAGACGGTGGGGGTCACCGTGGAGGCGAAGTACTCCGTCCCGATGGGCGCCGCCGTGGCGAGGGCCGGCTGGGCCAGCGCGAACACTCCCATCCCGAGGGCCGTGCCGGCCAGCGCCGTGACGGTGCCCTCCACGGCCGCGATAGCCCGGATGTCCGGCGGGGCCGCACCGACCAGGCGCAGGGCGGCGAGCCGCTCCTCCCGGCGAGCCGCCGCCAGCCGGGTAGCGGTGCTGACCAGGATGAGGACAGGGAACAGCACCGCGGCCGCGCCCACCACGAAAGCCCACCGGAAGAAGGGCGTGAACACCGCGGACGGCCGGGCCGTCGATATCGCGGTGACCAGCTGCGTTCCGGTGACCGCGCTGAGCGCCGCGGGCGTGTACCCGACGAAAACCACCAGCTCACCGGGACCAGTGAGGGCGGCATTGCCTATCGTCCCGGCGAGCTTGCCGGGGAAGCGGTCGCCGAGCTCGTCGGCGGGCACCGTGCGCAGCAGCGCGGCGAGCGCCGGCGAGGCGTAGTACTGGCCGGGGCCGGGGAGCTTCGCGGTGCCGGGCGGGACCGGTGCGCCGGGTCCCAGCGCCGCCACGTCGAGCCGTTCGATGGTCTGGCCCTGGTAGAAGTCGGCGTTGTCATTCCAGAGCTCGCCGCGCGCCGGCAGCCGGGCGGGGAGCAGCGAGGCCCCCGGCGCGGCGGCCGACGAGGTACCCGTGCACTCCCAGCACTGCCGGCCGGCGTTGGCCTGGAAGGCGTGGAACTCCGCGAGCACGCCCAGCAGCAAGGCGACGCCCACCGCGACCGCCATGGCGGTGACCGCCAGCCGTACCAGTGCCTCCCGGCCGCCGGACAGGGTCAGCCGCAATCCGAGGCGGAGCATCACCGGGACGCCTCCAGATCCTCTAGGACCAGGCCGTCACGCACCATGACCTTGCGATCGGCGTAGGCCGCGACCTGGGAGTCATGGGTGACCAGCACGACGGTGGTGCCCTGCTCGCGGGCCAGGCTGGTCAGCAGGTTCATCACCGTCTCGCCGGCCAGCGAGTCCAGCGAGCCGGTCGGCTCGTCGGCGAAGATCACCGCGGGCGCCATGGCCAGCGCCCGGGCCACCGCGACGCGCTGGGCCTCGCCGCCTGACAGCTCCCCGGTGCGGCGCGCGCCCTTGTCGCCGATCCCGAGCCGGGCCAGCCAGGAGCCCGCCTGCCGGTAGGCGGCCTTACGGCCTGCCCGGTTGAGCAGCAACGGCAGCGCGACGTTGTCCGCCACCGTCAGCTCAGGGACCAGCTGCCCGAACTGGAACACGAACCCGAACGCGGTACGGCGCAGCCGGGTCCGTTCCGTTTCGCTGAGGATGTCCAGGCGGCGGCCGTCGAACCAGACCTCACCGCTGTCGGGCGGGAAGATCCCCGCGAGGCAGTGCAGCAGGGTTGACTTGCCGGACCCGCTGGGTCCCATCATGGCCAGGATCTCGCCGCGGGCGGCCCCGATGCTGGCACCGCGCAGGGCCTCGGTCTGGCCGAACGCCTTCACGATGGCCCGCGACTCAAGGAGGAACCCCGGCGCCGCTGGCAGGTTCACCCGAACTTGGCCGACTTTCCCTTGCTCGTGAGTCCGGCTCGGGCCTGGTCGATCCAGTGGAGAGGGCTGATGGTTCATGGCCCCAGACCGTAGCGGCCGCCCAATAACACTGCCTTAACACCCGATCGGCCCCTCAGTCAGTGCCGGAGGCGGCCCGTGTTATCGGGGTGTTAAGCGTGACCGGGCACTATGGAAGCATGCGCGTGCTGGTAGTTGAAGACAATGAGGTGGTGGCGGAGGCCGTCGCCGAGGGCCTGCGTGACCAGGGAATCGCCGTCGACGTAGCCGGTGACGGCGCGGCCGGAGTGGACAAGGCCGGGCTCTCCCCCTACGACGTCATCGTGCTCGACCGCGATCTGCCAGTGCTGCACGGAGACGATGTCTGTGCGCGGCTGGCCGGCCATCCCGGCGGCGCCCGGATCCTGATGCTGACCGCGGCGGGCACGCCGGAAGACCGGGTCGACGGGCTGAACCTCGGCGCCGACGACTACCTGGCCAAGCCGTTCCACTTCCCTGAGCTGGTCGCGCGGGTCAACGCGCTCAGCCGCCGCGCGCCGTCGGCCCCGCCGGTCCTGCGCCACGGTGAACTGGCCCTGGACCGGCCCCGGCGCCGGGCCAGCAGGAGCGGGCGGCCGATACCGCTGACCCGCAAGGAACTCGGCGTGCTCGAGGTCCTGATGTCCGCCGACGGCGCGGTGGTCAGCGCCGAGCAGCTACTCGAACGGGTCTGGGACGAATACGCCGACCAGTTCACCAACGCCGTCGCGGTAACCGTCATGCGGCTACGGCGCAAGCTCGGCGACCCGCTGCTGATCGAGACGGTCATCGGCGGCGGGTACCGGCTGCCATGAGCGGCATGCCACCGGCGCGCAGACAGCGGCGCGGCACGGTCAGGACGCGGATAGCGATTGCCTGCGCGGGGCTGTTCCTGGTGCTCGGCGGCACCTTGATCGCCGCCACCTATTTCGGGCTCATCGACCACTTCACCGCGCTTGTGAATTCCCTGCCATCCCCGTCATCCCCGGCCACTATTCGGGGGACGGACTGCGTGGCCGCGGGTCCCGTCCGGGTCTCCGGCAACACTATCCGTGGGACCATGGAGTGTCCGGCGTCCCCCACCCTCCTCGCCCGCGAGCAGGCCGGCGCCCTCCGCCGCGGCTTCCTGGTGTACTCGCTGACCGGTCTGGGCGTCGGCACCATGCTGGCAGGCATGCTCGGCTGGACGATCAGCCGACGGATACTGCGGCCACTGCGCGCGGTCACCGCCATGGCGCGGGCCGCCTCCCAGGAGAACCTGGGCGAGCGGCTCGACCTGACCGGGCCGCCCGATGAGCTGAAGGAACTGGCCGACACTTTCGACGCGATGCTCGCCCGGCTGGAGGCGGCGTTCGCCAGCCAGCGCCGGTTCATAGCGAACGCCTCCGACGAGGGCAGGCAGGCCACGTCCGCCGCGCGGATGGAGCCGGTGATGGCCGCCATCGGTACCGCCGTGGACAAGTCCGAGGAACTGATCGAGGCACTGCTGACCCTGGCCCGCTCCGACCGCGGGCCAGGCCCGGCTGAGGCAGTCGACCTGCCCACCGCCGTCGAGGACGCCATCGACCTGATCGGCCCCGCCGCCGCGGCCAGGCAGATCCGGGTCGACACCGCGCTGCAGGACGTGCAAGTGCCCGGGGACCGGGTGCTGCTCGAACGGCTGGTCAGCAACCTCATCGACAACGCGGTACGGCACAACGTGACCGGCGGCTGGGTCTTGGCCAGCACCAGGAACGACTCGGGCTTCGCCGAACTGGTCGTCGCCAGCGGCGGTGAGCTCATTCCCCCTGACCAGGTAACCGGTCTGTTCGAGCCGTTCCGCCGCCTCTCCGGCCGGATTGGCAGCCGGTCAGGCTCCGGACTCGGCCTGTCCATCGTCGCATCGGTGGCCAAGGCGCACGGCGGCTATGCCCAAGCGCGCGCTAGGCCCGATGGCGGGCTCGAGGTGCAGGTCAGGCTGCCGGCCGCAGCGCACGAGAGCCACCATAAGCCGATCTTGGCCGATCACAGGCCATAGCTCCCGTTAGGGTCAGGCGGACCGCCGTCCTCGCTGCTACCGCCCGGGCGCTAGGTGCTGCTGCCCAGCTGCGTAAATCTGGTGAGATTCCCGGCTTGTCAGCGATATCCTCTATCGTCGTAACCGGTCCGATCGCCAGTTCGAATACGGAGGCTCTCACCACGGTGGCGCGCGCGGCAGAACTGACAAGGACCTCGGAACCGGAGACGGCTGAGGACAAGCCCATCGAAGCCAAGTCACTCCGCCCGGGGAAGGCAGCCAGTGCTGTCGTCTCAGACGGCCGCGCCGTCCGCGATGCGATCGAGGCGGTCCTGGCTGCGCCGGGGGAATCCCGCGAAGTAGCGCGACGAGCGTATGAGGCGGTGCGCGACCAGATCGTCGCCGACGCGCTGGACGTGATGCCGGTGGACCGGCTCCGTGACCTCATCCGCGGGAAGGTCACGTTCGCGCCCCTCATCGATGCGGGCCTCGAGACGGTCGGCAAGGTCCTCGCGGCCGGAGCGGGAACGCTCAGGCGAATCCCGCGCGTTGGCCGCAGGACGGCCAAGCGCGTCATGGCCGCCGCAGCGCAGGTGCGGGAGTCTGTCGAGAACGGCACCCGTGTTCGCATCGACCCCGACACTCGGACTCCTGAGCAGACCGCGCTCGTCGCCGCGCTGCGCCGCTACGAGCGCACCAGGTCCGCGCTGAAGGGTCCGGACTTGAGTCCGCTGGCGGGCGAGATCGGGCGCCGCCTTGACCCGGCCGCCCGTGGTGCGAGCCGGCGGAGAATGCTCTTCACATTCTCGGGGCAGAAGAAGCAGGAAGCCCGTATCGCCCTCACCGAGTTGGACGCCATCCTCAGCTCCAAGCCGGTCACCACGGCACGCAAGCGGCTGTCCAGGGCCGAGGCTGAGCTGGAGAAGGCCGGCAAGGAGCAGCGGGTCACCCGGCTGTGGAATGACTACCTCGCCCGCCCGGTCACCTACAACGGCCTGCTGATCGAAGTCGCGGAACTCGACCAGGCGCGGGAGGCCAGCCAGGGCTTCCTCCCCGCTGACATCGCCGAGCAAGTCCGTGTATTTCCCCTTGACCAGTCCCTCCTCAAGACGTCGTTGCGCGGCTACCAGGTGTTTGGCGCGAAGTTCGCGCTGGTCCAGGAGCGGGTGATACTCGGCGACGAGATGGGCCTGGGCAAGACGATGCAGTCACTCGCCGCGATGTGCCACCTGGCAGCCAAGGGCGCGACGCACTTCCTGGTCGTCTGCCCGGCGAGCGTGGTCATCAACTGGACGCGCGAGGTGGAGCGGCACACGCTGCTTGAGGCCCGCCGGCTCCACCTGCCAGGCGCGAAGCGGCAGGCGGCGGAGCAGGAGTGGGCGGCCAAGGGTGGCGTTGCCGTCACGACGTTCGAGGCGCTGCGCACCATGTCCGGAGACCTAGACGTCTCGGTAGCGATGCTGGTCGTCGACGAGGCGCATTACGCGAAGAACCCGAACGCGTTGCGCACTCAGGCGGTCAGCGATTGGGCGGGCCGGAGCAGGCGGGCTCTCTTTCTGACGGGGACGCCGATGGAGAACAAGGTGGAGGAGTTCCGGGTTCTGGTCGGGCACCTGCGCCCAGAGGTCGCCGAGAATTTGGACATCGCAGACGAGGCGCTGGATGGCACCAGGTTCCGGGAGCGGGTAGCGCCGGTCTACCTGCGGCGCAACCAGGAAGACGTGCTCAGCGAGCTGCCGGATCGGCTGGAGACGCAGGAGTGGGTGGCGCTCGAGGGAGCGGCAATGCGGGCGTACCGGAAGGCGGTCCTCGAAGGTAACTTCATGGCGATGCGCCGGGCCGCGTTCGACCCGGGAACGGTGAAGGGATCGCAGAAGCTCCGGCGGCTGGTGGAGATCGTCAGTGAAGCAGCGGACGGCGGGCGCAAGGTCATCGTGTTCTCGTACTTCCGTGACGTGCTCGAGACGGTGGTCGAGGTGCTGGCCGGACGTGACGGCGTCGCGGGCATTCCCGTCATCGGACCGCTGACCGGGGACATTCCGCCGACCGACCGTCAGGCGATGGTGGATGAGCTCGCCAACGCCAAAGGACCCGCGGTGCTGGTCTCCCAGATCCAGGCGGGCGGCGTTGGCCTGAACATCCAGGCCGCGTCGGTGGTCATCATCGCCGAGCCGCAACTGACGCCATCGATCGAGGAACAGGCGATCGCCCGCGCGCACCGGATGGGCCAGGTGCGTCCCGTGGACGTGCACCGGCTGCTGTGCGAGGACAGCGTCGACCAGCGAGTCCTCGAACTGCTTGCAGGCAAACGCGAGGCGTTCGACGAGTACGCGCGCCGTAGCGACATGGCGAACGCGACGCCTGACGCGGTAGACACCGGCTCCGAGACCGAACTGCGGCACGCGATCGTGGCCGCGGAGCGCACCCGGCTCAAGGCGGCGTGACCCGAGCCTTTCCCGTTCGCGTCAGCGGAACACCGGCCTTCACTCGCCTGCCGCTGGACCGTATCCTCACATTTCGGCGGGCGGGCGAGCGTGAGCCAACCGAGTGTTGCTATGCAGCCCGGCTGACAGCACCACGGGAAGGACGAACGTGACCGAGGCGATGCTCGACGGCAAGCCGGTGGCGCCCAGCTCAGCGGAACTGATCAGTCGTGCGCAGTCGCTGATCCCGCTCCTGCGCGCGAACGCGAACCTGGCTGATCAACTCGGTCGCGTGCCGGACGAGAACGTGCGGGTCATCGAGGAAGCCGGCCTGTTCAGGATGCTGATGCCAGTGAACCGCGGCGGTTACTGGACCGACGCCGCGACGGCGGCGACCGCGATGACCCACATCGCGAGCGGCTGCCCGTCCACCGCCTGGGTCTTGCAGATCTACGGTGGCATCGGCCGCATGGCGGAAGTCTTCCCCGAGGAGACGCTAGCCGAGATATACGCGGAGACACCCAACGCCAGGTTCGCCGGCACCTTCGGCTCCGCCGGCGCGGTCTGCGAGGCGGTTGACGGAGGCTGCCGGATCCGGGGCCGGGGACACTGGCCGTACAACAGCGGCTGCTACCACGCACACTGGGATCTGCTGCGCGTTTCGATCGAGGAGCGCGACGGAACCGTCTCAGACGGGTTCTGCCTGATCCCGCTGTCCGAGCTGACGATCGCCGACGACTGGCACGTCATGGGCGCGGCGGCCACCGGGAGCAACTCGGTGGAGTGCGGGGAGTTGTTCGTCCCCGAGCACCGGGTGTCCCGCCGGATCGCTGACGTCTTCAAGTTGCTCCAGGTCGGCGACATGGGCTACGCCTTCACAGCGGCGTTGCCGCTCGGCATGGCGCGCTACGCGCTCGAGGCGTTCCACGACCTGGCGAAGGGCCGGGGCATCAGGATGCTCGGCTACGAGAAGATGTACGACTCCGCGGTCGTCCAGACGGCGATCGCCACCGCGCACACCACCATCAAGATGATCGAGGCCTACCAGCACTGGGTGCTCTCGACGCTCGAGCCGGGCGCCGAGCGGATCACCGACCCGCAACTGACGGGCGCCGGCGGGACCCTCTGCTACAAGCTGGCGCGGGAGGCAATCGAGCGGCTCTTCGAGGTCTGCCCGACGGACGAGATCCGACTCGACCGTCCCATCCAGCGGCTCCTGCGGGACCTGATCGCGTTCACCCACCAGGGCGCCATGGCGCCGTATGTGAACTGGGAGCGCTACGGGCGGCACCTGGTGGGCGCCAATGGCGGCACCCCGTTCCCGCCGAGTGGCGCGAAATAGCAGCTCGGCGATCGGCGAGGCGCCGGATTCCCGACGTTTGCACCATAAGCGCCGGAAACCGGCCGGAAATTACCCTTTCCCGGCGACGGCCGCCGCTTGCTCGTTTCCGGGAAGCGCCCACGAACCACACCGGCCCTAGATTAACTCCTTAGCGTGGATCCGCACCTAACCGAGTGCCGGCGGGTGCTCGGCTGGACGGCGTCCCCAGGCCGAGATCAGCGGCGCGAGTGTCAGGTCGAGTTTGCCCGCGTGGATGGCGGCCAGGTGCGCGTCGATCTCGGCGTCGTCGGCCAGGCCGGCCGCGAGCAGCTCGCCGCGCACGTGCCGGATGGTCGCCGCCTCCAGCCTGTCGCAGGCCAGCCCGCCGACCGGGAAAAAGCCCGCCGCGGCGACATCGGCCAGGCCGGCCTCACGCAATGCCCGCGGCAGTGTCCGGCCGTAGCGCAGGTCCGCGCCGCGGCGCGTCAGCAGCTCCCGGACCGCGTCGCGCAGCCGGTTGGCCCGCCGCTGCGCCGGGCCGCTGTCGTCCAGGCATGCCAGTGGCTGCAGAGCGGTATCGGCGTCCTCGACCAGCAGCCAGCCGCCGGGCCGTAGCGCTGCCGCCATCGTCGCCAGCGCCCGAGCCCGGTCGGGTACATGGACCAGCACGAGCCGGGCGTGCACGAGATCGAACGTCCCTGGCTCCGGGGGCGGATCAGCGGCGACGTCGTGCCGGCGCACCTCGTACCCGTCGCCTGCCTTCAGCCACGACGGGTCGATGTCCGTGGCCAGCACGTGCCCGGTCGGACCGACGGCCGCCGCGAGCGCCTCCGGGATACCGGGGCCGCCGGCCCCCACTTCCCAGCAGCGCGAGCCAGCCCTGACCCCCAGCCGGTCGAAGTGCCCGCGCGTCACGCCGTCGAACAGCTCGGCCAGCCAGACGAACCGCTCGCCCGCCTCGGCGCGCGCGTTGTCCAGCAGGTACCCGCGGGCGGGAGCGGACTCTCCACCGAGCGCGGTAGTCCCGCCTATCGGATCGGGTCGGCCACCGACGTGCGGCGGGCGGGGCGAGGAGGTCATCACTACATGATCAACCTCCCCAGACCGCCAGCGCCACGACGACGGGAGAGGGACATCTCACACAGCAAGCGAACCCCACACGTCCTACTGCACGGTCCTGCGCCGTGACGCGCCGGAAGGGGTACGTGTATCCGGTGCGCCCCCGCAGCGGGGGCGCACCAGGCGCGGGACAGCGCGCTGACCGGACTGTCGGCCATGGCCGGTTCGACCTCGTACCGGACGGCTTCGATCACGCGGGCGAGTTCCTCGACGAACCGCCCCATGTCGGCGTACATATGCTCGTCTGGCGCACGGGACTGCTGCCCGGCCTCGCTCTTGCCCATCGCGTGAGTCACGCGGCCGGGGTGTAGTGCAGCGCGACGACGCCGTTGCCGTGGGCACGGGAGTGAGCGAGCGTGAGCGGCAGGCTGCCCCCGTAGCCTTCGAACAGCCGCGTGCCCGAGTCGGCGACCACCGGGTGGACGAGCAACTGGAGCTCGTCGAGCAGGCGCTCGCGCAGCAGGAACCGCACGAGGGTGCCGCTCGCTCCGACCACGATGTCCCCACCCGGCTGCGCCTTCAGCTTAGCCAGGGTGGCGCTCACGTTGCGGCTGATCACCGTCGTCGGCCCCCAGTCAGGGTTGTCCACCGTGGTCGAGACGACGAACTTTGGAGTGTTCGTCATCAGCGGCGCGTGCGGTGGGGCCGCCGGACCGGTGAAGACGCCGCGGAACAGTTCGTAGGACCGCCGGCCGTACAGGTGGGCGCTGGCGCTCGCGATCCGTGGCATCACGGCCTGGTTCAGCTCGTCGTCGTAGTACGGCGGGTTCCACTTTTCCGGCGCTTCCACCACGCCATCTAGCGTGATGAACATCCCGGCGATGATCTTCCTCATGCCGGATCAGTCCCTTCCGGGTGCGGGCCCTCGCCCGAGGCGCGCTGGGCGAGGGCGGCGCCGACGAGGGCGGTCGCGTGTCCATGACCGACCACATAGTCGGACTTCAGCCAGTCGACGAGCTCCTTGTGCTTGGTCAGCTCACTGGAGCCGATGAGGTCGAGCCAGTAGCTGATGGGCTGGCCGTACTTCTTCTCGATCGACGGGAAGTAGAAGGCTGGCCCCGTGAACCGCTCAGGCATCCTGGTCTCCTGTCCGTGCGGTGTTGTTCGGGCCGGTAAGGAATTCGGTAAGAGTGGCCGCGATCACCGGGGCATTGAGTGCCTTGGTATGGCCGAGGCCGCGGCGTTGCACGAGGCGGGCGTCGGGAAGCGCGGCGACGACAGCCTGCGCCGCGTGCACGAAGAAGGCCGGTGTCTCTTTGTTTGCGCCGCACATGACGAGCGTCGGCATGGCGACCGACCCCCACTGGCCTGCCGGCAGCGGGCGCCCCTCCGTGTAGCCGCGCATGATCGCGGCGTCATACGGCAGAGTGTGCGCGACGGCCGTGAGCGCCTTCCATGCCTTCGGCATCAGGCGCAGCATCACGGGGACGAAGGCGGGCGCGCCCATGACGTCCACCATGAAGTAGCGGACCGCCGCGCCCCGCTGGCTGGCGTCGATCAGGACGGTGACCTGCTGGAGCTGGTCGGCCGGCGGCTGCCGGTCACCGGGGTCCACCACGAGTGGTGGCTCGTGCACGGCCAGTCGGCGAATGGGCAGCCCGGCTGCGGCCGCCTCCAAGGCCAGGACCGCACCGGAGGACAGGCCCCAGACGTGCGCGTACCCGCCTGCCGCGTTGATCACAGCGGCGAGATCCTCGATCTCGCGCTCGACGGCATACGGCTTGGTGTCGCCGCTGTCGCCTCGGCCCCTGCGGTCGTAGCTATACACGGTGAAGTGCGCCGCGAGCAGCCCGGCGAGCTTAACCTGGCCGGGATAGCGGCGGTAACTGAACGCGCCGGGGACCAGAACTAGCGGGTCACCCTCACCTTCGCGGTCGTAAGCGATGATGGTGCCGTCGCGTGAGGCAGTGGTGTGCATGATGGTTCTCCATGGTCGGCGCGGCCGGCTCGCCTGGCCGCTCTCACTAGTGCTTCGAACGAGCGGCCCAGGAATGGACACGACCAGCGCGCGGGAGCAGTGCGGCGTTCGCCTTCACCCGCGGTGTCAGGCCGCCCCAGCGCCCGCCGCCGCGCACTGGTCCCTTGAACGCTGCTTCGTTGGCCCCCTGAATGGGACCTCGTATCCACGGCGGTCATGTACGGGACCACGGCAGCCACACGCGGGACGCCTGGCCGTACGCAGCACGCGGCCAGGAAACGACAGGAAATGACCCGCATCAATCGGTCGATCCCGGCGCAAGACCAGGCGGCCCGACACGGCGAGAGGCGAACGTCTTGACCAGTAGGCTGGACAATCCAGGCAAATCGGGTTGGCATGTTCTGGCGACCCGTGATGGTGGATCGTTAGACCTGCTATTACCCTCCTAGCTATCCATCATCTTCGAAAGCCTGCGCCGCGTTGAGATCGCAGGCCGGGCTCCAGAGAAACAGGAGAAATGCCCTTTTTGTAGAATGTAACTAGTGCCGCATCACGAACTCGCCGTCGGCGATCGCGTAGAGGTGTTCGACCCGGGCCT
>Ga0210389_10001040_pt1 | contig 23225 bp, 21 predicted proteins | sample IncBWH28OmetaG_FD_160127 | JGI IMG/M metagenome (GOLD analysis project Ga0210389, IMG submission 160127) | Forest soil microbial communities from Barre Woods Harvard Forest LTER site, Petersham, Massachusetts, United States - Inc-BW-H-28-O ...
TTCCACGCCAATCGCCATCACCACGAGCCGCTCCAAAAATTCCTCGCGCGCCACTCAACCGAACAACTCCGCGCCATCCTTTCCGCCCAACCGCCACACCAAACCGAATTCATCCCACGCGACCTCGCAATCGATCGCGTACCACACAACATCGAGGACCGTCCATGAACACCGTACCCGCATCCGTAGTTTCCGACCGCCGAAATGTAGGGGCGGCTTTAGGCCGCCTTCTTGTATTTCTCTCTTCTTTCATCCCAACCGCCGCGGCCCGATTTTTTTCTTTGCGTCGCCGTCTTCCTGCCCCGGCCATAGACTCCATCTCGACGAATCTCCGAAGCGCCGTAGGCGCGGCACTCACTCGCGAACTCTTCCACTTCTCTCTCCCAACTCCGCGCTCCGCACACCTACGCATCGGCGTTTCTCTCTCCTCCTTCAACCTCTCCTGGAGCCCCAACTAATGTCCCTCTTCCCCGCGTTCCTGAAACTCGCCAACCGCCGAGTCCTCGTAGTCGGCGGCGGCTCCATCGCCGCACAGAAAATCCCCGGCCTCCTCGAAGCCGGTGCTCAAGTCCACGTAATCTCCCCCAAACTCTCCCCGCAATTAACCGAATGGATCCGCAACCAAAAAATCACCTGGTCCCCAAAAACATTCGAGTCCGATGATCTCAACGGCGCCTTCCTCGTAATCGCCGCCACCTCCCTCCGCGATCTAAACGCCCACGTCTATCGCGAAGCCGACCAACGCAACATCCTCTGCAACGCCGTAGACGACATCGACCACTGCCACTTCTACTACGGCTCCATCGTCCAGCGCGGCGATCTCCAAATCGCTATCTCCACCAACGGCAAAAGCCCCGCGCTCGCCCAGCGCCTCCGCAAAGAACTGGAACAACAGTACGGCCCCGAATACGCCGCGTGGCTAGGCTCCCTGGGCTCCGCCCGCGAAACCCTCCGCGCCCAATCCACCGACACCGAACTCATCAAACTCCAACTCCACGCCCTAGCTAGCCGCCTCATGTTCGAAAAGTTCCTCCGCAACTCCACTGCTACGCAAAAACCGGGTGCCCCACACGCCGATTTTGCGTGTGGGAATCTTGGCCCGGCTGATTTATCGTCAAAGAATCCGGGTGCCACACCCTGCGATTTTCAGGGTGCGGGTTTTTCTTCCTCCGACTCCTCCGACTCCTCCACTCGTCACTCGCCACTCGCCACTCGCCACCGCGTTTTTCTAATCGGTGCCGGCCCCGGCGACCCCGAACTCCTAACCCTGAAAGCCCTCCGCATCCTCCAATCCGCCGACGTAGTCCTCCACGACTCCCTGATCGGCCCCGAAATCCTAAACCTGATCCCCGCAACCGCCGAACGCATCGACGTAGGCAAACGCGCCGGCTTCCGCCTCCTAACCCAACAAGACATCAACTCCCTCCTCCTCTCCAACGCCACCAAACACAATACGGTAGTCCGCCTAAAAGGAGGCGACCCTCTCCTCTTCGGCCGCGCCGCCGAAGAAATCCAAGCCCTCCGCGAAGCCAACATCGACTTCGAAGTTGTCCCCGGCATCTCCGCCGCCTTCGCCTCCGCCGCAGCCGCAAAAGTTTCTCTCACCGATCGCCGCCTCTCCTCCCACGTTCTTTTCACCACCTTCTCCCGCGCCCCCGAAGCAAAGTTCCTCCCCGGCATCGGTCTAACCGCCGACACCACCGTAGTCGTCTACATGCCCGGCCCCGACTACGCCGAAGTCTCCCGCTGGCTACAGGACGCCGCCGTCTCCCCCGACACCCCAGTCCTGGTAATCTCCAAAGCCTCCCACCCCAATCAATCGCAGCACGCCACAACGGTCTCAGGTCTAGCCCACCTCTCGCCGCTCCCAGCCCCAGCCCTCCTCCTGGTAGGCCGTGTAGCCGCCTCCGCCGCGGACGCCACAACAGCCACCGACTTCAACTGGCTCAACGAATCCATTCCCGATTTGTCGAATTCCCGAATTTCCTAACGAAGGAGAAACAAAATGAGCAATACAAACACGAACGCACACACGAACGCCAAAACCGCTCCACGCGTTTCCCTGGATTCCTGGGCCGTCTTAATCGCCTTAGCCGCCGCCATCCTAATCCGCGCCGGCATAATCCATCGCATCCCCTGGTAGCTGGGTGCCGCACCCTACGGTTTTTCAGGGTGCGGGTTTTCCGCCCGTGTAGCATAGGCTTCAGCCTGTGTTCTTGGGGTGCTCATGTGGCACAGCCATTCCTGGCTGTGCTCTTGGGGCCTCCGACGGCTGTCATCCCGACCGAAGGCCCGACGCCTTTTGTCGGGCCGCAGCGGAGGGACCAAGGCAAGTTTTGAACGTTATCGAAACTAGTTGAAGGAAAACCAATTTCCAATTCAAATTTCAATTTTCTAGAACAGAAGGGAACTAACCACATGGCCGACTCCATCGCTCTCCCCCAAAATCCCCCCATCACCATCTCCACCAAATTTCTCCGCCTAATCCCCGGCGTAGCCCTCCTCGCCGCCATCGGCTTCCTCGGCAAACTCCTCGAAAAAAATATCAACCTCTACGCCAAATCCCACCACTGGACCATCCCTAACATCGAATACGTCCTCTGGGCCATCCTAATCGGTCTCGCCATCTCCAACATCTTCGGCCTAGCCGAAATCTTCAGACCCGGCGTAGCCACCTACGAATTCTGGCTGAAAGCCGGCATCGTCCTCCTCGGCTCCCGCTTCCTCCTCGGTGATGTCGCAAAACTTGGCGGCGTCAGCCTCCTCCTCGTCTTCATCGAAATCGCCGGCTCGCTCGCCTTCATGACCTTCCTCGGCCGCCTCTTCGGCCTCCGCCCCAAACTAACCACTCTCCTCGCCGTAGGCTCCGCCGTCTGCGGCGTCAGCGCCATCATCGCCACCAAAGGGGCCATCGAGGCCGACGACGAAGACTCTTCCTTCGCCATCGCCGCCATCCTCGCTTTGGGAGCGCTCTCCCTCTTCACCTTCCCGCTGATCGGCCACGCCCTTCACCTCAGCGATCACGCCTACGGAGCCTGGGCCGGCCTCGCCGTAGACAACACCGCCGAAGCCACCGCCGCTGGCGCCCTGTTCTCCGACTCCGCCGCCAAACTAGCCGTCCTCGTAAAAACTTGCCGCAACGCCCTGATCGGTTTTGTGGTCCTAGCCTACGCAATCTACTGGGCCAGCCGCGGCCAAGCCCAAGCAGTAACCAACAAAGCCGCCTTCCTCTGGCAAAAATTCCCCAAGTTCGTCCTAGGCTTTTTGCTAGTCTCTGTCCTCGCGACAGTAGGCTTCTTCACCAAAGACCAAAACGCCAACCTAGCCAACCTCTCCCGCTGGGCCTTCCTCCTGACCTTCGCCGGAGTAGGCCTGCGCACCAACTTCCGCGAAATGCGCCAACAAGGCCTCCGCCCCTTCCTGGTCGGCTTCATAGGCGAAATCGCCATCGCGACATTCACGCTGTTACTCGTAATCGGCGCCGACAAACTCTTCCACCTGTAGTGGCCGCCTTCTGAGGCGGGCGCCGTTCTCCCCGTAGCGCCGGCTTCCAGCCGGCCAGCATATGTAGTGGCCGAACTTCAGATCGGCTCTTGGGTTTCCCAATCTTGTAGGCCGCCAAATAATCGGCCCTACAAAAAAAAAGAGGGGCACGTTATCGGGCGTGCCCCTCTCACTCTTCTCTGCGAAACTCCGCGTTCTCAGCGTCTCTGCGTTATCTTTACTTCTTTTCTTCCTCCGTGCTCTCCGTGTCCTCTGTGGTGAATCTATTTCTTAAATCCCCCTCACCGTCCAGCCCCCGGCTTCGCCCAAAACGCCACTCCGCCCCCGCCCACAAACCGGTACGCCCCATCCACATAAACAAAATTCGAAATAAACGAAAATTTCTGATCGTGGCTCCCCGACCGGAACTCCAGCCGGAACTGCTCCACGGCTATCGGTTTCACCGGCTTAAACCCATACCCTCCCGTACTCCCTTGCCCAGCCCCACTCTCCCCGCGCGCCTCACATCGCACCCGAAACCGGCTCCCCGGATCCGCCTTGTTCATGTCTTCAATCAACGAAGCCTCCGCGTCGCTCAACTCCCGGTCGTAAAGCGAAGCCAACTTCTCCGCATCCTCCGCCGAAAAATGCTCCCCAAACCATTCCTGCACTTTCGGCAACCGGAACACGGCAAAGCCCTCATCCATCCCCTTGTCGTCGCCCCTCTGGTAAGCCTTCAAAAACGCCTCAAACTGCTTCTCCAACCCCTGCTCATTCTGCTTATACGTATCCGGACTCGGCGCCGTGGCCGCACGCTGCAAAGGCAGAGTAAGCAGTGCCAACAACACAAAAAACTTCTCTAGGTAAGAACGAAGCGCTCTCTCTTTCACCTGTGCGTGACCCTCTTCTCTGTGTCTCTGCGCTCCTCTGCGGCCTCTGTGGTAAAGCCTTTCTCTTATATCCCCAACACACTCACCAATTCCTTCACCGACGCCGAACTCTTATCCAGCGCTGCTTTCTCCTCCGCCGTCAACTTAATCTGAATAATCTCCTCCGCGCCGCCAGCCCCCAACTTCACCGGCACGCCCACAAACAATCCCTTAATCCCATACTCGCCTTCCAGATAAACCGCGCACGGCAAAATCTTTTTCTTATCCTTCAGAATCGCTTCCACCATCTCCACCGCCGCCGCCGAAGGCGCATAATACGCCGACCCCGTCTTCAGCAAATTCACAATCTCCGCGCCGCCCTTCCGCGTCCGTTCTACAATCGCGTCAATCCGTTCCTTCGACAGCAAATCCGGTAGAGGAATCCCCGCCACCGTCGAATACCGTGGCAGCGGCACCATATCGTCCCCATGCCCGCCCAGCACAAACGAGTGCACATTCTCCACGCTAACCTTGCACTCCATCGCCACAAACGCGCTCATCCGCGCCGAATCCAGCACGCCCGCCATTCCCAGCACGCGATTCTTAGGAAACCCGCTCACGCGAAACGCCGCCTGGGCCATCGCATCCAGCGGATTCGTCACCACCACAATGATGCACTTCGGCGAATGCTTCACAATCTGTTCCACCACCGCCTTCACCACCTCATAATTCGCCTTCAGCAAATCGTCCCGGCTCATCCCCGGCTTCCGCGGAAATCCCGCCGTAATCACCACCACATCGCTCCCAGCCGTAGCGCTGTAATCCCCATTCGCCGTGGAAATCCCGGTAGCAAACGAATCCGTCCGCGTAATCGGAGTCGACTCCACCATGTCCAGCGCTTTCCCCGCAGGCGCTCCCTCCAAAATATCCGTCAACACCACATCCGCCAGCTCCAGATCCACAATCCTCTGCGCCGTAGTCGACCCCACAAATCCCCCACCCACCACCGTAACCTTCTTCCGACTCATTCCCATCTCCTCTTGTGGCACAGCCATTCCTGGCTGTGCTCTTGGGATTCCAATCTAACGCCACAATACAAATGAACTTGAGGGTGCCCCATCCTTCGCGCCTTTTGCGAAGGGTGGGTTCTTACGATCAAAAGCCGCAAATCTTCCGCTCTTCTCAGTGTCCTCTGCGGCCCCTCTATGATCTCTGTGTTGAAATCTTTCTTTCGTTTACCTTCCCGCCGCCACCCCCACCATATTCTCAATAATCGCGCTCGCAAACGCGCTCGTCCCCAACTTCGTCCCACCAGTCATTAATCTTTCCAAATCGTACGTCACCCGCTTCTGCTGGATCGTCTTAGCAATCCCATCCTCAATCAACTTCGCCGCTTCCTTCCACCCCATAAACTCAAACATCATCGCGCCGCTCAGCATCACCGAACTAGGATTAATCACATCCTTGTCCGCATACTTCGGCGCCGTCCCATGCGTAGCCTCAAACACGCCGTACCCATCGCCGATATTCGACCCCGGCGCAATTCCCAATCCACCCACCTGAGCCGCGCAAGCATCGCTCAAATAATCTCCGTTGAGATTCGGCGTAGCCAAAACGCTGTACTCATTCGGCCGCAGCAGCATCTGCTGAAACACCGAATCCGCAATCCGGTCGTTCACCATCAACTTCTTCTTCCACTGACCCTTTCCATGCGAACCATCAATCGCATCCAAAGTCCGTTTCACTTCCGCATAAATCGCTTTCTTGAACTCTTCCGTCCCCTGTTCCAACCCCGGCTCAATCATCGCCGCATTCTGTTCCGCCGAAAGCCCCGGATTCTTCTCCAAATTATCCAGAATCCAGCTCTCCCGCTCCGTCACCGTCTCCGCACGAAACTCCTCCGCCGCCAGCTCATAACCCCAGTCGCGGAACGCGCCTTCCGTAAATTTCTGAATGTTCCCCTTGTGCACCAGTGTCACCAGCTTCCGGTTGTGCGCCAGCGCATACTCAATCGCCCGCCGCACCAGCCTCTTCGTCCCAAACGGCGAAATCGGCTTGATCCCCACTCCCGAATCCATTCGGATCTGTTTCTTCCCGCCGCCCAGCATCTCCTTGTTCAAAAAGTCCAAAAGCTTCTTCACTTCCGGCGTTCCGCTCTTCCACTCGATCCCGATGTACACGTCCTCCGTGTTCTCCCGGAAAATCACCACATCCATCTTCTCCGGCTCCCGAACAGGGGAGGGAACTCCCTGGAAATACCGCACCGGCCGCACGCAAGCATACAAATCGAGAATCTGTCGCAGCGCTACGTTCAGCGAACGAATCCCTCCTCCCACAGGAGTAGTCAGCGGCCCCTTGATCGACACGCGAAAATCCCGCGCCGCATCCACAGTCTCATCCGGCAGCCACTGCTTGAACGTATTGAACGCCTTCTCCCCCGCAAACACCTCAAACCACGCCACGCGCCGCTTCCCGCCGTACGCCTTCTCCACCGCCGCATCAAACACCCGCCGCGACGCCTTCCAAATATCCCTGCCAGTCCCATCCCCCTCAATAAACGGAACAATCGGATTGTCCGGCACCTTCAACACTCCGCCCTCATACCCAATCGCCTTCCCATCCCCCGGCACCGCCACCCCGTTATAAGCACTCTTCATATGTGTCCCCCGGTCCCCAACTTCTCCCGCTCCTGTAGCACAGCCATTCCTGCCTGCCCTGAGCGAAGCCGAACGGGCTGTGCTCCTGGGTTTTCGATCCAAAGCCACCGAACAGAGAAACTTGAGGGTGCCCCACCCTTGGTTTTTAAGGGTGGGTTCTTACGATCGAATGCCCAGCCTCTCCGCCTCTTCTCTTCGCCTTCTCCGCGTCCTCTGCGGCCCCTCTGTGAACTCTGTGGTGAACGCTTCTCTCCCTCACCGAACCCAAAACAATATCACACCGCAACCCTCACCCCGAAATTCTCCACACCTCTAAACCGTATTGCCCAATTTACGTTCCTTAGCGGAAAATAAAACATGTTCACCTCCGCCATCCAAATCCGCCAACTAACCGCCGCCGACGCCGCCTCCTTCTGCGAACTCCGCCTCGAAGGTCTCCGCCTAAACCCCGAAGCCTTCGGCAGCACCTACGACTTCGAAAAAGACCAACCCCTCGAGCGTTACACCGGCTGGCTAACCAACTCCGCCGTCTTCGGCGCCTACCAAAATTCCCATCTAATCGGCACCGCCAGCTTCACCCAACTCTCCGGCCAGAAAGACTCCCACAAAGGTCTCCTCCGCGCCATGTATGTCCGCCCCGCCGCACGCCGCACCGGCGCCGGCCGTCAACTAGTCCAAGCCATAATCCACCACGCTCGCGAGAAAGTAGAACAACTCCAACTCGTCGTAGTCAGCACCAATCAATCCGCCCTCCGCCTCTACCAATCCCTGGGCTTCCAACAATACGGCCTCGAAAAAAACGCCCTCAAGCACAACAACCAATACTCCGACGAAATCCTAATGTCCCTCAACCTCACAAGTTGATGTAGCACAGCCATTCCTGGCTGTGCTCTTCGATTTTCAGTGAGGCCACTCAACAACTGATCTTGAGGGTGCCCCACGTTTCGCGCTTTTTGCGATACGTGGGCTCTTACGATCTAACCTCCCGAATCTCCGCCTTTTTTTTGTCTCCTCCATTTCCTCTATGGCCCCTCTGCAAACTATGCGGTGAACTCTTCGCTTTCACTCGTCCTGTCGTATACTCCCCACGCTCCATCATCTTTTTTTCCTGAGGAGGCTTCCCATGATGCTCGACTGGAACGAATACCAAAAACAGGTCGGCGCTCAACTCACCCAATTCATGAAACTCACTCCCGACTCCGTCCGCGGCTACCAGCAACTCTCCGCCGCCAACGCCAAAGACTCCAAACTCGGCGCCAAAGTCCGCGAACTAATCTCCCTCGCCGTTGCCGTCACCACCCACTGCGACGGTTGCATCACCATCCACACCGACAACGCTCTCAAAGCCGGCGCCTCCCGCGAAGAAATCGCCGAAGCCCTCGGCGTAGCCATGGCCATGAACGCCGGCGCCGCCCTAATCTATTCCCTCCGCACCCTAGACGCCGTCGACGCGCACCTAGCCGCAAAGCCGTAGCGTCCACCTTCAGTGCTTGCCCTGACGAAGGAAGGGTGGACGCGCCCCACTCCCAATTTGAGTGTGGGTGCGAAGTTCCCGCTTTTGCCCACCGAACCCAACCTCGACCCCATTCCATTCATCCCCAAACAGAGAGCATCCGTAACCAAGCAGGTCTAATCGAACTAACCGCAGCCGCAGCGCCAGAGGCGCGACAGAATTTAGCCCCGGGCGTAAGCCCGGGGAACCAACGACAGAAACACACAAGCGCCGTAGGCGCGGCACTCCCCCCGCCGTGTGCCATCCACACTAATTCCCAAGCCCAAGAAAACAGGGCAGGGAACTAAACTCTAAATTTCTTTATAGGGAAAAACGGCGTCAGGACCGACGCCGCTCCGACAAATACGAACTCACCACCGAAAACACAAACAACCCAAACACCGCAAAACCCAAAACCATTACCATCACGGGGCTACCCTCCAAACACCCTTTTACCCTGCAACCCACGGCCCACTTTCCGCTTCTTCCTTTTCAACCATTTACCTCACCACTTCCCCATCCTTTGTACCCACCACGCGACACACCTGCCATCCAACTCCAACACTCTGCACTCCAGTCCTAGAACTCCTTTCCCATTACCCGCTCTCCCAGCAGACCAGCGCCCAGCCCTATCTGTCCCACGCCAAAAACAAAAAACGGCACAGCCGAAACTGTGCCGCCCGCGATTCCTGTTATCTGATCGCTGCTATCTGCTCGCCTCTGCTCTCAGCTCTTATTCAGATGTATCGACCCATCCCCCGTCCGCACCACAATCGCCTGCCCGCCGCCATTCATCTTCCCCAAAATCTTCGTCGAACTGAACGTCCCCTCCACCATCACCGGAATCCCGAGGCTGATCCGCCCATCATGCGTGCTGGCATCCAGGTTCGCCTGCATCTCCCCCGGCAGATCCAGATCCACGCTGCCATCGCCCGTATGAATATTCCACGGCGCCGCAACCGTCGATCCCTTGCCCGCCCGAGCCGTCACGCTTCCATCTCCCGTCCTAATCGTCAGCGCGTCAAACCGCCCCTCTACGTTCACGTGCCCGTCGCCCGTAGTAATGTCCGCCCGGCCATCCAGCGCCCGCCCCTCAATATGCCCGTCGCCCGTATGCAGCCGGATGTTCCCCTTCGCGCCCTGCACCGAAATATGCCCGTCGCCGGTTCTCACATCCAGGTTCCCGGTAATCGAATCCGCCTCTACCGACCCGTCGCCCGAAGTCACTTCCAGATCCGCATCCTTCGGCATGTGCACTTCCACCCGCAGACTCGAGTGCCGCACCCCAAAATTGAACCAATTGCCCCCGCTGTGCGTCTTCGCAATCACTTCCACCGAATCCCCATTCTGCGAAGTGGTCACCTGCAAATCCTTGTCCAGCTTGTACCCGGTATATTCCACCCGGATCTCCACCTGCTTGATATCTCCCGTCGACACCCGCACCGACCCATCATCCGTCTGCACCCGCACATGAGCGTGCCCAGACACCGTAAACGACTTCGCCACCTCATCTGCCTGCACCCCAACCGGCGCCAACAAGCTCGCCCCCGCCAAAACCATCCCAACCAATACCCCGCATCCCCAAGCCTCTGTAGCTCTTTTCATAGCTCTCTCTCCGCCCAGCGTTCGGGCTCCATCCCAACCGCAAGTCCGCCGTAGCGGCCGTTGTTGCCGCGAAGGCGGATACATCCAGAAACGCATTCCCCACCCAAAATGTTCCCTCCAGTTTCCCCGATTTCCCTTGCATAGCCGCCAACCCAAGTGCTTGAGGGTGCCCCATCCTTCGCGCCGTTTGCGAGCTCTGCTCCATCCCGCGTCTTTTGCGGGATGAACGGTGGGCTCTTACGGCCCAGCGGCACCCACTTTCCGCTCTTCCTCTTCTCCGTGCCTTCTGCGGCCCTCTGCTAACTCTGTGGTAAAGCCTTCTCTCCTCCTACTTCTTCGCCGCCTTCTTCCGATCCCCCGGCTTCCCCCGCAACGCCCCCAAAAACTCCTTCGCCGGCAACGTATTAATCACATCCTTCTTCTCCAACCACCCCCGCCGCGCCATCACCACCCCATACCGTATAAACGCCAGGTTCCCCGCGTTGTGCGAGTCCGTCGAAATCACCACCTTCACCCCGCGTTCCTTGCACATCCGCAAATACACGTCCTTCAAATCCAGCCGGTCCGGATACGAATTGCACTCCATCGCCACCCCATGCTTCGCGCAAGCATCCAGCACCTGCTCCATGTCGTAATCGATCCCATCCCGTTTCGTCAAAAGCCGCCCCGTCGGATGCCCAATAATCTGGCAATACGGATTCTCAATCGCCGCCAGCATCCGCTCCGTCATCGCCTTCCGGTCCAGGTTGAAATACGAATGGACCGAACACACCACCACATCCAGCTGCGCCAGAATCTCGTCCGAATAATCCAGCGCCCCATCCTTCAAAATGTCCACTTCCGACCCCGCCAGCACCCGGATCCCCAGTCCCTTCTCATCCGCCGCGCGCAATTTCTTGATGTGCGCCGCCATCCGTTTCTCATCCAACCCGTTCGCCACCGTCACCGCTTTCGAGTGGTCCGTAATCGCGATGTACTCGTGCCCCAACTCCCGCGCCGCCGCGGCCATCTCCTCAATCGAATTCTTACCGTCGCTCGCCGTAGTATGCATCTGCAGATCGCCCTTGATATCCTTCAGCGCGATCAGCTTCGGCAATTCATACTTTTCCGCCAGCGCAATCTCACCCGTATTCTCCCGCAACTCCGGCGGCACAAACTCCATCTTCAACTTCGCGTAAATCTCCTCCTCCGTCCGCCCAGCAACGCGTTTCCCACCCTTAGTCTCCCGGGTAGCGCCGGCATCCTGCCGGCCCGCACTCTTGGTTTTGTCTCTTTTCTCGCCACTCGCTACTCGCAACTCGCCACTTTCTTCCAACACCGCCAACTCATACTCATTCAACGTCCAACCCATCTCATTCGCCCGCCCGCGCAAAGCCACGTTGTGTTCCTTCGACCCCGTAAAATAAAGCAGCGCCGCCCCAAAATTCTCCTTCTCCAGCATCCGCACATCCACCTGCAGCCCATCCCCCAGCGTAAAACTCACCTTGTTCTCGCCGTGCGCCAAGGTCTGATCGATCCCCGGAAATTTCAAAATATGCTCCGCCAGCGCGTCCACTTCCTTCTGCTTCGTATGCCCCGGCGCCATTGTCACCAGCAGATCCAGGTCTCCGATCGTCTCCTTGCCCCGCCGTAGCGACCCCGCCGGCGTCACGCTCTCCACCCCTTTCCCCGCCTTCTGGATATGCCCCATGATCGCCAGCGCCGCTTCCTCTCCCCGGCTGATCAAAAATCTCCCCGACGACTTCTTAAATACTTCCACCGCCTTCAGAATATTCTGCTCGCTTTTTTCCCCAAATCCCGCCAGATCCCGCAGCTTGCCTTCCTTCGCCAGTTTCTCCACGTCGGCCACGCTACCCGCCTTGAACTGGCTCCACAAGAACGCCGCCTTCTTCGGCCCCAGCGATTGCAAATCCAGTACCTGCAGAATCGTCTCCGGATATTTCTTCAGCAATTTCTTCCGCAGCGCGTAATCGCCCGTCTTAACAATCTCCTCCAGATGCTCCACCATCCGGTCGCCAATCCCCGGCAACTCCGTCAACTTCTCCGGCGTCTTCACCAACTGCTCCACCGACTCCGGCAGACTGTCAATCAACTCCGCCGCCTTCTCATAACTCCGGTAGCGCCCGATGATCGCCCCGTCAATCTGCAAAAGCGAAGCCGTATCCCGCAATATCCGCGCAATTTGTTTGTTGTCCATGCCGGTAATTATATTCCTCTCCCCCTCCAAGTAGCATAGGCTTTAGCCTGTGTTCCCGGGGTTGCTCTCCTCCGCGCCCTATCGGCTTTGCTTTTTTCCGTCATCCCGACCGGAGCGGCCCGATTTTTTCCTCCGCGCCGGTGTTTGGCGCGTCGGGCCGCGAAGTGGAGGGACCAAGGCAACCAACGGTCACACTCCACATCTTCTCTTCGCCTCCCGCTATTTGCTATCTGTTCGCTATCCTCTTCAACAAAAAACGGCGGAAGCTCTCGCCCCCGCCGTCCGTTCCAGATCCAAATTCTCTCTCAGGCGCTTTTCTTCACCTCGGCCGCCTGCGGTCCTTTGGGTCCCTGTACTATCTCGAATTCGACCGGATCACCCTCCTGCAAACTCCGGTAACCATCCCCGGTTATTGCCGAATAGTGTACGAACACATCGGGCCCATCTTCCCGGCCTATGAATCCGTATCCTTTCGAATTATTGAACCACTTTACTGTTCCTTGCACTTCGTGTCTCCTTTGGACGGTGACTCTGGGGGCGGAATACCTAGACGCCGCCATGAGCACGAATTGCGCGGAGTGTATCAAAATGGAATTCCTAGTCAAGCAAACTCTACCTCTTTTCTTTCACCCTTGTGCATATTTATACGCTTTTCAAACGGTTCAATCCGTAGGGGCAGGGAAGCCTACCTTAAAAAAGTAAGGTAGTATAAGATCCCCGCAATCGATTTAGCGTCCCGCATTCGCCCGCTTTTGATCATCTGTTTCAATGCTTTCAGTTGGAACGCCCGCACCTCAATCTTCTCGTCCTCCTCCGGCTGCGCCTCCCCCGCCGTCAATCCCTCCGCGAGCAACAAATACATCCGTTCCTCCAAAAAACCCGGGGTAGGGAACACATCCAGGAAAACCTTGTACCGTTTCGCGCTATAACCCGTCTCTTCCAGCAGTTCCCGCGCGGCCCCCTGCTTCGGCGTCTCCTCCGGCTCCTTCCGCCCGGCCACCAGTTCCCACAAATACTGCCGCGTCGCATGCCGGTACTGCCGCACCATCACAATCCGTCCATCTGGCAGTACTGGCAGCACCACTACCGACCCCGGATGCGTCACCACTTCCCGCGTAGTCCGCAACCCGCTAGGCTCCAACACCTCATCCCGCCGCAACCCAAACACCCGCCCCTGATAAATCATCTCGCTCGACAAAATCTTCGCCGTCCCCTTGGCCATGTCTTCCCCTTTTGAGTGCGGAAGCAAAGCTTCCGCCTTTACTACTTAAACGCACCGCAAATCTAAACTACGTGCACTGAACCGAATAACACCCAAATTCCTTGCTACAAAATACTCAGCTCAAAGCTTTCCACCAGCTGGGGGCCGACCCAGCACAAGCGCCGGAGGCGCGCCACATATTAGCCCAGTGCGTAAGCGCTGGGTATGCAATCCGAACAAATCCAAAGCACCGTAGGTGCGGCACATATTCGATCCGCACCATGTCCTTCAACAATACGGCCGCCAACCGCTTCCTGCTCGCTGCTATCTGATCGCTGTTATCCAATTCCACCATCCCCGCGCTATACTTTCCCTTCACCCCATGCCCATCAACACCATCATCGTCGACGACGAAAAACCCGCCCGCGAAGAACTAGCCTTCCTCTTAAAAGCCTTCCCCGAAATCTCCCTGATCGGCCAGGGCAAAAACGGCCTCGAAGCCGTCAACCTGATCAAAGAGCACAACCCCGACCTCGTCTTCCTCGACGTCCAGATGCCCGGCCTAGACGGCTTCGGCGTCCTCAAAAAACTAGTCGAGCGCAAACTCAAAGTCCCCCACGTAGTCTTCGCCACCGCCTTCGACCATTACGCCGTCCAAGCCTTCGACGTAAACGCCGTCGACTACGTTCTAAAACCCTTCGACAAAGCCCGCCTCTCCAAAGCCATCCAGAAAGCCAAAAAAGAAATCGAAGCCCACACCAGCACCACCGAACGCCTCGAGCAGTTAGTCTCCCAACTTTCTGCCCCCAAATCCAACTCCACCCAACCGTCCAAAATCCTCATCCGCTCTCAGCAGCGCATGCTCTTGGTCGACGCCGAAGACCTCATCTTCGCCTCCATCGAAGGCGGCCTAATCTCCGTCACCGCCAAAGACCTCGAAGGCTCCTCCAACTACCGCACCCTCGAGGAACTCCACGCCACCCTAGACTCCGACTCCTTCTGGCGCCCCCACCGCTCCTTTCTCGTCAACATCCACCACATCCGCGAAGTCGTCCCCTGGTTCAAATCCAGCTTCATGCTGAAAATGAACGACAAAAAATCCTCCGAAATCCCCGTCTCTCGCCAACAAACCAAACGCCTCCGCGAACTCTTCAAACTCTAGTGAGGTTTATCTCTGAGATGACTCAGCATCCAGTCGAAGGTGGGATTTACATAACAAAATCGAAGGACCATTTCTCGATAATTAAAGTTCTGAAATTTGAGGACGAGATCGTGCATGTCAGGCAGTACAAAAATCGATTTACAGATATTCCCCTTGGGCTCAATACGGCGACGCTGGAGTTGGGAACAATCCACGATCCGGATGGATTCGGAATTGGTCATACTCCTTATAGTCTCAATGCTTTTTGGTCGATGAAGCCACAATTCTTGCAACATTCATTGGTTCTACCCGAGGAACTCGAAGGATACGACTACTGGAAGGACGCAGGTGGAGGAGTCTGGGAATAACGCCGGGTGCCGCACCCTGCGATTTTCAGGGTGCGGGTTTAGATTCCACTTCAAACACCCACCCGTGCACCAAGCAAACACTGTCATCCCGACCGGAGTGGCTCGACCTTTTCTTCCGCGCCGCTTTCCGGCGCGTCGGGCCGCGCAGTGGAGGGACCAAGGCAACCCATTCAAAAGTCCGCGCCCCTTCGCTTTTCCTCAGTGCCCTCTGTGTCGTCTGTGGTGAATTCTTCCTCTTCTACTCCCGCGCCCCCGCCAACCTCTTCCCCCTCTCCCGCCGCAACCTCGCAAAAAATCCATTCGCCCGCGCAATATCCTTCGCAATCTGCGCCTTCAACTCCTCCGGCCCCGCAAACTTCTTCTCCTCCCGCAATTTCTTCCAAAATCGAACCTCAATCCGCTTCGGCGAAAAATTCCCCGAATAATCCAGCAGGTGCGTTTCCACCGTCAGCCCCGTTCCATTAAACGTCGGCCGCATCCCCACATTCGTCACGCTCCGGTGACTGCTCGGCTCCCCTTCCATCACCGTCCGCGTAACATAAACGCCGCGAGCCGGCAGCAACTCCTGCTCCGCCCGCAAATTCAAAGTAGGGAACGTAAACTTCCGCCCCGTCCCAGTCCCCGTTACCACTTCTCCCGTCAACGCAAACGCTCGCCCCAGCATCCGCGCGGCTCGCGTAACGTCCCCCTCCGCAATCATTTTCCGGATCACCGTGCTCGACACGATCTTTCCGTCCACCACCACCGGCTCGTGCACAATCACATCAAACCCGTCCCGCATGCCCAACTCCCGTAGAAATTTCACATCCCCCGCCTGCTTGTGCCCGAAACGAAAATTGTCGCCCACCACCACCGCCCGCACCTGCAACTGCCGCACTAAAATCTCGTCCACAAATTCATCCGGCGTCAGCCGCGACAACTCCATCGTGAACGGCAGCACCACCGCCGCTTCCATCCCCAGCGCCGCGAACCATTCCAACCTTTGCTCGTTCGTCGAAATTCGAAGCGGCGCCGACTCCGGCCGCAGCACCTTCTGGGGCAGCGGCTCAAACGTCAGCGCCGTCGCCACCGCCCCGCTCTCCTTCCCCAACCCAATGCAATGCTGCAGCAGCCTCTGGTGCCCCAAATGTATCCCGTCAAAATTCCCAATCGCAATCACGCTTCCGCGTCCATCCGCCGAAGCCGCGCTCTTCGCGGCGAAGGCGGACCCGCTCTTCTCAGCGAACTCTGCGCGCTTCCTCAGCGAACTCTGCGTTAAGTCCCCTCTCGCCTCTTCCTCTCCATACGCGAATCTCCAATCAGTCACCGATTTGAATACCCGCAATCCTTTACCGGTAGGTTGTCTTTCGCTCGCCACTCGCCACTCGCCACTCGCCACTTCTTCGTCAACCTCAAACGTCAGCCCGTCATACGCCAACTGCACCTGTGGATACCCCGCCTTCCGCAACCTTTCATTCGTAGCCGCGTGCGCCAAATCATGCGCAATATGCGTGAACCAAGCCCGCTTCGGCTTCAATCGATCAATCAGCGCCAACGACTGCTCCACCGTCATATGCATCGGATGCGGCACATCCCGCAGCGCATCCAATATCAAATCGTCCAGCCCCTCCAGCAGCGCCGCGCTCGCCTCTGGCAATTTACTGAAGTCCGTCAGGTACGCCGCCCGCCCAAACCGGTATCCCAGCACCTCCATTTCTCCATGCACCAGCGGCACCGGCACAAATCGCACACCCATCAATTCAAATGGCCCTTTCACCACATGTAGCTTCACGCTCGGAATGCTGCTCAACGTCGGCTTCTCGTCAAACGCATAAGCAAACGTTCGCCGCACAATCCGGAATGTCTCTTCATTCCCGTACACCGGCATCGCCGCCCGCTGCCGGAAGTTGTACGGCCGCAAATCGTCGAAGCCCAGAATGTGATCCGCGTGCCCATGCGTCAGAATCACCGCGTCCAACCGGTCGATTCCCGCCCGCAAAGCCTGCGTTCGGAAATCCGGCGTTGTATCAATCACCACATTCTGCTCGCCCCGCGAAAGCAGCAGCGAAGGCCGCAACCTCTTGTCATGCGCATCCGCCGACTCGCACACCGCGCAATGACACCCCAGCGTCGGCACGCCCATCGACGTCCCCGACCCCAGCACCGTCACCCGCAACCGCTCGCTACTCATCTTCGTCTCCGCCAAGCCGCAATTGTCCCACACCCCCACCCACCATTGTAGGGGCGGAGCTCGCTCCGCCCTCTTGGGTTTTCTTTCTTCTCGGCGACCCTCTGCGTACTCTGCGTCTCTGCGTTATCCTTCATTCCTGATTCTTTCTTTCTCCGCTCTTCCCAAAAACAAAAAATCCCAAGCGCCCTATCAGCACTTGGGATTTCTTCCCAATTTCCATTTTCTATTTTCGAATTACTTCTTCCTCTCCCCCTTCAACGCCCCCTGCGCCTGCGCCATCTGCGCCGCCATCGCCTTGTTGATTTCCAAATACGTCATCTTCAACTTCCCCAGCAAATCCAGCAGCATCGAATCCTCTTCCGGCGCCAGGTTTCCCTTCGTCTTCACCTGCAGCGCGTCCAGCATGTCGATCAACTCCCGCGCCGCCTCAGGATCAATCACCGGCTCGCCCGTCCGCGGATCGGCATACGCCCCCAGCACCATCGCCGCGTTGCTCCCGATCATCCGCACCAGGTTCTCAAACGCCGGCACCTTTTTCGGCGTCTCCGCCGGAGGAGCCGCCGCCGTCTTCGCATCCGCCGCCGCTTGCGCCACGGCCTGTTCCTTCACTTCTTCCCGCCGAGCCTCGCGCTCCTGCTCTTCCACCACTTCCTTGCGCATCTCGCCCTCGGCCGTAAACGGCCGCCGGTCAATCACCTTGAATCCCTCATCCTGCTTGTGTTCAGACACGGTGTTCTTCCTCTTCCTCAGTTCTTTCTGTGTGGAAATCGCTCCCAGTTTATCACGGGAAGGGAGCAGCCTACTTACCGGGACCCCTTCGTCACTTCCGGCTATTCTCCCAATCCCACTCGCCGCAACAATTCCTGAAACCTCGCATCCTTCCGCAACGAGTCGTACGTTGGATCAACTTTCAACGCTGTCATTGAGTTGGACCGCTGCTCATAGGCCTTCTCCAGCCATTTCAGCCCTTCCTCGCGGTGTCCGATTTCCAGGTGCGCCCAAGCCATCGGGGCAGCATCCAACGAGCTTTTCTTGCTCATTTCCTTCAATTTTTGCAGGGCGTCAAGTGCCTGCGCCTTGACTCCGCCGGGCTGCTCTCTGGCTATGGTGCGGGCGGCGGCGCTTATAACCTCTCCCAGCAGGCCTACCATCCCGGCACCAACGATTCCCTTGGCCACGATCCCAGCGGCCTGCCCTTCAACCCCTCCGCCACCTTCACCCTTTTCCAATCTTGGGCCAACCCGTCATCAACTTTTCCAGCGTTCCGCAATTTCGATGACGCCATGCGCAAACGCATCGCCGCCGGCGAAGTCCTCTTCAACACTCGTCCCCTCACCATCTCCAGCGTCCGCGGCCTCAACGACAATTCCGCTCTTGGCGCAACTCCCGTCGCGCCGTTCACCGGCAACTGCACCACTTGCCACGACACGCCAAACGTCGGCAATCACTCATTCCCGCTTCCGCTCGACATCGGCACCGGCCACAACCCAGCCTACGAATCTGATCCGCTCATCGCCGCCGGTGTTTCCCAACTCGACTTTCCCGATCTCCCTGTCTACCAGATCAACGGCTGCCCCAATCCCTTCGCCACATCACCATCCACGGAGCCCTACGTCATCTACACGACCGATCCCGGCAAAGCGCTCATCACCGGCCTCTGCAGCGACGTCAATCGCATCAAAGGTCCCATCCTGCGAGGCTTGGCCGCGCGCGCTCCCTACTTCCACAACGGCGCCGCGCAAAATCTCGACCAGCTTCTGAACTTCTACAACCAACGTTTCCAAATGAACCTGACCGACGAAGAAAAGGCCGACCTCATCGCCTTCCTAAACTCTCTCTAGCCTCTGCGCTCCAACTCTCTTATCAGGCTCGCGCTCTGCGACTCATCGCAAGGCGCGGGCCGGATCTTCTTGCCGACAAAATCTCCGTGTCCTCTGCGTCCGCGCTGCGCTCGATCTCTGTGTCCTCTGTGTGAAATCTTTTTCTTTTCCTCATCCTGGTCCCGCTTGTAAAACCCCGCCTCTCGTCCTACAGTTATTTCTCCAGGAAAAAACGCGCGCATGCCTCCAAAAAAAACCTCTCGCCTCCACAAAAACTCAAAATCCAAACCACGCCGCGCTAAAAAATCTCCGCGCCCCCAAAATCCCGGCCCCGCCTTCGCCAAACTCGCCGCGGTAATGGCCCGCCTTCGCGCCCCCGGCGGCTGCCCTTGGGACCGCGAACAAACCCACTCCACGCTCCGCACCTATCTCATCGAAGAAGCCTACGAAGTCCTCGACGCTCTCGATTCCCGCGACGATTCCAAATTCGCCGAAGAACTAGGCGACCTCCTCCTCCAGGTTCTCTTCCACGCCCAGATAGCCGCCGAAACTCGCCGTTTCTCCATCAACGACGTCATCCGGGAAATTCACGACAAAATGATTCGCCGCCACCCCCACGTCTTCGGAAACGTCAAAGCCAAAACCTCCGCCCAAGTCCTCCGCAACTGGGAGCTCCTCAAAAAGCAAGAGCGCCAAACCAAAAATTCTGACGCCTTTGTAGGGGCCGGGCTCGCCCGGCCCTCTTCGAACTCAAATGTAGCGCCGGCTTCCAGCCGGCAAGCGCAAAGCGGGCCTGCCCGCCATAGCGACAGCGAAGGCGGGTCCCTCCTCGACGGCGTCCCCCACACCATCCCCGCTCTCCTCGAAGCCTTCCAACTAACCCGCAAAGCCGCCCGCATCGGCTTCGACTGGGCCAACGTCGAAGGCATCTTCGATAAACTCAACGAAGAATCCGTCGAACTCCGCGAAGTCCTTCACAAAAAAGAACCCGACGCCCGCATCGAAGGCGAACTAGGCGACATCCTCTTCGTAGCCGTCAATCTCTCCCGCTTCCTCAACGTCGATCCCGAGATCGCGCTCCACAAAGCCAGCGCCAAATTCACTCGCCGCTTCCACCAAATGGAAAAAATCGCCCGCGAACAGGGAACCACCCTCTCTGAAATCCCCCGCCCCCAACTGGAATCCCTCTGGGACCAATCCAAACAAGCCGAACTCGCCGAGGCTTCCGCAAAATGATCTTCTATAGCTTCCCGATGGACTTGGGTGCCGCACCCTCCGGTTTTGAGGGTGCGGGTCTTCGCACCCTCACTACTCTTGCCGCATGTCGCACAGCGATTCCTCGCTGCCCTCTTGGGGTTTCCTCCCCTATGTACTCAAGGCCCTCAGTGGAGAACTTTTCTTCGTCTCTTCCTCTGCGCTACTCTGCGAACTCAGCGCCTCTGCGTTATCTTTTCTCTTTTCCGAAGCTGCCAGCTGTAGACTGTCGGCTGTCGACCTCCTCATGACCTCCCAAATTCAAATCAAAAAATGCACCACCCTCCCCGACTTCCACCGCTGCGTCGAAATCCAAAAACAAGTCTGGGGTGAATCCGACCTCGAAACCGAACCCTACACCACCTTCGTCGTCGCCAACCAAACCGGCGGCCAGGTCCTCGGCGCCTTCGACGGCCCCATCATGGTCGGCTTCACCATGGCCCTCGTCGGCATTCGCGAAAAAATTCCGTACCTCCACTCCCACATGACCGGCGTCCTCCCCGAATACCGTGACCGTAAAATCGGCCGCGCCCTCAAACTCTTCCAGCGCGAAGAGGCCCTCTCCCGCGACATTCGCCTGATCGAATGGACCTTCGACCCGCTCGAAACCCGCAACGCCCACTTCAACCTCAATCGTCTCGGCGCCTTCGTCCGCACCTACATCCCCGACTTCTACGGCGTTACTACCAGTCCCCTCCACCGCAATCTCCCCACCGACCGCCTCCTCGCCGAATGGCACCTCGACTCCAAGCGCGTAATCGCCGCCATCAACGGCCTCGCCCCCGATCCCACCGAAGCCCCCGCTGTCATCCACATCCCCAAGCTCGATCCCGCCGAATCCACAAACGCTTCGGTCCAAGCGAAAATCCGCTGCGAATTCCAATCCTGGTTCTCCAAGCACTACGCCGCCACCTCCCTCCGCTTCACCTCCACTGGCGCCAACTACCTCCTCCAACCCTGGTCCGACTTCTAACCTCCAAGCAGCACAGGCTTCAGCCTGTGTTCTTGCCTTTTCTTCTCTGACCTCTTGGGTTTCTCCTCTCTGTCATCCCGACCGGAGCGGCCCGATTTTTTCTCTCGCGCTGCCTTTTAGCGCGTCGGGCCGCGCAGTGGAGGGACCAAGGCAACCAACAAATTTCGTGCACCGGCTCGATACCCGGTAGTTTCTTCCCTCCCTGCTATCTGAACTCTGCCATCCGTTCTCCCCAAAAATTCCCACCCCGTCCCCCACTCGTCTGCGTCATAATGATTCCCTAATGCAAATTCGCTCGCTCACTCTCCGCGAAATCCACCTCAAACTCCTCGCCCCCTTCGAAACCTCTATGGATCGCGTCACCGAACGCCGCATCCTCTTGGCCGAATTAAATCTTGACAACGCCACCGGATGGGGCGAATGCACCGCCGGCGAAAATCCCTTCTACTCTCCCGAAGACACCGAAACCTGCTGGCACATCCTCACCCGCTATCTCTGGCCCATGCTGAAAGGGAAGCACATCAACTCCTCAGCCGACGTCTGGCCGCTCCTCGAACATGTCCGCGGTCACACCATGGCCAAGGCCACGCTCGAAACCGCCGCGTGGGACGCCGAAGCCAAACTGAAAAATCTTCCGCTCTGGAAATTACTCGGTGGCACCCGCGAAGAAATTCCCTGCGGCGTCTCCATCGGCATCAAGGAAACAGTCGAAGAACTCACCGCCGCAGTAAAAAAAGAACTCGACGCCGGCTACCAGCGCATCAAATTAAAAATCAAGCCGGGCAAAGACCTCGTCCCCGTCCAGCACATTCGCAATCTCTACCCGCGCATCAAGCTCTCGGTGGACGCCAACTCCGCCTACCGAGCCGAAGATCTCGAACTCCTCCAGCAACTGGACGCCTTCTATCTAATGATGATCGAGCAGCCTCTCGGCTGGGACGACCTCTTCGGCCACGTCGCCATCCAGAAAAATCTGCAAACCCCCATCTGCCTCGACGAATGCATCCACACCTACGAACAAGCCGAAGCCGCCATCTCCCTCGGCGCCTGCAAAATCATCAACATCAAGCTGGGCCGCGTCGGCGGCCACCTCCAGGCAAAACGCATCCACGATCTCTGCGCCAAGAATTCCATTCCCGTCTGGTGCGGCGGCATGCTCGAATCCGGAGTAGGCCGCGCACACAACATCGCCATGTCCACCCAACAAAACTTCTCCCTCCCCGGCGACGTCTCCGCCAGCGCCCGCTACTGGGAAAAAGACATCATCACCCCCGAAGTAACCGTCACCCCGCAAGGCACCATCACCGTCCCCACAACCCCCGGCATAGGCTTCCTCCCCAACCTAAAACGCATCGACACCCTAACCACCCGCAAACTCCACCTCACGTAGTTTTTGAATGAGAATGTTTTCGCAAGCAGCTTTTGTAAAATTTACTTTGCTACACCCAGCTATGCCCGATCACGCGGAGGTTCTTGTGAAAATCAGTCTTCATCGATTTGTCTGGCTTACGGTTGGTCTGCTCGTCTTATCCATTCCAGTTGTTGCGAAGAATCGTCACCAGAATCCCGACCCATGCAAAAGCAATCCAAATCTATCGCAATCCGATATGAATGACTGCGCTGGAAAAGATCTGCACAGAGCAGAGGCAAGACTCGAAAAAGTTCTGAAAGACCTTGGCATCAGCAAAGACAGTCCGGAGCAAAAGGCGTGGGAAAATTATCGGGATGCACAGCTCGCTGCGTTGTATCCGGATCTCCCTGTCGAGAAAATTATTGCGGAGTACGGCTCCGTTTATCCGATGCGCTATGCAACATTGAAAACTAAGCTGACAGAGGGACGTATCCGAGATTTGCAGGCGCTGCCTGGTCCGGGCGAAGGCGACGTTTGCGCCGGCTATCGCTATGGGAACACGAAACGCAATTAGAATTAGGAGGAGGGGCAAAGAGTTCCACAATCCTTCTTCTCTGCGAATCTCTGCGCCTCCGCGTTGTCTT
>Ga0210389_10001041_pt1 | contig 23202 bp, 17 predicted proteins | sample IncBWH28OmetaG_FD_160127 | JGI IMG/M metagenome (GOLD analysis project Ga0210389, IMG submission 160127) | Forest soil microbial communities from Barre Woods Harvard Forest LTER site, Petersham, Massachusetts, United States - Inc-BW-H-28-O ...
TCGCCGACCACGACGCGTTCACCGGCCCCGGCACACTCGCAGAGTCCCCCTGCCCCGGTTTCCACGCCCTCGGCATGGCCAACGGATGAGCCGCCGACGAGCCCCTTCAGCCTCGGCTCGGGCTGGAAGACGGCCCTCGACGCGACGTTCACCGGGTCAGCCCTCGACTCGTCGCTGTGGGCGACCTGCTATCCGTGGGCGCAGCCGGGCGGCTGCACGAACTTCGGCAACACCGAGTACGAGTGGTACGTGCCGTCCCAGGTCCAGGTGTCGGGCGGCGTGCTGCACCTGACCGCGCAGCGTATGCCGACTCAGGGACTGGCGCAAGACGGCAGCGCGAAGTCGTACGCCTACCGGTCCGGCATGGTTACGACGTTCCCGGGCTTCCAGTACCAGTACGGGTACCTTCAGGTGGTCGCCCGGATCCCGTACGGGCCGGGCCTGTGGCCGGCGCTCTGGCTAGCCGCCGCCAACGAGAAGTGGCCGCCGGAGATAGACATCCTGGAGCACTCCGGCACCGAGGCGGAGTACACGCAGCATCTGCACGCCGCCGACATGAGCGTGCAGGGGGCGGCCGAGTCCGCGGAGAACCTCTCCGTCGGGTGGCACACCTTCGGCCTGTACTGGAGCCCGTCCGAGGTGATCTGGTACGTCGACGGGCACAAGGTAATGTCGGCGACAAGCGGGGTGCCGCGGCAGCCCATGTACTTCCTCGCCGACCTGGCGGTCGGCCAGCAGAACGCGGCCGGCTGGGCAGACGGATCCGCGCTCGACATCCAGTCCGTCAAAGTATGGCAGGCCGCCACCTACCGGAACGGGTGAGCGTTCGGCGGTCAGGCCTCCTTTCCCCCGAGGGCGCACGGCGGGCGTTTCATGGGTCGATCGCGCCAAACCCGTCGGCACGACGATCAGGCCGCAGCTTAGCCACCGGATATTTCGGTATATGGACCGTGAAATGACCGTGCCGGAAGGCCCTCCCGGAAGGCCATCCCGGAAGGCCCTCCCGGAAGGCCCTCCCGGCCGTCCGGCAAGATCATGGGTCACAGATGCCAAATAGGGCTCGTCGATTATTTGGTCGGTTGTTTCGGGCGTGTCGCGGGCCGTCGGTGATCAGGCGAACGGCACATCAGGGGTGCGTGCCGGGCGGCGGCGGAACTCGGTGTCACATTGCCCGCCTTCCTATGGCGCCCGATGTCGCATCGGCGCCCGTCTTTGCCGGTGGATGACGCATCGACCGCCATAGGAAGGAAGCGGATGACGCATCGACCGCCTTAGGAAGGAAGCGGATGACGCATCGGCCGCCTTCCGGCGGCGCCGCGCGCGTCCGGCCGGACAATGTCCGGGCTGCCCGGAATAACACCATATAGCGGCCATCTCGGCTAGGCCCGTCTCAAGATCATGGGTCGGTCGTGCCAATGCGCGCCGGAACGACCCGTGATCTTGACGGCGCGGGCCGGACCGTGCCTCGCGGAGGCCCCGCTCTCGACCTCACGACGCGCTAACGCGCGTTGGCCGCCGTCGCGGCAGTCCCGCCGTAGCGGCAGTCGACCCTGCTCAGGTAGGCGGGGTCCGCACGGACCGTTCCCCGCTGCCGCTCACCGACATACGGTCCCCGCAGGCGCCGCAGGCGCCGCCGACGCCACCGGGCACCGGGCACCGGGCACCGGACACCGGACACCGGACACCGCTTTTGCCGCGTACTGTTACCTCTCCGCCCCTCGTCACAAATCACCCTATTGACAACTCAATCGTCCGATGTTTGCTTATAGCTGAACTCTTTTAGCTCTGTGCAGGGCAACGCGGCCTTAAGGGAGAGCTGTGATGACAAGGACAGACCAGCGCGATTGCCGGGGCGTGAGATGGCGTGCCGGCTGGTGGCAGAGTGCATGGCGCGCTGATCGCGCCCTTAATGATCGGGTGTTTGCGCGGCGACTTCGCGGCCTCGTGCTCGCCGTCGGCGCCCTGGCGTTCGTCCTGGCGACGCCGGCCTTCGCCTCGCCGGCGTCCGCCGCGTCATCGGCCGGGACCGGGCATGCCCGGCCTGTGCTCAGCGTGCTGAGCTACGGCGCGGTCACCGACGGGACCACCAACGACGCCCCGGCGATCAACGCCGCCATCGCGGCGGCCAACGCGGCCGGGCCGGACGGGGGCGTTGTGGAGTTCCCGGCCGGGACCTACCTGGCCGGCGGGTCCATCCACCTGATGAGCAACGTGACCATCCAGCTCGACGCGGGCTCGGTGATCACCGCCGCGGCGACCGGCTTCGACCCGCCCGAGGCGAACGCGTACTCGCAGTACCAGGAATACGGGCACAGCCACTTCCACGACTCCGTTATCTGGGGCGAGAACCTCACCAACGTGGCCTTCACCGGATCCGGGACGATAACCGGCGCCGGTCACCTGATCACCGGCACGCCGAACCCCGGGCAGGCCGACAAGCTCCTCACGCTGGTCAACGTCAACGGGCTCACGATCTCCGGCATCACGCTGGAGCTCGGCGGCCACATCACTCTGCTGACCCAGCACTGCTCGCACGTGGTCTCCAATGACCTGAAGATCTCGACGGCGGCCGACCGGGACGGCTGGAACGTGATCGACACGACGGACGCGCGGATCACGAACATCAGCATCGCGTCGGAGGACGACGCGCTGGTCTTCAAGGGCGACTACGCGCTGGGGCAGGTGTTCAACAGCGGCAACGTCGTCGTGAACGGGGCGCACCTGTCGTCCACGTGCTGCAACGGCCTGATGTTCGGCTCCGAGACTTGCGGAAACTTCAGCAACTACAGCTTCAACAACATCGTGATCACGCAGGCGGGCAAGTCCGGCCTCGGCATGGTCTCCGAGGACGGCGCCCATATCTCGAACGTCACCTACAACCACGTGGTGATGTCGGATACCCAGTCGCCGATCATGGAGAAGGTTGGCACCCGGCTCAGATGCGGGGGGAATCCAACCGTCGGCTCGATCTCCGATATCCATTACAACGACGTGACCGGCTCGAGTGCCGGGGCGTTCAGCCCGACGCTGTGGGGCCAGCCCGGGGAGCCGGTCAGCGACATCACGTTCAACGACGTGCACCTGACCCTGCCCGGCGGCACCGGCGCGATGGACCCCAATGCCGTCCCGACCGACAACGGCGACTACAACCCGAACAGCCTCAGCACCCGCCCGGCCTACGGGTTCTACCTGCACAACGTCGACGGGATCACGTTCAACGACGCGTCGCTGCAACTCGCCGCCAACGACGAACGACCCGCGTTCATCGCCAACTCCGGTAAGAACATCACGCTGCGCGACGTGCGCGTGCAGGCGGGCAGCGGCAGCCCGTTCGACGTCGGCTTCCAGGACGTGACCGGCTACTGCCTGGCCGGCACCCGGACGACTACGGGCGGCGTCCCCCGGTTGAGCACGCCCGCGTCTTCCGCCGCTAACGGCGGTTGCACTGCGGGCCTGAATAACTTCTCGCTCGCGGCGTCGCCGTCGGCCGCGACCGTGGCCGCCGGATCGAGCGGCACGTTCGCGCTGCGCACCGCGGTGACCGCCGGCCGGCCCGGACCGATCACGCTCACCACGGCCACCCCGCAGGCTGGGCTGACGGTGTCGGTCAGCCCGTCGGTCGTCCGGCCCGGGCAGTCGGCGCAGCTGACCGTCAGCGCCGCGGCCGGCGCGCGGAACGGCAGCTATCAGATCCCGGTGACGGCCACCGACGCGGGCGCCACCCAGTACGCGACCGTCACCGTCACCGTGACCGGCGGCGTCTCGCTGGTGATCACCGGCCTGTCGGTCGCCGACACCGCGAACGCGGCGGCCTGGTCGGTCCAGCCGGACCTCCAGCCGGGTGACGTGATGTACGGCGACCGGACGATCGACGTGGCCACTGTGCCGGCCGCACTGACCGGCGCCGCGTGGATCCAGACCGCGAACAGCTCCAAGTCCGCGACCGAGAACCCGCTGGTCACGTTCACGATCAACACGCCGGCGACGGTGGCGGTCGCGGTCGACACCCGGATGGGGCGGCTGCCGTGGATGGATTCGAGCTGGACCGACTCCGGCACGCAGATCACTGATAACGAGGGCACACCGCGGACCTTCGAGGTCTTCACGAAGGCATTCCCGGCCGGGACGGTCACGCTCGGCCCGCAAGCCGACGAGACCAACAGCACCAGCATGTACACGGTAGGAGTGTATTAATGCGCGCTTCGCTGCTGGCGGCCGCGGCGCTGATCCTCGGTACGTCGGCCGTCATCGGCACGACGACCGCCAGCGCGTCGGCCGCGTCCCCGGCAGGCATCACGATCTACGTATCGCCGCACGGGAACGACGCCAGCTCGGGCAGCAGCCCCGGGCACGCCGTCGCCACCCTGGGCCGCGCCCAGCAGTTGGTGCGCTCGCTCGACTCCGACATGCACAGCGACATCACCGTGCGGCTGGAGTCGGGCACGTACCGGCTGTCTCAGCCGCTGACGCTCGGCGCCCAGGATTCGGGGACCAACGGCTATAACGTGGTGTGGACGGCGGCGCCGGGAGCTCACCCGGTGCTGAGCGGCGCGGATCAGGTGACCGGCTGGCACCTGTCCGACCCGGCGAAGAACATCTGGGCGGCCAGCGTGCCGGCCGGGCTGCAGACCAGGCAGTTCTACGTCAACGGCGTGCGGGCCGACGTCGCCAGCGGGCCGCTGCCGGTCAAGCTGACCCCGACCGCCACCGGCTACACGGCCTCCTCGACCGCCATGGACAGCTGGGGCAACCCCAGCCAGCTCGAGTTCGTGTACACCGGAGGCGAAGGTTACTGGTCGCTGAGCACCGGCGGTCAGGGTGCCTGGACCGAGCCACGGTGCCCGGTCGCGTCGATCTCGGGCACCACGATCACCATGGCCGAGCCGTGCTGGGACAACTCCACCGAGCGGGTCATGCGAACGGACGGTTCCGGGGAGACGGTGAACCTGGTCGGCCCGTCAACGCTGGGTAACGGAGAGATCCCCGCCTACGTGGACAACTCCTACGAGCTGCTGTCCGAGCCGGGCCAGTGGTACCTCAACAACACCACTAACACCATGTACTACATTCCGCGGCCGGGGCAGAACATGGCGCGGGCCGACGCCGAGGTACCGGTGCTGCAGACGCTGGTCGACGGCGCCGGCACGGCCGCCGCGCCAGTGCACAACCTGGTCTTCCAGGGCATTCAGTTCTCCTACGCGACCTGGCTGCAGCCCAGCACCGACGAGGGATTCTCCGAGATCCAGGCCAACTACACGATCACCGGCGCCGATGGATACGCGACGCAGGGCCTGTGCCAGTTCGTCCAGGACGGCACCTGCCCGTACGGGAACTGGACGCAGGAGCCGGGCAACATCGACTTCGGCTACGACCAGAACGTGCAGTTCCTCGGCGACGATTTCACGCACCTCGGCGCGGCGGGGCTGCGACTCGGCGACGGCTCGCAGAATGACACCGTGCAGGGCAGCGTGTTCACGGACATCTCCGGCAACGGGCTCGAGCTCGGCGGCGTGGACGACCCCGAGCCGACGGCGGCCGTGCAGGACACCACCGGGAACCAGATTCTCGACAACCACTTGTACGCGCTGCCGGTGGAGTACCACGGCGGCGTCGGCATCGACGTGGGCTACGCCGAGCACACCACGATCGCGCACAACCAGATCGACAACACCGCCTACACCGCGATCTCGCTGGGCTGGGGCGGCTGGCCCGACAAGATCGACCAGCCCGCCACGCCGAATTACTCCAACGACAACCTCGTGGCCGACAACCTGATCGACCACCCGATGCAGATGCTGGCCGACGGCGGGGCGATCTACACCCAGGGCATCACCGGCACGTCCCTCACCGACGGCGAGCACATCACCGGGAACGTGATACTCGGCGCGATGGACCACGGACACGCCATTTATACCGACAACGGGTCGACCTTCATCACCGCCAACGGCAACGTGGAGTTCGGCAACGAGAACGACTGGGGATCACGGCACACCGACTACACCTCGGGTGCGACGGGCGACGACCCGCTGCTGATCGAGAACAACTACTGGCAGCAGGGTGACCAGGACAACTCGTCGAGCAACGTGACCGAGGCGGGCAACCACATAATCTCCTCCCTCCGGCAGGCGCCGGCGGGCATACTCACGAACGCCGGGCTCCAGGCGCCGTTCAGCGGCGTGGGCGCTGAGGTCTTCCCGAGCCCGAGCGTGCCGGAGGCACCGGACCAGATCGCCGCGTTCGCCGCCGCGGGCCAGGGATACGTGGCCTGGAATCCGTCCTTCGTCAGCAACGGCGCGCCGGTGACGGCGTACCGGGTGACGGCGGCGCCGGGCGGTGCGCACACGACGATCTCGGCGGCCAGCTACGCGCGGCTCTCCTACGCCGTCGTGCCCGGCCTGACGGTCGGCACCGATTACACGTTCACGGTGCAGGCGATCAACCGGGCGGGCGCCGGCGCGCCCTCGCTGCCGAGCAAATCGGTCACGGTCGCCGCCACGGCGGGCAGCGTGCCGGGCGCGCCCGCCTCGGTCAGCCTGGAGCCGGGCCAGGGCGCCGTCAGCCTGCACATCACCGCGCCGCAGTCGCAGGGCGGCACTCCGGTGACCGGCTACACGATCAGCGGACCGGGCATCCCGACGACGGAATTCACCGGGCACCACGTGCTGTGGGGCGCCACCGGCTCCAACAGCATCTTCACGACGGTCGGCGGACTGAAGGACCTGGTGCCGTACACGTTCCAGATCGCGGCCACGAACGCCGCGGGGACAGGTCCCGCCGCGTCGACGCAGACCGTGATCCTCGGCACCACGTCCGCGTGCGCCGGCGCGACGCTCACCTCGACGCCGAAGTCGTCGGTCAGCGAGCCAGGCGACACCGTCCAGGTCACCACCACGCTGACCAACGGCTGCGCGACGGCCCTCGACGACGCGTCGCTGTACCTGGTGGCGCCGTCCGGCTACACGGTCTCCCCTTCGTCCCCGGCCGACGCCGGTGACGTCCCGGCCGGTGGCTCGGTCGCGCAGACCTGGTCGGTGACGGTCCCGGCGGACGCCAGCGGCACCGCCGGGCTGTTCGACGCCGCCGTGTTCGGCGTGCCGGGGTCGACGGCGCACGAGGAGGTGTCGGGTAACTCGGCCATCTCCGTCCCGACGTCCTCGCTGGCCACCGCGTACGACAACGTGGGCATCACCAGCGACAGCTCGCCCGGCGCGGGCAACGTCGACGGGTCGGGCTACAGCTTCTCGGCCAGCGCACTGGCCGCCGCGGGCGCCTCGCCCGGCGGGACGGTGACGGCCGGCGGGCTGAGCTTCACCTGGCCGGCCGCGGCGGCCGGGCAGCCCGACAACGTGGTGGCGGGCGGTCAGGCGTTCAAGCTGAGCGGCTCGGGCAGCCAACTCGGGTTCCTGCTGACCGGGACGTACGTGTCGTCGAGCCACGGCAGCGCCGCCGGCGCCGGCGAGGTTGTCTACACAGACGGCAGCACGTCGCCGTTCACGCTGAACGCCCCCGACTGGCACGGCGGGTGCAGCCAGACGGGGGCCGGCGTCGCCCTCTACTCGGCCTACCGCAACTACTCGGGCGGCCAGAGCGACCTGGACGTGTGTATTTACGAGCAGTCGGTGCCGCTGACCGCGGGCAAGACGATCTCGTACGTGGTGCTGCCCGACGTGAGCAGCGGCGTCCAGTCGGACAAGCCTGCGCTGCACATCTTCGCGGTGTCCACCACTTCGTCGTGACGGCACGAGAGCATGTCCGGGAAAGACGGGTCGCTACGGCAGTGGACCGTAGATCATGACGGAGGGATGGGTGGTGGACGAGGAGCCTTTGGTCACCTGGGCCGCACCCCAGTAAGAGCCGGACGTCCCGGGGATCTTTGCCATCGAGAAGATGGTGCCGCCAGACCATGATGAAGCCGGCGGAATGGCGTTCACCCACGCCTTGCCCGTCCAGTGCGCCAGCGTGCCGAACCATGCGCCGCCGCTGCCGTCGGGGAACAGACTGGGCGACGCCGCCACGGACGCGGGGGACTTGACGGTGCTCCATTCCTTGCCGTTCCAGTGCAACGCCGTCACCGTGCTGGCGCCCGCGGTCCACGAGGAGAGCCAGACGTCGCTGGCGCTGTCCGTCGCGACCGAGACATTGTCCTGGACCTTTACCGCGGGAATGCTCTTCTTGGCCCAGCCGCTGCCGCTCCACTGGTACTCGACGAGCGTTCCGGCCCCGTTGGCCGAGGTCTGCCCGGTCACGCCCGCCACGCGCAGGTTGCTGGCGGAGGTGCCGTCCAGGCCGGTGATGTCGGCATCGATCGTGTATGACTGCCACGTCGAGCCGTTCCAGTGCCAGATCGGGGTCGCGGAGCCCGTCAGCTTGCCGTTCGTCTCGGTGAATGAGGCGCCGCCGACGCTCCACACGTCGCTGGCGCTCAGCACCAGAGCCGAAGAGATCCCGACCTGGGCGGGAATCGTGATCGTGTGCCAGTGGCTGCCGTCGAACCGGAACGCCTTCCAGTCTCCGGCGGCGTTCTCGGCGAACACCCACACGTCGATTCCGTCCTGCCCCGCGATCGAGTTCGCCGCGTAGCCGCTGCTGCCGGGCACCGAGACGGAGTACCACTTCGCGCCGTTCCAGTGCAGCACGTCGAGGCTGTACACGACGTTCTCGCCCTTATAGGTGTTTCCGACCGCCCATCCGTCGCCCTTGCTGTAGGCGACAATGCCGTTCAGCTGGCCCGTGGCACCAGTGTTGTAGTACTCGGTCCGCCATACGCTGGTCGTCGACGCCTGGGCCGGTGCCCCGGTCGCCGCTAGCGCGACCGCGGCCGCCGCTGCTGCCGCCGCGCCGATCCAGAGTGTCCTCCGACCACGCACTGCCCTCATCGCTGTCCCCTGTCCCACTCCATGAGCAAATCCCCGTTCTGCGCTAATGGTCAGCATATGGAGAGATAAGCGATAATAAAAGGTGAATTTCGATTACCCGGAATGTGCAGCGCCATGTGCCGCGAGGACGGCCCGGGCCTCGGGTTGTCCCTCTCGGGCGTGATCTCCGCTGCCATCGTGCCGGTCCAGCCGCGCCCACTCAGCGGCCTGGCCGTCGAGGCGGTCTGCCCAGGCCGGGCGGCGACGGCCGGAGCCACCCCCTGCCAGGACCGCGAGCGCGCCCACCGCGACCGCGACGCAGGCGAGCACCGCGACCCAGTGGGCACCGCTCATGTCGGCCGTTTCCCGCAGCGCGAATATGCCGACGGCCACGCTGGCCAGCGGCGTTACCGTCGCCATCACCGGCAGGGTGACCAGCGGGAGGTCAGCCTGGTAGGCGGTCTGCGTGATGGCAATCGACGCCAGCCCGCCGACGATCAGGGCGTACAGCGGCCAGGACGTGACCACCGCGCCGGGCCCGTGGGCGAAACTGCGCGCGAACGCCAGTGTCAGCACGGCGACGCTGGCGTCGGCCAGTCCGGCCGCGGCGGCGAGCAGGCGTGCCCGGGCGCGACGTCCCCGGACGAGCAGGCCGATCGCCGCGACCGGGACAGTCGCCGCGCACGTGATGAGGACTGCCAGCGCAACGCGTCCAGGTGATTGGCTCGCGCTGTGCTCATCCGGCCGCAGCAGCGCCACGCTGGCGCCGACCGCGGCCACCACCGTGAGCATCGCCGGCCAGCTCCTCCAGGGCAGCGCCCGATGGGACAGCCGCGCGCTCACCGCGATGCTGACGACCATCGAGCAGGCCAGGATCAGCTGCACCGCGGCCAGCGGCCCGGCGCTCAGCGCCGCCGCGTGCGCGGCGAAACCGCACGTCTCCAGTGCCACGCCCGCCAGCCACAGTGGCTGCCGGGCGAGCATGGCGACCAGTCGCACCCCGCCCGCGGCCCCCGGCCGGGTACGCGCCGCCTGCCAGTGTTCGACCGCCGCCCCCGATCCGTACAGCACGGCGGACAGCGCGGCGAGCAGTAGAGGCGTCATGACAGCGACGCTACGGACCGGCGGCCCCGGCCACGATGGGTCCACTTAGTGTCTTGAAGGTAGTGCCTGCACCACCATCAGGGCATAAACGCAGGTCCTACCCCATCACGTCGCAGCCCCCTGCGCAGGAACGCGTTCTCCATCTCGAGCTCGCGGTTCCGGCGCTCCAGCTCGCGTATCAGCACCTGGCTGGGAATGTCCGGCGACAGCGGCCGCAGGAACAGTTTCTTCCGGTAATCCTTCACCCAGAATGCGAGCGTGCTGCCGCTGACACCGAGCTCCCGTGCCACCTGGGCGATGGGCAGGGAGTTATCCACCACCTTCCTGGCGGCCCGCTCCTTGAATTCCGGAGCATAGCGCTTCGCTTTTACCGGCATCCTGTTTCCCGTCCTTCCCAGAAGCCCGGTGCCATCCTCACGACGATGACTCCGGACACCGCTGGAGAATTGCGTGAGTTTGGCGTCAATGCGGCACCTCGTCAGCCGCACGACGCCGCCGGGCATACCACAGGCAGGCCGGCGAGACGGCGATCAGGGCGAGGGTGAGGCCGCTCAGCGCGAAGAGTTCCGGGTAGCCGCCGTAACCGCGGAAGCTGAACACGACGTTGTCCGCGCCGGCGGGGACGTGGACGGCGACCAGCGCGGGCGCCACCATCACGGTCGGCTCCCGCCTGCCGTTCACGGTCGCCGTCCACCCAGGGTCGTAGGAGGCGCTGAGCACCACGACGCCGGGACGGCTCATTCGCACCGTCGCCGAGGCCTGGCCGTCATCGAGGTCGGCCCGTTCTTGACTAACGCTGCCCGCGCTGACCGCGCCGGTGGAGGACTGGTCTCGGACCGTCGGCAGGCGGTTGGACGAACCAGCGCCGGATCCGTAGTTGACGCTGAGGTAGGCGCCGTCCGCCGCGAGCCCGGAGTCGAGGAGGGGGATGCTCCGGCTCCCGACGTTCGTCCGGTTCGCCGTGATCTGACCGACGAGCCGGCCAGCCTGAATGTAGCCGTCGCCGCTGACCGTCCACAGGGTGTAGGGGCCAGCGCGAAGCGCCAGCCGGGCGGGCACCGGCGGCCGCTGTGCAGCCGGAAGGATGAGGTAGCGGATCCCGAACAGCCGGTAGTCGGAGGGGTCGCCCTGGTTGAAGTAGTACTCCGGATCGGTCATCAGCGACGCCGTCCGCAGCGTGTAGCCGACCTCGTCGACGTCCTGGCTTTCCAGGTACTGGTACACGGCGACCCGCCCGACGGTGAAGGACGCGCCCCAGTTGGACGGCATCCCCGCGTACGTCCGGCCGCCGCCGTCGCGCTCGATCACCGCGATGAGGCGGTCAAGCTCCGCGCCCTGGGTCGTGTCCGCCTGCCGCTGGGCCGCGATCGCGGTGCTGTCCTGGCGGTCGTAGGCGCCGAGCTGGAGCCAGGCGGGCGCGAGTACCGCCGCCGCCGCGATTGCCGTTACCGCCGCGGACAGGGCGGGTCGCCAGTGCGGAACCCGAGCTTCCAGCAGTCGCGCGCAGCGCGCCGCCAGCCAGCCCGCCCCCCGGCCCGCGAGCAGCAGCGCGGCGAGCTGCACGCCCATCATGAAGCGGCGGAAGAACAGATCGGCGCTGCCCGGGATCACGTCGACGAGCGATCCCAACGTCGTGCGGCCGAACGCGAACAGCAGGCAGACGCCGAGCGTGACCAGCAGGACGCGGGCATCGGCGTCGGCGGACCAGGCAAGCCACGCCAGCGCCAGCCCGAGTGCCGCCAGCACGGTCACCACGGGCAGCCGTCCGGCGTCCAGCAACTGCCCAGTCACCAGCCAGTCCATCACCTGGCTCGCGCCGTAGCCGTTGACCTCGCCGGTGCCCTGGAGCGCTTCGTTGACCGCCGCCCACGGCCGCTGCTCCAAGAGCGGGACGATCACCCACGCCGACGCCAGTAGCGAACCGCCGAGCAGGACCGCGGCCCGCCGCAGCCGAACCGCGATCGGCCGGCCGGCTACCAGCGGCCACACGAGCAGCACCGACAGCGCCAGGTACCCCGTCTCGAAGTGCAGCGCGACGGTGAGCGCGGTCGCCGCCACCGCGCGGAGGTAGCCGCGCCCGTCACGGACCGCGCGCCAGCTCCATCCCCAGGCCAGCGGCAGCGCCCACATCGCCCACAACTGCGTCCAGACGCCGAACCCGTTCCACACGTAGGCGCCCTGCTCGTAGCCGACTCCGGTGGCGCTCACCAGGAACGGGGCCATCGCGGCCGAGGCGGCCGCCGCCGCGCGGCCCGCCCCGGCCGTGCCTCCACAGAACGCCCGCGCCGCTAGGTAGACACTGACCGGCCACAGCGACAGCAGCAGGTACAGCGACCAGCGGAACGCTACCTCCGGCCCGGTCAGCAGGCCGACCGCGCCGGCGAGCATCGCGGGCAGGCTCTGGTAGTGCAGGAACTGCGGCGACCCCTCCCCCAGGAACGGGAACCAGCTGGTGAGCGGCAGGTGACCGGCGCGCAGCCGCGCGGTCGCGAACCGCACCATCTGCTCGTGCATCGTGCTGTCGTCGCCGTACGCGACGCTAAGCGTGAGCGCCCGCAGGTGCACGAGGTTCCAGCCCACCGCGGCCGCGACGACCGACCATGGCCACCACGCGGTGGCCCGGCCCCCGCCCCGGGACCGGACCGCCAGCCGTGCCGTCGCCGGCACCCGCGCCCTGCGGGCGCCGGCGAGTGTCACCTGATCACCCGATGCCCGTGTTGCCGCTTCCGTGGCCATTCGTGGTGGCGCAGGAGGCCAGGTGCCAGGTGCCTTCACCTGTATTGTCGGCGGTAGCACCCGCGGCGATGACCTCCGTGCCGTCCGTGCCCACGAGAACCTTGAGCGACGGCCCCGACACGCCCGCCCCCGGCGTGCAGGCCACCGGGCCGCTCACGGTCGCCGGACCGGACGCCATGTCAATGATGACGAACTCGTGGATTCCCATCGCGGCGAGCTTGTCGTTCGCGGCGACAAGCGACGTGGCCAGGTTGATATGCACCAGCACCGAGTTGCTGCTGGTGTGCGTGATGGTGAACGCGTCGGTGACCACCCCCGAGCCGCCCGCCGCGACCGCCGGGCCGCCCCCCGCGGTCAGGCCGAGTCCGAGCGCCGTGCCCGCGACCGCCAGCGCGAGCGTGCCGCCCGCGATCACACTCGGGCGGCGGGACCGGCCCGGTGCGGGCTGCTTGGCCTGCGCGAGGGCCGGGCCGTGCTCCTGGGCAATGTCATTCCAGAGACGATCCGTGAACTTAGTCATTGGTCTGGTGTTCCTTCCTCAGCCGGGCCGTTGCCCGGGATAGCCGTTTCCTGAATGCGACACCGGAGACACCGAGGGCCAGTGCCGCCCGGACGAACGTCTCGGAGGTGAGATCGGCGACCGTGTGCGGATCAGCGCACCGGCGCGCGAAGTAGCCCATGAGGACATCGACGTTGCACAAGTACACTCGCTCGAATTCCGCAACCGGCGTTATCAGTGGTCGCCCCCGCGACCAGGCTCTCCCCTCGGTCGGCCGCTCGAGGATCGTCCTGGCCGGCGCGGTGCTCTCACTGCCCATATCCCTAGTTGCGGTATTTGCCTCCGGCTGTGACATCGCTCCTCCGTTATGTGCTGTCCCGATGAGCCTTGCGTCATCCTGGTGACCGCGGCTCCGGACGCTGCTGGAGAATTGCGTGAACTCCGCGTCAAACCGACGCCCCACGGTTCACGCAGAACCTTCAGATTTCCCGGAGATAACGTTCAGCCCGCGATGATCTGCTGATGCGGTGACGGATGACTCGGGTTCCCTGCTGGTGGTGGACGACGAGCAGTTCCTCAGGGAGGCCGTCGCCACGTTGCTGAGCTCACTGGGGTTCACCGTGGCATCGTCGGGCACCGGGCCGGAGGCCCTCCGCCTTGCCCGCACTCGCCCGTTCGATCTGCTCATTCTCGATGTCATGCTGCCGGACCTCGACGGATTCGAGATCGTTCAGCGGCTGCGCAGGGACGGGAACCAGGTCCCGGTGATCTTCCTGACCGCCAAGGACACCCGCGAGGACAAGGTCGCGGGGCTCACCATGGGCGGGGACGACTACATCACCAAGCCGTTCCATCTCGATGAGCTGACTGCCCGGATCCGCACCGTCTTGCGCCGTACCCGGCCGATCCCAGATGACCCGGTGCTGACGTTCGCCGATCTGTCGCTTGATCAGGGCAGATATGAGGTCAGGCGCGGCGGCCGTCTCATCGACCTGTCGCCGACCGAGTTCCGGCTGCTGCGCTACTTCATGCTCAACCCGGGCCGGGTGCTCAGCCACGCCCAGCTCTTGGCCAACGTGTGGGACCAGGAGTTCGTCGGGTCGAACAAGGTCGTGGCCACCTATGTCGTCTACCTGCGGCGCAAGCTCGCCGACAGCGGGCCTGAACTGATCCACACCCAGCGTGCCATCGGTTACTCCCTGCGGCTGCCCCGCGCGGTGGGCGACGATGACACGTAGGCTCCGCGCCGCCATCGCCGCGCGGAACCAGCTGCGGATGAGGGTCCTGGGCGGGATCGTGGCGGTCATGATCGCGGCTCTCGCCGTCTTCGATTTGGCGGCGATCACCTTCATGCGCGAGTACCTGTACGGGCAGGCGCGGAGCCAGCTAGTCGCGGCCACACCCGATCTGGGAGACCTGCAAGCCATGATCGCGACGAGGGAGACGCTCCCCGGCCAGTTCGACATCGTCTGGCTGCCGGCCGGCGGTAAACCGTTCCCGATTCAGATCACGCTGGGGACGGCGACGGAGTCCGACATCAGCGACACCATCGCCGCGACCGCTACCAAACCGGGTTTCCACACGGTATCCATCGGGGGCGACATGACCATGCTGGACACCACGGGTGAGAGCTATGGGAAAGTGGTCACGGGCATCAGCCTGACCCCGGTCACCAATACCCTCGCCCAGATCGAGCGCATTGTCCTGCTCGGCTCCGCGGTCGTAGTCCTGCTCATCGGCGCCGGGGTGTTCCTGGTGCTCCGCCGGGGCCTGCGGCCGATCGAGGCGATGGCCGCGCAGGCTGACCGGATCACCGCCGGCGACCTCGCGGACCGGGTAACTCCGCACAACCGCCGCAGCGAGGTGGGCCGACTGGGAGCCGCCCTCAACGGGATGCTCACCAGGATCGAAGCCTCCGTGCGGGAGCGCGAGGCCAGCCAGGAGCGGACGCGCCAGTTCTTCGCCGACGCCAGCCACGAACTGCGGACGCCGATCGCGTCACTGCTCGCCAACGCCGAACTGCATCAGCACGGCGCGCTGACCGAGCCCGCCCAGGTCACCGAGGTGATGCGCCGGATGGCCCTGGAGACCCAGCGCATGGGCCGGCTGGTCGATGACATGCTGCGCCTCGCGCGCCTTGGCCAGCATCCCGGCCAGGACCGCGAGCCGATCGACCTGACCGCGCTGGTCCACGACTGCGCCGAACGGGTCCGCATCACCGATCCCGCCCGCCGCTGGCGGGTCGACGTCGCCGACGGGCTGGAGATCACGGGTGATGAGGAGCTCCTGCGCCGCGCCATCGACAACCTCTGCGTGAACGTGCTCGTGCACACGCCCGGCGGCGCGGCGGGCACGATCACCGCGACCGCCGGCGACGGTCAGGTCCGCATCGAGGTCAGCGACGATGGCCCCGGCGTGCCAGCGGCCAAGCTGCCCCGCATCTTCGAGCGCTTCTACCGGGCGGGCGCGGGCGGATCCCGTCCCGGATCCGGTCTCGGGCTGGCCATCGTGGCGGAGGTCGTCACCGCCCACGGCGGTACGGCCGAGGCGGCCCCGGCGTCTCCGCACGGCCTGCGCGTCACCTTGATCCTGCCTGTCGGCCAGCCGGCCCCCGGCCGTTAGTCATTCGGCCCGGCTTGCGTTCGCCGTCGGGCCGAGAACTGCCCGCGCGTCTACGAAGCGCTCATGTCGGCGAGCACCTCATCAAGCGGCGCGTACGCCACCCCGATGCGGCTGTCGCCCATGCCGTAGGGAATCCACACCAGCCCGTCATGCACGAAGGCTCCGCACGAGTACACGACATTGGGGACGTAGCCGTCCTGCTTGTCCGAACCGGGCGACAGCAGCGGGGTCCTCGAATACCCGATGACGCGGGTCGGGTCGTCGAGGTCGAGCAGCAGCGTGCCGATGCTGTAGACCCGCATCGGGCCGACGCCATGCGTGAGCACGAGCCAGCCCTGGCCGGTCTCGATCGGCGGCCCGCAGTTGCCCACCTGCAGCATCTCCCAGGGCGCGGACGGTTCTCGCAAGACCACTGGCCGGTCCCACGCATAACCGTCCGCCGAGCTGGCCAGGCTGGTGCTCTCGCCGTCGGAGCGGCACAGGGCGAGGTGCTGTCCATGCACTTTCCGGGGGAACAGCGCCATCCCTTTGTTGCGGGCGGCAGGCCCGGCCAGCCGGTGCGCGCGGAACACCCGCAGGTCGGAACTGATGAGCAGGCGCGGTGCGATCCGCCGCCCGTCGTAAGCGGTGTAGGTGGCCCGGTACTCGGTGCTCCCGTCATCACCGGTGAACCGCGTGAACCGCGCGTCTTCCATGCCGTTGCTCTCCTCGTCAGCGGACGGCGACAGGATCCGCTGGCCGAGATCGGTGTCGGGTGAGAAGGACGCATCGTAGGCAGACGACACGACCTTGCGCAGCAGGTCGGCGGTAGCGGCGGAACCCGCCCGGGTCAGCAGGTCACGGTGCGCTTCCGTCAAGGCCCGCTCAAGATCCGCGCTCTCGAACTCGGCGGGCAGGGCGTGCAGGATGGCTTCGGCGAGTTCATCAAGATGGCTCCGGTCGGCAAGGACAGCATGCAGGTGCGCCTTGTTCCAGCTGGCCGGCGTGGTGTCCGCCATGCAGAGCGGCAGGGGCCGCGGCTCGAACGTCCACCGCGCGCCGGGGCCGACGACAGCCGAGCAGAATCCGATCGAGGAGATGTGCCCCTCGCCGATGCCTCGTGTGCTGAGTGCTACCCGAGCCTGGCCGCCGCGCAACCCATGTTGGTCGGGGCCAAGCACAGCACTCGGGTTGCACAGGGCCGCGCCCTCGGTCGCGTACTCGGCGGTGAAGGTCGCTCCCAGCAGCAGGGTGCGCGCCGCCGTCAGCTCACGCGCCTCCTGGACGTGCGCGGAGACGATTGAGGCATGCCTCCGCAGGAGCGCCTGATAGTTCGGGTGACGGCCGCCGAAATCGCGGAGCAGGCCGGCGGCTAGCCGCTCGGCTTCGTCTTCCGACAGGCGCATGACACGGCTGACGACCTGGCTGGCCCGCGAACGTGCACTGTGCGGCTCTTCGCCGGGCAGGAAAAGCCGTGCGATGACACGGGCCGGATCGGGCCGCAGGCTGGCCTGAACGCGGCGTGCGATCACTCCAGCTCGCTGACTTGACGTGCCTGCTGCGCGGTCGCGAGCATCGCCAATGTCGACTCGGCGCCCTGGTTGAGATTACGGCCATGCGGTTCCAGTCCGTCGTAGCCGCCACCGGTATAGGGGTCGAACATCGGCGTGGCGCTGTCGTTCACACCGAGAAACCAGTCCCAGGCGAGGCGAACGCCGACAAGCCAGGATGACTGGCACGTGATTCGGAACGCGGTTGAGCAGGCATCAGCGAGCGCGGCCACCTCGATCGGCTGCTGATCAAAGCCTGGCCCGGTGTCGTGGCGGCCGCGGCCGCCCACCGGAGTCACCGACAGGTGACCAGCACGGGTCTCGGTGCGCAGGAGGAAATGCAGGAGGCTCAGGCCGTGGTTGAGGGCTGAGATATCGGAAAGGGCGTCACCCGCGACGATCAGCGCCTCGGCGATCGATGCGTTCCCGTAACTCAGGCGCTTTTCTGGCCAGGGCCAACCGGAATCGTCGTCCGGTGGGACGCCGATAGCGGCCAGCGTGTCCGTGAGCAGCGACCTGGCGGCTATTTCACCCGGTCGCCCGCTGAGCAGCTCAGCCGCGCCCAGCGCGGCAAACGCCATCGACCGGACGTGCGGGGACCGGCACTGTGCCGCGAGCCGGAACCCGACGAGTGCCTGGGCCCGTATGCCAGGCGTCTGCCCGCTGATGGCAGCGACACCGAGGCCCCATAGCGCCCGTCCCCACCAGTCACCCAACGCGGCCTCGTCGTGCCACTGCCCGTCCACGGCCATCCTGTTGTGGCAGGTCCCGGCGGGTTCGAGCGCGTCGAGGACGAAGGCGAGGTAACAGCGGGCCAGCCGGTCGGTCACCGGCGCTGGGTCCGGCTCACGGCACACGACGACCAGGCCGCGGGCAGCGTCGTCCACGCAATAGCCGTGCTCACGCCGGGGGGCCGCGCCGAGGGCATGCTCGAAGAGCCCGCGGTCGTCGGTGAGCCGCTCCAGGTGATCGAACACCGGCCGATAATCGCCCCGCAGGGGAATCACGCTGCCGGCGGTCATGCCGCCATCCTGTCGGTGATCAGCCGGCCGATCAGCTCCCGGTACTGCTCCGCGATAGCCGGCCACAGCAGCCGCGGCGCTGTCGCGCTGGCGGTGGCGGCCATCCTCGTCATCACGTCCCGGCGCGTGACCAGCGACCGGAGCGCCGCCGCGATCGCGGCCGGATCGCGGTGCGGCACGAGCAGGCCCGCTCCCCCCGCGAGCAGCTCTGTGGCATGCGGGAACTGCGTCGCGACCACCGGTTTGCCGGCTGCCACCGCCTCGATGAGCACTCCCGAGGTGACCTGCTCGGCCGAGTCATAGGGAAGCAGCACCACGTCGGCGGAGCGGATGAGGGAGGCCAGCGCGTTGGCGGTCCGGTACTGACCGTCGAAGCTAACCCAGGTGCCCAGCTCGCCTTCCCTGACCTGCTCGCGAAGGCGATCACGGTAGGCATCACCTTCGCGGAGCAGCACCTTGGGATGCGTCTGGCCGGCGACCATGTAGCGCGGCATGGGCCGAAGATCGCGCAGCATCGCCATCGCCTCGATGCCCCATTCGATGCCCTTGCCGGGACCGAGCAGGCCCCACGTCAAGACGGTGAACTGCCCCGTGCGGAACGTCGGCTCCGCCATCGTCGTCTGCGGGGCGGGCGCGCCGTGGGCGATGATGCAGACTTTCGTCATGTCGGCGGCATACCCGGCCGCGAGCCGCTCGCGCGCGGTCACCGTCATCGTCACGACGGCATCGGCCTTGGCTATCACCGACTCGATGATCTGCCGCTGATGGGGTGTCGGGCTGGTCAGGACGGTGTGCAGGACGACGACGCATGGCACCCGGACCTGATCAAGCAGGTGCAAGATCTCGCTGCCGTCGTGTCCGCCGTAGACGCCGTACTCGTGCTGCACGATAGCGACGTCGCACTGGTTCAGCCGCGCGGCCGCCTGGGTGAGCGAGGCGGAGTCGCCGGCGATGAGCTGCGCGACCACTTCGTCGCCGGATCCTGGCGCGGGCGCGTCGACAAGGCTAACGACCCACCCCTCATCACTGCCGGACTGCAGGAGGGCGCTGTGCAGGGCTGCGGTGAAAGTAGCCAGTCCACACTGGGTCGGCGGGAACGTGCTGACAAAACCGAAACGCGTGGTCATAGTTCAGGTGCCTTCCGATCGGACGGCCCCGAGAGAATCATCGAGGACGAAGCCTCACGCAATGAATGCTCCGGCTTGCGGGCAGCGTGCGTGCCCTGCCAACCGCCGCGACACCCCTGAGATCCTGACGCTGACAGACAACGGCGAGGACCCGCTGCGCGGCAGCTACCGCCCCAGCCAGGCGCATTAAGGATGCGACAAGGTGAGTCTATCCCTTGGCGAGTGCTCGGACGTTGCTGTCGGCGCTCGGCCGGCTCGCTTCTCCCATGTCGCTAAGGTGATCGACGACCTGGCGGAATGACCCGACAAAGCTTGCCTCGAGGTAGCAAAGATCGGTCGCCGCGCAGAAGTCTTTGACGAGCCCCTGGACCCGTCGCAGGTTGGGCCGAGGCATCGAGGGAAATAGGTGATGCTCGATCTGGTAGTTGAGACCGCCGAGCATGAAGTCAGTGAACCAGCCGCCGCTGATGTTTCGAGAAGTGACCACCTGGCGGCGGGCGAAGCCGGTCGGCGTCGCGGTATCGATAAGCGGCATCCCCTTGTGGTTGGGGGCGAAGCTGATGCCCAGGTACACCGAGAACACCGCCTGCTGTACGACGACGAAGGCCAGTGCCCTGAGCGGGGAGAGCACCAACAGCACCACCGTGAGGTACAGCGCGGCATGCAGCGTGATGAGAGAGGCTTCTACTGCCGAGGCGCGGTCTCGCTGCCGCAACAGCCGCTTGATCCCGAGTACGTGCATACCCCCGCTGCGCAGCACCATAAGCGGGAAGAAGAGCGGGGCTTGCCACCGTGCCAGCCACGACGCGAGAGTGCGGCCCCCGTTGGCCGGCGCGTCTGGCGAGGCCGCGGGGACTCCTTCGCCGATATCGGGGTCGAGGCCCACCTCGTTGGGATGCGCATGGTGGGCGTTGTGCTTGTGCACCCACCAGCTGAAGCTCAGCCCGATGAGCACATTTCCTACCGCGAGGCCGAGCAGGCGATTGCGCCGACGTGTGCTGAACACCTGGTTGTGCCCCGCGTCATGGCCGATGAAGCCAAGTTGGGTGAAGATGATCCCCACCAATGCGGCGACGGCGAGGGTCGTCCACGAGTTGCCGACGAAAACGAACAGCACCCAGGCGGCCAGGAAGGCGAAGATCGTCAGGGTGATCTTCAATCGGTAGTAGACAGGCCTCCTGTCGAGCAGACCGATCGCTCGCACCTGCAGCGCTAGTGCACGAAAGCCGGCCGTCGAAGGGTCGACCGCGGCCGGCGCCCCATCTGGGGCTGAGTTCTGGTCAGGCGGCCGGGCAAGATAGCCGGGTACTGTCACCTTCGTTGCTCCTGTCCTTGTTCTCCTGAGCGTCTTTCGCGCAGCGCTCGGGTCTTCGTCACCAAGATCTGGAGCAACGATGTTGCGGTCAGGGCCACCGGCACTGACCGTGCCTATTTGTTTACGACGGTACCAGTACGAGACAATTTTGCACGGCTGCCTCGAGGCGAATAGCCGGCGTCACGGGATGACGAGCACCGGGTAATGAACGTGCCGCTCCAGGGCGCCCGGGACCGAGCCGAAGACGCGGTGGTATCCGTGCTCTGACCGGCCGACGACGAGGAACACGGTGACGTCGGGACCGTGCTGGAGGCGCAGTTCGTCTGCCACCGCGATCAGGTTGTCGGCAATCGCGCCGTCGCGGCGCTGGAAGTGCCAGCGCTGCGCGGCGGCTCGCAGGTGAGTGGCCCGCAGGCGGGCACGGGCCATCTCGGATAGATCACGCGTGGCGTCATCGAGGCCCTGGAGCACCTCAGCCGAGGCCTCGCCGCTCAGGCCGACGGCGGCCACGACCGGGACGTGCGCGACGTACACGATCTCCATGCCGCCCGGACGGTCGTTCAGCAGCCAGGCGGCCGCGTCCAGGGCACGCAGTGACGAGGCCGACCCGTCGAAGCCGACGACCGCGTAGACCATCCGGTCCGGTGATCCGGCACGGGTGCCCGCGGTCTGGTACGGAATGGTGGTGAGCGCACTCATGGCTAGCTCCTTCACCCGGCAGCCTGATGCTGCCTGTATAGAGTTGGTATTTACAACTCTATACAGTAGAGTTGTACTTTGCAACCCTACTGATTGGTAGATATGGCCCGCGAAGCTGCCCTCGATGACCTGTACCAGGGTCTTACCACGCTGGCCCGGCGCGCCCGCGATGTCGGCGATGACCTTCATCCCGGCTTGTCCCTGGTCGCTTACACGCTGCTGGTCCAGGTCGACGTCACGCCGGGGATGCGCGCGGCTGATCTGGCCGCGCACTTCGGACTGGACAAGTCCACCCTCTCCCGGCAGCTCGAGCAGCTGATCTCGGCGGGACTGCTGCGCCGTGACGGAGAACGGCCCGGCCGCCGCGGCTACGCGCTGACCCTGACCGCCGCTGGAAGACGGCACCTGGACGCCGCCGGGCAGGCCGTCCGGGGTCGTCTTGCCGAACGCCTAACCGACTGGGACGACCGTGACATCATCGCCTTCGCCCAGCTGGTCACACGGTTCAACCGCGGCGCCAGCCGCCCCTGACAAACTCGGGACCGGCGCTCGGCAGGAATCGGGGAGCCTGATCCTGCGGACCGGGCCAGCCTGACCCCGATCCGGAACGCGCCTAAATCCGGGAAAATCCCGGAACCTGGACACGGCGCGCGGCATTAAGAATGTCGTGAAGCGGTGCGAGGTAGTGCGGTGAGCAGATCGCGGGACCGCGAGATGGAATTCACCGCGTTCGTCAAGGCCGGGTCCGCATCGCTGCTGCGTGCCGCCCTGGTGCTGCTCGACACCCGGGAGGAGGCCGAGGATGCCGTGCAGACGGTGCCTGGCTCGGAGCGGGCCGGTGAACCAGGCGACACTGCCTGGGGAGCCTCTTCTGTACATATCCTATGTTCGTACGTACATAAACGATGTACGATATCGGCATGGACGCATCGCAGCGTTTGAGTGAGCTGGTCGACCTCTTGCGCCGGGACGGCCGGGTCGATGTCGCGACGGCGGCCGCCGGGTTCGGCACGGCAGAGCTGACGATCCGCCGTGACCTGGATGTGCTGGTCGAGCGGGGGGTGGCGCGGCGGGTGCGGGGCGGCGCGGTGAACCTGCTGATGCGCGGCGAGGAGCTGCCGTTCGCGATGCGCGCGATCGAGGTCGTGGACGGCAAGCGGCGGATCGCCGCGGCGGTGGCCGAGCTCATCGCCGACGGCGAGGCCGTCGCCCTGGACAGCGGCACCACGGTGGCGCAGACGGCACGGGCGCTAGCCGGCCGGCGGCTGACGGTGATGCCCCTGTCGCTGCACGCGGCGATGGCGCTGGCTGAATCGGCGTCCGTCCGGCTGATGCTCCCCGGCGGCGAGGCCCGCCCCGGGGAGCTGGCGATGGTCGGCCCGCTGGCCCTGGCCGGGATCGCGGCCCTGCGCTTTGACACCGTCGTGCTGGGCTGCTGCGGGGTGTCACCGGAAGGCCACGTCATGGCCCATGACCTGGGTGACGCCGCGGTCAAGCAGGCGCTGCTGGCCTCCGGCAGCCGCCGCGTGCTCGCCGCAGACGGCTCCAAATTCGGCCGGGGAGCGCTGGCGGTGGTCTGCGAGCTGGCCGCGTTCGACGTGGTCGTCACCGACGGCAGCGCTCCGGCGGCGGCCCTCGAGACGCTGCGGGCCGCAGGCGTGGAGGTGCACCGTGTCTGATCCGAAGCCGCAGGC
>Ga0210389_10001042_pt1 | contig 23176 bp, 22 predicted proteins | sample IncBWH28OmetaG_FD_160127 | JGI IMG/M metagenome (GOLD analysis project Ga0210389, IMG submission 160127) | Forest soil microbial communities from Barre Woods Harvard Forest LTER site, Petersham, Massachusetts, United States - Inc-BW-H-28-O ...
TTGCTCGGACAGAAGCCCGATTTTCAGCAGATCCATCGTGCTTGAAACCAGCGGCGACAACTTTGGCGTACCCACGCCGGCGGGCAGGCTGCTGCCGAGCTCGGACAGCCGCTCTGAAATGCCCTGCCGCGCGACGTGCACATCGACGCCGTCGGTGAAGTTGATGGTCACGACCGACAGCCCGGGAATCGATTCCGATCGCATCGTCGCAAGACCGGGCGCACCGTTCACCGCGTTCTCAACTTGCTTGGTGACCAGTTCCTCGACTTGTTGCGGGGCGAATCCCGGCGCCTCGGTCTGAATATCGACCTGCGACGGGACAAACTCGGGAAACACATCCAAGGGCGCGCGCATCGCGCCCCAGCAGCCGAGAATGAGCGCGAACAGACTCAACGCCGTCACAGCGCCGAAATGGCGGACACAAAGACTGACGATTGCGCGCATTAGGAGCCTGTCCGAGTATTCAACGTCGCTCCTATTCGGCGTCCGCGCCGGAGTTGGATTCCTGCGCGAGCAGCTGCGCCGCCCCGCGGATGACAACCTTGTCGCCCGCCTTCACGCCTTGCATGACGACGTAGCCGTTCTCAAAGGGTTTTCCGCTGTCAATCTCGGTTCTGACGAAGGTGCCGGGCTTTTCCTCGACATAGCACCAGTATTTGCCGTCGCTGATGACGGCGGCCTCCGCCGGAATGAGCACGCCGGGCTGCGAAGCGCCGATCGGCGCCCACGCGATGACTCTTTCTCCTTCCCCCAGCTCGCCGGCGCGCAGTGTCGAAAAGAAACTGCGTCCGGGAACGGTGACATCCGCGGGAGCGGACCAAATCAAGCTCAACTTCCAACGCTTGCCGCTCGATGCCGAACCCAAGCGCGCTGCGCTGAGCGTTTTTGGAATCTCGCCGCCCGGCAAGGACCCCAGGGGGAAAGTCACCCGAATCAATTGCGTGCTGCCCTCGGCCAGCGTTTGCAGCAGGCCCAAGTTCCCGCCATTGCTCCACGGCGGCCTTGGTCCGAAGGTCGCCGAGAGTCGCTGCTTCGCCAAATTCAGGGCCGCGGTATCGACGGCAACCTGGCGTGCGTTGGTTTCCTCGACATCGGCCGACATCGCCCCCGGGGTACCGGATAAGCGCTGCGTTCTCGCCAAGGCCGAACGGCTCTGTTTCTCCGCCGCCTGCGCGGTGGCCAGTTCCGCGGCCGCTTGCGCGATGGACTCGTGGGGAATCACCGTGCCGTATCCGGCGGTTTCCTCGGCATAATCCACCGCCTTGGCGGCATCGGTCTGCACCCCGATTTTTTCGATTTGCGCAGGATTCAAGCTCACGCCCTCGCCCGCTTCCTTGTCCTTGCTCTCCCCCGCCTTCGCCGCGGCACCCGATTTCTCGTCACTGGCAGTTCCCGTTTTCTCAGGCGCGGCCTTCTGGCAGGCGCTCAACGCCGTCAGCGCACAACACAGGAAAGCGGCCGGCAGCCGCCACATTTTCACGTTCATGGTGTTTCCTTCGGCGCGGTCTTAGGTGCCTGCCAGCCCCCGCCAAGGGCCTTGCAAAGCGCAATGAAAGCTTGGAAGCGTGCAAATCGGTACTGGCTGTACTGATCGCGTGCGGCGTAAAGCGTTCGTTGCGCCTCGAGCACGGTGAGAAAATCGCCGGAACCCGCCCGGTATCGCAGCGATGCTCCTTCGAACGCGCGTTCGCTTTGCGACACATTTTCTTCCTGCAGTGCTCGGGCCTGCTGCAGATGCTCGAGCGCCGACAAGGCATTCTCAACGTCCACCAGCGCGGACAGGATCGCCGCCCGGTAGGCAACCACCAGTTCTTCATCCTTGGCCTGCGCCTCGGCCCGCACGGCTCTCAGGCGGCCGCGATCGAAAATGCTCTGGGTCAGGGAAGCGCCGAGATTCAAGGTCGGACCCGCGCCGCTCAAGCTGATGACCGCCGCGTTCAAGGCGGGATTCTGCACGCCGCCGCTTAGGTTGAGCGTGAGAGAGGGGAACAAGGCGGCGCGCGCCGCAACCAGGTCGGCATTGGCCGCCTGCATATTGGCCTCGGCCACGAATACATCGGGTCGGCGCGTCAACAGTTCCGATGGCAAGCCCGATCCGATCTTCGGCTCGAGCAAGGATTCGAGCGATTGGCTCTCGACGGAAAACTGCTCCGGAGCGCGGCCCAAGAGCAGCGCCAGAGCGGCGAGCGCCTCCGCCTCCTGCTGCTTCAGCTCCGGAACGACCAAGCCGGCCGCGGCCAGCGCCGCCTTCTCGGCCGCAAGTTCCACGGGGTTTGCCAATCCCGCGTCGAATCGCGATTGAATGACGTCGAGCAATTTCCGGGCGGCGTTCAAATTCAAGGTCGCGAGACTCAAGCGATCGCGCAACGAGAGCACTTTGAAATAACTGTCCGCCACGCCCGCCAGCGTCGTGAGTTCGATCGTATCTCGATCGGCGCGCGATGCATCCGCCAAGCGGCTCGCCGCGCGAGCGGTGGCCCGGTTCTTGCCCCAAAAATCCACTTCGTAGCTTGCCGACAGAAGTGCCGCCCAATCCGTCTCGTGGGCGCTGCCGTTGACGGAATGTCCCGCCAGATAGTTGCCGTTGCCGCCAAAATCGATACTCGGAAGAATGGCGGCACCCGCCTGCCGTGCGCGCGCATCCGCTTGTGTGACGCGCGCGCGCGCCATCCCGAGGTCTAAGTTGTTGCCCGCGGCTTGCTCGATGAGCGCATGCAATTCAGTGCTGCCGAATTCATCGTACCAATTCTTGCCCGGCAACGATGCGTCGGCACTGAGGGGCGGCGCCGCGAACGCGCCAGGCAGCGCCGGCGGGGCCTGCCGGACCTCATGCAACGCGCAGCCCGCCGCGAAGAGAGCCCCCGCGATGGCACCTAAGTAAACGCGCAAATGCCTCATTCTTGAAGCATTACAGCGCAGTGAGGATGACGCCGCCCGCAATCAGAATCGAGCCGATGCCGACTTTCCAAGTGAGCCTTTCTCCAAGCAACAGTACCGCGAACAGCACGACCAGAACCACGCTGAATTTATCGATGGGCGCCACCCGCGAGGCGGGTGCCAATTGCAGGGCTCGAAAATAGCAGATCCATGAGAGGCCGGTCGCAATGCCCGACAGTACCAAAAAGACCAGGCCTTTGTGGGACAAAGCCGAGGGTGATTGCCATTCCTGGCGCGCCGACACGAGCGCAGCGCTGACGCCCAGGATGACGAGAGTTCTGTAGAAGGTGGCCAGATCGGAATTGATATCGGACACGCCGACCTTGCCGAAAATGGCCGTCAGTGCCGCGAAAAAGGCCGAACCGAGCGCAAAGACGCGCCAATCGATGCTCATCGGCGGACTATGCACTCACATGCTGCGGCCCCGCAACTGCAAGCACCATAAGGCCCCCGCCCCGGCAACCTTGACGTCGCCGAGCAACCTCGACCCCCCGCCCCTGCAACCTCGACGTCGCCGAGCAACCTCGACCCCCGGCCCGGCATCTCGACGGCGCCGAGCAACCTCGACCCTCGCGATGAGCACGCTGCCGCGTGCTCATCGCGATCTGGCAGCTATTTGAAATCGGAGCCGGGCGTGAAGGACACGCCGGTGACGGCGGAAGCCAATGCGGGGCCAATTGATGTTGATTTCTTGGATCAACCTCAGAATTGAGAAACGCTGTGATCGACATGCCCGTTGAAGAAAAATGGCAGCGGCGCGATCTGCTCCCGGCGCACGGCTTCCAAGTCGTCCGGATCCAGTCCGAGGGCCTTGAGAATCGTGGGCGCCACCTGCTGGTTGCTCACGGCGCTCTTCACGACCGAATGCCCGAGTTGCGGGAATGACAAGAGCAACGCGGTGTGAACGTCGTCTTCGTTAAAGCCGCCATGCTCGGCAATCTTGGAGCCGCCCGTGAAGATCACCCCCGTGTTGACCTTGAGAATGATGTCCGGCGTGCGCGGGTCCGCGCCCGGATTGTCGAACTTGTTGCGCAGCGACTGACCGGCGAAAATCTCTTGGATTCCGAGCGCCTGTTGGTTGGCGGGCGTGCTCAAGTTGGCGACCACGGCCGGGGTCAATGAGGGATCGGTGAGCCAAATCAGGGACCCGTCGTCGGAAATATCAAATGCGTCGGCCGAACCAATGGTGGCGGCCGGCTGCCCGCCGCCAATGCCGCGCCGCTTGCTCAGGTCGATCGGCGACTGGCCATGCTTGGCGCTGATGATGATCAGCGTCGAATCAAACAGGCGCTGTGCTTTGAGTTCTCTCACGAAGAGCCCGAGGGATTGATCGATGAAATCCAACTCGCCCGCCAAGCCCTGCCCCGGCGTGCCGAGCACATCGGTATAGCCGCCCTTGATCCCGGTCACCGGATCGACGGCAAGTTTTTCGCCGACACTGACCGCCTGGAAGTTCGTGCCGAACAAAGCGGGCACCCCGACTTTGTGCGCGCGGTCGTGGGTGAAGCCGTCGATTTGGTTGAGCACGGCTTGGACGTGGAGCGAGTCGTAGCACTTGATGTCGTCAAAACTGTTGGTCCAACCGTCATCGGGTGTCGGATCCGCGAAGGGAACCGGCGAGCAGCCGGCAAACTGCGGCAGAGCCACCGGAATCGAATTGATCTCGGGGCCCCAGAAGTCATCGACGCCCTTGCCGCTCGGACCGTTGGTCCACTCATAGGAAGGATGCTTGTCGGTCCACGCCGTGCGCCCGCCGCCTGCCTTCACCACTTCGAATATCGTGTTCACGCGCAAATATTCGTGCGGCAGGATGGTCTTGCAGCCATTGTTGGGGTTGCGCACCAGGAAATTCGGATTGAGGCCGCCTCCCGCGTCGAGGCGCGTGAGGTCGATGTCCACCGCCTCGTCCCATGCGACGTTGGTGCCGATTTTTCCGGGACAACTTCCGCCCGGATTGCCCAACCCGTCGGTCTGCGCCGGCGGCGACAACGCGCGGTTGTAGGTATCGTCATACCAAAGGCCGGTGGTCACCGGCGAGCCGCCCGTGACCAGCGATGCCAGACCCGGGAAGGAATCCGACGGGCTGGATGTTGAATTGTTCGTATACGTGACGCCATGGCGGCTGAGCTCCGCGAGCGTCGAGTCGGCATGCGTCGCAATGAAATTCGACAGGTCCAGCGCGTGCAATCCATCGACGCTGATCAACAGCACGTGCTTGACGTGGTGAGAATCGAGCGAGGATTCCTCGGCTGCGGCGGCGCCCGCACCAACAGCCCAGGCGGCCGCCATCGTTGCGGCAAGAATAGATCGAAGCATGGAGAATCCCCCGTGGTTGCAATTGGATTTCGTGATGCCGTCGGCGGCGTCGATCGCGCTAGATTAAATTCACAATGTGACAGTTCAGCGAAAGCGGATCGACTATAGTTGTAGACTTTGTCCTACAGAAAGGAGCGACTCATGCCATCGATGCGAACAGCCTTGCGATTCGGACTGACCTTGTGCCTTGCGACGGGATTGACCGCGGTTTCGATCGCTGCCGGTGGTGCCGCCCCGAACATGGCGGTACTGCAGCACTTCAAACTGGGCGGTGCCGGAGGATGGGATTACCTCGCCGTGGACGCCAAGGGCAGACTGTTCATCAGTCGGGCGACGCGGGTCGATGTCGTCAGCGTCGAGTCCGGCAAACTCATCGGGTCCATCGCCGACACGGAAGGCGTGCATGGAATCGCCTTTGCGCCCGACTTGAATCGCGGCTACACCAGCAACGGGCGCGCGAACTCAGTCACGGCGTTCGACCTCGACACGCTGAAGGTGATCAAGGAGGTCAAGATCTCGGGCCGAAATCCCGACGCGATTCTCTACGAACCCGCCGGCAAGCATGTGTTCACCTTCAACGGCGCCTCCAAGGACGTGACGGTGCTCGATGCATCGAGCCTGGCGGTAATCGCCACCCTGCCCGTTCCTGACAAGCCTGAGTTCGCAGCAGAGGATGGCCGCGGCCAGATCTTCGTCAACATCGAGAGTGATCCGGGACAAATGCTGGTCATCGACGCGCAAAAACTCATGGTAAAGAGCACGTGGCCCCTGCCGGGCTGCAACAGTCCGTCGGGCCTTGCCATCGACGGGGCGCACCATCGCTTGTTCTCGGTCTGCGACGGCAAGGTGATGGCGGTGACCGATGCGGTCAACGGCAAGCAGGTGGCGCTCGTACCCATCGGCGAGCATCCCGATGCCGCCGGCTACGATCAGAAACGCGGCCTCGTTTATAGCTCCAACGGCGAGGGTACCTTGTCAGTCGTGCGTCAAGACTCCGCCGATCGCTACTCCGTGGTGCAGTCCGTCCCGACACAGCGCGGCGCGCGCACCATGGCAATCGATCCCGCCACCGGCAAGGTGTATCTGGTCACGGCCGACTTTGGACCGGCTCCGGCGCCCACCGCCGAGCAGCCTCATCCTCGGCCGGCGCTGATCCCGGATTCATTCGTGGTGCTGGTGGTTGGCGAGCATTGATCAGCGCGTAGCCAGGCGTTTGAGCGCTTGCCGTTGCAGAACGGCGAGCGCTTGAATGCTGAGCAGCGCGAAGACGCCGTATGCCAGGTAGTCGCGCAAATTTTCCGGCGGCTGCAGAATCGCCAGGTGCGCACTGCTCCGGCCGCGATTCCAGAGAATCACGGCGATGCGCAGGATCTGGCTCACGCCGAACAAAATGTAGAGCTGCAGAAATACCGCGCGAGCGAGCCGACGGCGGAGTGCATACAGGGCGGCGCCGCTCAAGGCCTGAGCGGAGCGGTGCGCCCGACGAAATTGCGCGAGCACCATGAGCCATAGCATGGCGCCAAACAGGGCATGAAGACCGGTCGGCAGATACAGCGTGGGCCACGAGTCGCGCACCAGGCCCGCAATGCCAATTGCACAGATTGCAAACGCATACCATGCCGGACAGGCGCTGATCGCGCCCGTGTCTGAATCGACTTCCTCGATCGCGGCCACGGCTCACCGCCTTGCCAGGTGACAGCCCCACTTTGTAATGCAAAGTATCACTGTATGCGCGCGACATGCAACGTCCATGGTATGCGGCAACCGCTTCAGGCCGGAAGTACGCCTTGGGAGGGGCCTTCAGGGCGCGGCGCGCCTAATTGGTGCAGCGCGACCCGTTATTTGCACTTCTTGACACTGCGCCGCAATTGATTTGCAATCTAATGTGGGCCGCCGGGCTTTTTGTACGGCAAATTTCCGGGAACCTTCAAGATGACAGAACTGCGACAGGCGCTCGACGACATCAGCGCCATTCGAAGCCAGGTCGCCCGCGGGACGCAGTTCCGCGGTTATGGTCCGTTGTCCATCGCCTCGAGCGGGATCCTAGCGATGTTGGTTGCGGCCGCGCAATCGCATTGGGGGGCAAGTTCGACACGCCATTTGAACGTCTTCCTGGCAGTCTGGATATCGACCGCCGCGGTGGCGCTATGCTTGTCGGCGCTCGAAACGATTTTCCGCGTGCGGCGAGTCCATTCGGGGCTCGCTTTGGAAATGATTCAAGCGGCGGTGGAACAGTTCCTGCCTTGCATGGTTGTGGGTTTGCTCCTGACCGTGGTGCTGATGCAAATCGCACCGCAGGACTCCTGGATGCTGCCGGGCCTTTGGGCCGTGATTTTCAGCCTGGGCGTGTTCGCGTCCTGCCGTTTCCTGCCCCGGCAAATGTTCGCGGTGGGGGCCTGGTACCTGGCGGCCGGACTCGTCTCGCTGTTGGTTGCCGCGGGCCACCACGCATTGCTCCCCTGGGCCATGGGGTTGCCGTTCGGTATCGGGCAATTGCTCGTTGCCGCTGTCTTACGATTTGGATTCGAGGACGCCATTGAAGAAACCTAACCGAAAAGCACACGCTGCTTCGCCGTTCGCCTACGATGGCCTAAGCCGGGTCATTCATGAGCGCGCGCGCTTGGGCGTGTTGACCAGCTTGGTGACGCACCCCAAGGGCCTGCCGTTTCCGGAAATGAAGAAGCTCTGCGCATTGACGGATGGCAATCTCAACCGTCACCTGCAGGTGCTGCAGGAGGCCAACCTGGTCAGCCTTGCGAAGGGCCCGGATCGGGACCGGCCGCAGACCCTGTATAGAATCACCGCTCTGGGCCGCAAGCGCTACCTGGAATACCTCACGGTTTTGGAGCAGGTCGTTCTCGACGGCGCAGCCGCGACCAAGGCCTTTTTGCCGGAGCGCAGCTCGCAGCTTTAGCGAACTGCGCTAAGGCCCGGCCACCCAGCCGCTTGACGTTAAACTTTCGTTCAGCCCACTATGAATCTTCTTTGCAATGCAAAGCTACTCACCGGCCGTGACCGAACCTAAGAAGGACGATTTCTTAAATGTCAGTTGATCTGCATCAGTGCTTGGTATTTGGCGGTTACGCTTTCGCGCTCGCGGCCATGGCCTACAGCCTGGTCGGCGCCTTCGCGACGCGAAGAACGCTCTCGCCCGCCCCCGACAACCCCGAAGTATCGCCGCCGATCTCGGTCCTCAAACCCTTGTGCGGTGCGGAACCCGAAACTTACGAATGCCTGCGGTCCTTCTGCGAGCAGGCCTACCCCAAATACCAGGTCGTATTTGGCGTCAGCGATCCGCTGGACCCCGCCGTCGCAATCGTCCACCGGCTGCAAAGAGAGTTCCCGCGTCTCGATTTGGTCCTGGCGGTGGAGCGCAGACAGCATGGCAGCAATCGCAAGGTCAACAACCTCATCAATATGATGACCTTCGCACGACATGACTACCTCATCGTGTCGGACAGCGATGTGAAGGTCGAAAAGGATTACCTGACCAACCTGATTCCGCCGCTGTTGGACGCCGGCGTCGGAATCGTCACCTGCGCCTACCGGGGCGTGCCGCGGGGGGGAATCTGGTCGATGTTGGGGTCGATGTACATCAATGAATGGTTCATGCCCTCGGTGCGCGTCGCCGCCTTGCTCGGATACCGGTCATTCGCCTTCGGCGTCACCATCGGGATCCGGCGCGATACGCTGGCGAAAATCGGCGGCTTTTATTCGGTGTCGAACCAGCTCGCCGACGACTATCGCCTTGGAGAATTGACCCGCGGTTTGGGCCTTCGCACTATCTTGTCTCGTGTCGAGGTCGACACGTTCGTGGGGGAACGCAGTGCCTCGGATCTCATCGCGCACGAATTGCGCTGGCGGCGCACCATACGCAACCTAAACCCGTACGGGTACGGCTTTTCCTTCGTCACGTTCGGTTTTCCGGTCACGGCCCTGCAGCTGCTGCTCGCCCGCGGAGCCGTACCGGCAGCGGCGATCTTCGCCGCGACGTCCCTGGCCAGCGTCTTCATCCACCTGAACGCGCGCCGTCCCGGCGTCTCGGCCTTCCGTCTGCTGCTCGTGCCGGTTCGCGATCTGATGCACTTCGGTCTTTGGATGTGGAGCTTCGCGACCCGGCGCGTGCAGTGGCGCAACGACTTCTATCACGTGGACCGGGATGGCGCCGCTCAGCACATTGAGTCCCGCGCGGCCTGAGACCCTTTCGGAACCGGCGCGCATGCAGCGGCAACTGATCGTTACCGCGGACGACTTCGGTCTGCACGAAGCGGTGAATGAGGCCGTCGAGCGGGCCAGCCGCGCCGGCATTCTCACGGCGGCCAGCCTGATGGTGTCCGCGCCGGCGGCCGCCGATGCGGTCCGGCGGGCTCGACGGCTGCCGGGTCTTCGCGTCGGCCTGCATCTGGTGCTCGCGGATGGCTGGGCGTCACTGCCGCCCCAGCAGATTCCCGGCATTGCCGACGCCACAGGACACATCGGCGAGGAGATGTTCTTGCGCGGCGTGCGCTATTTCTCCACCGCGTCGGTTCGCAGGCAGCTCGAAGCCGAGATCCGCGCGCAGTTCGCGGCATTTGCGCGCACCGGACTGCCTCTGGATCACATCAATGCGCACAAGCACTTCCATCTGCATCCGACGATTCTCGGTATCTTGATCCGGGTCGCACGCGAATGCGGGGCGCGCGCCATGCGCGTGCCGGATGAACCGCTCTGGTTCGCGGCCCGAGGCGGACAGTGGAATGCCGCCATTGGAAACGTGCTTCTCAGGCCCTGGCTCCTGCTCATGAAACATCGCCTGCGCATCGCGGGCATATTCCACAATGACCGCGTGTTCGGCATCGCCAAGAGCGGTTCCATGGATGAGGAGCAGTTGCTTGCCATACTCGCGCGGCTGCCGCGAGGAGTCACGGAGATCTACCTGCACCCGGCCGTCGTGTCGGGCAGCGCCGTTGCGGCGACCATGCCCGCCTATCGCCATGCCGATGAATTTGCCGCGCTGCAAAGTCCGCGCGTGCGTGAAGCCATCGCGGCGCTTAACGTCCGGCGCGGCGGCTACAGCGATATATTGCTGAGCATTGGGCGCTCGCTTGCGTAGGAGCACAGGCGCCTGCCGGTTCGGGTGGTCATTAGGCCGTATACTTTAAATCCATGTTCTCCGCCATTCGCCTGCCTGACGTATTGCAACGGTACCTGAACAGTACCGTTGATGCGCTTTTGAGCGGGGCGCCCGGCCGCCACAATAATTTTGCATCGCCGTTGCGGGAAGAGGCGCTGCTGCCGGCGAGTTCGGTGTCGTGGCGCGTACTTAAAAATCCCATTGCGCTGTTCATCGGCGGCACGGCGGCGGTGATACTCGAGCTGTCGGAACCGGCGGTACGCGCCGGCGTCTGGGAACACTCTTCGTTCCGCAAAGACCCGATGGGCCGCCTGAAACGCACCGGATTGGCGGCAATGATCAGCGTGTATGGTGCGCGCAGCGTTGCCGAGCCGATGATCGCGCGCGTCGTGCAAATGCACGCCTCGGTTCAGGGGACGACAGCCGCCGGCATCCGTTACTCCGCAAACGATCCGCGGCTGCTGAGCTGGGTTCATGCCACGGCGTCCTTTGGCTTCGCGGAGGCTTACAGCCGCTACGTGGCGCCATTGAGCGCGCAGAATTTCAATGAGTTCTACGGTGAAGGCGCGCCGATCTCGCGCCTCTACGGCGCAGTCGATGCGCCGCGGTCCATCGCCGACATGCAGGCGCTATTCGAGTCGACGCGCCCCCGCCTCACCCCCTCCCCCATCATTTTTGAGTTCCTGCGGATCATGCGCGAAACCGCCGCCTTCCCGCGCCCGTTGCGCTGGATACAGCCCACGCTGCTGCGCGCCGCGGTGGAATTGATTCCGGAACGGCTCCGGGAGGGCTTGGGGCTGTCGGAACACTATGGTTTGCGGACGCACGAACGGCGGCTGGCGAAATGGGCGGGCGCCTGCGCCGACCGGATTGTCTTGCCCGCCAGCCCCGCCGTGCAATCCTGCCTGCGCCTCGGACTGCCGACGACGTATCTCTATGCCTGACCCCAGCGCGCACCCACCAGAAAGCTGATCGATAGGATGAGCAGAACCAGCGCCGCGATGGCGGCGTAGCGGTGGTCTCGCACCCGCAAGAAGAACACCAGCATGACGCCGACGCGCACCACCGGGAGCAGAATGAAGAGTGCGATGCCGGCAGTGGCCACGCGCATTCCCTCCGTGCTCCAGAAAGCGAGCGCGAGGCCCGCCGCGACCACGGCGCACGCGCCGAGCGTTCCATGGTGCAGCAGGCCCGCCAGCAACTGCTCCAAGCGACCGGACAAAGCGCGGTCCTGGCTCATCAAGAAGCGGGCCCGATTAGTTGGATGCCGAAGGCCGCCAGCATCATTTGCGCCGCCAGCATGACGAGTATGCCGATGAACATCAGTCGCAGCCGTTGGGCAGGCACGGCAATGAGTATTCGCGCCCCGAGCACCGCCCCGGCCACGGATCCCAAGGCAATCGGAGCCGCCACCGCGGTGATGATTTCGCCGCGCGCAAAATAGGCGGCGGCGCTCGCGGCCGCCGTCACGCCGATCATGAAATTGGATGTCGCCGACGAGACTTTGATCGGCAGCCGCAATGCGGTGTCCATGGCGGGAATCTTGAGCACGCCGCTGCCGATGCCGAGCAGGGCCGAAATCAATCCCGCGCCGTACATCAGCGTCATGCCAAGCGGCACGCGCCGCACCGGGTGGGAAACGTCGCGCTGCGGCGCGGCTTCCCGGCGTCGCGCCAGCATCTGCTGCGCGGAGAGCAACAGGATGAATGCGAACAGAAAAAATAAATACTTGGCGGGGATCAATCCGGCCAGGAAGACGCCGCACAGCGCGCCGGCGGTCGTCGCGGTTTCCAGCAGAATCGCGAGACGGATGTCAGTGAGCCTCTCCTTCAAGAAGGGCGCGGCGCTGGCGCACGAACAGGCGATCACCGAGACGAGGCTCGCGCCAACCGCCGTATGAATATCGATGCGGGCAAACATGGTCAGTATCGGCACGATGAAAATGCCGCTGGCCATGCCCAGCACGCCGCCGAGCATGCTGGTGCCGAGCGCCGCCACGAACAACCATGATTCCATGCCGATTTGCATCGTTGGCTCCTAGGTCCGAGAACCTGTGGGTTGGCGGCGCGTCAAGCGCGTGACGAAGCGGATGTGATCGCCTCGGTAGTACAGTCTTTCGTAGTCGACGGGCCGATGGTTGCTTGAAAAAGTGGTCCGCTCGATCAGGAAAATCGGACTGCCGGCGTCAATCCCCAACGCACGCGCCACCGTGCCATGCGAAGCGACCGCTGCGAGCCGATACTCGGCTTCGAGCAGCGGCGTCGCGTACTTCTGCTCCAGCAACGAGAAGATCGGTTGATTCTCCAGGTCCTCGGCCATGATCTTCTGGCCCAGCTCGAGCGGCAGATAGGTCTCGTCGAATGACAGCGGGCTGCCGTCGGCCAGGCGAACACGCTGAATGCGGGCCACCGCGGCGCCGCGTTGCAGCGAGAGCTGCCGCGCCACGGTTTCGCTCGCGGCGACGAGACGCCGATCCAAAACCTTCGCGGAGGGCTCGCGTCCGATGGCGCGCATGTCCTCGACGAAACCCGTGAGTTCGGTGAGCTCCTGGGTGATGGTCGGCTGCGTGACGAAGGTGCCTTTGCCGCGCCGGATCTCGACGAGGCCTCGGGCCAGCAGGCTCTGAATCGCGGTGCGGATGGTCGTGCGGCTGACGCCGAACCGCTCGATGAGCTGATCCTCGGCGGGCAACCGAGCGCCCGCCGGCAAGGTGCCATCGGCCATGCTATTGAGCACTGCCTGCTCGACCTGCGCGTGCAGCGGCATGTGGGAGTGGGGATCGATCTGCATGGAGACATTATGACATCATGATGTCGTAATGTCATTTCGGCCTATTCGGGCCTTGGTTGGATAATACGCGCTGTCAGTGACCGGCCTCCAACCGTACGGAGGGCCTGCGCACGAAAAAAACGCAGGCTACGGCGAAGACCGAGATGATGGCACCGCAGAGAAACCCGGCGCGGATGCCGCCCGACAGCGCCTCGACGGGGGAAAGCCCACGTGCGGCTAAGCTCGCAGCCCGTGCCGACATCAATGCCACGAACAGTGCAACTCCCGCGGCACCGGCGACCTGCTGAATGGTGCCGATGACGGCGCTACCGTGCGAGTAGAGGCTTGGCTTCACCGATGACAGGCTCACGGTGAAGAGCGGCGTAAACAGGAAGGCAAAACCCACGCTCATCACCACATGACCGGCGAGGATGTAGCCCACCCAAGTGGTCGGACCCAGCAGCGTCATCGCCCACAGCACGGTGCTCACGACAATGGCGCCCGGGACCATCAGCCTGGCCGGCCCTCCTTTGTCGTATAAACGCCCAACATGGGGGGCCAGCAAGCCCATGAGCAAACCGCCCGGCAGCAGCAGCAATCCCGTTTGCAGCGTGCTCAGCCCGAGCACGTTCTGCAGGTAGATCGGAAGCAGGATGATGGTACCGAACAGCGCCATGATCATGATCGCCATGAGCAGCACCGACACCGTGAAGTTTCGTGACTCGAAGGTACGCAGGTCGAGCAACGGGTAGCCCTTCCTCTGCAACGACAGCTGCCGAAAGATAAACACCGCCAAAAACACGGCGCCGGCCGAGCTGATGATTCCGGCCGCAGGCGTTCCCGGCGCTGCAGGGAGACCAATATTGCTCAGACCATAGACGAGGCCGCCGAAGGCTACGCCTGAGAGAATCACCGAGATCCCATCGATCGGCGCATGGTGCGGTGTCGTCACGTTCTGGATGCGCCGAGCTCCCAGCGCCATTGCGCCGATCGATATCGGCAGTATCAGGATGAACAGCCAACGCCAGTTGAGGTAGTTGAGGATCACTCCCGAAATGGTCGGGCCGATCGCGGGCGCCACGGAGATGACGGTGGAAATGAAGCCCATGGTCTTGCCGCGCGTCTCCGGGGGCGCCAGCGTCATCACGGTGGTCATCAGCAGCGGCACCATGATTGCGGTCCCGGATGCCTGAACGATGCGAGCGAGGATCAGCACCTGGAGACTGGGCGCCAGAGCGGCGATCAACGTGCCCAGAGTGAACAACGACATCGCACAGACGAAGACCGGCCGCGTGTTCATCCGCTGCAGCAAAAAACCCGTGACCGGAATGACCACCGACACGGTGAGAAGGAATGCCGTGGTCAGCCATTGCACGGCACCGGCCGTGACGTTGAGGTCGCGCATGAGCCGCGGGATGGCGACGGCCATGAGCGTCTCGTTGAGAATCACGACGAACGTGGCGACCAAGAGCAGGTTGATGACGAGTCGGTTGCGCCCCGCCGTGTCGGCGACCACGGGCGTGACGACAATGTCCTGCGACAGGTTGGTGGTGATTTCTGAATCGTGAGTCAATTTTGTACCTGCAATGTATCGCGCACGCTCTTTCGAACGGCCTGTTACAGACCGGTGTGCCGCGGCGCGCTGGGAATTGGGAAACTATTCGGTCAGCGGATGTCCCTTCGGCAATTGGTGCGCATACCATGTCGCGAGCCGGTGCCGAATCGTCTTCTCGCTGACCTGATCCTCCGGCATCGGTGCAATCACCTTGTCGTGAACCAGCAGGCGATACACGTAGAGGGCCTTGAGGCTCGCGGAATCGGTGGCCTCGAACTCCACCGCCTTGCGCCCTTCCGCATATTGAACCCCCGCGAGCAGCGCCGCCTTGAACAACTCCGATTCATGCTTGAGCTTCTTCATGCGGACCAGGAGGCTAACGGCCGGGCGATAGGTGAATGACATCTTCAGCGTCGCGGTCGACCGCGGCCCGGCTGAATCTCAAGGGCACGTAAGATCCTTGCGCCCACATCGGAAACAGGTCGCGATAGTGCGCGCTCATCGGGTCATCCGACTGGCCCGGGGTATTCATCGCCACCGAATTGTCCCACGCCCCTACGTCCATCACCAGACGCACCGAGGCGCCGGACATCACCGAGAAATCAGCGGCGCGATAGGATTGCGCCCGCGGGGTGGATGAGGAGCCGGGCGTTTCCAGCGGCCCCAGCGACATCTGCGCCCGCAGCTGCGGATCGGCGAGGACGGCGACCGCGGGCTCGAAGGCGGCGCGATGCAGCCTGCCCCACGCCCAGGTCTTCATGTCGGGACCCAGCCGCTGACCGATCTCGGTGAGCGCGCCCTTGAGGCTCCCCACGAGAATGGCGTCGCGTGCCGCCGCGGGATCGGCGCCCAATGCGCCGTCAGGATGCTCGAGAAATTCGATGACCGCCTGCAGCTGTGGATTGTCGATGAGCTTGTGCGCCGCTTCCGGCGTCGCTCGGGCGATGGCCGCCTTGCCGAGGTGCTTGGTCGCCCATACCTCGTAGATCGCGGCCGCGGCGCTCCCGGTGCTCTCATCGTGGTCCCACGCCTTGAGCAGCGCCAGAGCCCGGACGATCTCGGCGTCGGGCGAGGACAGCGATGCCAGCAGCGCGACCGCGCGGCGCGACTGCGTGCTCACCGCGTCGGTCTGAATCGCCATCGAATCGGCCAGGGTCATTTTTGTTTTGGCGCGCAACAACTCGTTGATCCGATCGATGCGCGAGCGATCATTCCATTCGAATGCGATTTTGTCCTGTTCATTGGGAAAGCCTGCGGGAAGGTTCATCTCGTTCGCGGTCGCGAAGTACCCTTCCGCCGGATTGAGCACGGATGGCAGGACATCCTTGCCCTGGAAACCGTCCCACTCGTAGCGGCCGTCGCCCGGCACCGGCATGAGGCCATCCCAGTTCTTGCGCTTCGGCACGCGGCCCGAGGCGGCCCAGCCGATATTGCCTTGCGTGTCGGCATAGACGATATTCAGCGGCGGCGCGCCCCAGGCGTTGCCGGCCGCTTTGAACTCGTTCCAGTTCTTCGCCATGAGCAGGCGAGAGGATCCAAAGTAGCCCGCCAGACCGGGCTCGTTCCACACCGTGCGCATGGCAAAGGCGCGATGTGTCGATGCATCCGACGCAAGCAGCGGACCATGCCGGGTGAAGCGCAACTCAACCTCGCGCGCCGCGGCACCCTTCACCTCGATCGACTCGCGCACGATCCGCACTTTCTCCCAGCCGGATTTATAACGATAGCTGTCGGGGTCGTCCTTCTTCAGCTCGTACACGTAGAGATCTTCCTGATCGATCGCGAAGATGGTGATGCCGAAGGCGATGTCATCGTTGTGTCCGAGGGAGACTCCCGGCAGCGCGGGTTCGCCGGCACCGATGATGTTCAGCCCCGGCGCGTTCAAGGCGACGATGTAGCGCAGCGACGGCACGCCGAGCTGGCGGTGGGGATCGTTGGCGAGAATCGGCCTCCCCGTCTCGGTACGCGACGGCGCAATCGCCCAGTTGTTGGAACCCTCCACGGACTGCGCATCGATTGCCGCGGCGAGCAGCCGCTCGGCGGACAGGTCGGCTTGCACTGTGCCCGTCGGCGCGCCGAACTCAACTTGCTTGGTCGCCAACAAGTAATCCTTGAGCACATCGGCCGGCACATCGCAGGGATTGAGGCCGGGCGGCACCGTCATTTTGTGTCCCTGCGGTTCAATTTTGCGGCGCAATGCATCTGCCTTGAGTCCGGCGGCGCACACGACGCGGGCGCGCGCGACTTCCGACGTGACATTCGACACCAGCGCATGGCTGCGGATGCGCAGCACATCGTCGGCTTGCCAGCTCTCGGGCCTGCTGCCGGTCAGCCTGAATTCGATCGGCAGGGGACGATCTCCGCTCAGCACCTGCGCGACATAGGCGTTGACACCGTCGACAAAGGCCGTGACCCATAGGCGCGAGTCGGGCGCATAGGAAGCCCATTCCTTGTCCATGTCGCCGCGATAGAGGAACAGGCGCGCCGCGCGGTCCTGCTCGACGTAGGCAGGACCCAAAGACTTCGCCAGCAATCCCAGGCCGCGCTTGCGCCACAAATCGATCTGCCAGAGCCGGTCGCGTGCGGCGTTGTAGCCCTGCAGGAAAAAGGCGTCATGGATGTTCGCGGCGAATATATGCGCGATGCCCCAATGGTCGATCACGATGTCGGCCGGTGCGTTCAAGCCCGGCGCGGTCCAGCTTCGCTCGCTCACGGCGCTCGAGATCGCAGCCGCGGTCTGTGCCTGAGCGGGGAGACTCGCACCCAACATGATCCATGCGCAGCCCAGCAAGCTCCAATATTTCATCCCCGCCCCCCGCCAGTTTTCGCGCCGGTCGAACTAGGTTGACCTGCCATGATTCGCTTGTCAAAGAGCTTGGCGCCGGACGATCAAGTCATCGAGTAGTGCTAAGCTATGGCGGAAAATTTATAGGAGGGGATCCACTATGCGTACGATTTTAATTGCGGCGATTGCGGTGGCCGCTTTGATGGCCGCCGGCTGCGATAGCGCCAAGTCGCCGGATACGGTCGACAAAAAGGTGGCGGCAGCGGAGCAAAAGGCCGCGACTGAAGTGGCGAACAGCGAAAAGGCGGCTGAGAAAGACTTGAACAAAGCCGCGGACAAAGTCGACGACAAGCTGCTTGCCTTCAACAACGCCGCGGCCCAGGATGCGTACAATCTCGCCGTTGCGAAAGCCGACGGCGATCGAAAAATCGCCTTGGCAAATTGTCTATCGGTGGGCGGCGACGCGCAAAAAGCCTGCAAAGACCAGGCTGAGGCCGACTACGGCGCGGCCAAGGCCAATGCAAAAGCGGCCGCGCAGTCGGCGAAGGCCGTCAAGGAATAAGGGCTCAGGATTGGTGCTGCCGGAAGAACGCCTAACAGTCCCTAAGTCTGCAGGTGCGCGAGCGGGATTCGCGCCGTGCGCTTGATCGTCTGCAGCACGACGCTCGACTGCATGTCGCGCACATTGGGTACCCGGATGAGTTTTTTGAGCACGACGTTGCTCAGCGCCTCGAGGTCCTTGCCGTACACTTCCAGAATGAAGTCATAGCTGCCAGTCATCGCAAGACATTTCGTGACCTCATCCATGAGCTGAATTTCACGCTCGAACCTCGCCACCGTCTCGTCGGTGTGCTCGGTCAATTTGACCTGAACAATCGCCAGCACGGCGAGACCGACGCGTGCCGGATTGAGCACGGCCGCGTAGCCCTCGATGGCGCCATCCGATTCCAGCGCCTTGATTCGGCGCGCGCAGGGAGTGGGTGACAGACCGATGGATTCGGCGAGGTCTACCACGGACAAGCGTCCGTCGCGTTGCAGTGCGTCGAGGATTTTGGCGTCATAGCGATCTAACTTCATGTTTCATCCATTCATTCTGCGATAATTAGCGATTATCGCTAATATTTTGTCATTTATGTGGTCTTTTTAGCGATTTACATCTTATCGACTGGATTAGTCTTGCGGTCATGGTTGCAAATCCTTCGCACGTGCAGCGGGCGCCGAAGCCCGGCGTCATCGACTGGCGGGCCGTCTTGCATCATGTCGCGGTCTCCCGCGCCCTGGACGATTTGGAAGAATCGACGCTTCTCAAGGAGCGCAAAGTCCTCTATCAATTTTCGGCGCGCGGCCACGATCTCACGCAAGTGCTGCTGAGCACGCAGCTCACCGGATCGCAGGACGGCGTCGGTGCTTACTATCGGTCGCGGCCGTTGTTGCTCGGCCTGGGACTGCCGGTCGAAGAGGCGCTGGCATCGACCATGATGCGGGCCGGCGGCATGAGCGATGGACGGGATATCGGCGTCGTTTTCAACATGCCGCGCAAAGTGGGGCCCTGCGTGCTGCCGGTCTGCGGCGGTGTCGGTGCGCAGTACACGCCGGCGGTCGGATGGGCTCAGGCGCTTCGCTATCGCTCGACGCAGCTCGGCGAGCAAGCGTGCCGGGGCAGCATTGCCGTGGCGCACGGCGGAGAGGCATCGACGGCCACCAACGGCTTTTGGGCGGCGCTCAACATCGTGACAACCGAGCGATTGCCGTTCCTGTTCTTCATCGAAAACAACGGTTATGGAATTTCAGTCAGCTCGCGGCAGCAAACGCCGGGCGGCAACATCGCGCGCAACCTCGAGAGTTTTCGAGGCCTGCGCGTGCTCGACGGCGATGGATCCGATCCCAAGGCCGCGGCCGCCTTGATCGAAAACGCGGTTGCCGGCGTGAGATCCGGCGAGGGTCCGGCATTGATCAGGCTCGTGGTCCCGCGCCTTTCCGGACACTCCGGACAGGATACGCAGACCTACAAATCTGCCGAGGAAATCAGCGCTGAAAAGGCGCGCGATCCTCTGACGAAGCTGCGCGAGCAGCTCGTACCCGGCATTCTCTCCCAGGCCGACTGGGATCGAGAAATCGCCGAAGCGCGCGCGCTGGTCGCGCGGACGTTGGCCAATGTCGAGCGGCGCGCCGCTCCTGACCCCAGTCGCATCGAACGCTACGTGTTTTCGGAGACTTGCGCGGACGGCTCGCTGGATCTGCAACAGCAAGGCGGGCTGCGCTGCGCCGGGGTCCTGCCTGCCCCCGGCACCGAAAGCGCCGCGCCGCAGGGCCCGCGCATCAACCTGGTGACCGCGGTACGGCGTACTCTCGAGCACGAGCTGGCGATCAATTCGCGCGTGCTGGTTTTCGGCGAAGACGTCGGCCGCAAGGGCGGCGTGCACGCCGCGACCCTGGGATTGCAGGAACGGTTCGGCGTGGACCGGGTGTTCGACACCAGCCTCTCCGAAGAGGGCATCATCGGCCGGGCGGTCGGCATGGCCGCGGCCGGACTCATGCCGGTGCCGGAAATCCAATTCCGCAAGTATGCCGATCCTGCCGCCGAGCAGCTGAATGACTGCGGCACGATGCGCTGGAGAACGGTGAATCGATTTGCGGCCCCGATGGTGGTGCGCATTCCCGGCGGATTCTTCAAGTGCGGCGATCCCTGGCACAGTCAGTCGAACGAGGTGCAATGGCTGCACGGCGTCGGCTGGCGCTTGGCCATGCCCTCGAACGCCCAGGACGCGGTGGGCTTGCTCAGAAGCGCCTTGCGCGGCAATGACCCGACGATATTCTTCGAACATCGCTCGCTGCTCGACTCCGCTGCGGCGCGCCGCCCCTACCCCGGCGACGACTTTGTCGTGCCGTTCGGCAAGGCCAGTCTCTTGCACGATGGCACGGACCTGACCGTCGTGACCTGGGGCGCGATGGTGGAGCGCTGCGATCAGGCAATCGACGCCAGCGGCAAATCGGCCGACCTCCTCGACTTGCGCACGCTCTCTCCGTGGGATCGCGAGGCGGTACTGGCATCGGTGCGCAAGACGCGCCGCTGCCTCATCGTCCATGAAGACACCATGACCGCCGGATTCGGCGCCGAAATCGCCGCGGTGCTCGCCAAGGCAACCTTCTTCGATCTCGACGCGCCCATCGAGCGTCTCGCCATGCCGGACGTGCCGAGTCCTCACAATCCGCTGTTGCTGGATGCGGTGCTGCCGGGCATCGAGACGATTACGCGATCGATCGTCAATCTCGCCGAGATTTAGGAGCCTGTCTGAGTATTCAACGTGGCCACCTCCCAGCATGAGCGGTATCAAGGATGTGCTGGCGCCGCCGAACGAGGAGGGAACCCGCGCGACCATACTCAAATGGTGCAAGGCCGTCGGCGACACCGTCGTCAAGGACGAGCCGTTGGTGGAGCTGGAGACCGACAAGGTCACCGTCGAGATTCCGGCGCCCGTCAGCGGCACGCTGATCGAAGTGTTGAAACCGGAAAACGCCGAGGTCAGCCCGGATGAGGTGCTGGCGCGATTGCGATTGCCGGGCGATGCAACGGCGGCGCAAGAATCCAAGGCGCCCGCGGCTGTGCCGAGAATCGAAAGTGCGCGCGCCGGTTTGACCGCTCGCGCCAGCTCAGACTTGTTGAGTCCCTCGGTGAGGCGGCTGCTGCATGAGCATGCGATTGCGCCCGGCGATATCAGCGGCACCGGCCGCAACGGCCGGGTAACCGCGCGGGACGTGGTGCGCCATGTTTCTCAGGCAGCGGATGTTTCTCAGGCCGAGCCTGCCTCTCAGGCCACGCAGGCCACGCATGCCGCCCGGGCCGAACATGGCACTGCGGCCGAGCGCGTCACTCGGCCCGCGTATACCGCTGAAGGCACTGCGAACACACTCATTCCGCACACGGCTATCCGGCGCCGGGTTGCCGAGCACATGGTGCGCAGCCTCGCGGATGCACCTCACGTCACCACGCTATTCGAAGCGGACTTAACCCGCGTGCTGAAGCATCGCGCGCTGCACGCCAAGAGCTACGAGGCGCGCGGCGGGCGTTTGACGTTGACTGTTTATTTCATCAGCGCCTGCGTTCGAGCATTGCGCGCGCATCCGGAAGTCAACGCCACGTTTCGCCCCGACGGCATGGAACTGCATGCCGATGTGAACATCGGCGTGGGCACGGCGCTCGGCGACAAGGGGTTGATTGTCCCCGTCATTCACCGCGCGCAGAGTTTGAGCCTGTTCGATATCGCGCAGCGTCTCCAACAAGCCGTGGAGGCGGCGCGCGCCGGCAAGCTCTCGCCGCAGGATGTGCGCGGCGGCACATTCACGATCTCGAATCACGGCGTCGGCGGCAGCCTGCTGGCCGCACCTATCGTCATCAACCAGCCGCAAGTGGCCATCCTCGGGGTCGGCAAGGTCGAACGCCGCGTTTGCGTCATCGACACGCAGGGCAGCGAGTCCATCGCGGTGCGCTCCATGTGCTATCTCACGCTGACCATCGACCATCGGGCGCTGGACGCATTCCAGGCGAACGCCTTCTTAAGCCTGGTCGTCAGCACCTTGGAGCAGTGGCCCGATACCGCCGAAGCGCTGCAGGACTGAGGCGTCCACCGCCGGCAACGGACCGGTCAGCCGCGCCGCGACGCGCGACAGATGGAGTTCCGAGGAGACGAAAACGCGCGCATAGATATCCCGGCACAGCGCGGCCGCCTGGGCTCCCGGCCAATTGGCCCTGAGCAGCTGCGCCGGCAACAAGGGATCGCGCAGATGCAGACGGCGATACTCGTGGATGAGCAGCGTGCGCACCAGAAAGGAGTCCCGAGGCTCGATGCGGCGATGGACTTCAAGTTCAGCCTGCACCATCGCAAAGCGATTGACGAAGCGCCGATACCGTTCGCCCAAGTCCTCCAAGTCCCAGCCCAAGTCGACCAGGCGCTGGGGGGCGTCGTCCTCTCGCAGCGATGCATCAAATGCCACGACTCGGGAGAGTAATCCGCTCGAGCCGCGCTGCGCGCCCAAATCCTTCGAATCGAATTCGGGGTGCGCAAACACATTGGCGGAGATCTCGCCGAAGCCGCGCCACACCAATTCCTCGCGAATCTCGTTTCGCTCGGCGGCCCGCATCGGCGGCACGACGATCAGCGTCCAGCGGCCCGACCACTCCTTATCCGGTTCGCCGTAGATGCGTTTTGTCGCCTCCGCGAACCGGGTGCGTCCGTTCTTCGACAGGTGATATTCGCTGAGCTTGCCCGCCCGGCGTCCCTCGAGCCACCCGTCGTGCGCGAGCCGGGCGGTCGCCGTGCGCACCAAGCGTTCGTTCAGGCCAAAAGGAGCGGCGAGCTCAATCAGGCTTCCCAAGGCGATGGCGCCGCCCCGCGGCATGATCGAGTCGCCGAACAGGGTCACGATGAGCGAGCCGCCGCGCAGCGGACGCTGCCGGCGAAAGCGGGCCACCAGCGCGGCGGCGGCAGTAGCGGTAGCAGTGGCAGTGGCAGTGGCAGTGGCAGTGGCAGTGGGAGCTTGTTTTGGCATTTTCGCCGCTTTTTGAGATTGCGCCTTTATGACACAACTTTCTTTGCAATTCTATATTTTTTGTATCACAATAACCTGACTGACTTTCGGGGGGCCAGCATGTACACGCAAGCTTTAGACACTCAGACGGCGGAGGCCGCGGCGCAACTCGATG
>Ga0210389_10001043_pt1 | contig 23170 bp, 23 predicted proteins | sample IncBWH28OmetaG_FD_160127 | JGI IMG/M metagenome (GOLD analysis project Ga0210389, IMG submission 160127) | Forest soil microbial communities from Barre Woods Harvard Forest LTER site, Petersham, Massachusetts, United States - Inc-BW-H-28-O ...
CATCGGACGACTAATGTGTACCACACCTAATTTGGCAACAGTGTGTGACTTAACGTTAACGTGGTGCGACTTAACGTTAATGCGGTGTCTTTTGAATCAACATGTTGGTTTGCGATAATGAGGGTTCCAGTCGGCTTGAGCAGACGCTCGTGCCGCTCAGCTTCGGCCAGTCGCACTAAGGTTAAGCGCCCCGCCGCGGCGTAACATAAGGCCGAACTGCTGATCCGTGCACGACTGAATTTGACTGTATTGACCTTACTTCAAGTTAAATAGTCTCGCCACGACAGCGGCAATTCGACAATGAGGCCGTAAAGGCGACCACAGACATCTGGATGAAATAGAGGCAGCGGATCTCATTCGCGTCTGAAGATCTTCTTTGGAAAACGCTGACGCCCAAACGATGGGCGCTCCTCAAGCTAATGGTTGGCCAGGGATCGATGGCTATTCGCGAGATTGCTCGCCGCGCGGATCGCGATGTCCGCGCGATCCACAGCGATATTCATGTCTTGCTTCGAGCGGGCATATTGGAGAAAGTTGGCGAGCGTGGCGTTGTCTTTCCTTATGACGCCATACCCGTGGATTTCTTGCTAAAGGCTGCATGAGCGGATTGGCCGCCAATCTGGGCTAAGTGATTTACTCATTGTCCGGCAACGTCCGGCTGCAGCCACCTTTTGTAGGGGATGTCTTTGGGGGTATCCGTGTGAGCCAGAATCAGAATTCCCTTAGATAACGGGGCTTTTCTGCATGATTTCGGTTCCGTCCCGGGGAGCCACTCGGCACCGAATGGCTCGTCACGGCCCGGTTGCTAAAAGGTAGGAACGAGACGAAGAAGACGGATAACGCCCGAAGGGCCAGGCGCGAAGCGCGAATAATCCGTCCCGTTATCTAGATAAATATGAAAAAAATTAAAGTTTTACGTATGTTTATTTATCTTATTTAAAGATGATTTGGCTTCGCAGCCGCCGGCGAATCGCGGGAGAATGCTCGACCGAAATTCCTTTTCGTCGACCCGGCATCCCGATTTATTTGCTCTGCGTGTATGCCTTATTGATGGCATCGACGACGAAACTTGGCTGATCGAACGGGATGTACTCTGAGCTCTTGTCGGAAAACAGCTGCTTTGAGTTTGAAGACAGCTCGAGCCACCTTGCCTGTTCGCGCGCGACCTCCTGCTGATATTGTTTCTGGTCAGGATCGAGCGGACGCGTTGGATCGAACGAGTGGACACCATGCTTACCGGTCGAGAGCACACGGACGGGACGCGATCCCAACGATCGCCGGTGGTGCCCAAGGTAAGCCTCGTCCACCGGCATTTGCTCCATCTCCGAGATGAAGCTGTCGTACATGGCAACCTTGGTCTGCACAAGTAACCCCGCCGCTCTTCGGGGGTACTGACGATGTCCGCTTCAACCAGTACAAGGCCCGCCACCTCTGCCGAGTAGCGCGCCGCGAAGGCGCGTACATTATCGCCGCCGAAGGCGTTCCCGACCAGGATATAAGGCCCCTCGATTCCGGCGTTGTGAAGCGCACTGCGGAGCTCGGCCGCGATCCGCACACTCGTGCGGGGCAACGGGCCGGGATCGCTGAAACCAGCACCTGCGCGATCGTAGCTGCAGGCGCGTGTCCTCTTAACGATATAGATGGCGACTAACGGTTATTTTCGCGACTGCGGTTGCGCGGTTTTTTCAGTGCTGGTTGTGATGGGCCGGCCGCCGTCAGTATGTCCCGGAACGCACGCAAGTGTGTATTAGGATCGTCTTGACGACGCGCGAGATACACAGCCGAGTAGGCAGTTATATCGGTGAGCGGTTTGTAAATCGCGCCATTGAGTCGGATACATTGAATTCCATCGGGAACAATCGCGACGCCAACGCCTGCGGCAACCAGTCCTATGATGGTGGACGGCTCGAGCACTTCTCTTGCCACGCGCGGTCGGAATCCAGCGTGCGCGCAGATATCCAATATTTGCCAATAGAGACCGGTGCCCGCCTCGCGCGGATAGGTGACGAACGGCTCCGCCTTGAGTTGGCTCAACGACAGCGACGGTCGGCGCGCCAGGGGATGATCCTGTTGAAGCGCGACAACGAGCGGAGCGCGGTACCACTCGCTGATTTCAATGCCCGCGGGAATCCGCACCTCGGGTTTGCGCAAGATCCCCAAATCCAGGGTTCGCTCGAATAAGCCGTGGAGCTGCTCGAGCGAGGGAGTATCGTGAAGCGTGAGCACGACGTAGGGAAATTGCTGCCGGAACTGTCGGATCGCAGCGGGCAAGACGTCAGAGAACATGGCAGAGGCGCTATACCCTACATTGAGCGACCCCAATTCACCCGCCTCGGCGCAACGCGCTTCGATCTTGGCGGTCTCGGCCAGCGACAAAATGGAGCGCGCGTGCTGCTGAAATCGCTTACCCGCCTGTGTAAGGAAAACGTGGTGTTTGTCACGCTCGAACAGTCGAGCTCCAACCTCGTCTTCCAGGGCCTTGATTTGAACGCTCAACGAAGGCTGCGCCACGTGGAGGCGTTGAGCCGCGCGGTTAAAGCCGCCTTCCTCTGCAACCATTACAAAATATTCGAGTTGGCGCAGCTTCACGATAGGCAGATACTATAAGCAATCGCGTGCAAAAGACATCCAAATCAGGCTCGGTCCTTGCGCGTCGAATAGGACACATTCGAGAATCCAGGTATCACCACGAGCCGCGGCTGATTGTTGCGCTCGCAGAGTTGATCGATGACAAAGTGCGCGACGGAATTCGACAGCAGCTGCGTCGGATCCTCCATCACGAAACGAAGACGGGTAATGGCGGTAATGCGATCGTCCGGCGAACGCAGCCGAGGCATGGCATGTAGAGTCTTCGTCGTCGACTCGATGACGGGCGGCTCCTCAATGCTTTTCGCGAAACTGGGATAGCCTTCGAACATCAACCGGGCAAGGTCAGTGTTTGCCCGCAATTGTAAGAATACTTCCCTAACCTGCTCTTCGATTTGCGTAATTCGAGCCGGATCGTGCAGGTCCGACAGGTTGAGGCTCGGACCGTGCGGGGTGATCTGCACATTCTCGGCGGATATCCGCGCCGCTGATGCCCTCCAGAGCAAGTGGCAATTATTGTTCGTCTGCCATGTCAGTCCCGCACTCGGCCGCCCGGATTTACCGCTGAGCAGAACCATGAGATTGCGCCAGTCGAAGCTCTGAGAACGGAGCCATCGAATCATCCGGTGCGCGATGTCGAGGAAAGTAAGTGTGAAGGTCGCAACCATCACATCATTCAAAGGGACGGGAACGTCCGGATTGTCGCCGGGGTCCAGGTAGTTTTGCCGCAGATTCTCGTACGTCATTAGATTTTCATCCGCCAGGCACGCGCTCATGAATTGCGAACTCACCCGGCATGCGTAATCCACCATGTCGGCGATCTTTGATTCATACCCTTGAAAGGCCTCAACGGCGACTTCTTTCTCCCAATAGCGGCTGTCGTTGGTGGAGCGAACCTGATCGGCGGTCTCTAGCAGCCGTTTTGCGTCGTCGCGCCAATGTGCATAGCCGAGCTCGCGCAGCCGGAATAGCCAGGCAATGCAGGGAGCCAGATGAGAGACCGCGGTGAGTTCCACGAAGCCGCGGGTCGAATGTCGGAAACTCTCAACGATCGGTGCGCGCCGCTCTCCGGGGAAGATGACGAAATCCGCACCCGTTACCAGCAGCAGCGGATCACGCTCGGTGAGGCGAACCATGTGTTTGGTCAGATGCTGCGCGGTACTGCCGGGACCGGTGTAGGCGTCGTACAGACTCCTAAAAGCATGGTGCGGAGCATAAGCCACTGACATCTCCTCAAAGTCGCTCAGGCTTGAAACGTATATGGCGCAGGCTACGCAATCATCCGTTGAAGCGGTAAATAATTGTGTCGGTACGGAACCGGACATCGATGGTAAGGCTGTTCGAGACGGCCACGAACAGTTTGTCGTCCGCAGAGAACACGGCCGCATCGGTCCCACCAGCGGTGGCGAATTCCTCGACCATCGTCAGCTTGCCGTTGCTCCATTTGAAGACACGTGACATCAGACTGGTGCGCGGAGCGGAAGGCTCGCCCTGAATGAAGTTGATCTGCAGCAGATACAGGCCTGCGTCCGTTCGGACGATGCAGAACTCCCGCCCGCCCGGCCCACTCAGTGTCTGACAGGGAGCAAACTCCTTCCCTGTCCAGCGATATAGGATCGAGTCACCCTGAATATTGGCAAACGCGAGGTAATGTTCGCCGTCAACGCTAAAATATCGAAAGCAGCGACCGCCCTTTTTGGAAAACGATTGCAATAGAATGAAGGAAGAGCCATTCCAAGTCAGGAGGACCGATTCCCCAACATGATCGGCGTATGCCAGAAAGCTCTGCCCCGCGATTTCGAACGATTCCCAGTTATATCCCCACATCCCTTCAAGAGATTGAAAATCCGTAAATTGCCGGCCGTTCCAGGCATAGATTCGCGAGTTCCGTGGATTTGTCGCAGCGATATGATCGAGGGTCAGGCCTTGCGCCAAGGCCAAGAAGGCTCGATCACCGACCCGGAAGAAATGCCACTGCTTCGCGGCGAAGGCTGCAAACGTTTGCAGCGGCGCCCACGAGCCGCCGATCCACCGGTAGAGCACCTGATCAATATTGTAGCCATAAGGCCCATGGCCCGAACGAACTCCTGCCGTCACGAGGTAGGATTCTTCTGCGAGGGTGAAAAATTCGGCATCCTCGCCGCCGCTTAGCGGCAGAAGGCCATCCTCAATAAAGCGATCGTTGTGCCAGCGATAAACCAGCGCGCCCGTGTCGCTATCGCCGCCATTCATATGCGCAGCTGCTCCCGGCACGTCCACCGCCAGCTGCGGCACCACCAGATACTGCGTGCCCGCTAACGCGAACGGCACGACGGCCCGCGCACCGCTGGTCGGTAGGCGTTGATGTTCGATGAGTATCACAATGGCTGTTTTTGCCGCAGCAGTCCCACCACGGTGTACGCGCCAGCAGACACCAAGGTAGGAATCGCGATCAGTATGAATAACAGTTGCACAGAGACGTTCGCCGCCAACAGCCGTCCGCCGATGATGGGTCCCAATATTGATCCAAATCGCCCCGCGGCAAACTGCCAGCCTACTCCCGTACTGCGCATGCGCTGGGGATAAAGATGGACGGAAATCGCCGGTGCGTTCTGTTGCCCGCCAATCACCAGCAGGCCGATGACGACGAGGCCTGAATACAACGCAACAACCGAACCGTATAGGTAGCCGAGTAGCCCAACGGCAAGCGAGCCGACGGCCACCATCAAAGTAACCACCTTGAAAACCCCGAATCTCGCAACCAGCAAAGTTGAGGTGAGTGCACCGATGACACCGCCCAGGTTCAGCAGCACTCCGCACCAAGCGGCCGTCTTCGGGTTGAAACCCGATCGAGCGGCAATCAGTGGCGTCCAGCTGTTTAGCAGATAAGTCACCATCAGCAGGCAAAAGATTGCCAATGATGCAACAACCGTGATCCAGAATCGCCCCTCTGTGAACAAGGCCACGAGGGAACTTCTCGACAGCGTGGCCTCGGACATGATCGGCGCATCTGACGCGTAAAGCGTCTCACGAAGGAAAAAAGCGACAGGCACGAGCAGCAACGTGACGCCTCCCGCACCGAGAAACAGATTTCGCCACCCATAGCCGATCAACGCCGCGGTGATCGCGCCTCCGACCACCGCGCCCAGCGGATAGCCGATGAACATGACCGTTACGGCCACGCTGCGCTGCCGCGGCTGAAAGTGTTCCGCCACCAGAGGGACGATAGCGGCGAGCAATCCTCCTAAAGCCAGGCCGGCAACGAAACGCAGGGCGGCGAAGGCCGCGAATGAATCGGTTTGCGAGCACAGCGATGTCGCCACTCCGGCCATGGCCAGCGATATGAGCAGAATCGGGCGGCGTCCCGCACGGTCCGCAATGTGGCCCATAAGCAGGCCCCCGACCACCGAGCCCGCCAGGCCCGCGGCAAACACGTTGCCGATATTCACAAAATTCAGATGCAGATCCTTCGCGATCAATGGCGCAACGAACGACACGATGAACAGGTCGTAGCCGTCGATCATCACCAGAGCAAAGGAAATGCCGAGCAAAGCCCAGGTTCTTTGCGCGCCTGCTACGGCCTCCATCAGACGGCGCCAAACAGTCGGTTGGGATTCTCCACCAGGATCTGTCGCCGTGCCTGCTGCGACGGCGCCCAGCGCTCGAGTAGATTCAACAACTCTCCCGTGTCGCGGTCAGAGAAGGAAATATGCGGCCAGTCCGAACCCCATACCGCCCTCTCCGGCGCACGCTCGACGATCGCTTTCGCGACCGGCTCGACGAATTCATAACCCCGGCGTTTGGCGATCCGATAGGCCCCACTTAGCTTGAGGTAGCAGCGACCGGACTCCAGAAGATTGAGCAATTGAGAAAAGTCCTCCGCTCTGAGACCGTCTTCCTCCAGCATATAACCCATGTGATCGATCACAAAATCGATTGGCAGCGATCGCAAAAAGCCGATTAGGTCGCGCACCACATAGCCCGGAGCATAGAACTGCAGATGCCAGCCCAAGGGGCCGATGCGTGCCGCCGTTTCTCTGATGTAGCGCTGTGTGGCCGCCAGGGGTTCACGCGCGCGCTTGAACAGATCTAGCCTTACCGCTCTGACGCCGCACCGATGAAAACGCTCGAGTTCGGCGTCCGCAACATCGGGCTCAATCATGACGACACCGCGAGCCAAATTGCCAACCTCAGCCAGTGTATCGAGTAGACAGGAATTGTCGGTACCGTAGTAGCTTGGCTGAACGATCACAAACTTCTCGATGCCAAGCTGCGGCATGAGACGGCGATACTGCGCCAGCGTTCCATCCGGCAGCGTGTAGTGAGGCTTCGCGACATGTGCATATCGTTCGGCCGGTCCGAATATGTGCACGTGCATGTCCCAGGCGCCGGACGGCACTGCGAAGTTTGGGCGCGAGAGGGTCTCGAAGGCGCGCAACGGCAAGGACAGCAACGGCGCATCGCTCATCGCGATGTCTCATTGCTTCGGGGTAATTGAGTCTGGCTGCGCCATTCCTGCATGCGCTGACCCCAATCAGTCGCCCGTTGCGACAATCCCGACGCCAGAACATCGCTATCGATCGCCGCGAACACCAGCGGCACGGCGCCGGCGTTGAGAAGTTCAACGAACTGTGCGGAGTCGGACGAGCCTCCGACGACCGCCAACTTGCCGCGGCCGCGCGCAGCGGCGATGACGCGCTTGCATGCGTCCACGACATCGGCATGGCGCAAGCCGTCGACATGCCCGAGATCCACGGACAAGTCATTCATTCCGACGTGTAGCGCGTCGACGCCGTCGACGGCGGCGATGGCATCCGCATTACGGACCCCTTCCGCCGACTCAATCAGGATGTGAACGGTCGTCGCAAGATCGGCACATTGCATGAGCTCCGCTGCAGACATGCGACGGTACTGAGCCTGCGGTAGCAACGCGGTCTGGGAGCGGTGCCCGCGCGGCGGGAATCGCACCGCATTGACGACTTTCTGCGCTTCCTCAGAGCTCTCAACACGCGGTGCAACGATACCCGTCGCGCCCCCATCCAGCAGCCTGCCGATTACGCCGTAGTCGCGTTCAGGAACTCGCACCCACGCTTCCATCCCTAAATCGGCGGCCGATGCGATGATCTGCACGGCGCAATCGATGGATATGCTGCTGTGTTCCAGATCGACCCACACCAATCCGAAGCCGACTGCCTTTGCCATGCGCACGATCTCGGCCGTGCGCGCATTCCGAATGCCGAGACTGAGCAGCGGTTCGCCGTGCGCCAGTCTTTGCAGAACTGCGCTCTCTCGGGGCTGCGCGTCAGGGTGCGGCATTCAGTCGATCTAAAAAGTCCACGATCAGGTTCATCACCTTGTTCGTCGACCAGAGCAGACCGGATTGGGTATCTCCCATGAAACTCAAGTTGCCATGGGCCGCACCGTCCACCACGTAGCGGGTGCTGTGCACCCCCGCCGCCACCAACGCGTCGTGCAGAATTAGGCTCTGACTGGGCGACACCATTTTGTCCTGATTGCCGTGAAATAAAATAAACGGCGGAGCATTGGCCTGGATGTATTTCAAGGGATTCGCAGCGGTGGTGGCAATGCCGGAATCGAGCGTGTTCGAGCCGGGCGCCTTGCCGATGTATTGCACCAAACCCTGGTTGCTGTAGATGGCATTCTGCGCGGCGGCGTCAAAATCGGCGGCAATCTTGGAAATGTCGGACGCGCCGAAATCATCGATGACTCCTTGCACCTCGCTGCTCTGATTGAGATTGTCCCCCGCTTCGAACGTACCATCGTGATTCGTAACGCCGACCATCGCAGCAAGGTAGCCGCCCGCGGATTCGCCCCAGACGACCACGGTCTTGGCATCGATCCCGTACTTGTCGGCGTTTGCGCGCAGATATCGGATCGCCGCTTTGACGTCTTCCACTCCATCGCGGTAGTTCGCTCCGTCGCGTGTCGTCCGGTACTGTACGCTGGCGACGGCAAAACCCGCCTCGGCGACATAGGTGCGCAGATTCAGGGCGCCTTCCTTACCGGCCACCACAAATCCGCCGCCCGGAACGTACACCACCACGGTCCGTTTTCGCACCGGCTTGGGAATAAGCAAGTCCATCTTCAGGGAAGTCGATTTTCCATTGGGCAGCTTCGGAGCCGCGAACACGACATCCTCAATGGACTTGAGCGGTGTTTTGCCGCATTGGATCTGATCGTTGCGGTCGGGCTGAATGATGCTGCTGGTGCTGCTGTTGCTGGGCGCAACGCTCGCGGCCATCGGCGGCTTAGGGAGTATTCCGAGGCGAAACAACAGGGGCATCATGCCGTGCATCGGTGTGAACTGAGGACAGCCTGCCTGCACTCCATTGGCCGGCCCGCCGGATCGCGTAACAATGACTAGGCCGCCGATCGCACCCAGGGCGACCGCCGCGATCAATAAAGACCGTGCTTTCAACGAGTCGCCTCCTGCGTGCTCAAGCGATCATTCATAAACATGCCCGCGTAGCGGCTCGCATACGCTCGCAGCAATAGCAATTCGCACAACACCTCCACTGCGGCGGTCGCCATCGGCATCGGCAGCGGATTGAGAAAAAGTTGAAACCAAACGATGATTACTGTCACCGGCAAGAGCAAAGCGACCGCGAAAGCAGGGGCTCGGTTGGTGATCAACAAGATTCCGGCGGTAAGATTGATGGCTTTCATGAGCGGCCAGAGGTAGCCGGCCTTGATGATCATGCCGGCGAATTGCATCGCCTCGGAAGTGACCGACACCGGCACCAACATCCGGCCGAAGACAACGCTCCAGAAATAGTTGAGCGCAGCACCCGCGAAGAGCGCGCCGAGCACCAACCGTGGAATGGTGACCAGCCATACCATTCTGCTGTTCACACTACAGTTGCACGCTGAATTGGATGCCGTAGGTTCGCGGCGGCGCATATTGCGCGAGGCTGACCAGGAAGTTGCCTGCCGCGGACGTGTAGACGAGGGCGTTCGTTAGGTTGCGAGACCACAAAGTGACGGTGTAAGGCCCATTGTTCACATGCCAGTGCACAGCCGCGTTGACGTTGTCATACGCCGGCTGACGCAGCTGGTTGTCCGCCTCGGCGAACCAACCGCTATTGCGAAGGTATTGCCCATCGAGCGTCCAGTCTCCCATCGTTGTCGGTATCAAATAGCTCAGGCCTAGATTGGCGGTCCATTCCGGGGTGTACGGCAATTGATTGCCGTCTGCTGAGGCAAAGAAAGGATTGCTGCCGCCGGGAATGGGAGGATTCGGCACATTGTATTGGACAGGAGGCGTGTCGGAGGTAAATCGAGCGTGAACGTAACTCGCACCCAGATCCAATCTGAGTGCTTGGCTCACCTGTGCCTGCAGGTCGAGGTCAGCGCCATACGATGTTGCCGGCGGACCGTTGTAGAACTGCACCTGGTTGGTCGTGGTCAGCTTGTTCAACTGAATCCCAGTGTAGTCATAGTAGAACGCGGCGCTGTTGAAACGTACCTTATGGTCGAAGAATTCAGTCTTCGCGCCGACTTCATACGCTTTCAGGACCTCGGGATCGAATTTCGCCAGACTCGGCTGAGTTGAATTGTAGCCGCCGCTCTTGAAGCCCAGGTTCTTCGATGCGTAGACCAAAACTCCATTGTCGAACTTATGGTCGATCCCAAGGCGGTAGGTGAGCTGGGAAAACCACGTCGTCGGCGCAGCCGTCACCGGCCCAGAATATCCGGGCGTCACCGACAGAGCTTTGTCCTCATCCGTGTAGCGCAAACCAAGCGTCAAGTGGCTGTCGGGCAGGAACTCGATGTGCGTCTCGCCAAAACCGGAGTATGAATTGGTCCGCACTTCCGCAAAACTGTTCACCTGTTTCTCAAGATCGTTGAAATAGTACAGGCCGGCCACCCAGGTAAGCCATTGCACAGAGCTGTTGTCCGGCGAGACGAGCTGAAATTCCTGCGAAATTTGTTTGTCGTCGACCAGAGCATCCACTATCGGCAGAGGAATGATGAGCGAAAATGGTGGAAACGGAACAGGTTGCCGGATCGAAGTCGCTGGGGTCAGAGTGATATCGAATTTGACATCGAAACTCTGCTGTCGATACGCACTGATTGAGACCAGCTTGGCCCAATCCATGCGGTGATCGAGCCGTATACTGACCCCTCCGGTCTCCAAGCTATCCGACGGGTCGAGGAAGGTATCGATGTCGTAAGGATGCGGCACGGGGGTGGTCACCGGCGGATACAACAAGACCAAGGGATACGTTCCTCTCGGGATGTAATCCGGTGTGGCTGAACTCCCGTAGCGGCGTTCGAAGTCGAATATCATGTGGACGGTATCGGCATCGGTGGGCGTCCAAACCCATTTGGAACGCACCGCGAGGTCCAGATTGGTTTGATATATATCGGAGCCCGTCTCGAGATTGCGCCCGTAGCCCTCGCCCTGGTGACCGAAATGCACCGCCACATCCGCAGCGAGCCCAGGAAGAACCCCACCCGCAACGTAGCCATTGACCATCGCAGTCTGGAAGTTGCCGTAGCTGACATCGAGGTTGCTGCTGAAATTCTCAGTGGGTTCGCGCGTCTCGACCAGCAGCGCCCCGCCGGTGGCGTTGCGCCCAAACAGCGTGCCCTGAGGTCCTTTCAGTGTCTCCACTTGCTGAATATTGTTGAGCGAAAGTAAGGCGGCAGAGGGAGAAGCAATATAAACGCCGTCGAGATACAGCGCCACGGAATTTTCGACGTTGGGGATTTCCGAACCGACGCCGCGTATGTGCGGCGCCAGCGACCCTTGCGCGGTGGTCATTTGCAGACCGGGAGTCATGTCCGCAATGGCGGTGACACTGCTCGCTGCCACCGCCGCGAGCTGACTGCCCGAGACGGCGGTAATGGCGATCGGCACATTCTGCAGGTTCTCGCTGCGCTTCTGAGCGATCACCACGATCTCCGCAAGTGCGCCCGGATCCGCATTGCTCGTCGCGGCGGTATCCGCGGCCAAAGTCGCGCCGGCCCCTTGCCATAGCCCAATCGCGGCCACCAACCCGTACATTCGCTTCATTCTTCCCCCAATGCTGGTTACTGTTCGTAACGCTTAACGATGCCGCGGCAAGGAGCATCTTGTAGATTTGTGAGGCGGAGCGTACGTGTTGTGGAATTCATTCGCCAATACGCATTACCTGCACCCGCTTATAGGAGCTTCGTATAACCAGCTATCTCAGTATCAGTAGAATCTCTACCGGCGCTTGGCGTGGACGGCTTCCTGAACGAGTGGGGCTTGTGCTTGCGACAGTGAACGATCAGGATTCTCCAGCGCGACGTGCCGTGTTACCGCTCTGCTGTACCGACGCACTTAAACGAGGATGATCATGGCTGAGGCGGCACACACTGCAGGAAAGCTCGGCATCATCTTGTGCGCGCTGTGCACTTTCAGCGAGGGAATCGACTTGCAGGCGGCCGGGGTCGCAGCCGCCGGTATCGGTGTGCAGTTTCACCCCACTCCCAACCTGATGGGGACCTTTTTCAGCGCCAGTACCTTGGGCCTGTTCTTAGGGGCGCTGATTGCGGGACGCATCGCCGACCGCACAGGACGCCGAACCGTACTCATCTGTTCGGTGCTCGTGTTTGGCGGTTGCTCGCTATTGAATGCGATCGCCTGGAACATGCCCTCGCTGATCAGCTTCCGTTTCCTCACGGGTCTCGGATTGGGCGGTGCGCTTCCCATGGTCATGGCTTACGTGTCGGAGACCTCGGCCCCGAACAGGCAACGAGCCAGTGTCGCTGCCGTTTACGCCATGATGCCCCTCGGCGGTGCGGTGATCAGCCTGATCAGTCTGCTCATCCCATCGGGCGGGTGGCGCACGTTTTTCGTGGTAGGTGGCATTGTGCCGCTCGTGGTGACGCCGCTGTTGATGCGCTATCTGCCCGAATCCGTGGCCTTCCGGCAGTTGAGGGACGCGGGCGCAATGCCGCAGCGATTCTCCGCTATTCTGTCGGAGGGGCGCGCCGGCGCGACTTTGCTGCTGTGGGTCAGCTTTCTGCTCGAGTTGCTCCTTCTGTACTTGCTGCTCAATTGGTTGCCGACGCTGCTCTTGGACCATGGCGCCACGCGCCCACAGGCAAGTTTGGCGCAGATTGGTTTCAATCTCGGCGGTGTCGTTACCTCGCTCGCAATCGGTTTCGCACTGGATGGTCGGTTGCGGGCCGTGTCCATCGTGGCAACCTTTGTCGCCGTGCCGCTGCTCATTGTTTTTCTCGCGCGCTCCAATGTTCAATCCGGCGCACTCGTCGTGATCGTGCTGCTTCTGGGCTGCGCGGTGCTTGCGGCCCAAGCATATCTCTATGCATCGGCCCCCGGCCTGTATCCGGTAAACATTCGCGGTATGGGCACCGGATCGGCGGTTGCCGCAGGTCGGGTCGGTTCGATCATCGGGCCGCAGCTTGGCGGCATCCTCAAAAGCGCCGGACACGGCACACCGCAGCTGCTGATGGACATTTTGCCCTTGGTCATTGCCGGCAGCATCGCCAGCCTCGCCTTCGCGTTGATTACGCGTCGTCGCCTATGAAAACCCAAGTTGCCATCATCGGTGCGGGCCCTTCGGGATTGTTGCTGTCGCAATTGCTGCATATCCATGGCATCGATTCGGTCGTAGTGGAGCGCCAGAGCCGCGAACATGTCATGGGCCGCATTCGCGCCGGTGTACTCGAACAGGGCACGGTGGACCTGCTGAATGAGGCCAAAGTCGGAGTGCGCATGAAGCTCGAACGACTGGAACACGACGGCTTTTCCTTGGGCTTCGCTGGGCAGGAGACGCGTATCGATCTGAAGGGTCTGACGGGCAAAGTCGTGAGTATCTACGGCCAAACCGAACTGACCCGCGATCTCATCGAGGCACGTTTAGGCTTCGGCGGCAAGCTTCTGTTCGAGTGCTCCGAGGTTGCAATTGAAAGTTATGACGGCGCGAAACCCTCGGTGCGTTTTTTACACCAGGGCCGCGTCCAACAACTCGACTGTGATTTCATCGCGGGCTGTGATGGCTATCATGGCGTATGCCGTCAAAGTGTCCCGCCCTCCGCCATCCGGCACTTCGAGCGCACGTACCCTTTTGGCTGGCTAGGCATTCTTGCCGACGTCAAACCGGCCGCGCATGAACTGGTTTACTCCAACCACGAGCGTGGATTTGCCCTCTGCAGCATGCGCTCCGCTACGCGCAGTCGCTACTACGTGCAGTGCACGGTCGATGAACGTATCGAGAACTGGCCGGACACCCGCTTCTGGGATGAACTGCGTGCCCGGCTCCCGCGCGCCGTCGCCGAGGCGGTGACAACCGGACCCTCGATTGAAAAAAGCATCGCGCCGCTGCGCAGCCTCGTGGTTGAGCCGCTGCGCTTCGGCCGCTTATTTCTGGTCGGCGATGCCGGCCACATCGTACCCCCAACCGGCGCAAAAGGACTGAACCTCGCTGCCGCCGATGTGCGGGTGCTGCATCGTGCGCTCACGGAGCACTACCGAACGGGCAACCCGGAATTTCTCGACAACTATTCCGCGACGACTTTGCGACGCACGTGGAAGGCCGTACGCTTTTCTTGGTGGTTCACCTCCATCATGCACAAGTTCTCTGATGATCCCTTCAATCATCGCGTCCAGCTCGCCGAGCTCGACTATCTATGCGGATCGCACGCGGCCATGACAAGCCTCGCGGAAAACTATGTCGGGCTCCCCTTCGAAACGGGCTTGAACTAGCCTATGCGCGGATATGCTGAGGCTTCGCCATGATCATCGACTGTCACGGTCACTACACCACCGCACCCAAGGCGCTCGAGGAGTGGCGCAACAAACAGATCGCAGGCATCAAGGATCCGGCACAGAAACCCAGGGCCGATCAGCTCAAGATCTCTGACGATGAGCTGCGCGAGAGCATCGAGGTCAACCAGTTGAAGTTCATGCGCGAACGCGGCTCGGATTTGACCGTTTTTTCGCCGCGTGCCAGTTTCATGGCACACCACATCGGTGACCTGTCCGTATCGTCGACCTGGGCGGCGATCTGCAACGAACTTTGTTTCAGGGTGTGCCGACTGTTTCCGGACCATTTCATCGGCGCGGCCATGCTGCCGCAGTCGCCCGGCGCCGAAACCAAGACCAGCATAGCCGAGATCGACAAGTGCGTGAAAGAGTACGGCTTCGTCGCGATCAATCTGAATCCCGACCCATCCGGGGGCCATTGGACCGCTCCTCCCCTGTCGGATCCTTACTGGTTTCCGATCTATGAGCGCATGCTCGAGTATGACATCCCTGCCATGGTGCATGTCAGCACCAGCTGCAACCCCTGCTTTCACACCACCGGCGCGCATTACCTGAATGCCGATACCACCGCCTTCATGCAATGCCTGACCAGCGATATCTTTGACCGCTTTCCGAAACTGCGTTTCGTCATTCCGCATGGCGGCGGCGCGGTCCCGTACCATTGGGGCAGGTTTCGTGGTCTCGCCCAGGAACTCAAGAAGCCGCCGCCTGCCGAGGCGCTGCTCAACAACATCTTTTTCGACACCTGCGTGTACCATCAGCCGGGCATCGACCTGCTCGCGACCGTGATCCCGAGCAAGAACATTCTCTTCGCCAGTGAGATGATCGGCGCCGTGCGGGGCGTCGACCCCACGACCGGGCATCATTACGACGACACCAAACGCTATATCGAAGCAACCGCAAAGCTGTCGTCCGCTGCCAAGCGGGATGTGTACGAGCACAATGCACGACGGGTCTATCCGCGAATCGACGCAGCGCTCAAGGCGCGGGGGAAATGATATGAGCAGCTATTTGGGTGTCTCCGGGATAGTCAAGCGCAAGATCGAGCGCGCCGATCCGCAGGTTGTCGCGCGCCTATCGCGCTTGGGCGTTGCGAGCATTCACGAGGCCATGGGGCGCAAGGGTCTGATGAAACCCTTCATGCGCCCGATCTATGCCGGCGCGTATGCCTGCGGCACCGCAGTCACCGTGTTTATGCATCCCGGGGACAACTGGATGCTGCACGTCGCCGCGGAACAGATCCAGCCGGGAGATGTCGTGGTGGCCACCTGCTCCGCCGACTGCCTCGATGGCTTCTTCGGCGATCTATTGGCGACCTCTTTTCGGGCACGCGGTGCCAGAGGCCTCGTGATCGAGGGCGGCGTGCGCGACATCAGGGATCTGACGCAAATGCAGTTTCCGGTTTTCTCCAAGGCAATCAGCGCCAAAGGCACCATCAAGGCGACGGTCGGTTCTGTCAACATACCCGTGATCTGTGCGGGCACGCTCGTCAACGCCGGCGATGTCATCATCGGCGACGATGATGGCGTCGTGGTCGTTCCGGCCGGCGAGGCGCTCGCCACCGCCGAGGCGGCCGAGAAGCGCGTAGCCAATGAAACTCAAAAGCGCGAGAAACTCGCCGCGGGTACCTTAGGTCTCGATCTGTATCAAATGCGCGAGCCGCTGGCGAAGGCGGGACTAAAATATGTCGACTGAGCCGGCCGGCGCCCCGGCCTTTGCGGTCACCCCGGGCTGGCTCGCGTATCATCCCTCGCCATCGAAGCCGGCCTTTGCAATGCCGCGCGGCTCGGTCGACGCGCACTGTCACGTCTTTGGCCCGGGCAACCGCTTTCCCTATGCTCCCGAACGGAAGTACACGCCTTGTGACGCCTCCCGCGAGCAGCTTTTTGCACTACGCGATCTTCTGGGCTTCGAGCGCAACGTCATCGTACAAGCTACCTGCCACGGCAGCGACAACCGCGCGCTCATTGACGCGCTTGAGCATTCGGAAGGTCGCGCGCGCGGTGTAGCCACCGTGAACCGCTCGATCACGGATCGGGAATTGGAGGCTTTGCACGCGGCCGGCGTGCGCGGCACGCGCTTTAATTTCGTCAAACGGCTGGTGGATTTTACGCCGAGAGACGAGCTGCTGGAAATCGTGCGGCGTGTCGCACCTCTGGGGTGGCACGTGGTGGTTTATTTCGAGGCGTGCGATCTGCCCGAGCTCTGGGACTTCTTCACGACCTTGCCCGTCGATATTGTCGTCGATCACATGGGACGGCCCGACGTAACGCAATCGGTCGATGGGCCCGAGTTCCAGAGATTTGTAAGGCTGATGCGCGAACATGAAAACATCTGGTCCAAGGTCAGCTGCCCGGAGCGTTTGTCGGTATCGGGGCCGCCGGCCCTAAACGGCGAGCGCAATGCGTACCGCGATGTGCAGCCGTTTGCGCGGCGATTGGTCGAAGAGTTTCCCGATCGGGTGCTCTGGGGAACCGACTGGCCGCATCCGAACCTTAAAGATCACATGCCGGATGACGGACTGTTGGTGGACTGGGTGCCGCGTATCGCCGCTACCGACGCGCTGCGCCGGCGACTGCTGGTAGATAATCCCATACGTCTCTACTGGACGAAGTGAATTCATGTCCCTCGACAAGCCCTACAAGCATGTGCCCGGCACAACCATCTTCGACACCGAGCAGGCGCGTCTCGGGTATCACTTGAATCAATTCTGTATGTCGCTCATGAAGGCTGAGAATCGAAAGCGCTTCCTCGCCGATGAGCGCTCCTACCTGAACGAATGGCCAATGAGCGAGGAGCAGAGGCAAGCGGTTCTAAAGCGCGATCTGAACCTCTGCATCGCGCTCGGCGGCAACATCTACTTCCTGGCCAAGCTTGGCGCCACGGACGGTAGGAGCTTCCAGTACATGGCGGCGAGCATGACCGGCATGACTCAGGAGGACTACGCCAAGATGATGATGAGCGGCGGCCGCGCGCGCGGCAGTAAGCTGCCGAACGGTGAGAAAGCCTGATGGCCAAACTCAGCGCAACAGTTTATAGCTCGCACGTTCCCGCGATCGGTGCGGCTATTGATCTAGGCAAAGAGCAGGAGCCCTACTGGCAGCCTCTGTTCAAAGGCTATGAGCCTTCTAAGTTGTGGATGCGCGAGCACACGCCGGACGTGATCTTCCTGGTATACAACGATCACGCCACCGCCTTCAGCCTGAAAATGATTCCCACCTTTGCCATCGGCTGCGCGGATGAGTTTGCCCCCGCCGATGAGGGATGGGGGCCCCGTCCCGTGCCGCTGCTCAAGGGTCATCCGGAGCTGGCCTCGCACATTGCCCATTCGGTGATTCAAGACGATTTCGATCTCACCATCGTCAACGAGATGGAGGTGGATCATGGGCTTACCGTACCGTTGAGCCTGATGTTCGGTCAGCCCAAGGCCTGGCCGTGCCCGGTGATCCCATTCCTGGTGAATGTCGTGCAGTATCCGGTGCCCTCAGGCCTGCGCTGCTTCAATCTCGGCCGCGCCATCGGCAAGGCCATCGCGCTCTATGACCAGCCGCTCAATGTGCAGGTGTGGGGCACGGGCGGCATGAGCCATCAGTTGCAGGGACCGCGCGCCGGTCTCATCAATCGAGCCTGGGATAATGCCTTCCTGGATGAACTCATCAAGGACCCCAAGGCGCTCGCCCGCAAGCCGCACCTCGAGTACATCACCGAGGCGGGTTCCGAAGGCATCGAGCTGGTCATGTGGTTGATCGCTCGCGGCGCCATGAGCGAGGCAGCGCCCAAGGTCGCGCATCGCTTCTATCACGTCCCCGCTTCCAACACGGCGGTGGGACATCTCATTCTCGAGGAGACTCAGTGACGCAGATCATCAGGGTGGCTCTCGCCGGTGCCGGAGCCTTCGGCATCAAACACCTGGACGCCATGCGGCAGATTCAGGGTATCGAGGTCGTCTCCCTGATCGGCCGCGAGCTCGCCAAGACGCGCGAAGTTGCACAGACGTACGGCATCGGCCATGTGACTACGGAGCTCAGCGAGAGTCTCAAAAGATCCGACGTGGATGCGGTCATCCTCTGCACTCCCACGCAAATGCACGCATCGCAGTCGATCGCCTGTCTTAAGGCCGGTAAGCACGTGCAGGCCGAAATCCCGCTGGCCGACAGCCTGGTGGATGCCGAGGCGGTCGTCGCGGCGCAGCGCGGCACGGATCGCATCGCCATGTGCGGGCATACGCGCCGCTTCAACCCGAGCCACCAGTACCTGCATAAAAAAATTGCAGGGGGCGAACTTAAGATTCAACAAATGGATGTGCAAACCTTTTTTTTCCGGCGCACCAACATGAACGCGCTGGGACAACCCCGCAACTGGACCGACCATTTGCTCTGGCACCATGCGGCACACACGGTGGATCTATTCGCTTATCAGACCGGAGGCGACATCGTGTCGGCGCATGCCATGCAGGGTCCTGTGAACAAGACCCTGGGTATTGCAATGGACATGTCCATTCAACTTAAATCAAGCAGCGGTGCTATCTGCACGCTCAGCCTCTCATTCAATAACGACGGACCTTTGGGCACCTTCTTCCGCTATATCTGCGACAACGGTACCTACATTGCTCGCTATGACGATCTCGTCAACGGCAAGGAAGAGAAAATCGATGTGTCCAAAGTGGATGTGTCCATGAACGGCATCGAACTGCAGGATCGGGAGTTCTTCGCCGCCATCCGTGACAAGCGCGAGCCCAACGCCAGTGTCGCGCAAGTGCTGCCTTGCTACCGAACGCTCGCTGCGCTCGACCGGCAACTCACTGAAGCCTAAGAAGCGGCACGACATTCATGGCCACACTCAAGCTGCTTTCGTCAATGGCACCGAAAGCATGTTTGGCTGCTGCGATCGAGCTATACGGAAAATCGCATACCGACCGGGTGCTGGCGGAGGCCGCCGGAGGCGCGCATGTCACGCAGCGCATCACGGCAGGCGAAGCGGTCGATCTCGTGGTGCTCTCCGATGATGCCATCGAGAAGCTACAGGCCGGAGGTCACGTGGCGCGCGACGGCCGCATACCCCTGATGAGTTCCGGCATCGCCGTGGCCGTGAAAACCGGCGCCGCCACTCCCACCATTTCGAATGAGACCGCGGTCAAGGCCGCGGTATTGGGCGCCGCTTCGATCAGCTATTCGACCGGTCCCAGCGGCCGATATCTTGAATCGCTGTTCACTCGCTGGGGTATTCTCGAATCAGTCCGTGAGCGCGTCGTCGTACCGCCTCCCGGCACGCCCGTGGCCGAGCTGGTTGCAACCGGAGAAGCGGCGCTGGGATTTCAGCAGCTGAGCGAGATGCTGCATGCACCCGGTATCCACTTACTCGGCCCCCTGCCTGAAGACATCCAGCAAGAAACGATTTTTTCGGGCGCCGTCACGAGCGTGTCGACCATGACCGAATCGGCCCGCGACTTGCTGCAATTTTTGGCTTCGCCGGCGCTCAGCCCCATAAGACTTCAGTTCGGCATGTCGGCAGTGGAACGCTAAAGGGTTCTCGCAGACGCTGAGGCGGCCTGCCGACTGGCATCCAGGGGTTTTCTAGTGAAGTCTACGGTTCCCGGTATATCACGGCGTGTGTGTGCTCCTTCAAAATCTCCGAGTCTTGTGCCTTCGACAGCGGAATCGGTTTATCTCCTTCACGAACAGACTCCGCGCGCATGAATTCCTCAAATCCGGGAGCGGAAAAGACGAAGATCGCGCCGATCGCGTCGGTGCCAATGTTGGTGACGGAGATCCAGGTATTCGCCGGGATGAATACCGTGGCGCCGCCGTGCACTTCCCGCACCGCATCACCCAAACTGACGCGCGCTCTTCCATTCTGCAAGTACAGAATCTCGTCGGATCCTAGGTGGCGGTGAGCATCTATCTTTCCGCCAGGTGGTATATCCTCGGTTCCGAGGACGAGGTGTGATGAGCCGCCATTGTGCGGATCGACCTTCAGGATGAAGGGCCCAGGCCCCCCCGTGAGGCCCTCGATTGGTCTCCAGACGCGCCGCTCGCCCTCGTTTTTTTCAAGGATGAGCGGAGTTGCCTTGCTGCCGTTCGGCGGCTCCGCCATGGTTCCTATCGGTGCGGTGGCACCGATACAAAGTAGGACCACGCAAACTGCACTGGCGAAACGAGTAATTCTCACAGGACGCCTCCTCGCAGAACGATCTCGGCCGGATTGATCGCAGTCGTATTCCACTTCTTGTCGACAGAAATCAGGGGAGCAGATCGTATCAGACGTCCCCAAAACACGGCATGTGGATATCATGCTGAAGACAGCGCGAATATCCGAGGGCCGACAACGCCTCCGAGCAACACAAAAACTCGTTGCCCCAGGTAATTGATTTTGTTTGGCCGTGATTTTACAGCGCAGAAGCTCCAGGGGTACCTTTGGGGGTATCCGTCGGTATGCAGACTGCATACCCCCACGGCAGGATATCGACCGCTTAGAGGAGTATTAAATGTTCGAGTCATTCCTGATCTTCGTAACATTCCCCGCAGGAGGATCGGATGGATAGGCTCGAAGGCATCAAGATATTCGTGCGCGTCGTCGACAGCGGGAGCTTTTCGGCGGTTGCGCGCGAGCTTGGGACAGGGCAGCCGGCGATCAGCAAACAGGTTGCCGCGCTCGAAGAATATCTGGGTGCGCAGCTTCTTATGCGCACCTCCCGCAATCTCAGTCTGACCGAGGCAGGGCGCGACTTTTACGAATCTGCCGCGCGGCTCATCAGCGATCTCGAGGCAGCGGAATCCCGCGTCGGTTCGGGACAGGCCTCGCCGTCCGGTGTGGTGCGCGTCAGCGCCGCGCCCGCCTTCTCTCGCCTCTATGTCGTGCCGCAACTCCCTGCGTTCCGCGTTCGCTATCCCAAGGTCGTTGTCGAGTCGCTCGTCTCCGAGCGGGCGAGCAATCTCGTTGAAGAGGGCATCGACCTCGCCATTCGCAATGGCGCCCTTGCGGACTCTAGCCTGATCGCGCGCAAGATCGGCGAGTTCGCCCTCATCGCCGTAGCGTCTGCGGACTATCTGGCAAGCAGAGGAGTGCCGAAGCGACCGAGCGATCTCGACCGCCACGACGGCGTGATTTTTGTCTCACGGGATGGACCGCGACCCTGGACCTTCGCCAGCCGCACCGGGGTGGCATCCCATCAGGCGGCGGCAGCGTTTCGCAGCAATGATGGCGAACAGCTTCGCGCCGCGGTCCTTGCCGGCCTTGGCATCACCCAGGCGCCTCACTGGCTTTTTGCAGCGGACTTGCGCGCCGGAACCGTGCGGCGAATCCTGCGCGATCATGAGCCGGCCAGAATTCCGATCAGCGCCGTGCGACCCGCGTCCCGTCGTCAGCCCAGCAAAGTCGCCGTGTTTGTTGACTTTCTGACTGAGCTGCTCGCGCAGACCGACGACTGATCCATTCCCCAATGGGATCGATGCCATCCAAAATGAACGTCTAATCGCCGCTTGGCGGAATTGATAGATTTGCATCACCGACAAACGAGGTGATGCATCATGAAACGGCTCGACAATAAGGTCGCGATAGTGACAGGCGCTTCAAAAGGAATCGGAGCGGGTATTGCAAAATCCTTCGGAGCGGAAGGCGCGGCGGTGATCGTGAATTACGCGCGCGATCAAGCGGGCGCGGAGCGGGTGGTGCGCGAGATCACCGGCAAAGGCGGGCGAGCCATCGCCGTGCAAGGCGACGTGGCGCAGAGGTCCGACGCTCAACGCCTGGTCGCGGAGGCCAAAAAAGCCTTCGGCCGCCTGGATGTGCTCGTGAACAACGCGGGCGTATTCTCGTTTGCGCCCTTCGAGCAGTTCAGCGAGCAGGAATTTCACCGTCAGTTCAACACGAATGTACTCGGCATGTTCCTCATGATAGAAGCTGCTTTGCCGGCCTTCGGGGCGGAAGGCGGCGGCATTATCAACATCGGATCGACGACCAGTGCCACTGCCTACCCGGCCCTGTCGATCTACGTGGCGTCAAAGAGCGCTGTCAATGGCATGACGCGCGTGCTCTCAAAAGAGTTCGGCCCCAGAAAAATCCGCGTCAACGCTCTGAGTCCCGGTGGAACCGAAACGGAGGGTGCCCACGCGGCAGGCGTCATGGGAACGGAGTTTAAGAAGCAGATCATTGCGAGTACGCCGCTGGGCCGCTTGGGCCAACCCGAGGACATTGCGCGCGTGGCCGTATTTCTCGCCTCGGATGATGCGGGCTGGCTCACGGGAGAAATCATCTTCGCGAACGGCGGCAACAAGTAAAGGTGCGCTGACCTCGGCAAACCAACTTGCCTTTGATTTCACCGATATCGGAATTCCAATGGCAGCGAATAAACAGTCAGCTTGGATTCTCAGCGGAACGCTATCGATCCTTGCAGCCTCGACCCTTGCCGGGGATCAGGATTTGCCAGAGCCCTGTTCGGGGCTGTCACAGTCAAACGAAATGAGGAAGGCCATGATTGACCACATTTATCTCCCCGTCTCTGACCTGAAACGGTCGGCCGAATTCTACAAGAAGGTGCTCGAGCCGCTTGGCATCGACATGCCCTACCAGTTCGATCAACCTCCCATGCGCGGTTTCGCGATCAATGGCGAGCCGGGTTTCTGGCTGAAGAATGGCGAAGTCGCCAAAAACCTTTACGTCGCATTCACCGCCAAGAGCGCGGAAGCCGTCAGGGCCAGCTACAAGGCGGCGATAGACGCAGGAGCCACCTCAAACAAGGAACCGAGCCTTCGGCCCGAATGGCGTGCCGACTACTTCGCGGCAAACATCGGCGACCCGGACGGATACAACATCGAGATTGCCTAT
>Ga0210389_10001044_pt1 | contig 23170 bp, 21 predicted proteins | sample IncBWH28OmetaG_FD_160127 | JGI IMG/M metagenome (GOLD analysis project Ga0210389, IMG submission 160127) | Forest soil microbial communities from Barre Woods Harvard Forest LTER site, Petersham, Massachusetts, United States - Inc-BW-H-28-O ...
CACCTTCAACTATCCCCCGGTCTCTCACATTCGGCGGCTGACCACGCGCGCGACAGCGGTGTCCGCGGCCTTACCAGCCACAACGGTTCCGACGGCAGCACTGCCCGCGAGCGCATCCAGCGCTATGGAACGTGGTCCGGCCGTATTGGCGAAAATATTGTGTACAGCAATGCAGGTCCGCGTGAGCTGATCTTCCAGCAGCTGGTGGATTTTGGCGTACCCAGCCGTGGGCATCGATTAACGCTGCTGAATCCCGCCTGGCGATTCGTCGGCATCGCCTGCGGGGTGCACGCCACTTATCACGCGATGTGTGTGCTCGACTTCGCCTCCGATTACCAGGAGGCTACTGCTTCCAGCCGATCTCCACGATCCGATCGCCCTGGAATGATCCGATAAAAATCGAGTTTCCCACCTGAAGCGCCACCGAAACTCCGGGGATGAGGTTTCCTTTGCCTTGGGAATCGAAGACGGTCTTTGCGTCCCAGATTGCCGGATTGAGTTCCGCGATGCCGAAGCCCTGAATACACGGAGTTCCGCTGCCGGTGGGACAGTCGCCGCGCGCGCCTTTCACCCCGGCAGCGAGCATCTGCCCTTTGCTGGTCCAGGTGAGGTTGTCCGGCATGAAGTCGAGCTTCACCACGCCAACATCCTTTCCCGCTTTGAGGTCGTATTTGTGCACCTCTTTCGCCGTCCAGGCGTTGAAATACATGTAGCGCCCGTCCGGGCTTGCCAGCACGCCGTTGGGGTAGCCCTGCCGCGTTCCTGGCAGTTCCTCCTCTGGTTTGCCGGGTGTCCACCGGACAACGAAACCGCTCGGTTCACCGCTAAACAGGTTGCCCCTGCCATTCGCGGGCGCGAGGGCGGTAGGATGTGTGGCGATGAATCCGCCATCCGAGGTGATGGCGAGATCGTTGTACTCCTTCTCAGCCGGCACGCAGCCGTGCCAGGCGAGGTCCCAGCTTCCGCCCGCTTTTTTCAGCTCGTACATTTCGATCGACTGGCGGCCGCCATGATTCACCACATAGAGCCGGGTCGCGCCTTTGATGTTTTTCGCGAGCGAAATGCCGTGTGGGATGAGTTTGTCGTTGACGGGACCTGAGCAAGCCGGATCGCCCCAGTCTTTCTTCGGTTCGGCTTGGATCGTGAGCGGGCTGAAGGTTTTCTTCGCGAGGTCGAACAGTGCGAGTCCGGCGCCCGTACCGCCGCGGCCGTTCACGAATTGCGCGACGATCAGGTATTTGCCGTCAGGCGTGAGTTCGAGATCTTCGGGAGAGTGCGTGCCGCAAATGATTTCAATATCGCCGTGCGTTCCGCACTCCAGAGGAGGCGGTCCCTGGGGCGGCGGCTGCGCAATCGCCACTCCAGCGAATAAACATGCGGCGAATATTGATCTCATGGACGACTCCCGGGTCACGAGTCTATCAGGCATGGGGCAACGAGAACGTCCCGTCCGGCCGCAATATCATGAGTTCTCCGTTCGCGATGTCGAACCAGGCGCCGTGCAGTTTCAGCTCTCCGCTCCTGACGCGATCGGCTACCCATGGAAACGTCATCAGATTGGCAATGGATACCTTGATGACCTCATGTTCGCAACAACGCTGCCGATCTCCGGCGTTGCCGGACTGCAGTGCAAGCCGGCGGGCCGGTTCGGCAATCGACATCCAGGTGGCGATGAACTCGTGTGCGCGGTCCGGCTTGCTCTCCAGCAATGATTTCACCCCGCCGCACAAGCCATGGCCCAGCACGATCACATGCTTCACTTCGAGGACTCTGACACCAAACTCCAGCGCGGCGCTGGTTCCGTGATACGCAGCGTCTGGCTCGTACGGTGGGATGAGATTCGCCACGTTGCGTACCGTAAGCATCTGGCCGGGCGGAGCGTCGAAGATCATCGCGGGGTCGACGCGGCTGTCGACGCATGTCACCACGAGGCACTCCGGAGATTGGCCGTCCCTCGCCAAAGTTTCGAAGACTGCGCTTTGCTCCGGCCATCCTTTCTCGCGAAAGCGGCTATAGCCTTCCAGTAGTTTTTTCATAACGATGGATGCACCTTCTCAATATATGAGAGTCCTATCGCAGTGGACTGACTGGCGGCTAAGCGACACGGCATCCATTCTCCTAAATGACTGCTATAGCAATAAGTTATGACGCAACCATCATGCGATGGTTTCAGCCTTGCCGGTGGCTTCGTATTTGCAGTGCCATGTTTGAGACTCACATGTTCATCCGGAAATGCCCGAAAAGGCGTCGAGTAGCGCAAATCCCTGTTTTTCTGTACGATAGAAGTTCAGCTACATGTTTCGTTTCGAAACGGCTGGGGAGTCCCACGGCGAATGTCTCGTGGCGACTTTAACGGGGCTCCCAGCCGGTATACCTATCCATCCGGATGCAATAAATCGGGAACTCTGGCGGCGGCAGCAGGGGTATGGGCGCGGCGGCCGGATGAAAATCGAGACCGATTACGCTCAAATTGTGTCCGGGGTTCGCCACGGCCAGACCATTGGCTCGCCCATTGCCATCATCATCGCGAATAAAGATTGGAAGAATTGGACAGAATCGCTGCCGGTCGAGCCGGGCGACCCGGCGAAGCACAAACCGGTTTCGCGGCCACGTCCGGGCCACGCCGACCTCGCGGGTGCCATCAAGTACAACCTGCCCGATGCCCGCTACGTCCTCGAACGGGCCAGTGCCAGGGAAACCACGGCGCGCGTGGCCGTGGGCGGTGTGGTCAAGCAGTTTCTGGCGCATTTCGGGATCGAGGTTCTCAGCCACGTAATCGCGGTCGGGCCGAGCCGCCTGGAGCGTACAGTCGGGTGGGAAGAACTGGTCGAACTGAACCGCCGCCCGGAGGTGCTACTGGGCTGCGTCGACGCGGCGGCCGAGCAACAGATGAAGCAGGTGGTCGACGAAGTTTATCGCACCGGAGACACGGTTGGCGGCATCTTCGAAGTAGTGGCCCATGGTTTGCCCCCGGGCCTCGGTTCTCATATAACGTGGGATTCCCGCTTGGATGGGCGCCTCGCGCAGGCCATCGTTTCCATGCAGGCCGTTAAAGGGGTTGAAGTCGGGTTGGCGGAAGAAGGCGCGAAAAGTTTTGGCTCGAAAGTGCAGGACACGATTCACTACGATCGCGAAGAGCGCCGTTTTTTCCGCGGTGATAACCGCGCCGGCGGTCTTGAAGGCGGCATGACGAACGGCGAGGATCTGCGCGTACGTGGATTTTTGAAGCCGATTTCGACGTTGCGCCGGCCGCTCGAGTCGGTCGATCTGGAAACGCGCGAACCGGCCAAGGCCGCTTATGAGCGATCGGATGTTTGCGTTGTGCCGGCGGCGGGGGTCATTGGGGAGGCGATGGTCGCCATCGTGCTCGGGCAGGCGATGCTCGAAAAATTCGGGGGCGACTCCCTGGCCGAGACGAAGCGCAATTTCGACGCCTACATCGAGCAGGTGCGGAATTTCTGAGATGGTTTATAAGGTAGTCCGGTATCTGAACAACCCTATACTTGAAAAGCCGGCGGCGACGATCACCGAATTCGATACGTCTGAGTTGCACCAACTGGTTGAGGACATGTTCGAAACCATGTATGCTTCTCATGGCATCGGTCTCGCGGCTCCTCAGATCGATGTAGGACAAAGGCTTACGGTCATCGACATTGCGGCGGCGGAAGACGACGCCGAGCCGGAAAGGATTGTTCTGATCAACCCCGAGGTGATCGCCCGCGAAGGCAAGCAGACCGGAGAGGAAGGATGCCTCAGCATCCCCGGATTCCGTGAACCCGTGACGCGCGCAAAAAAGACGAAGGTCAGGGCGCAGGACGTCAGCGGCGAGTTTTTCGAGATCGAGGGCGAGGATCTGCTGGCGCGCGCATTTCAGCATGAGATCGATCATTTGAACGGCGTTCTCTTCATCAATCATCTGAGCGCGCTGAAGCGCGATCTGATCAAACGGAAGATCAAGAAACTGCAGAAGGCCGGCGAATGGGTGTGACCGTGACACCGGTTTCAGCCCGCGGTGCTGAGGCCCGTTCATGAAGCTTATCTTTCTTGGCACGCCTGAGTTCGCTGTGCCTACTCTCGATCGCATCATTACGGCAGGGCACCAGGTATTGGCGGTTGTGACGCAGCCCGATCGTCCCAAAGGCCGGAGGCAGGAACTGACGTCCTCACCGGTGAAAGCGGCAGCTTTGCGTTATGCGCTTCCGGTCTATCAGCCGGAACGCATTCGCAGACCGGAATCGTTGGAGCATCTGCAGAAGCTCGAGCCGGACGCCATGGTGGTGGTTGGTTACGGTCAGATCATTCCGCAAAATGTCATCGACATTGCACCGCTGGGCATCATCAACGTCCATGCGTCGCTGCTGCCAGAGTTGCGCGGTGCCGCGCCTATCCAGTGGTCGATCGCGCGCGGGTATAGGACGACCGGCGTGACCACGATGCGCATTGATGCGGGACTCGATACAGGCGACATTTTGCTTCGGTGGGAAACACCGATCGGGCCGGACGAAACCGCCATCGAGCTTTCGAGACGTTTAGCCGAAGCCGGCGCCGATCTGCTCGTCGACACACTGGCCCGCCTCTGCGCTGGAACCATCGAATCCCAGCCCCAGGACAATTCCAAAGCGACTTACGCGCCCATTCTAAGGAAACAAGACGGGCGCATCGACTGGAGCAATCCAGCCCAACAAATCCACGATCTGATTCGTGGATTTCAACCCTGGCCCGGAGCGCATACATTGTTCCGCGGCCAATCGCTGCACCTTTGGCGCTCGCGTCTGGTTCAGAAAAGCTGGAACCGCATGCCGGGCGCACTGATTCACGAGCGGGGCGTCTTCGCCACAGGCGGAGACGGCGCCGCTCTCGAGTTACTGGAAGTACAACTGGAAGGCCGTAAAAAGATGTCGGCGGAAGTTTTCGCCAACGGCGTTCACATTACAAACGACGACCAACTTGGAGCATGAGACCTTTCGACCTGCCATTAGGCTTTAAATACGCAACCACATACGCCGGCATCCGCAAACAGGAAAAGGATGACCTCGCCCTGATTGTCTCCGGCGTGCCAGCCGCGGCTGCTGCGGTGTTTACAACGAATAAAGTGCAAGCCGCGCCCGTCCGGCTCGCACGAACGAATATGCGGGCGTCCAAAGGCGTCTGCGGCGCGATTCTCGTTAACGCAGGAAATGCCAACTGCGCGACGAAATCGGGAGACAAAGTCGCGGCCAATACGACGAAAGCGCTGGCGAAGCTGCTGAAGTTACAGCCGAACCAGGTGCTGCCCGCTTCCACGGGTGTGATCGGAGTGGAACTGGATGAGAATCTCATTCTTTCGAAGCTCCCGGAACTGGTGGATAAGCTGAACGACACGGGCCTTCCCGACGTGGCGCGCGCCATTCTGACGACGGATCTGCAGCCAAAAGGCGCATCGCGGGAAGTGACATTACGTCGCGGCATCGTGCGTCTGGCCGGTGTGTCGAAAGGCTCGGGCATGATTCATCCGCGCATGGCGACCATGCTGGCCTTCGCGATGACCGACGCCGTGATTCCGCAAACTCTGCTTCGGCGTATGCTGGTGCGCGCCACGGAAGTCAGCTTCAATCGCATTTCGGTGGATGGCGATACATCGACCAACGACACGCTGATCGTGCTGGCCAACGGCGCGTCTGGTGTACGACCTGATCCAAAAGAGATGAGCCTTTTCGAAGAAGCCTTGACAGAGACGTTGCAATCCCTGGCGCGTCAGATCGTGCGCGATGGAGAAGGCGCGCGCAAACTTATCTCTGTCGAAGTCCACGGCGCGATCAGCGACGCAGCGGCGGGACAACTTTCCCGCACCATCGCGAATTCGCCTCTCGTCAAGACGGCCATCGCCGGTTCCGATCCAAATTGGGGCCGCATCCTGTGCGCGGCAGGTTATGCCGGCATAAACTTCGATCCGACCACGGTGGACATCACGTTGCAGGATGTGAAGGTGTGCCGCAACGGCCTGGCTGCGCCTTTCGATGAGGGAGATATGAAGGTTCGGCTCGACGACACCGATGTGTCAATTGTGTTCCGCATTGCAGGGAAGGGAAAAGGTTCGGCAACTTTCTGGACCTGTGACCTGACCGAGGACTACGTCCACATCAATGCGAATTATCGGACCTAGCATCCTCGCTCTACTCCTGGCGACCACATTGCTGGCGGCAGACGATACTCTGCTCGCCAGCATCGCCAATCTGGCCACCGCACTCAGTGAGAACGATCCGGACGCGGCTTTACGTGTCTTCAATTCGGATATGAAGGACTACGGCGCTATTGAAGCAAGAATTGAAGCGCTCGCTGCACAGGCTGAAGTATCCTGCGCGATCGACATAGTGACGGACGAGGAGTCAGATGGGTTTCACAAACTTGACCTGGATTGGTTCATGGAACTGAAATCTCAGGGCGACATACCTCAGATTGAACGACGCCGTGAGCGCGTGCACGCGGAAATGCGTCAGATCAAGGGAAGCTGGAAGATTACTGCCATATCACCGCTAAGTATTCTCGATCCTATAAACATTCGTTAAGTCCACCACAGTTACTGATACAAACCGCACCACGGAAATCACAACATTATGCCCGATATGCGGGTTTAATCGATGGTGCGATACGCAATCAGTCTCGTGATCCTTTCCGTCGGCGCATTAAAAGCGCAGAACGTAACGATGGCCGGTTACGACCTTGCACGCACGAACGCGGATCTGAATGAGACAATTCTTAGTCCTCAGACCGTTCAGTCTTCAGCTTTCGGTAAGTTGTTCTCTCTGGCAGTGGATGGTCAGATCTATGCGCAGCCGCTGTATATGCAGAATGTGGCGATCAACGGACAGACCCACAACGTGGTCTTTGTCGCTACGCAGCACAACAGCGTTTATGCCTTTGATGCGGACACCGCCGGACCTCCGTTATGGACGCTGAATCTGGGTCCTTCGGTGTCATCAGATTCTTACGACACAGAGGATGGGCCCTATGATGATATTTCTCCTGAGATCGGAATACTGGGTACTCCTGTAATCGATCCTGCGACCGGGACCCTTTACCTGGTCACAGCCACAGCAGCGAGCGGCTACCACTATCATCGCTTGCATGCTCTCGATATAACCACCGGAGCAGAACGGTTCGGAGCTCCTGTGGTAATCAACGCGCAAGTAAGAGGTACCGGCGAGAGCAGCGCCGCCGGATCTGTGGAGTTTGTCTCGTCGCAACATCTGCAAAGGCCAGCCCTCCTGCTGCTGAACGGCGTTGTTTATGTGGGTTTCGGATCGCACGGCGACGGAGATCCGTGGCACGGATGGCTGATGGGCTATAAAGCCTCGAATGTGCAGGTCCAAACTGCAGTATTTAACCCGACAGTTAACGGATGGGGCGGCGCGATCTGGCAATCCGGGCGCGGCCCTTCGGCGGACAGCCAGGGGAACATCTATGTAGTCACGTCCAATGGAGACAGCGATGATGTTACCGACTTCTCCGATGCTGTCTTGAAGCTGGACCCCAATTCGCTGAGCATTCAGGACTGGTTTGCTCCTTCCGATCAACAGTCAATCGATGATGACGATGAGGATCTCGGCAGCGCGGGCGCGATGCTGGTACCTGGTACGAGCCTGCTGGCGACAGGCGGTAAGCAGGGAACCCTTTATCTGCTCAACAGCTCATCGCTGGGCCACGTGAGCCCAGGCAATGGACAGATTCCGCAGAGCATTCCGGCTTCAGGTACAGGCATATTTAATATGGCGTTCTGGAACCGGACCAGCGGCCCTCTCCTTTATGTGAATGGAGCAACAGCTTCCATGGAAGCGTTTCAACTGAGCGGAAACCAGATCAATGCTACGCCCGTTTCGCAAAGCTCAGTACCTTTCGGCGTTTCGTATCAGGGAATGACTGTGTCGGCCAGCGGAGGGCAGGCTGGTTCGGGAATATTGTGGGTGGCTGATTCGGATTCATGGCCCCTTCCAGCAGCAGGAACGCTGCACGCGCTGAATGCAGAGGATCTTTCGACTGAGTTGTGGAACAGCGATATGAATCCGTCCGATGCGCTCGGCTTGTTCACGAAGTTTGCGAATCCGACCGTGGCTAACGGCAAAGTCTACGTGGCATCACTCTCGAATCAATTGGTGGTTTACGGGATGCTGGCACCGCAGCCGGCCCCCGTGATTACGGGAGTGGTGAATGGCGCAAGCTATGCGACTGGCGCAATTGCGCCTGGTGAAGTCGTGACTATTTACGGACAGAACCTGGGGCCGCAAGCGCTGGTTGCAGGCGTTTTCGATGCGAACGGAAATATGAGCACGCAGCTCAGCGGCCTGCAGGTCAACTTCAACGCCATCCCGGCGCCATTGCTTTATGCTTCCGCCGGGGCAGTCTCGGCCGTCGTTCCTTTCGAACTGGCTGGATCGAGCCAGGCTGCGGTTCAAGTCAGCTACAACGGCCAGTCGGCCGCTGCAGTGACGTACAACGTTGTCCCCGCTGCACCCGGAATCTTTACGGCAAACTCCGCAGGCTCGGGCGAGGGCGTCATCATGAACGAAGATTCGAGCCCGAACTCCACAGATTACCCCGCGGCGCCGGGATCAACCATCGTGGTCTATGCGACTGGTTGCGGAGCGACGAATCCTGGGGATACGACCGGGAGCCTGGCACAAAACAAAAATCCCCTCGCAGCGATCAACTCGGTCACAGCCACCATCGGCGGGCTCCAGACACAAGTGACATATGCTGGCGATGCGCCCGGAAAAATCGCAGGCATGGCGGAATTCGACCTCGTTGTTCCCTGGGGCCTCGGGGGAAGCGTACCCGTAGTTGTCACAGTCAATGGAGCCCAAAGCCAGGCGACGGCGACCGTCGCGGTTGAAGGGCGCGGCCCGGCCCCATCGTCATTTTCGAGGCGTGTGCGAAGGATGCCATGAGCAATCCCAGTATTCGAACCGGGCGCCTTTTTCGTGGGCCTGTTTCAACGTACTCGCAGGGCAATTCGGGTGCTTGCCTGGCGAACGGATTCTGCAGTAATCAAGATATTCGTCGGTAGCGTATTTCTGACTCACCTGACACATATCAGGCGTCCACGGCTTCAGAGGCGCAGTCGGAGTTTGGGCCGGAAGCAGGGCCAGGACCCAAATCATATGCGCCGCCAGACAAGCACGGCGTTCAATCCCCCGAACGCGAACGAATTCGAAATAGCGAATTCCGGATCGGACTTGCGCGGGCAGTTGGGAATGTAGTCCAGGTCGCACTCGGGATCGCATTCGCTGAAGTTGATGGTTGGCGGAAGAATTCCCGACGAAAGAGCCAGAATCGCGGCCGCGGATTCGATTGCGCCCGCCGCTCCCAGCGTGTGCCCATGCATTGCCTTCGTTGAAGAAATGGCCAGGCGCTTCGCGTGGTCACCGAAGGCGAGGTGAAGCGCGGTCGTTTCGGTGATATCGTTCACCGTTGTGCCTGTGCCGTGAGCATTGACATAGCCCACCTGTTCAGGCGCGATGCCGGCGCACTGCAGTGCCACACGAACGGCTTTGGCCGCGCCTTCCGCCGAGGGCTGGGTAACGTGATGCGCGTCGCTCGACATGCCGAAGCCGACAATTTCGGCCATCGGCGCCGCACCCCGCGCGATCGCATGGTCGAACGATTCGAGGACCATCATCGCCGCGCCTTCGCCGAGGATCATGCCATTGCGGTCCTTCGAAAATGGCCGGCACAAGCCAGGAGAGATGACACGCATCGCCTCCCACGCCTTAAGAATTCCGTGGCTGAAGGGCGCCTCGCTGCCGCCGGTCAATGCCGCGTCGCACATGCCCGAACGCACCATCCAGAACGCCTGACCGATGGCGTGCGCCGAAGAGGAGCAGGCAGTCGAGATGGTGAATGCGGGTCCAGTGATGCCGAATTCAAGCGAGATCGCGCTCGCGCCTGCGTTCGCCATGGTCTTCGGAATCGTCATGGGATGCACGCGGGTCTTGCCCAGCTTGTAGACGTCCCAGAACCCCTGATTCTCGGTGGCCTGGCCTCCCACGCATGATCCCGTCACGATCGCGGACGTCTCGCGTAGTTCCTCCGTCCATTCGATTCCGCTTTGGCTGACCGCTTCGCGGGCGGCAACGACGGCGAACTGAGCGAAGCGATCGATCATATCGGCCGCCTTCGGTTCGAAATATGTAAACGGATCGAAGCACTTCACCTCCGCGCCATTGCGGAAGCGGAGGTCGAACTTGTCGACATCCTGGATGGGGCCGATGCCGCATCGGCCTTCCTGCAGGGCCGTCTGAAAAGACTCGCGGTTCTTACCCAGCGCGCTGATGACACCGATCCCGGTGACGACGACTCTGCGCATCAGGACGCGGCGGGCGCGGGATCGCTCGGGGCGTCGGTCTTGAGGTTCCGTTGCTGGATCAGCGTGCGCACTCCTTCCACCATGTCTCTGACGCTGCGAATATTTTTTACCTCTTCGTCGGGCACGTTGATGTCGAATTCATTCTCCAGCGCGAAGACGATATTCACCCCATCCATGGAGTCGATTCCCAATTCTTCAAAGCTGTTGTCGATGGTGACCTGCGCGGGTTCTTTGCGTTGCGTTTCGGCGATGATTCGCAGTATGCGCCCAGTGAGCTCTTCCTGATTCAAGTCGTCGGCCATAGCAGTTCAGAGACTGTTACAAAATGATACCCCTTCGCCAGTAAAGCCGGAATAATCTTCCGAACCGCTTCGATCGTCGCGCTGATATCGGGGTTCGCGCGCGTGCCGCGGCCGTCGTGCAAACATATAATGCCTCCGTCCTCCATATGTGACACGACACGGTGCGCTATGGCAGCCGCTGGCAGTTTCCAGTCGCGGCCGATGACGCTCCACATAATACCGAGAAGTCCCAGGCGCCGCTGCATCCGGCGGAACCCGAACCATCGTACACCGTAGGGCGGCCGCATGAGCGCGGGCGCGATTGACGTAACCTCCCCGATGGCTTCCTGCGCGCGCCGGAACTCGTCTTCTATGAGCGATGGACGTTCGAAAGCGAAATTCGGGTGCGAGTAAGAATGATTGCCGATTTCATGGCCTGCGATGCTCGTGGCCCGGCTCAATTCGGGGACGCGCAGGACGTTTTCGCCGCATTGGAAGAACGTCGCGGAGACGCCGTAGCTTGCCAGGATTTCGAGGATTTGCGGAGTGGACGGGCTGGGTCCGTCGTCAAACGTCAGAGCGATTTCCTGGCGGCCGGGTCTGCCTCGCCAGACCGAAGGTCCGAACACGGTGGATGAGCGCCCTCGCACTGCCCACGCCATGCTGGCCGCAGCTGCGCCCGTTATTGCTGAAGATGCGATCAGGGCCGATGCGCCATTGCGCATTCAGACGAGTTCTTCCTTCGCCGGGTCCCATTGAATCGTGCGTCCGGAATAATAGCTTGCCGTCGCCATGGCGCAGGCGATGGAGACCCGATAGCCGATTTCGAACGGACAGTTGGTTTCCCCGCCGTTGCGTATGCAGTCGAGGAAATTCTGCATGTGGGCGCGCGGCAGCGTCGGGGTCTGGCCGAGCATTTCCACGCCATCCGGCCGGTTGACCTTCTGCGGAAAATAGCGGATCTGCTGGCCGCGCGAGACCGTGCCATCGGTACCGAGCGCATCTTCGCCGACACCGAGGTGATTGCTGCCAAAACCAGAGTCCCAGGAGAAGAGGAGGCCGGGCGTGTGCACCATGCCGACGCTCATCGTGTCCGGCAGCTCGCGGCCGTCATTCCAGCGATAGATGCCGCCAGTCATGGTGACAGCATATGGGATGTCGAGATTCATGACCTTGTACCAGAAGGCCAGTTGCTGGGACATGCTCTCGTGGATGTTGCCGCCGGAGTAGTCGTAGAAGAGGCGCCAGTTGAGGTAGCGGTCGGCATCAAAGGCGCGCTCGGGCGCGCCGCCCAGAAAATCGTCCCAAGCAATGGTTTCCGGCGTCATGTCCGGCCACAGCGGACGCGTCCATTGCGGCTTGCCGTGCGGCGTGTTGCGGTACATGTGCCCCCGGATAGCCGTGATCTGTCCGACTGCGCCGCTGCCGATGTAGTTAGTGGCATCGGCTACGTGGCCGAGGGAGCAACTTTGATGACCGACCTGCACGATGCGACCGCCGGCGGTCTGATAAGCCGCACGCATCAGCTTCGCCTGATCGACCGTGAGTGCCATCGCCTTTTCGATATAGACGTGCTTGCCGGCGTCCATAGCCGCGATGAAAGGTTCCGCATGCAGATGCTGCGGGGTGGCAATGATGACGGCGTCAACAGCCCCGTCATCCAGCAGACGGCGGTAATCATCGAAGGCCTTGGCGTTCGGTGCGAGTTTCTGTGCATCGTCGCGTCGACGGGAGTAGATATCGGCGAACGCGCAGAGTTCAGCGTTGGGACACGCCATGACCTCGCGCGAGAGCTGCGTACCGCGGTCGCCAACGCCGATGATGCCGACGCGGACACGGTCGTTCGCGCCCAGTACACGGCCGGTCGCCAAAGTTCCAGCGAGACCCGTGGCTACATTACCGATGAAGTTACGTCTGGTTTGCACCCGTAAGTCAAGTTTAACCCGAACAACTTGCGAACTGCGAGGATCTGGCGCGTATAGAGGACATGAGCGATGCGACACGCGCGGCAGCGCTTGTTTGCGTTACCTGGATTTCGGTGATGGGAGCAGAGACTCACCCGACGCCTTGGCCATTATGAAGAAGATGGCCGCAAATACGGCCGCCGCGACCGAGACCCGCCGGCAGTATGTGTACCATCAGCGGATCCGGTCCAGCCTGCTGCGCAGCAACGGCCAGGTGGTATGCAAGGAATCCCCTGACTACACTGTGGTTCCGCAGGCAAAAACGACGGACAAGAAGCTCGTTTCCTTTGCCGGTGAATGCCGGGAAGGGAAGCAGATGGTCCCTTATTCGACGCCAGGCGGATACGAAACCCGGCTTGAAGGAGAAGGGAGAGGGCATAGAGGTCAATGGTGACCGCGAAAGCATCGCCGGGATGATCAACGATCTCGCCAACGATCCGAATTCGCGGGACGGCATCCCCCGCCAGTTGTTCCCGCTGCGGAGCGAGGAGTTGGACAGCTACAAGTTCACGTTCAAGGGCGAGACCACGGTCAAGGGCCGGCGAGCCTGGGGCATCACGTTCGAACCGGTCTGGCACAAGGGCGTCTGCATCGATGTGGGCCAGGACGATAAACCCAATACGTTGTTTCATGCCGACCTGAACACCGGGGAAAATCCGCCCGAGCCTGTCCATTGCCGCCCGTGGAAAGGCGACGTTTGGGTTGATGTTGAGGATTATCAGCCGGTCAGGGTCGATACGCAGCTGGCGAAAGGGATTCCGTGGGGTGTTCGGGTTTTCATGGGCATCAATGTTCGCCAACTCGGCTTCTCATTGAGCTACCAGCGCGTTGGGGAAGGGGTTTGTTTTCCGGCGACTTACGGCACCGAATTCCGCATTACGGTGTTCTGGGGCTACAAAAGGACCATCACGATGTCAATGGAGAACTCGGACTTCCGCAAGACTGACTCGCAGTCTACCCTGCAATTTAAGGGATCGGAACAGTAGCGAAGTGCGGGCGAAAGAGCCTGTGTTGCTATCTTTCCTTCGTGGTGGGCCACTGCGCTTTCATGCGCGACCGTAATCGCAGGATTGCGTTCGACTTCAATTCCACGACCCGCGAGATGTGAATGCCCATGACTTCGGCGATTTCACGAAGCGTGAGCTCTTCGCGGAAATAGAGAGACAGTACCGTCTTCTCCTTTTCGGGCATATCTTCGATCGATTTCGCCAGCAGACGCTCCAATTCCGCCCGCTCGAGAAGGTTTGATGGCAGATTCTCTTCGGGATCGGGCACGAGCGACATCAAAGTCTGATGGCCGGACGGGCTGGTCGTGACTTCGAGGCTTTCCAGATCGAGGCCCTGAATTTCGACCAGACGCGCGCGATACTCCTCGAGCGTCATCCCCATTTCCTGGGCGATCTGCTCTTCCGTTGGCACATCCTGCAATTTCTGCTGGGCCTTCTGGATTGCGGCTTCGATATCTTTGGCTTTCTTCCGCCGATGGCGGGAGGCCCAGTCCATTCCACGGAGACTGTCGAGAATGGCGCCGCGGATCTTGTACTCCGCGTATGTTTTCAGCTTCGTATTCTGGCGCGTGTCGTAGTTGTTAACGGCCGATATCAACCCCATGATGCCGGTCGACACCAGGTCGTCGAGACAGACGCTGCCCGGAACTTTTTCGTGGAATCGCCGCGCGATCAGATGGACCTGCGGAAGGTGTTCGAGGATCAGTTTTTCCCGGCGGCTTTCCGCGGATTCGTCGATATCGGCGCTGTAAGGGTGCATCGTGTTATGCCGCAGCAGCGATCCTCCGTTCAGATTCCGAAGCGGGAAGCAGGCGCTGAATCAACGCTTCAGCACTGGCTTCCTCAAGGTCTTCCGGGATCCTTTGCCCTGCGGCGAAGAAAGATACGGGGAGACCGCTGACCATCGCTTCGTTGAGCATGGGCCCGCAGGCTGTAGTTTCATCCATTCCGGAAAAGATCAGGTGGGATGGAGCAAAAGACTCCCATGCGGAAAACAGCTTGTTGACGTCGACGCCGCGCATCGAAGCGGGCAATACAAGATGTTTCCGGATGTCATTGCGGCCGGCAAGAAAACGAAGAATCTCTTTGCCGTCGTTCACATCGCTACTGCTGAGTTCGTGGGTGCTGAAGCCCGCAGTATCGATCAGGATCAACCCATACGCGCGATTTTCGTCGAGCAGTTGTCCGAGAGCCCGGCTCGATTGCGCCAATTCAAAGCGCAGCCCGAGGATCGACGCGTAGCCCCGCAGCTGTTCCGATGCCGCCACCCGCTGATTGTCAGCCGAAATCAGCAACACCGGTCGCCGGAGCTTTAATCCGTATCGAATCGCGATTTTCGCAATGGTGGCCGTCTTGCCCGCACCGGGAGGCCCGATCAGAGCGGCTGTGGTCGTGTCGGCCTCATCTTGAAAGCCTGTGTCAGCGCGGAAGAAATCGCGAATTTCCGCCGCCGTGGCTGCCCGGAGCTGTTCGAGGTAGATCGCGGACTTGAGTTCGCGATCGGTCGCACTCTTCAAAACCTCGAAGAATCGCCTGCCAGTGTCAGTGCCAGATTGATTCTGTGCGACTCGCTTCGCCGCGGCGGCAAGAAGTTGCTGTGCGAGGTCCGGGTCCACATCTGCGGCAGAGAGTTGGGCAAGCAGTTGCCGCGTCGCAGGGTCGGCATTGAACGGACCCCGATTCTGACTCAGCAGTTCCAGTTGCTGACGCATCTCCCTGATCTCGGACAGGACCGTCTGGATTGACGAGGTCACTGCCCCCGGGCTTTCGGCGGGAGGTTTCTTCGTATCCGGCGTATTCGTTTTCCCGGCCTTTTCGGTCACGCCGGTGGCAAAGACCACTTCGTACCGCCTTGGTTGTCCCGCTTCAGCCGGTGCGAGACGGCTGCTCACGAGCACGGCGTCGTCGCCCAGTTCGTTCCGAGCGTCCTCCATAGCCTTCTGTACGGAGCTGGCAAAATACGATTTCATCCGCAACGGTGGTTTCAACCCTCCCAGCCGACCGAAGCAGTGCATGAGCACTTCCCAAACAGGAATCCATATCGCAGTCGCCATTGCACTGAAAACACTAAGGTTATGGCCCGGCCAAGCCGGCTGAAATCGTCGTAATTTCGACGATGGCGAGTTGTCGCCAGCGAACCGCGCGCCCTTTGGCCGATAAGGACGATGAGATGAGTGCGGTCGAGGACTTTGAGAACGAGGAGCACCGGACCGACCGGCGCTTGCTGTGTTCGGATCTGGTCACCGTGCGCTGGACGGGCGCTCGCGGGTTTACAAGGGAAGAAGTTGCCGTGCTGGAGGATTTCTCCAGGATCGGCGCCGGTCTCTTCATGGCGGCCAAAATCAATCCCGGGATGCCAATCAGAATTCGCACGGAGTGGGAGTCAATCCCCGCGAGTGTGCGCCATTGTTCCTGGCGCGAGAACGGCTACGTTCTGGGGGTTGAATTCGACCAGCCGCGCGATGGGGACAAACTTTATGTCCCGGAACATCTGCTCGACCTCGCGGATCTGGAGTCTTCTTAGAAGTGCAAAGGGCGGGGACGCGACCCGTTTTGCGCGTGTTCCTTGGAAGGTTCCTTCAAAGGACGCGCGGAGTAAGCGCGTCCCCATTTTCGGACTCAGGTACTACGTCGCCTTCGCCAGGCGCAAGGAACAAATTGTCGTCGAGAGCGTGTTGGCGCGTATACATATCCCAGTAACGTCCTTGCCGCGCGTAAAGCTGACGATGCGTGCCGCGTTCGACGATATTTCCGCCCTCGACAACCAGGATCTGGTCGGCACGGCGAATCGTGGACAACCGGTGCGCGATCACGAACGTCGTGCGTCCGCGCATCAGATGCGATAGTCCCTGCTGGATCATTGCCTCGGACTCGGAATCGAGGCTCGAAGTGGCTTCGTCCAGGATGAGGATGCGTGGATCGGCCAGGATCGCGCGCGCGATTGACAGCCGTTGTCTCTGCCCGCCCGATAGCTTCACGCCCCGCTCGCCGACCACCGTGTCGTACCCGTTTTCCAGCTTCTCGGCGAATTCATCCACGCGCGCGATGCGGCAGGCGTCGAGCATCTCGGCTTCCGTCGCATCCGGCCTCGAGAAGAGCACGTTCTCCCGGATTGTGCCATCGAAGAGGAACGTTTCCTGCAAAACGACTCCAAGCTGCGTGCGGTAGCTGGAGAGATTGACTCTGCTCAGATCCACGCCGTCCACGGTGATGCGCCCGGATACCGGTTTATGGAAGGCCGCGATCAACCCGATGGTGGTGGATTTTCCCGAACCGGAAGGCCCGACGAATGCGGTGACGGTACCTGGCCTCGCCTCGAATGAAATAGCGTTCAGCACGGTGTGGCCGCGCTCGTAGGCAAACTCGACATTGTCGAATATCACTTCGCCCGTGATCGGTCCGATGTCGATGTTGCGTTCCGGATCTTCATCTTCCGGTCGTTCGCGCATCACCTCGCGGGTGCGCTCGAGTCCCGCCAGGGCCTCGCTCAGCTGGGTCCCGATGCTGACGACGCCGACGATCGGCGCAATGAGATAGATGAGATAGGCGTTGAACGTGATCAGCGCGCCGACCGTCATTTTGCCGGCGTAGATCTGATGCGTTCCCATGTACATGATGAGAGCGCCGACAATACCCATCAGCACCGTTGCTGAAAGCGACATGAACGACATTGCAGTGAGGCTGCGCATCACGTTCTGCAGCAGGCGCTCGACGCCACTGGAAAACACCCGGGCCTCACGCTCCTCGGCGTGATACCCCTTGATGACGCGAACGCCGCCCAGGGATTCCGTCAGGCGACCGCTCACTTCGGCGTTAATCTTTCCCCGTTCGCGAAAAATGGGGCGTACGGTCTTGAAGGCCTTGCTGAGCACGGCCGCGAAGACGAGCACGATGGCTAGGGCGATGACCGTCATCGACGGACTGATCCGGAGGGCCAGAAACAGGCCTATGACTGCTGTCAACAATCCGCCGACAAATTCGACCACGCCCGTCCCGACCAGATTCCGCATCCCCTCGACATCGGACATGATGCGCGACACGAGTTGTCCCGTTTTGTTCGAATCGTAGTAAGCAACGGGAAGGCGGCCGATATGCTCCTGGACTTTCCGGCGGAGCTCTGCAATCAGTTTTTGGCCTTCGATGGACAGTAACTGGGTCAGACAGAAGGAAGTAATGCCCTGAATGGCGGTCGCGCCGATCACCGCGAGAGTCAACGGCACGAGCAGCCCTGCCTCGTGTTTGTTGATGACGTTGTCGATCAGATAACGCGTCGAGCCGGGCAGCACGAAACCGGCCAGGCTCTTGATGCAGATCAGAACGAGACCGAGAAACAGGATCCCGCGCCGCGGCCGGACCATCGCCCAGATATCGGGCCACAACTCACGCAGCCGTTCTGACGCGGGCTTTTTGGGCTTTTTTGCCTGAGGGCTGTTCACCTGAGAGGTTGGATGCGTCCGCCTTTCGCCGCGCGTCAAACCAGTTTGTAGTTTCAATCTAAGACTATTGTAGAGGCCGAGCGGGTTCTCTAAAGAATGTTGACTGCCCGGGCGGCCAGCAGGGCCACTGTCGCAAGCGAGATCACCGATTGCACGATCATCATTGCCTTGGCCCAACGCGAAAGCACCGGCACATCCGTGGGCGAAAAGGCGGTACTGGTATTGAACGCGAGAAACAGGTAGTCGACAAATCCTGGGCTCCATTTGTCTTCGCCCATCTGGCGCCGTTGCTCCGGGTCCATCATCATCTGGGGAAAGAGGAAAGCTCCGTCCTTATGGACGCCTGCTTTATCCCGTTCGTTGGGCCCGCCGCCATCCAGCCGCCAATACCACGATGCGAAAACGAGGCAGTTGCTGACCCAAAGGGCTGCCGCCGCGCGCAGGAGTTCGAGCGGCGGGTCCTTATGCGCAGGCAACCGCGTGATCAGCAGAACCAGCGACGACACCAGGCCCAGTGTGATCACCGCCAGCAACGAGTATGCGAAGATTTCGTTCCAGTCGCTCCGTCCGACTCTATAGAAGAACCACGTCGGGATCGTCAGAAGCCCGGTCACGACAAACATCAACCATCCGGGTCCCACCGTCAGAGACTCCGGCATGGCCCAAAAAAGCAGACCTATCCCCAGCGCCGCTACAACGGCCGGCCATCGCGGCTCTTTTCGACGAACGACCATGCCTACCAGAGGTGATAATACCCGCCGCGGCGCGCCAGTTCCACTTCAACGCCGAACAGGTCCTTGAGAGCCGCTGCGGTCAGGGTCTGTTCCTTTGGACCGTCGGCGGCGATCTGCCCGTTGCGCATGAGGATGACGCGGTCGATCTCGGGAATGATGTCGGACAGGTGGTGCGTTACGAGAAGGATTCCAATGCCGGATTGCGCCAGCTTGCGCACGCTTTCGCGGAGTTCGTGCTGGGCAAAGAGGTCGAGGCTGGTTGATGGCTCGTCGAGCAGCAGCGCGCGCGGGTTATGAACGAGGGCGCGGCCGATCAGCATGCGGCGCGCCTCCCCGGACGACATTTCATCCACCGGCTTTCGCGCCAGATGCGGCGCTTCCAGCAAAGCCAGAATCTCCGAGGTCTTGTCGCGCATTTCGTCTGTCACATGATGGTTCGGCCAGATCCCGATGCTGGAGAAGAACCCCGAGAGCACGATATCGAACCCGGTGATCTCGCGCGTGCACTGCGTCATCAAATCGTTCGAAACAATGCCGAGCATGCTGCGCAGATCGAACACGTTCCACAACGAACGTCCCAGAATCTCGACCGATGATCCTTCTCGCGCCAATGGATAGCATTCGCGCGTGATGGTTTTGATCAGGGTCGATTTACCGCATCCGTTCGGCCCAAGGATGGCGACGTGTTCGCCGGCGCCAATGGTCAGGCTGAAATCACGCAGGGCGGCGTTGTCGCCTCGCATGACCGTTACGTTGCGAAGTTCAATCAGTGGACAGGAAGGCACTCACACCAGTATGCATTTCAGAGGCTGACGCTGTTTGGGATGGCGTTGGGGTCCGCGAGCAATCAGGAAAGCCCGCTCCGTACCCGTGGGGTCAGGCCTTTCGGTCTGCCGCCGGGCTTCCGCCCGGCGTCTGAAGCCACGCACTGCTGCCAATTCCACCGTCCAGCTGAGTCTTGGAGGGTCCCACCACCTTAATCCGCACTATGCGCGATGCCGCCCGGAACCAGAAATCCGGGCCGCCGCTGCTCCGGGTGCCTGCGAGTGAAGCGGAGCCGCAGCCGGTCGAGTGACAGATAAATTACCGGTGTGGTGAAGAGGGTGAGCATCTGGCTGACGATCAGTCCGCCGACGATGGCGATGCCGAGCGGCCGCCTCAGTTCGGCCCCCGTGCCTCGTCCCAGAGCCAAAGGCATTCCGCCGAGCAGCGCGCAGGAGGTGGTCATCATGATCGGCCGAAAACGCAGCAGGCACGCGCGGAAGATTGCATCACGGGGACTCAGCCCCTCATTGCGTTCGGCAGCCAGCGCGAAATCAATCATCATGATCGCGTTCTTCTTCACGATCCCGATCAGCAGGATGATGCCTATCAGTGCGATGATCGTCAGGTCGGTCCGGAAGAGGACCAGCGCGATCAGGGCTCCCAGCCCGGCGGACGGCAGCGTCGAGATGATCGTGAGCGGATGAATCAGGCTTTCATACAGGATTCCGAGCACGATGTAAACCGCGCAGAGCGCAGTGAGGATAAGCACAGGCTGCGAAGACAGCGAGTCCTGGAAGGCGCGCGCAGTGCCCGCGAATTTTCCGGTGATGCTGGCGGGAACTCCCATGTCGAGCTCGGCCTTTTCTATCGCGGCCACGGCGTCGCTCAGGGAGACTCCGGTAGGCAAATTGAACGAGATTGTCGCCGAAGGAAACTCCCCCGAATGCGGCAGCGAGATCGGCGTCAGGCTCTCTGTGAAATGGGTGAACGCCGACAGAGGAACGTCGAGACCGCGCGGGGACTGGATGTAGATCTTGTTGAGGAAGTCCGGGCTTTCCCACCATTGCTGTTCCAGCGCCAGCACGACATGATACTGGTTGATCGACTTATACATAGTCGAGACCTGACGCTGGCCGAATGCATCGTAGAGAGCACTGTCGACGGCCTGGGCGGTCAGGCCGAGACGCGCCGCGGTGTCGCGATCGACGATCACGTTTGAGGAAAGGCCGGAATTTTCGAGGTCCGAACTCACGTCGGCGATCTGCGGGATCTGCCGCAGCCGCTCCAGAATCTTCGGGCCCCATTGCGAGAGTTGGTCGAAATCCGCGCTCTCAATCGTGTACTGATATTCGCTGTTGCCGGACCTTCCTCCGACGCGGACGTCCTGGTTCGCCTGCAGGTACAAGGTGGCGCCCGGCATGCCCTCAGTCTTGCGGCGCAGGCGATCGATGACCTCTGTAGCCGAACTCTTGCGCACCCCAATCGGCTTCAACTGCAGCCACATTTGCGCCTGGTTGCCGCCGTTTCCGCCGCCACTCGTGCCGGCAACCATGTCGACGGTGTCCACCTCGGGATCGGCCCGGACCTGCTGCTCGAACCACTTCGCCTTTTCTACCAGCGCCTGATAGGAAATGTGCTGCTCTCCCTCGACGATCCCGGAGAGCCGTCCCGTGTCCTGCTCCGGAAAGAAGCCTTTCGGGATGGCGATGTACAGGTAGACCGAAATACCGATCGTCGCCAGCATTACCAGCATCATCGGCGCGGCGTGATCCAGCACGACGTCCAATGCCGAGGCGTAGGTGGAAAGAATCCATTGATAAATGTTTTCGGTCCAGTTGTACAGACGGCCGTGAGTTCGTCGGGGCTTGAGCAGTCGCGAACACATCATCGGCGTGGTAGTCAGCGAAACGACCATGGAGACCGCGATTGCAACCGAGAGCACAACCGCAAATTCGCGGAACAGCCGGCCGACAATTCCACCCATCATGAGGATCGGGATGAACACGGCAATCAGCGACACGCTCATGCTCAGCACCGTGAAGCCGATCTCGGCCGCGCCTTTCCGTGCGGCCTCCATCGGCGGCAAGCCGTTTTCGATGTGGCGGGTAATGTTTTCGATCACTACGATCGCGTCGTCCACCACAAATCCGGTCGCAATCGTAAGCGCCATGAGCGAGAGATTGTCAAGGTTGTACCCACAGAGATACATCGCGCCGAATGTGCCGATCAATGAGACCGGAACAGAAATGCTCGGAATGAAGGTGGCCCAACCATTGCGCAGGAACAAAAATACGACCAGGATCACCAGCGAAATCGAAATCAGCGTATTGATCTGCGCGTCGTTGACGGAAGCCCGGATCGTGAGCGTGCGGTCGTTATCAATGTCGAGGTGAACGTTGTGCGGTAACGAGGCGCGGAACTGCGGCAGAAGAGCTTTGATGCTGTTGACGGTATCGATGATGTTGGCGTTCGGCTGGCGATTCACCCAAATCATAATGGCCGGCATGCCGCGCGAAGTGCCCGTGTTGCGCACGTCCTCGGTCGAATCGACGACCCGCCCAAGATCCGACAGCCGAACCGGCGCGCCGTTGCGGTAGACCACGATAAGATTTCTGTAATCCTTCGCTTCGAGAAGCTGATCGGTGGCCAGAATCGGCATGGACCTGACGCCGTTATCCAACTCGCCTTTCGGACTGTTTGCGTTCGCGCCCGCCAGAAAGCTACCGATTTCGTCCAGGCCGACGTTGTACTGCGAGACGGGCTGCGGATTGACCTCGACGCGCACCGCCGGCAACGAACTTCCGCCCACGTTCACCTGACCCACCCCGGGCACCTGAGAAAGTTTCTGGGCGAAGATCGAGGAGGCGATGTCGTAGAGCTGCGCCCGCGGTACGATGTCCGAAGTGAGCGAGAGGTTCAGGATGGAGGACTCGGTCGGATTGATTTTGCGATATGTCGGCTTCTGCGGCAGGTTCGTGGGAAGATAACCGGCTGCGGCATTGATGGCCGCCTGAACATCGCGTGCAGCGGCATTGATGTCGCGGCTCATGTCGAATTGCAGAACCACGCTGGTGCTGCCGAGCGAACTCCGCGAAGTCATCTCGGTGACTCCGGCGATGCGCGTGAACTGCTTTTCCAGCGGTGTCGCGACCGATACGGCCATCACCTCCGGACTGGCACCGGGCAGTGAGGCTCTGACCTGGATCGTGGGGAAATCGACTTGGGGGAGCGACGATACCGGAAGTTGGGTATAACCGATGGCTCCGGCCAGCGTAACCGCGACGGTCAGTAGCGTGGTCGCAACCGGTCTTTGAATAAACGGCGAAGAGATGCTCATGTCGACACGGCCATGCTCATTTCCCCGTCTGCCGCCTCGTCAGCAGTTCTTTATTTTTCTTTAATATTAACTCGCCTACACTTGTGAGCCGTCGATAGACCCTGAAACGTCCAATAGACAGGAACATGAAACTCGCCTATCTGCTTTGTTTTTCAGTGGCTTCGGCGTTTGGTCTACCGGTCCCGGCCGAAGTAGCTGGCGTCGGCAACTTTCATCAGGTGGATCAGAATGTGTATCGCGGAGCCCAGCCCACAGACGAGGGATTCCAAAATCTGGCGAAGCTTGGTATCAAAACGATCATCGATCT
>Ga0210389_10001045_pt1 | contig 23166 bp, 20 predicted proteins | sample IncBWH28OmetaG_FD_160127 | JGI IMG/M metagenome (GOLD analysis project Ga0210389, IMG submission 160127) | Forest soil microbial communities from Barre Woods Harvard Forest LTER site, Petersham, Massachusetts, United States - Inc-BW-H-28-O ...
AATGCAGCAGAGACACAATGTTTTGTCAGGGCAGACGCATTAAAATAATTTTAAGCTTATTGAGGTCAATTTAGAGAAAAAGGGGCATTTAAAGAGCAAGAACCGGTAGCGCTGCAAGCGTTCCGAAGCGTTCCATTTTACACATCGGAACAAAGTGAAACATTGTGAAACACGCTCATTATCACAATGTTCCATTAAAAATAAATTGACACATTTTTATAAGTTCCTGATAATCAATCATTAAGATTTTGATTTTTTAAATGCATGTCCGGAACGCGCTGATTTTCAATATGTTTCAGTATAATTGAGGAATTCCTTCCACACGTCAAATGTCACCTCCTGTCATGGCGTACAGTCTTATAAAAAATAATTTTAATGCGTCTGCCCTGTGCAACCCGCATCCCGGTAGCACGTCAACCAGGGACAGAAAAAGAGCAAACCAAATCCGGCTGACATCCGTTTAAACATTCTTTATGGCGCAAAGCACTGACAATAAAAAGCTTATCATTCCTTACTTTATTTCGGTGGGGTTTGTTGCCATAAGCATTAACAGCATTGCCAAAGGGATCAATAACCATGAAACCTGGCGGATTGTTACCGCATCGGTTGGAGGCACTTTCTTTGCCGGACTTGCGGCCTTAACTGCGGCACGATTAATAAAAAACAACCGCCGTCCACCTGCCGGCAAACAAGGCCAGGCAAGTAAGCGAAGTATTTGACCAACCCCTTCGCTAATATTTCTTTTACAGGACTTTGAATATTAAAAAATAGCTGTAAATTCGGTCAACTCATTAGTAATCAACGCCATTCTTTAGCGTATACGATCATGAAAAAGGTGACCCTTGTTTTTTGTATGCTATTGCTTTTAACGCAGGCAAAGCCAGTTCAGGCCCAGTCCATCAGCCAGCTTGGCCCCAATTATTACGTTGCCGGAATTCCTTCGTTGGAATTTTATGAGGTCGCCGAGATCGGCAGCCAGCGTTGTCCCGAATGGTGCTGGGCCGCCTGCAGCCAGATGATATTAAATTATCATGGCTTATACGTTACGCAGGAGCAGGTGGTGACCAAAATATTTGGCTCGCTGCAATGCCAGTCAGCGTCAACCATCGATATTTTAAATGCCCTCAGCGGCTGGGCGCCTGATATGCGGGGGAGTTATTCCACCATCCACAGCGAAGAAGGCACCTACGGGCCTGATGACCTGGTGAAAATCCTATCGTATAAATGGCCCTTGCTGGTTTGCCTTAAAAACCCCGATGGAACGGGGCATGCCCTGGTACTTACGGCCGTTTATTATGCCATCGACGCCGATAACAATGCGCTCATCGATAAAGTTGTTTTAAGGGACCCCTGGCCGTATAATCCGTCGCGGCAGGAAATGTCCTGGACCGAATTTACCAGCCGTGTACAGGATATCATCCACGTTTGGGTGGTGAGGAATTAAATCTTAAAACTAAAAACCATGCAACGCCAGTACGAATACCAACAGCGCCATGAATAAGCCAGCGGCGGCGGTGATTATGGCCAAAGGTTTGTCAATTTTGTAAAGCTCCCTCACGTTGCTTTTGTAAATGAACCAAATACAGCAGCCATAAAAGAGCACGTTGAATAAAAACGACGGCGCATAATCCTGGTAATAGCGGCGAGGGGTTCCGGGAAGTATCCCGCTTCGCCAAAGTTCAACCAGCATTATGAAAATAGCGCCCAATGCAGAATAAGTAATATAGATCCCAAGGAATATCCAGCCCCATTTCATCCGCTTCCAAAACAAAAACGCCGTTCCGAGCAGGTAAAACCCTTGAAAAAAATAGGGCATCGTGATGGATATCGAAATATGATAACTGTTGTTTAATACGACAGGCAAATATCTGACCAAGTAGTATACCTGCACCACGCCGAGGATTCCGAATACTATGCTGATCAACAAAATAACCCTGTTTAACGAAGCCGGCGTTTTTTGAACGGGATTGATAGTATCGATTACCGAGCCGGCGGCATTTACCAGTTTATTTTCAAATGCTTTTTTTCTTTCCGATTTTGCCTCTTTTTCATTCGCACGAAGTTCGTTCTCTGCCCTTGCTTCAGCCATTTCTGCTATGGAAATATTTCGGGCAAGCAGTTCATCTTCCGCCGCAGTGACGGCCACTGGCTGGTAGTTTCCCGGTGTGTCAATAATCTCAAGCAACTGAGCGACGCTCAGCGTTTTATATTTTTCGGCAAAGGGGGTCATAATCTTAATATTATCTTAAAATCAGGCAAAGCAATGGCGCTGAAAATTTTACGTACCAAACTGCATAAATATCGCGAGAGCCAGCAAAAAGCCGATGCATACCGTTGAAACCTGCCAAAACCTGTCTATCTTATAAATATCCCGCATCCATTTTTTATAGATGATCCAGGTACAGAACGTACAAAGCACAGCTTCGCTCATAATTAACCACGACGACACCCAAATACTGCCCCCGATAAAGCTATAACGCAACGCCCGTATAATAATGAACACTATTGAGGTAAGCGACACCAGGTTGAAAAACACCGTGAAGGCACTTAGCAATATCCACCCTATTGTTTTACCGCGCAGGAACAGGTAGATAGCGCTGATTGCAAAAAGCCCGAAGAAAAGATTCAGGACTGAAATAACCATCGGCCAGCTTTGCGCGACGTGCATCGCAAAGATTACGCCCGAAACACCGTCCCATAGAAGCTTCAGCGCTATGACGGTCTGCACAATACAAACACAAAGGATCAACTGCCCATTTCGGGATGATAGCGGCTGCCAGGGATGAAAACTGCCGGCAATAGCCGTCATTTGGCTTCTTAGTTGATTACTGACCTTTTCCCTTTTTTCGGCCCTGGCTTTAGCCTCATCTGCTTCAGTTTTTAATTCGGCAGCCGCATCGGCTAGTTCGGTGTCACTAAGGTCGCGCCCTTGCAGTTCGGCCTCGGCCGCCTCAACCGCAAACGGCTGGTAGTTTTGCGGATTGCCTCTTATCTTCAGCAACTGAGCGACGCTCAGCGTTTTATATTTTTCGGCGAATGGGTTCATAACGGTGCTTAAATATACGCATCTATTTTTCGTCCAGCAATTCAGCAATGCTGTCTTTAATTCGTGGATCGCCGAAGTTGCTGATCAAATGCCCCAGGTCGCTGTCGATCAGCACCAGCTTTGCCGGAACAAGTTTCGAAAACTCAATTGCCGGCGCCGGGTTTACCATGTGGTCTTGTTTGGAGGATATGATGAGCATTTTGGCCTTTACGTGCGCGGCGGCCTCCTGCATAGAGCCGCTAAAAGGCTTCGAGATATCGTGCCCGATGATGGCGGTTATCTGGTAAAAAATGTCGTTATAATCGCCCGTGGGTTTGGTTTGTGCAAATTTCAACCAGTCGGCAAAACCCGACGCCGGCGTATCATTAACACGGTTCGTGGGCGTGGTAAGGAAAAGTTCCCAAAGCATATTTGCCAATGGTATATTAGGATTGGTTTTATAATCGCCATGATTAAACCCGGCATCCGAATCGATAATAGTCCGATAGGTGGTATACAGCATCAGGTCATAACTGGTAGGTTTGGGGCTGCCTACGATGGTAACCAGGTCGTCCATAAAATCAGGGTAGCTAACAGCCCATTGAAAAGTTTGTATGCCGCCCATAGATATGCCCATGACCGCTTTCACATGACTGATGCCCAGGCTTCGGGTAGCCAAAGCGTGCTCGCTTTGCACCATATCCCGAATGCTGAATATCGGGAAGACCGGCCCGTGTTGTTTTACACTGTTGGATGGAGAACTTGAAACGCCGTCGCCAAGCGCATCAATAATGATCAGGCAATATTTTGTCGTATCAATAGCTTGCCCGGGGCTCATATCAGCCACATTTTTCGAGTTGCCGCCAAACCAGGTTAAAAAAAGAATGGCATTGCTTTTCGTTGGGTTCAATTTGCCGAACATGCGATACCCGATGTTGCAGTCACTGATGGTTTTGCCTGATTCAAGCTGAAGGTCGCCTATGGAGGCGGATTGCTGACGGTCGGGAGTTTGGCCGCAGCAAATAAAACTACTGTAACATAAAATGACAGACAGGAATATGCGTTTCATAAGTGGTTTTAATCGGGCATCAAGTTAATTTATTTTCAGCGCAAAATAACCAGGCCTTGCTAAATCCGTATCTTTAGGGGGAGATGATAAGCAGGTGTTCAAATATGATACGTTTTTACACGATAGCAATATTGGGACTGCTGACTTTCTCGTGTAAACAAGCACGACCCCAGCGGACGGCGCAAATCCTAATAACTCCCCTGCCAAAGAATATCGCCTGCGCCAATACAGACTATAAATGTATTCACGTTTTCGTTGCGCTTTGCGATAATAAATACCAGGGCATTATACCCGTTCCGGCCACCATAGGAAACGGGCAGGACCCGGAAAACAACCTGTATTGGGGCGGCGATTATGGCATAAGGACATTTTTCAAAAGAAGCAAGGATTGGAAGCTGGTAAAAAAACAGAAAATCGGCGATACGCTGATGGAACGGCTGATCTTTAAAAACCTTTCAACCAACTATTACCTGGTTGCGGATGGCTATAACGGTAAGTTTATCAAACAAACCACAATCGACTTCTTAAACAGTTGCGCGGGCCGACTCAAAGACACCTTGCATGTAGCCGGAAAAACAATCGGCATTGACGGCAACGCCGCGCTTTTGGCCTATATCGGCCACGACGGACTGATGGATTTTAATTTGCCGGCTGATTTCCAAAACCACGACGGCAAAATGCGCGACTGTATTGTTTTAGCATGCATCAGCAAAAAATATTTTGCGCCTTTTTTAACCCAGGCCAAAGTACGCCCGCTGGTTGTTACAACCGGGTTGATGTGCCCCGAAGCTTATACCTTGCATGATGCGGTTGCCGCCTATATTAAAAACGAACCGGAAGAGCAAATCAGGCAGGCAGCCGCCATGGCATACAATAAATATCAAAAAAGCGGGCTTAAATTTGCGAATCAACTGCTGGTATCCGGGCCATAGCAATTTGTCGCCGGCCATATTTCCCTTTTGTTGATAACCCGCTCTTGCCTATTCCCGCAATTCTGCCCAACTTCGCAATCTTTTGTTTGGGATTTCACCGATTGAAAAATGATTGCACCGATTTAACTTGTTGGGATTTCACCGATTTTCGGATGATTACACCGATTTAACTTGTTGGGATTTCACCGATTTTCGGATGATTACACCGATTTAAATCAGTAAGCTCCGTAACAATCGGTGAAATCAAAAAATAATCGGTGAAATCCCAAAAAATAAAATAATATCCCGTGAACACACATTTAAGTAAAATAGCCGCTGAATTAGCTGTTTCCGAAAAGCAGGTTAAAGCCACCCTTGAATTATTAGACGAAGGCGCTACAGTACCCTTCATCTCGCGTTACCGCAAAGAAGTTACCGGTAGTTTGGACGAGGTTCAGGTAACCGCCATCCGCGACCGCGCGCAGCAATTGCGCGACCTGGATAAACGCCGCGAGGCAATCCTGAAATCCCTTACTGAAATGGGCAAGCTGACACCTGAACTGGAAAAACAGGTAAACGAAGCCGAAACGATGGTGGCGCTGGAGGATATTTACCTGCCATATCGCCCAAAAAGAAAAACCCGTGCAACCGCTGCCCGCGAAAAAGGCCTGCAGCCCCTGGCCGACCTGCTGCTGGAACAAAGAAGGATCGACATCGGGCTGGAAGCGGCTAAATATATCGACGAAGAAAAGGGTGTGAAAAGTATTGAGGAAGCATTAGCCGGGGCAGGGGATATTATCGCCGAGTTTATCAGCGAAAATGCAGAAGTACGCACGCGGATGCGCAGTCTTTTTGTCGAAAAAGGCACTTTTCAATCGAAGGTGGTGGAAGGCAAAGAACAGGAAGGTATAAAGTATAAGGATTATTTCGACTGGACTGAACCGGTTAAAACCGCTCCTTCACATCGTGTGCTGGCCATGCGCCGCGGCGAAAAAGAAGAAATATTGTGGCTGGACATTAAGCCGGAAGAAGAGCAGGCGATTGACCTGGTCGAAAAAGCTTTTATTACCGGCAACAACCCATCGGCCGACCAGGTAAAGCAGGCCATTACCGATGGTTACAAACGCTTGCTAAAGCCATCGATGGAAACCGAAGTCCGCCTGTTCACCAAAAAACGGGCGGACGAGGAAGCTATCCGTGTTTTTGCCGAAAATGCAAGGCAGTTATTGCTGGGCGCTCCGCTGGGCCAAAAACGTACCATGGCGATAGATCCGGGGTTCCGCACCGGCTGCAAGGTGGTTTGTTTGGACGAACAAGGGAAATTATTGGAGTACACCGCCATATTCCCGCATACCGGCCCCGGCCAGGCGAAAGAAGCCGAAAAGACAACAAAATATCTTTTCGAAAAATATAACATCGAAGCGATTGCTATCGGCAACGGCACCGCCGGCAGAGAAACCGAAGTATTTATACGCAACCTGAATTTGCCAAACGCCGCCGTTGTGATGGTGAACGAAAGCGGCGCATCCATTTATTCCGCTTCGGATGTTGCCCGGGAAGAGTTCCCCGACAAAGATGTTACCGTGCGTGGCGCGGTTTCTATTGGCCGCCGGTTGATGGACCCATTAGCTGAACTCGTGAAGATCGATCCAAAATCAATCGGTGTTGGGCAGTACCAGCATGATGTGGATCAAACCAAACTGCAAACTTCGCTGGACGACACGGTGATCAGCTGTGTAAATGCTGTAGGTGTAGAATTGAATACGGCGTCAAAACAAATATTAGCCTATGTGTCCGGCCTCGGTCCGCAGCTGGCGCAAAACATCGTGGAGTACCGCGACCAAAACGGCGCCTTTAAACGCCGCGATCAACTCAAAAAAGTTCCCCGTTTGGGCGAAAAGGCGTTTGAACAGGCGGCAGGATTCCTTCGTATCCATAACGCGGAAAACCCGCTTGATACCAGCGCTGTTCACCCGGAAAGGTATACGCTGGTTGAACAAATGGCAGCTGACCTGAAATGCTCGGTAAAGGAGCTGATGGGGAATGACAAAATGCGCAAAAGCATCCCCTTGTTAAAATATACATCGGAAACTGTGGGCCTGCCCACCTTGAACGACATAATGGCCGAGCTGGCCAAACCCGGCCGCGACCCGCGCGAGCAGTTCGAGGCTTTCAGCTTTACCGATGGTGTTAACAGCATCAACGACCTGAAGATTGGCATGAAAGTGCCGGGTATTGTTACCAATATCACCAATTTCGGCGCTTTTGTAGATATCGGCGTACACCAGGATGGATTGATCCACCTCAGCCAGATCACCAACCGTTTTATTAAGGATGCCAACGAGGTACTAAAGGTGGCCCAGAAGGTAGAGGTAACAGTGACCGGCGTAGATGTGGACCGGAAACGGATTTCACTCTCGATGAAAGAAAACGAACCGCGACCGGCGCAAAAGGAACAGCAGCCCCGGCAGCAAAGCCCGAAACCGGCGCAAAAACAGAATTTCAATAAGCCGCGCGAACGCGAGGCTGAAAGTGATCTGCAAATAAAATTGTCAGCGTTGAAGGATAAATTTAGGTAACGTTAATATTTAGCCTTTCGCGCGCTCCACATAGGCGCCGGTAGCGGTGTCAACCTTGATTTTATCCCCTATATTGATAAACAGCGGCACTTTTATTTCGGCGCCGGTTTCTACGGTGGCATTTTTCATCGCACCGCTTGATGTATCGCCTTTAACGGCCGGCTCGGTATAAGTAACTTCCAATTCAGCAGAGGCTGGTACCGTCCCCATGATCGGCTCACCGCTTTCAAACGCAACAATCACGTTCATCCCTTCTTTCAGGAATTTCACCGCCGGCCCGAACAAATCTTTCGGGACACTGTGCTGGTCGTAGGTGTCATTATCCATTACCACCAGGCCCGAGCCATCGTCATACAGGTATTGGTAGTTACTGGTTTCAACACGGGCAATGTTTACTTCTTCGTCAGTACGGAAACGGTATTCAACCAGCTTGCCTGTTTTTACGTTGCGCATGCGTGCCTGGTAAAAGGCGCGCAGGTTACCTGGTGTACGGTGCAAAAATTCTTCTACCTGTACCAATTCCCCGTTGAAACGCAGGAAGTTGCCATTTTTTATGTCGGATGCCTTAGCCATAAAACTGATAAATATTTGGAGGCGCAAACTTAGGAGATTAGCGGGAAAGAAACAAGAGAAGAAGGTTAAAGGTTAAAGGTTGGTGCGGTATTCCTTCTCCGTTCCTTCCAAAAACCTTTTGCCTTTAGCCCAAAAAAGGGAGAGGTGATTTGTAAATGGGGGGGTGCTTGAAGGGCGATAATTGAAAGATTTTACCCCCCTCAACCTTTCGCCTTTTACCTTTTACCTTTTACCTCAAAAACGCCTTTCGCCTTTAACCTCAAAAAGGTACATTTGCACGTTAATTCTGCATAACCAAATTATGAGTGTATCGATACTGGCCCAAAACCTGCATGGGTCTGAAATTATAAAGATTGCCGGCGAGATCAATGAGCTGAAACGCCAGGGCCAAAACATCGCCAACCTGACTATCGGCGATTTTGATTCCAATATTTACCCCATCCCGGCTGGTCTGCAAAGCGGCATAGTGGATGCCTATGACCAGCATCAAACCAACTATCCGCCCGCTGACGGTATTCTCGACCTGCGTCAAAGTGTTTCCGCATTTTTAAAGAGCCGCTTCGACCTGGATTACACAGCCAACCAAATATTGATCTCCGGTGGCTCAAGGCCGCTTATTTATTCCATTTACATGGCGATAGTTGATCCCGGCGATAAGGTTTTGTTCCCAACACCATCCTGGAACAATAACCACTACTGTGATCTGACCCGCGCTAATGGCGTCGAAATACCTACCGGTCCTGAGCATAATTTTATGCCTACGGCAGATGACATTCGGCCGCATATAAAAGGAGCCGCGCTTTTAGCTTTGTGTTCGCCATTGAACCCGACGGGGACCATGTTCAGCAAAAAAGACCTGGAAGAAATATGCGACCTGGTAATTGAGGAGAACAAAACCCGCAGCGCTGGCGAAAAGCCGCTGTATATTTTGTATGACCAGATCTACTCGCAGCTTACTTTCGGCCATCACGAGCATTTTAACCCGGTAAGCCTGCGGCCTGAATTAAAGGAAGTCACCATTTTTGTGGACGGCGCGTCCAAATGTTTTGCGTCGACCGGCGTGCGTGTAGGCTGGGGATTTGGCCCCGCGCATGTGATCAACCACATGAAAGCCATCGTAGGCCATATGGGCGCCTGGGCGCCGAAAGCTGAACAGGTAGCCATGGCGCATTTTCTGAAAGACGATAATGCCGTTAACGACTACCTTGCTCAAATAAAAAACAATATTCAAAAAAGCCTCATTGCACTCTACAATGGTTTTCAAAAACTAAAGGCTGACGGTTTAAAAGTTGATGCCATCGAACCGATGGGCGCCATTTATTTAACGGTTAAGGTTGACTATAGCGGCAAAACTACGCCGGATGGCAAAGTCCTAAAAACGGCTACGGACATTAATTTTTACCTGATCAAGGAAGCCGGCGTGGCTTTTGTGCCTTTCTCGGCATTTGGCACCGGCGAAGAGGTGAACTGGTTTAGGGCATCCGTCGGGGCGAGTACATTAAAGGATATTGGTGAGTTGGTGCCGAGGATAAAGGCGGCGCTTTTGAAGCTTAGTTAATTGCCCCAAAACGGCAGGTCTTAATTGCGCCGTTAGGTGCAAAATATCGGTAGAAAATCAAAAGAAAGAAATTAGCGTGCCGTAGGTACGCAACAAACGAAGCGATATTAACGCCAATGCACGGCGGTGTTCCGTACCTACGGCACGGCCTTTCGTGTGTATTTTTTTTCTACCAACATTTAACCCCGATGGGGTCGGTCCGCTAATTGAAATAAGTGAACGCCTGTAAAACAGGTATCTGATCTAAAGTGCGAATGAATTTTCATGAAATAAATGTTTACAATAAAACTACGCATACATAGGGGTTATTTTGGTTAGCGCAGGAACTTATATTTCGTGCGCGAAGAATTTGGACAATCCATTCATTTGGGCTTTATTAATTTTAGGTGGCCTTTTTGAATTAATGGCATTCCGAAAACCTAAAGAGGAAAATCATTGATTTCCCCTATATTTATCCCCGGCAGTAACGCTTCGTTACTGCCGCAACCAACTATGAAAAACCTCCGTTTATCTTTCATACACCTTTTTATATTTATGGCGACAACTGCTGCCCTTGCACAAGCGGAAAATCCCTATGCCGATTACCCGGTTTACACCGGCCGCGATCTCGGCGTTAAATACTCGCCTCAAAAAACGGTTTTCAAAGTTTGGGCGCCAAAGGCATCGGAAGTAAAGCTGCGCGTGTTTGAGGCAGGTAATGGCGGCGAACCTGTTAGCACCATCGGAATGAAAAAAGGCATTAAGGGTACCTGGTCGGCAGCGGTTAACAAGGACATCAAAAACAAATATTACACTTTCCAGGTGTTGCAGGATGGCAAATGGCTACTGGAAGCCCCGGATATTTATGCCAAAGCCGTTGGCGTTAATGGCGCCCGCGGCATGGTAGTCGATCTCGCTGCCACCAATCCCGCCAACTGGCGAAACGACAAAAACCCCGCCATAAAAAGCTTTAACGACATCATCATCTACGAAACACATATCCGCGATATTTCCGTCGATCCAAATTCAGGCATCAAAAACAAAGGAAAATTCCTCGGACTAACCGAAACGGGGACGAAAAGCCCGAACGGTGAAGCCACCGGTCTCGACCACATCAAAGAACTTGGCGTTACGCATGTTCATATACTCCCCAGCTTTGATTTTAATTCGGTTGACGAAACTAAACCATCCGCCGGTCAGTACAATTGGGGATACGATCCGCTCAATTACAATGTGCCCGAAGGGAGCTACGCCACCGATCCTTATAACGGCAACGTACGGATAAAGGAGTTTAAGCAAATGGTGCAGGCGCTGCACAAAAATGGACTGCGCGTAATTCTCGATGTGGTTTATAACCATACCAGCGACATCGCCCATGCCAATTTTAGCCAATTTGCACCCGGATATTATTACCGGCACAATCCGGATGGCAGCTATTCAAATGCTACAGGTTGTGGTAACGAGGTGGCATCGGAAATGCCGATGGTGCGCAAGTTTATGATCGAGTCAGTAGTGTATTGGGCAAAAGAATATCATTTGGATGGCTTCCGTTTTGACCTAATGGGCGTGCATGACATCGAAACGATGAACATGATCAGCGATACGCTGCACAAGATCGACCCAACCATTTTTATTTACGGCGAAGGCTGGACCGCCGGCAACAGCCCCATGCCCGAAACCTTAAGAGCAGTAAAAAAGAATGCTTCGAAACTGAGCGGCGCTGCTGTTTTTAGCGATGATCTGCGCGACGGGCTTAAAGGCGGCTGGGGCGATCTGAAAGAAAAAGGTTTTGTAAGCGGCAATACTGCTATGGACGAAAGCATAAAGTTTGGTATTGTGGCATCTACCCCGCATCCCCAGGTTGACTATAGCAAAGTAAATTATTCAAAAATCCCCTGGGCGGCTGAACCCTGGCAAACCATCACTTATGTGTCCTGTCATGACGACAATACCTTGTGGGACAGACTGAAAATCTCCAATCCAACCGCAAGCGATGATGACCGGATAAAAATGGATAAGCTGGCCGCTGCAATCGTACTTACTTCGCAAGGCGTATCGTTCCTGCACTCAGGCGCCGAAATGCTGCGCACCAAAAATGGCATCGCAAATTCCTTTAATAAGCCCGATTCTATTAACCAGATCGACTGGGGCCGGAAAACAACTTACAAATCCGTTTTTGACTACTATAAAGGACTGATTGCCCTGCGTAAAGCACACCCGGCTTTCCGGATGCCTTCCTCAAAAATGATCAGTCAGAACCTCGAGTTTTTAAAAACAGAACCTGGCGTAATAGCTTACCGGATAAGCAATAATGCCAACGGCGACGGCTGGAAAAATATTTTAGTTGTGTTGAATGGCAACACCGGCGAAAAAAATGTCGTTCTCCCTGCGGGTACCTGGACTTTAGCCGTTGACGGCAACACCGTCGGTCTAAAAGGGTTAGGCACCGGCTTGAAGGCTGTAATTACAGCAAAGGGCACAACTGCTTACGTTCTCTACAGCAATTAAACGATCTGTTGAATTTAGGATTAACCGGCGTTTACGCCGCCAGTTGATGCTCCACTTTCTGCATCAGGCTGCTAATATCAAATGGTTTTTCAAGAACATCATCGGGCGAGCCTTTTTGTTCCATTATCGTTTCCGGCGAATCATCCTCATTTGAGCACATGATCACGCGCATATTCCGGGTGGTATTATTCAGTTTTATGAGCCGGCAAATTTCGCGGCTATTTATTCCCGACAGGTCGGTATCTACGATGACGAGGTCGGGCCTGTTGATTTTTATCTGGTTGAAAACCTCGCCACCGCTGCTTAGTGTAGAAACATCGTACCCACTGCTTGACAGTATGTAAGCCATCACCTCCAGCATTAGTGCATCGTCCTCAACTATCAATATTTTCTTTGACATTACCACCTTATATTATTATTCTGTTTTATAATACAAAGCTTATACCAATAATGGCATAATTGCTTTTATTTTAACGGGTTTAGCGTTTTTGCTTATATTTTTGCAGAATAATAAGGCAGAGTTGAAACTCAAATACCTAATTTATTACATTTGATGTACGCAACCGATTACTGCAAATGGATAATATTAACATCAAAGTACTTGCTAAAGAACTAAACATCTCTACTTCAACCATTTCCAGGGCATTTAACGGCAGCCCCGACATTAATAAGGATACCAAGGAAAAAATTTTAGCCTTTGCGCGTGAACACAACTTTTTGCCTAATCATTATGCGAGCAATTTGCGCGACAAAAAGAGCCGTACGCTGGCGGTTATTGTTCCCGAAATCGCAAACGATTTTTTTGCACAGGCCATAAACGGGATTGAAGAAATTGCCCGAAAAAAAGGATTTTATATTTTATTGTACCGTACCGACGACGTTTTCGATAAGGAAGTCTCATTTATCAATTATTTAAATAATGGCAAGGCCGATGGTATTATCATGTCGGTATCCGGCGAGGCAAACGACCACAATTACTTACGAAAACTGGAGCAAAAAAATATCCCGGTAGTATTTTTCGACCGTGTTTATGAAGACATTGAAGCTGCCAAGGTGATTACCAATGACTATGAGAGCAGCTTTGACGCCACCGAGCATTTGATTGACACCGGCTGTAAAAAAATAGCTTACCTGGTAGTGAATAAAAGCATATCCATCGGCCAGGTGCGTATGCAGGGTTATATAGATGCTTTAAAAAAACATGATATCCCGTTTGTCGATGAGCTGGTGATCGATTGCAGCAACGATGAAAAAATAAATTACGGTATCCTCAAAAAAGCGCTGGAAGAGATCAAGCCCGATGGCATTTTCAGTTCGGTGGAACGCCTGGCTTTCGGCACTTACTATGTTTGTAACGACCTTGGCATCGATATCCCCCGCGACCTGAAAGTGATCAGTTTCTCCAGCCTCAATATCGCTCCCTTATTATGCCCTGCCTTATCAACCATCACCCAACCCGCTTTCGAGATGGGGAGTAAAGCCGCAACCCTGCTTTTTGAGGAACTGGAAAAAAAGGGCGTCAACATCCAGAAAAAGGAGCACGTTCTTAAATCAAAAATATTTATCCGGAAGTCTTCGGGGGGATAACTAAACTGCGGAAGATTTTACCACAAAGAACACAAAGGGGGAAGACACAGAGGTCATAAAGCTTTAATAGCTTGTCATTTTTTTCTCTGTTAAACTATGCTAAATTATCTCTCGAAGCGGCAGGCTTTGTGTCCTTTGTGCAAACCTTTGCGATCTTTGTGGTTAAAAAAAGCAATGCGTTTAAATAGACAGCATTTCCACAATCTTCAAAAAATCAGGATCAAGTTCAGTAACATGCTTGGTGGCGTTTTCAAACGGTGTAAACGCAATCTGGTTATGTACCAGGCCAACCATCACATTTTTTTTACCGGCTATTAAAGCCTCAACCGCGGCTACACCCGTGCGGCTGGCCAATACACGGTCCATACAAGTTGGCGAACCACCGCGCTGTATGTGGCCCAGTATCGACACGCGGGTATCATGGTTCGGGAACCGCTCTTTTACCAGGCGGCCCACTTCAAATGCGTCCCCTACTTTGCCATTTTCGGCCAGCATAATAATTTTTGATGTCTTATCCGGCCGCCCGTTTTCAAGGCGGTCAAACAGGGCCTGGATATCAGTATTGCCTTCCGGGATCATGATCGTCTCGGCCCCGGCGGCAATGCCGGTGCGTAAAGCAATCAATCCTGAATCTCGACCCATCACTTCGACAATAAAAAGCCTGTTGTGCGACTCGGCCGTATCGCGAATTTTATCCACTGCGTTGATAACCGTATTGATAGCCGTATCATAGCCTATTGTAAAATCCGTTCCGCACAGGTCATTATCGATAGTTCCCGGCAGCCCGATAATTGGAATATCAAATTCCTGGTTAAACTCCCTGGCGCCGCGGAAAGTTCCATCGCCGCCTATGGCAATCAGGGCGTCAATGTTGTTTTTCACTAATTGTCCGTAGGCAGCTTTTCTTCCGGCAACTGTTTTAAATTTTTCGCTACGCGCGGTTTTTAATATCGTGCCGCCCCGCTGGATGATGTTGGAAACGGATTTTATACCCATCGGGAACATATCCCCGTTGATCATTCCTTCAAAGCCACGACGGATGCCCGTTACCCCTATATTGTAATATATTGCCGACCGTACAACGGCCCGTATGGCTGCGTTCATGCCCGGCGCATCGCCGCCAGACGTGAAAAGCCCGATATTTTTTATTTGCGTCATTAGTTAAAAAAGCGCGCTGAATGGTGTTTAAAATAGTTCCCTCCAACTGTTTACAAAGTTACAGGGTATTAATTAGCGTATCGTAAAAATTGCGCGAATTTACACTTATTTTTTATCGGCGTGGAGATAATTGAAGATTTGTTATAGTAAATCTATAGATTAATTATTGCCAACAGATGAAAGGGATTGAATATCATTGCTTTTTAAAAGCGGTCAAACCTGCATTTAAAAAATTGAGATAATTGTCAGCACTGTAATTGGCCCCCTGCGGTGGTTCCAGCATGTTGCCGTTGCTGTCGATAATTACATAAAGCGGCTGCGAATTTGTCTCATAATCCCTTGTTTCCCGGTCGCTGTTGCTTGCGCCAATTGTGGTTATTTTTTTGCCTGTCACTTTTGAAGTGTAAACTTCTGAAGGAGATAATGGTTTTCTTTCGTCTTCATACAGTTCAAGCAGCACATAATCATTCTCCATTACCTTGCGTACCTGCGGGTCCGTCCAAACTTCATTTTCCATTTTGCGGCAATTGGCGCAAACCCAGGCGGTAAAGTCAATCAGTATAGGCTTTTTCAACTCTTTGGATACTGCCAGCGCCTGGTCATAATCATACCACTCGTTTAAGCCATAATGTTTACCCCTGGCAAAAATACTTTCATATTTTTTGTCCTTAATCGAAACCTGGGGGCCAGCGGCAGCGGGGTTGACGGCCATATTGCGGGTCAGGTCAAAGTCCTGCGTTGCAGGCGGCGGCAAAAAACCGCTAATAGCTTTTAGCGGGGCGCCCCATAGACCCGGGATCATATAAATAACAAACGCGAGGAATATTATCGTAATAAATGTCCTAGTTATAGAAAGATGCGGCAGATCGCTGTCACTTTCAAACTTTATTTTCCCAAGCAAGTAAAGTACGACCAGCAAGCCGATGGCAATCCAAAGCGCCAGGAAGATTTCACGGTCGAGCCAATTCCAATGATACGCGAGGTCGACATTTGAAAGAAACTTAAGTGCAAAGGCAAGTTCAAGAAACCCGAGGACGACTTTAATACTATTAAGCCATCCTCCTGATTTTGGAAGACTTTTTAAAGCGGATGGGAACAAGGCAAATATGGTAAAAGGCAAAGCCAGGGCCAGCGAAAAACCAAACATACCAATCGCCGGACCAACGCGGGCTCCTTTGTTTGCAGCCGCAGCAAGCAAGCCACCTACAAGCGGTCCGGTGCATGAAAAGGACACAACCACGAGGGTTGCAGCCATAAAAAAAACACCGACCATACCGCCTCTCTCCGAATTTTGATCGAGTTTGTTTACGAGTGAACTTGGCAGGTTAATTTCAAATGCGCCCAAAAAGGAAATGCCGAATACAACCAACAACAGGAAGAAGAAAATATTAAAAATGCCATTTGTGGCAAGGTCGTTCAACGCATCGGCGCCAAATATAAGTGTGATGATCAACCCCAGTGATACATATATGATGATTATCGACAAACCATACATCAAAGATTGAAAAATGCCCTTTGCCCTCGACCCCGATTTCTTTGTAAAAAAGCTAACCGTTAAGGGCAGTAGTGGATAAATACACGGCATTGTAATGGCCAAAAGCCCGCCAACAAAGCCTGCGATAAATATTTCCCAGGGGGTTTTAGCGCCTTCATTATGGGCGGTACGTTTTTTGATCGCCGCGGCCTGGGCTTTAGCTACGCTGTCGATATGTTTTACCCTGGCTGCTATGCTGTCAACAGCGGTAGGTATGGTGGTAAACTGCACATCGTTGCTCGAAATCGTATCGGTCTTTTTTTGAAAGGCCTTCACCGGGGTAATGCCCGATAAAAAAATAACAACTAAGAATAGCAGGATTGTGCTTGTTTTGAAATAATTGCGGACGCTAACTGATCTCATTTGGCTTTTGGTTATTTACCTAAGTCGATAGAGAATTGGACATCTTCAGGCGGAAGGCATTTATGATCATTGCAGGTTTCAAACTCCAACGTGCCTTTTACAACCGACGCCCCGGGCGATTTTAGTTTGATCTTTTGCTGAAATGTAACCGTTTTTTCAAAATAACTCACGTTCATGCTAAACGAGCTCTCGTACTTTGTGAGCGGGGTGGGTTCACTGGTTTGGCCTATCAAACTGTACTCCTTTGATGGCGTAAACGTAAACGAGGTCTTTATTGGTCCGCCGTCTTTTACATTCTGCGAATAAATATGCCAGCCATCCTGTATCGTGGCGCGCAAAAACACGACGGCCTCGGTGCTGCTTACCTTTTTGGCAGCGTATGACCATTTTACGGGGCTCTCAATCTGTGCGTTGGCGCCGATGCTAAAGAGCAGGGCGACTGCAGCAAAAATCAGTTTCTTCATTTTTTTATTTTTCGTTTTTATTCAATCAATCAGTTTTATTCTTTCATATAACTTAACTACGGAAGACTTAACCACAAAGAACACAAAGGCCACAAAGTTTTAATAGTTTGTAATTTTTTCTCTCTGTGCCCTCCGCGCCTTCTTAGCGGCCTTTGTGGTTAAATTCAATTTTTTTATCTTGCCTTTATTCAGGCCGTAAAATAACCGCTCAAATTTGTTGCAAATCTGAATGGAATTCCGTTTTAACACATTTTAACAAAGGGTGGTCATTTATTCATAAACTCAATCTCTTTCAGGCTAAACTCCAATTCTTCCTGGTTATTAACCTGTACCTTCAAAACCCCGTTGTAACACACATCTTTTATAGTGCCGGTAAATAGCCCATCCTTCGATTTAAAAGTGTGCGGCTCATTCAGCCAGTATAACCGGGAAAGGTACGAATTTCTTATATCGTTAATTTTCCCGGCCTTCAATTTCAGGTACCAGCCCTCAATGTGGCGGCAAATTTCGGATAATAAAGTGTTTAAATCATAATCGGCGTGTAAGATTTGCTTCAGTGATATGGCGTTTGGCACCCAATCCGGAAAATTTTCCTGGTTAATATTAAGGCCGATGCCGGCAATGGCATTTTTTATTTGTCCGCCCTGTATCATATTTTCAATTAACATACCGCCCAGTTTGTGCTCGCCGTAATAGATATCGTTAGGCCATTTGATTTTTAGCGCCGGTCCGAGCAGCGGCTCAAAAGCATCAAAAACGCCAAGGCTAATCGCCCTTACCAGGTCAAATTGGTCTGTTATCTTCAAAAATGAAGGCTTTAAAAGGATGCTGAAGGTTAAGTTTTTACCAGTTTGGGCAAACCAGCCATTTTGCTGCTGACCGCGACCGGCGTATTGATTTTCTGCCATAATGACCGTACCTTCGGGCAATGGCTTGGAATTTGACGCTAATTGTTTGAGGTAATTATTGGTCGAATCGACTTCTTCAAGGAGAACAAAATTTTGTCCAACAAATAAACCGGAAATTATGTTATTTTGCAAGGTATAATAAATTAGAAAACCAATTCGTTCAAAACTAATTCTTTTTGATGGTAAAAAACAAAGCGCTAAGTGAATCCGCTTATATTTCCGAATTAGCCATCCATGGCATCCAGGAAAAAAAAGGAAATGATATTATCAGGTTAGATCTTCGTAATATATACAGTTCGGTGGCAGATTATTTTGTGATATGCCATGCCGAATCAACCACACAGGTAAAAGCGATAGCCAACAGCATAGAGGACGAAATTTTTAAAGCCACGCAACAGGAGCCCTGGAAAAAAGAGGGCCTGGAGTACGGTGAATGGATACTGCTGGACTATGTAGATGTGGTAGTGCACGTTTTTAGAACGGATAAGCGCGAGTACTACGGCATGGAAGAATTATGGGGCGACGCGGAGATTAAGCTTTATAAAAGTGCTTAAACCGTAACAAACGGCCGCCCGGTGCGTCAATGTGACGCCTGAATAAATGTAAATTAAAGATTGTAAGTTTGTGTTTGTAAAGAAATGAAAGATAATAAATTGGAAAAACCAAGACCCATACGGAAAATACCTAATAAAAAGATCACGCCAAAACCGCCGCGACCCAATATTATGTGGTTTTACGTTATAATAGTGGTGGTATTGCTGGGAGTTGCAACGCTGATGCAGAGCAACTCAACCAATCCCCCGATAACCTTCCAGCGGTTTTCAGAACAAATGCTGAAAAACCACGATGTTGACCACGTTACCACTTACAAAAGTGGTGATCTGCTGGTTGCAGAGGTTTTTTTGAAAAAAGAAAGTTTAAATAAAACCGAATACGCCGACGCCAAAAAAGCTGATAAAAGTATACTCTCTACAAGCGATGATACCACCTCGCCTCAATATGTTTTTCAAGCTGCAACTTATGACGGACTGTCTAAACAGATAAACGATGCTGAAACAAGTTTTGCCTATAAGGATGCTGACAGAATTTCGGTAGGGATTGAAGCGGGCCATGAAAGCATACTATCAAACTGGCTTGTACAGTGCGTTATTATGGCAGTGTTGCTGGTTGCGGTATGGTTATTTATTATGCGCCGCATGTCAGGCGGCGCCGGTGGCGGACCAGGCGGCCAGATATTCAATATCGGCAAGTCAAAAGCTACTTTATTTGATAAGGAGGCACAGGTTTCGGTTACCTTTAATGATGTTGCCGGATTGGAAGAGGCCAAACAGGAGGTGATGGAGATCGTCGATTTCCTGAAAAACCCCAAAAAATACACCAATCTCGGCGGTAAAATACCAAAGGGGGCACTACTCATCGGCGCGCCGGGTACCGGTAAAACGCTGTTGGCTAAGGCTGTGGCAGGCGAGGCGCAGGTGCCTTTCTTCTCGCTGTCAGGATCTGATTTCGTTGAAATGTTTGTAGGTGTAGGCGCATCCCGCGTTCGTGACCTTTTCCGCCAGGCTAAAGATAAGGCTCCGTGTATCATATTTATCGATGAAATTGATGCCATAGGGCGTGCACGCGGTAAAAACAATATCGTTGGCGGTAACGATGAGCGTGAAAACACCCTTAACCAGCTATTGGTTGAAATGGATGGTTTTGGTACCGATTCAGGCATCATTATACTTGCTGCTACCAACCGCCCTGATGTGCTCGATTCTGCCTTATTGCGTCCCGGACGGTTTGACAGGCAGGTATCAATCGATAAGCCCGACCTGGTTGGCCGCGAGCAAATATTTAAAGTTCACTTAAAACCGGTTAAGCTGGCTGATGGCGTGGATGCTAAAAAACTATCGGCACAAACCCCTGGTTTTGCCGGCGCCGAAATTGCCAATGTGTGTAACGAAGCCGCATTGATTGCTGCAAGGAAGAACAAAGAGGCGGTAGATATGCAGGACTTCCAGGATGCCATTGACCGGGTGATCGGCGGTTTGGAAAAGAAGAACAAGATCATATCGCCCGAAGAAAAACGTATTGTGGCTTACCACGAAGCGGGGCACGCAATTGCCGGCTGGTTTTTGGAACACGCCGACCCGTTGGTTAAAGTCTCAATCGTTCCGCGCGGCGTGGCTGCGCTGGGTTACGCGCAATATTTGCCAAAAGAACAGTTCCTGTACACTACCGAGCAATTGATTGACGGCATGTGCATGACTATGGGTGGCCGCGTTGCAGAAGATATTACCTTTGGAAAGATTTCGACCGGGGCGCAAAATGACCTGGAACGCATCACCAAACTGGCATATGCGATGGTTACCATTTACGGGATGAATGACAAAGTAGGTAACGTGTCCTTCAATGATACCCAGGGCGAATACCAGTTCAACAAGCCATATTCCGAAAAAACATCGGAATTGATTGACCAGGAAGTACGCAACCAGATCACCGAGGTTTATGGTATGACCAAAAAATTGCTGCTCGACAAGAGAGATGGTTTGATCAAACTGGCTGAAAAGCTGCTGGAGAAAGAAATTCTTTTCCAATCAGATCTTGAAGAAATATTGGGCAAAAGGCCGTTTGAAAACCGCACCACTTACGATGAGTTTGTGAACGGCCCTGATTCAGACCAGGAGCCTGCTGCGGCTGCACTTGTGCCCGAAGGCGTTGCTGATCACTCTGGTACGTTTCAAAGGAACCCGGAAGAGAAAGAGGCAAGCGCCGCTAAAGAGTAAATCAGAGATTAGAGATTAGTGATTAGTTGGTTTTTCTAATCACTAATCTCTGATCTCTAATCACTACCATGAGGGACATCACGACATCAAAGGAAAAACTGCTCAAGAAGATCCGCAAGGCGCTTCTTGAAAAGCGCGAGAACCCTTATCCGAACCTCGAAGACCTTTACCACTATCCCCCTGCGGAAGATTTGCCCGAAGTTATTTTTGCCGAACAATTTACCGCTGTTTCCGGCCAGTTTGTTTTTTGCGAGGACGACGTGCAGTTTATTGAAAACTTGCTTGAGCTTGCCGAGGAGCGCAAATGGCGAAAAATTTATTGCTGGGAACCCGCGCTTCAGGAGGTTTTAAAGCAGTTTGATTATCCTTACTTCGAGACCGATAAAGATTTTGAGCAGGCCGATGTCGGCTTTACCCTTTGTGAGGCGCTGATTGCGCGAAATGGCAGCATCCTGCTTTCAAACGCCGGTATGGCTGGGCGCAGGCTGAGCATTTACCCGCCTGTACACATTGTATTAGCCTATACCTCGCAAATTGTCCTCGACCTAAAGGATGGTTTTAAACTCCTTAAAAATAAATATGGCAGCGATCTGCCTTCAATGATCACCAACGTTACCGGCCCCAGCCGGACCGCCGACATCGAGAAAACCCTCGTTTTGGGCGCCCACGGTCCAAGGGAATTATTTGTTTTTCTGCTGGAAGGGTGATTTTGTAGAGACGCAATATTTTGCGCCCCGGACCCAATGTATGCCTTTTACCGTCAATTTTCCGATCATTCAGGTCCCGTAGACGCAAAATATTGCGTCTCTACGGTTCGTAAACCTTCAATTCGTCCAACTTACTTTCCTCTAAGACCTCACGGATACTTTGCGCGTTGTTATCGTATTTCCATTTGATCAGCCTGATGCTGCCCCCTTCTATTTCGATGCCCGTAATATCGCCATCGTCAAAACAACAACAGCCTGTATTAAAATAAGTATCCAGGTAACCCTTAAAGTCCGGCATCCGGTCGCCTTTTGTCTTGAGAATGTTAATCTGACTGTTTAGCTTTTGGACCGCTATCGGGTCCTTATCGGTTTTAGCCTGCTCCAGCTGTTCATATAAAAGTTCAAGATGAGTAAACGATTTAAAAACCGGCTGATGCGTGTGCCCGGTAATTAGCAGCATATTTTTCCGCTTCGAGCTCCACTGGTACATTATCCGGTTGTGAGCGGTTTTTAGCTCGTCATTATTGGCCGGTGTGTTAGGGTTTATCCGTAAATATGCCTGGAATGGCGCCCATATGTCGGAAACAAACCATTTGCTGAACCAATTGCCGTCGCTTTGCAGGTCACCCTGGTGGCCGTGGGTCATAAAAACTTCAAGCTTCCTTTTGCTCAACTTTGTCCTCAGTATCACACCTTCATAAATGGGTACCCTTTGCCCGTATATTTTTTCGAGATTGATCGCGGCCAGCGGGTCGTTATCCCAGTACAGGTCGTGGTTGCCAAAAATCTTGTAAAAGCGGCCCTTACCCAAAAATTTCTTCTCTATTTCAAAGGTCGCTTTATTATGGCGTTTAACCGTAACCAAAAGGTTTTCCCAAAGTTCTTCACTATCCCCCAGGTTGATATAGTAAAATCCTTCTTCAAAATAATACGCCAAAGCTGCGAGATAATTCTTTTCAGCAAGGGCAAAAACGTCCGCCCCATCCCTGGCGCCTTTATGCTGGTCTGACAGAATTACAAACTTATCCGCAGCGCCCAAATTTATCACCAACCCCTTTTTATCATTATTTGTGCTGACCTGCTGGTAAAGGTCCGACAGGGCGCGATCTACCCGTCTTTTCACCGGCTTTGACGATATCTTATTGGCCAGGTTTACAACCGGCTTTGTTAGTAATTTTTGAAGAAAAGCGCGCATAGTCAAATAAACGACAATCTCTTTTTATTGTGTTGGCTACAAAGAAATTAATAAAAATTCAGAGGCGGGAATCAAGGTAAAACGCTTGTACCTCCCACTTTACAACTAAACAAATATCCTGGCATCTTACCCTTATCGCCTTTACTTCTTGGCTCTTGATTCCTGGCTCTTGATTCATTGTGCATGCCTAAAATAGGTTGACCAAAAATAGTCAACTAATATGAAGCAGCAACCACAATTAGAGATTAAACAGCGTCGGGTTTTTTCAGAGGCTTTT
>Ga0210389_10001047_pt1 | contig 23155 bp, 17 predicted proteins | sample IncBWH28OmetaG_FD_160127 | JGI IMG/M metagenome (GOLD analysis project Ga0210389, IMG submission 160127) | Forest soil microbial communities from Barre Woods Harvard Forest LTER site, Petersham, Massachusetts, United States - Inc-BW-H-28-O ...
GTGCTGCAGTCTGAAGTGCCGGTACTCTTGATCCAGCCGCTGGTGGAGAATGCGGTCAAGCATGGTGTGGCGTCGCGGCGATCGGGCGGATTCGTGCGCATTCGCATCGGGAAGGAAGGGGAAATTGTGAACGTCGAGGTCTCCAACTCGGGCACGTTCCGGGAACCGGTTCGCGGTGCGGGCCGCGACGGTGTTGGCTTGACTAACGTGCGCCGTCGTCTGGCTCTCTGCTTCGGCGCCGAGAGCACGCTCAAAATATCGACAGGTGACGATATGACGACGGTTCGGTTCTCGCTGCCATGCGTGGCAACAGCGCAGGCTGCCCGCTCATCGGCGATTTAAGGCCGTTTGTATCGATTATGCAGCCGCATGCCAGCCAATCCTGGGGACCGGGACAAACCACGTGGCAGGGTTTATTAGCAGTGGCCCTGAAGACACTGATCGTCGACGATGAGCCGATTGCACGCAAGGTGCTGCGGGAGGAACTGGAGCAGATCGACGACATCGAGGTGATCGGCGAGGCGGCGGACGGGGATTCGGCGGTGGCTGCCATTCGGGATTCATCTCCGGATCTGGTGTTTCTGGATCTCCAGATGCCTGGGCTGGGCGGGTTCGACGTCATCCGGAAGTTGCAGCCCGGCGAGCACATGCCGATGATCGTGATTGTCACCGCGTGGGATCAATATGCGATTCAGGCGTTCGAAGCGGGCGCGATCGACTACCTGCTGAAGCCCATCGGCCAGGAACGGCTGGCGCAGGCCGTGGAGCGGGCGGTGAAGCTCAGCGGACGCCCGGCGGAGATCGCGCAGCAATTGGCGAAGGTCAAGGAACTCGCCGAGGCACCCTCAGGGCACCCGGTCCGAAGGATCGTGGCGAAGAGCGGCGACGAATACCTGCTGCTGAACGCGGACGAGGTTTTCGCCTTCGAAGCCGACGGCGATCTGGTATGGATCGTCACAGCGAAGAAGCGCTATCTGGCCACTCAGTCGCTGAAGGTGATTCAGGAGAAGCTGCGAAATACCAATTTCCGCCGCATTCACCGGAATGCCTTGGTGAATATCGATCATGTACGGAAGATGAGCAGTATGAGCAGCCAGCGCTGGCTGCTTACCCTGGCGAACAATCAGGAGTTTATTGTCAGCAAGCGTCAGGCGCACACCGTCCGGCAGCTACTGAGCTGGTAGGACGGCGTGGGCCTCACGTGCTCCATAGACGCCGGGCGGAAGCCCGGCGGCAGCCTGGAAAGGCTGACCCCACAGGTATGGACCAGATTTTTCATGGTCATTCAGGGCAGGAACCACTTCACGATGTCGGTCTCGACGGCGGGTTCGACTTCCGCATCCCCCATCGCCCAGGCGGCTTTCTCGTCGCCCGGACGTCCCACCGTCCGGTTCAGTGTGCCGATCGCCCATACCAGTTCGCGATTGGTGAAGTGTACCAGGTGCCGCGGCCAGACTTCGACCATCTGGTTTGGAATCCGGTGGGCAGGATGCAGGAATTGTCCGGCTTCAGGCAAAAGAATAAACATATCGACGGCCGCGCTGTCTTTGGATGGCCGGTAGCCGTCCATCATGTAACCGATCATCCGGACGCGGCCCTGCGCGCCCTGGGCTTCCAGATCGGCCCACCCGAGCGGAGTGACGCCATTTTCATCGGCATGTCCCGCTGTTCTCAGTTCAGACAGATCGGTGCGCATATCCACCGACACAAGGATAGAAGCGAGAAGGAGCGGGAACGCGATGGCCGCCATGATCTTCCACAAGGTCAGAGTTTCGGTCTTTTTTCGAAACGAAAGATCGGCTCGGTGAATGACTCGCGATCCCACGGCGACATGGTATAGAGAACCCGGATACAAAGCACGAATCGGCCGCTGAACGACCGCCTGAAGGCGGCATATGCACCCGAATTGCCCGTGAGAGGGCTGAATTGTGGCGAAACGGGCAGCGTCCGTCCGCCGCCGGAATCAGTCCACCTGCCGGAGATTTCAGCCGGTTACCGAAATAGGCTCCTGATTTGCAGAAGGTTGAAAGAGTCTGGAAGCAGTATGCGAACTCGTGGCTTCCTGTTCCTTTGGCTTATCGTCTCGATTTCATTGAAAGCGCAGACGACTTCGGGAACCGTGCGCGGAAACGTTCTCGACCCTTCCGGAGCGGCTATCGCGGGCGCCACAGTCGAAATCCAAAACCCCGTCTCACATTACGATCAAACCACAAAAACGGACCGTCAGGGCGCCTTTGCGTTCAACAACATTCCGTTCAACAACTATCACGCGACGGCCGCTGCCTCCGGTTTTCAGACCGGCGAACAGGACATCGATCTTCGATCTCTCATCCCGGTGGAGGTGAAATTCAGCCTGGTGATCGGCGCCGCCTCGTCCAACGTCACCGTGGAAGCCGGCGCCGATCTGGTGGAAACCGATCCGGAGATTCACACGGACGTCGATCGGAACCTGTTCGAGAAGCTTCCGCTTGAAAGCCAGTCATCGTCGCTCAGTTCGCTGGTGACGCTGGCGACCCCGGGTGTGTCCGCCGACTCCAACGGTCTGTTTCACGGGCTGGGCGACCATGCGCAGAACTCATTTTCGATCGACGGTCAGCCTATCACTGATCAGCAAAGCAAGGTTTTTTCGAATCAGCTTCCAGTCGATGCGGTGCAATCGATGGAAGTCATCGAAGGGGCGCCACCAGCCGAATATGGCGACAAGACGAGCCTCGTTATCGTCGCAACCACCCGGTCGGGTCTTGGCCAGAATGTCCCGCACGGGCAGGTGGACGCTTCGTTCGGCAGCTTCGGCACCTACGCCGGCGGCTTCAATCTCTCTTACGGCAGCGATCGCTGGGGCAACTTCATTTCTGCAAACGGTCTCGGTACGCAGCGGTTTCTGGACGGGCCGGAATTCGCCACGATGCACGACAACGGCAACCAGCAAAACGTCTTCGACCGTTTTGACTGGAAACCCTCGCAGAGCGATGCGTTCAGCCTCAACGTGCAGTTCACGCGCTCCTGGTTCCAGACGCCGAGCTCATACGACATGCAGAATGCGACAGCCTGGACCGGGCTCGTTGTCGACAACAGTGGAATAGGCCCGGACGGGCTGCCCGTTGGCGCAACGGATCAGAGAGCGAAGATCCGGACGTTCGACATTGCGCCGAGCTGGACCCACGTCGTCAATCCGAATATGGTGTTGACTGCCGGCTTGTGGGCGCGGCAGGACCAGTTCAATTACTACCCCAGTACCGATCCTTTCGCCGATTTCGTTCCTGATCTCCAGAGCGCCACGATCGGACAGAACAGGCGGCTCACCAATCTCGGCGGGCAGGCCAGCGTTTCCTGGCACCATGGGATCCACAACTTCAAGGCCGGCATCCAGTGGTATGACGACATTCTCACCGAGCGAGACTCCTTCGGCATCGTGGATCCAACATTCAACGCGGTCTGCCTGAACGGTGACGGAAGTCCGAACACCAATCCCCTTTTGACCGATCCGAACGGCTGTGGTGGCGCACTGCAGCCGAATCCCAGCTATGACCCCCTGCTCGCCTGCGTCGATCTGACCCGCACCGGACCGTTGCCCGCAGCTAACGGTTGCCCCAGTTCGACCGCCGCCCGTTACACATTCTCCGGCCACGCCAACGTTCGTCAGCTGTCTCCATACGTTGAGGATCTGATGCACATGGGGAACTGGACTCTGCGCCTGGGGCTGCGAGGCGATTACTATTACGGCATTACCAAAGCCGGTATGGGAGAACCTCGCGTCGGCGTCTCTTACAACATCAAGCCGACCAATACGGTGTTGTCTGTTTCTTACGCGCGCACGATGGAAACGCCGTTCAACGAGAATCTTATCCTTTCGAGCCTGGGCTGCAACGACGCCGTCGTGAACGACATCATGGCATCCATTCAAGGCTACCCCTGTTTGACGTCGCCGCTCAAGCCGGGTAAACGCAATGAATTTCATGCCGGAATTCAGCAGGCCTTCGGTCGTTTTCTGGTAATCAGCGGAGAATACATCTGGAAGTATACGGATCGCGCTTACGACTTCAGCGTTTTCGCGAACACGCCGATTACGTATCCGATCGAATGGGCCAAATCCAAAATCCCCGGCTTCGCCCTGCGCGCCAGCGTGCCCAATTATCACGGCTTCAGCGCTTTCGTCGTAATGTCGAGTGTGGCCGCCCGATTCTTCGGGCCGCAGATCAGCGGAATCGGCACGACGCCGACGAGCTTCGGCGCCGGCGGCGTATTCCGCATCGATCACGACGAGACGTTCAATGCCACCACTCACCTGCAATACCAGATCGGAAAGCGCGGCCCGTGGATCGGATTCAACTGGCGATTTGACAGCGGCCTTGTGGCTGGCGCTATCCCCTGTGCCGGAGGCAACTGCGCCAATGGTCCGAATGGCACCGATACGGTGGTGGACGTGTCCAATCTGACTCCCGATCAGCAATTCGAGGCCGGGCTGTTCTGCGCCGGCGTCTACGCCACGCCGACGACGCCGATCAGCCCGACCGGTCTTTGCGCGGCAAATCAGTACGGCTCGACGAAGCTCAAAATTCCGGCGCCCGGAACGGAGAATGACGATCACAACCCGCCGCGCGTTGCGTCACGCAATCTGTTCGATCTCGCCATCGGACACGACAATCTGTTTCATGGCGATCGCTACAAGTGGAGCACGCGCCTCGAAATCATCAACCTGACGAACGCAGATGTGCTCTACAACTTTCTGTCGACCTTCAGCGGCACGCATTATGTCACTCCGCGGACCTTCACTGGAACGGTTGCTTTTCACTTCTGACAGTGAGAGCGGGATAGGCGAACTTGGTTATCTGGGCCGAGATTCAAACGGTGTCAGACAGCCTGCGATTCTGACCGGGTGGCTGGTTGAATGAGATTGACGGGAGCCTGAATCAGGGCCGCTTGTGCGATTCGCCCCAGTCCCACTCGAAGCGGCTCTTTAGCACGATTCCGGGGCCGCGGCCGCCGAGATCGAAACCAAGACCCATATTGACAAGGAATTTGGGCGCAGCATGCCAATCTCCTCCGAGGAAGAGCTGATGAACTTCGGGTTGGAAATAAGGCTGCGCGCTGATGCTTTCGATTTCGCCGTAGTATTCGATCGAGGGCGAGAATATTTTTCGCTTCCATCGCAACAGTAGAGCGGGTTCGAAATTCCAGCCGCGGTCCGTTCCCGGACCGTGCAGGGCGCGCTCGAAAACAGGGTTTAAAACGACCTGCCATCGCTCGAATTCGCGATCGAGAATCGGCCGCAGCTCGACCCTCCGCGAATTCTCCTCGTAATGCGTGTTTTGGAACGAGAACTCGGCCACGAACCCCATGCGAACCGGGAGGTCCCACGATTCGGGCAGGTAGAAATGCGGCAGAACCCTCCAGCCCGCATATTCCGGCGAGTAGCCTGGCTCCCAGGCATTGAGAAGCATGAATCCGATGGCGAAGCAGGGTGCGAGGCCGGCTGTCGGCTCGAGTGTCAGATGTGTCTGCTGATTCGTGGGCAGGAGTGTTCCTTCACGCGCGGGCGTGCCCTGCGCGGTCATATTCAGATGCGCTTCGAGTGAATACTCGCCGAGTTCCATCGGCTCGTACTCGTAGATGTGGATCTCGAACGGGTCCTGGGCGGCGGCGGCTGAGGCAAAAAGAACCAGAAGCAACACAACTCGACGAGCTTCGCGCGTCCGAACAGGCTGAAGCCTGTTCCCACAGGGCTTCTCAGCGGGCGTCCACTTTAACGGCGAAGTAGTCAATCTTGTGCCCTGGTTCGAGGAGGATCTGGTGCGGAGTTTTGGGCGATATGTGGACAACGTCCCCGCCACGCAGCGGCTGCTCCGATCCGCCCGAGATCTTCGATCCGCGAATTTCGTGCGCCGTGGTTCTTCTGCTGTCGGGGATGGTTCCACCGACAACGATCGAGCCTTCACCATCACGAATGATCAGAATGTCCGATTGGGTTTCGTGAAGCTCGGCTTCGCCACTGCCCTCGCGATGCACCAGAGACATCGAGTGGTTTCCCCAACCGCCCAGCGGTGCGGTCGCGACCTTCACTCTGCTCATCTTTGCGGGCAGGGTCTGATCGCGATCTTGAATCTGGTGTGCGGTCCAGTGCGTGTAGCCGACGGGCAGCGCGGCCATAGCGGCCGCGACGGGCAGGAACAATGCGAGTCTGCGTTCCATGCGCGGGATTATACCGTGTGAGCTGCGCGCGTCAGACGATCCCGAACGCCCGTCCATTCCGGCGTATCCGGAGGAAGCTCGATCGCGATCCAATCGTAGCCCTGGTGGTCGAGATCGTGAAGAGTTCGGTAAAGGCATTCGGCGTATGCAGCGGGGCTGCTTGGCATCGAGCGGAAATCAAGGTGCGCCCCGCGGCCCTTGCCGGGTGATCCGCCCAGGATGACGGGAGTGCGCGGGCTATAGTGCCGTGGATGCTGTCCCGGCGATTCTGCGCCCGAGCCTGTTTCAACCGGACCGATGAGGTTTTCAATTTCAGTTTGCGAGATCATGCCCGGCCGCAGGATGCGCGGAGCGGGCCCGGCAAGGGAGAGCACGGTGCTTTCGATGCCTACAGTGCAGGGTCCGCCATCGAGAATTATGTCTACCCGCGAACCAAGGCTTTCGCGGACGTGTTCCGCGGTGGTTGGCGAAAGTTCCGTGAAGCGATTGGCGCTTGGGGCGGCGATGGGGATTTGCGCGGCTTGAAGCAACGCTTGCGCAACAGGGTGGGCGGGCACTCGCAAACCTACGCTGGGGAGGCCTGCAGTCACGACGTCGGGAACGATGGGACGCTTTGGAACGACGATGGTCAGCGGGCCGGGCCAGAAACGGCGGGCAAGGAGCTCGGCTTTTTCGGGCCAGTCTCGTGCCAGTTCGCGCGACATGGCAATGGTGGCGACATGGACGATCAGCGGGCTCGAAAATGGACGGCCCTTGGCTTCGAATATCTGCCGAACAGCGGCTTGATCGAGGGCATTGGCGCCCAAGCCGTAAACCGTCTCAGTGGGGAAAGCGACCAGCCGGCCTGCACGCAGCAGGTCGGCGGCCTGTTCAATTTCAGCTTTACTCGGGAAGGTCGGCACCTTCGCCCGCGAGCTTGCCGGTCTTGCGCCAGACCAGCCATGCATGGATCAAGTCTTCCAAATCGCCGTCGAGAACGCGATCCACGTCGCCGATCGCGAGTTTCGTGCGATGGTCCTTGATCATCCTGTAAGGCGCCAGCACATAACTGCGGATCTGGCTGCCGAAGTTGATCTCGAGCTTCGAGTCCTCGGTCTTGCGCGTTTCCTCGCGCTTTTTCGCCAGCTCGAATTCATAGAGCCGCGCGCGCAGCTGCTTCATCGCCGAATCGCGATTCTTGTGCTGCGAACGTTCGTTCTGGCACTGCACGACGATGCCCGTGGGAAAGTGCGTGATGCGCACCGCCGAATCAGTCATATTTACGTGCTGTCCGCCGGCGCCCCCGGAACGGAACGTATCGATGCGAAGGTCATCGAGCTTGATGTCGATTTTGATCTCGTCGTCGATCTGCGGAAAAACGAAGACAGACGCAAACGAGGTGTGCCGGCGCGCGTTGGCGTCGAACGGCGAGATGCGGACGAGGCGATGCACGCCGATCTCGGACTGCAGCAGCCCGTATGCGTTCGGGCCGTTGACTTCGAAAGTGGCGGATTTGATGCCGGCACCTTCGCCCTCGAGCCGGTCGGTCATGACGGCTTTGAAGTCGTTGCGTTCGGCCCAGCGCAGGTACATCCGCAGAAGCATCTCTGCCCAGTCCTGGGACTCGGTGCCGCCAGCGCCAGGATGGATGGTGACGATGGCGTCGCGGGCATCATTTTCGCCCGAGAGCAGCATGCCGGTTTCGAGCTTGCCGAGCACCTCGGCGTAATGCTTCATTTCGCGCTCGATATCGCCGTTGACGGATTCGCCCTCGCGGGCGAGTTCGAAAAGGGTATCGATATCGTCGGTCATGCCAGAAATCCGGGCATCGTCCGCAATGGCCTCTTCGAGACGCTTGCGAGCCTGCATCACCTTCTGGCTGTTTTCGGGCTGGGACCAGAAATCGGGCGCGGAGATCTGATTTTCCGTCGCGGCTAGTTCTTTTTTCTTTTTGGAGGCGTCAAAGATAACTCCGAACGGCAGATGCCTGTTCACGGAGCGGCGCGTATTCGCGGTCGAGTTCTTCGAGAGTCATGTTGGTCCGGGAAATTTGATTTTAGCAGTTGCTACACGATCAGCATGCAATCGCCGTAAGAGAAGAAACGGTATTTTTCCGCTACGGCATGCTGGTAGGCAGCGAGCGTCAGGTCCGTTCCGGCGAACGCGCAGACCAGCAGCAGCAGGCTCGTGCGAGGCAGATGGAAGTTGGTCAGCATCGCGCCCACGCGGCGAAATCGATAGCCCGGGTAAATGAACAGATTGGTTGATCCCGAACGCAGGCGGGTCGCGGCTGCGGATTCGATGGTGCGAATGCTGGTGGTTCCGACCGCAACAACCCGCTCGGCCGATTCGATCATGGGCCACGATTCCTCAGAGATCGAGTAGCGTTCGTAATGAAGGTGATGGTTTTCGAAATCCTCGCGGTCGATGGGTTGGAAGGTGCCGAGGCCAACGTGCAGGGTCACCTGTGCGATCCCGGCCCCCGCTACGCGGACGCGATCCAGAATTTCGCCGGTGAAATGGAGGCCAGCGGTCGGAGCCGCCACCGACCCTCTCGCATGCGCGAAGACGGTCTGGTAGCGATCGCGATCCTGGGGGCGGTCCTGGCGTTTGATATACGGTGGCAGAGGCATGTGGCCGAGGCGCTCGATCGCCGTGTAGACGTCTTCGCCGCCGAGGAAGCGCACGATTCGTTCACCTCGCTCGCCGCAGGAAACGATCTCGGCGGCGAAGTTATCGTCGAAGCGAATCGTTGCCCCTTCGCGCAATTTCTTCCCTGGACGCGCGAGCGCTCTCCATTCGCGTGCGTCTTCGGAGACTGGTTCGAGCAGAAGGATCTCAGATTTCCCGCTCAACAGGCGTGACGGCAGCACGCGCGAATCGTTCAATACAACACAGTCGCCGGCGCGCAAAAACGAGGGGAACTCGCGAAAGCTTCGATTCTCGAACCGCCGCTCTTCTCGATACACCAGCAGCATGCGGGCGGCATCGCGCTCGGCCGGCGGCTCCTGGGCAATCAGTTCTTCAGGTAGCTGATAGTCGAAGTCGGAGAGCTGCATGGTTTTTTGTACCGCGCACAGCGCCTGGCCGAGTGGGGAGATTGGATTGTTTCGCGTCGAGAACGCCGAGCGGAAGTTCGGCGGCAGGGCAGAAGCCCTGACCCCGCGTCTGCTTCAGCTGGTTTGGGTGGCGCAAGGCCATCGTGACTCCCTGTTACCGCGTCATCAGCTTTTGCACTTCGGGATACGGTACCGCTTCCGTCGCAAGAGGCGTCATCGTTCCCTCGTCGCGCATCTGCCGCACAAAACGCCGAAGAGCCCCCAGCGCGACGCGCGAAGTACCCGACCCGACACTCAGACGTTTCACGCCCAGGCGCTTCAGCTCGGGGATGGTGGGAATGCCCGGCCCGGCGAGTATATTCAGCGGACCTTTGAGATCGGAAGTCAGCCGGCCGATGGTTTCCGGGTCCGTCACACCGGGGGCGAACAGACAATCGGCGCCGGCCTCATGAAATGCATTGAGACGCTCCACGGCGCGATTGAAACGCGTCGATTCGTCCCCGTGCTTTGTCAAGAAGATGTCCGTGCGGGCGTTGAGGACGATCGGTACACCGGTGGTGTTTGCCGCTGCGATGATCTTGCGAACGGTCTCGACCTGCTGCGCCAAGGGGATCAACTCGTGGTTGACCATGTCTTCGAGATTCATCCCGATCGCGCCCGAATCGATCACATCGAGCGCTGTTCGAACCGGGTCGTCATAGCCCGCTTCTACATCCGCCGTCACCGGTACGCTGACTGCCTCAACGATCTTCTTGACCATGAACAGCATTTCGTTCCGCGGGATGCGCTGTCCATCGGGATATCCGAGCACGCCTGCGACTCCTGCGCTGCTGGTGGCGATCGCCGCAAAACCTTCGGCTTCAACAATGCGGGCGCTGATGCCGTCCCACGCGTTCGGAAGAACCAGCATTTCCGGACCGGAATGCAGACGGCGGAAGAGTCCTGCCTTTTCTCTCTGGGCTTCTCTTTGATCCATGGCCCTATTATGAGCATCAGGAGTTCTGTGACGAAATTGCGCTCATTGTCCATACTCGTAACCGGCGCGGGCGGACACATTGGAACGGCGCTCGTCCGGGCGATCGCCTGTGGCGGGCCACGCTGCATTGTCCTGCTGGACTCTTCGGAGCACAATCTGTTTGAAATCGATCGGCAGATGAATTTGGCCTTCAACTCTGTGCCGCGGGCGGCCGTCCTGGGAAGCGTAGATGACAGAAGCCTGCTGGACGATGTTTTCAGCCGCTTTCATCCGGACCTTGTGTATCATGCCGGTGCGTTCAAGCATGTTCCGCTGCTGGAATCAAACCCTTTCGCCGCGGTCCGCAACAATGCGATCGGAACCTGGGTTCTGGCGCAGGCCGCAGTTCGACATGGAGCAAGCAGGCTGGTACTTGTCTCTACGGACAAGGCCGTAAACCCGCACAGCATTATGGGTGCATCCAAGCGGATCGCCGAATTGGCGATAATCGCTATGAGCACCCCTTCATGCAGGATGAATGCGGTCCGGCTTGGGAATGTAAAGGGCTCACCGGGCAGCGTGGTCCCGCTTTTTCTAAAACAGATCGACGATGGCGGCCCCGTTATGGTCACACATCCGGACGCATCGCGCTGGTTCATGTCGCTCGACGAGGCGGTGGATGTCATCCTTATGGCTGGGAATGTCTCGTGCGGAGGGAAAATACTCCTGCCGAAACTCGGCGAACCGGTGCGGATCGCGGAGTTGGCGCGATCGCTGATAGCGCAGCGCGAAATGCCGATCGTGTTTGGCGGGCTTCGCCCCGGCGATAAACTGACCGAGGAGCTGATTTCGGACGAAGAGACCGAGGAGGGCCAGGCCGATGGTCTTCGCGTGATCACCAGCCGAAAACTAGCGTGCGGGGATCTCGCGGACCTGATGCAACGCCTCTCGGACTGCATCGATCACGCAGAACTTGTTCGCGAGATTCGCACCGTCGTCCCCGAGTATGTGCCCAGCAGGCTTTTGCAATGAAGCGTAAGATCGCGGTGGTCACGACCTCGCGCGCCGACTACGGGTTTCTCTATTGGCCGCTGCGGGACATGGCCGCGCATCCCGATCTGGATCTGAAGGTCGTCGCTTTTGGCCCGCATCTGTCGCCCGAATTCGGTTGCACGATCCGGCAGATTGAGAAAGACGGGATTGCGGTCGATGCGCGGATTGAGTGCCTGATGAGTTCGGACAGCGATGTCGGGATGGCCAAGACCATCGGCGTTGCGACACTCAGCCTGGCAGATTACCTCGGCCAGGTGCGCCCGGACCTGGTCGTCGTGACGGCGGATCGCTACGAAATGCTGGCGCCCGCTTCGGTGGCGCTCGCGCTGCGCATCCCGATCGCGCACATCGAGGGGGGAGAGATCAGCGAAGGCGCCATCGACGACGCGGTGCGCAACGCGCTGACCAAGCTGAGCCATATCCATTTCACATCCACGGAATCGGCGCGGAAACGAGTGATCGCGATGGGAGAGGAGGAATGGCGCGTTCATCGCACGGGCGCTCCATCATTGGACCATCTGAAACGCAGTTCGCTGCTGAGTCGAGGTGAACTCGAGACGCGCGTTGGGGTTGATTTAAGTGGTCCGACGATGGTGGTTACGTTTCATCCGGTGACCATCGCGCGGGACACCACCCGCGAGGCAGACGCGCTGATCGCGGCTCTCAAGGTGATACCGGGGCAGGTTCTCTTCTGTTATCCGAATGCCGACGCCGGCAGTCGCGATTTGATCGAGCGGATGGAACGATTGTCGCGCGAGCGGGGCTGCAGCAAAGTGCTGGTTAATCTCGATCCGATTGTGTACTGGAGCCTTTTGCAGTATGTGGACCTCCTGTTGGGAAACTCCAGCAGCGGGATCATTGAGTCTGCGTCGATGGAACTGCCCGCAGTCAACGTCGGGATGCGCCAGCGCGGGCGGGAACGCGCACGCAACGTACTGGACGCGGAGCCCGATGTCAATTCGATTGTGTGGCGCGTGAACATCGCGCTAAGCGAGACTTTTCGGTGGTCGCTCAGAGGCATGGAAAATCCTTATGGAGACGGCTGCGCTTCGGGAAGAATTGTGGACGTCCTTGCATCCGCTCCTTTGGGCGAGCAACTCCTCGTCAAGCGATGAAGATCCCGCTCTCGGCCCCGGACATCACTGAAGCCGATATCGAAGCCGTCGTAAGCGTGCTGCGGACTCCGCGGCTGAGCATCGGCCCGAAGATGCTTGAATTCGAGGAATCGATCGCGAAGTTCGTCGGTGTTCCGCACGGGATCGCGGTAAGTTCGGGCACCGCTGGATTGCATCTCTGCCTGCGGGCGCTGGGGATCGGCGAGGGCGATGAAGTGATTCTGCCGTCTTTCACGTTCATCGCGACAGGCAACGCGATTTTGTATGAGCGTGCACGGCCAGTATTCGTCGATATCGATCCGATTTCTCTGAACCTTGACCCGGCGAAAATCGAAGCAGCGATCACGCCTCGAACCCGCGCCATCCTTGTGGTGCACACGTTCGGCTGGCCTGTCGAGATGGATTCGATTCTCGATATCGCGCGGCGGCATGGCTTGCGGGTAATCGAAGACGCATGTGAGGCCCTGGGCGCGCAGTACCGCGGCAGAAACGTCGGTGCGATGGGCGATCTGGGAGTCTTTGCGTTTTATCCGAACAAGCCAATCACTACCGGAGAAGGCGGAATGGTTGTGACGCGCGACGCCGTGCTGGCGGAGACAATCCGCTCCTTGCGTAATCAGGGCAGGCGGGCCGGCGACGGCTGGAACGAGCACGGTCTGCTCGGATACAACTATAGGCTCTCCGAAATTGCGTGCGCACTTGGCGCCGCGCAAATGCAGAGGCTCGTGACGATTCTCGGACAACGCGAAGCCGTGGCTGGGATGTATGCGAACGAACTGCAGGGGATTCCGGAGGTGATTGCGCCACCGATGCGTATCCCGGATGGCCGGGTTTGCTGGTTCGTGTATGTGGTGCGACTGAAATGCCGGGATGCTGTTCTCCCTCAACTCGCGGAGCAGGGAATCGAGTGCGGCCGCTACTTCCCGCCACTGCATTTGCAGCCGCTATTTGCGCCCTATACACGTTCCGTGGAGTTGCCGGTGACGGAACGGATTTCTGAGCGAACCATGGCCCTCCCGTTTTTCAATCGGCTCACGCACGATGACGTAGCCGTGGTCTGCCGCAGGCTTCGCGCGGCGATTCAGGCAGTAAGGACGTAAAGCAGGTGCCCTTCCAATGCTCGCCGCCGTTCCTGACCGGTGGCGTAGTCCACAACGAATCTCTTTTGGATGTTGAGTCCAGCGGCGCGGCTTAGTGATTCCATCTCTTTTGGAGTGAAGACGTGCCCCATCGTAGTGCATCGCTCGCCATTGACGGTCCAGTAAACCTGAACATCCCCGTTTTCTTCGCTCCAGGAAAACTGATCGCGGAGGAAACGCAGAGACGTTGGCAGGCCGCCGTAGTGGCGGGCATTATAGCGATGGTTCACGTCGATGAAAGCCTTGCCGCCCGGAGCCAGAAGCCGCGCAAATTGGCGAAGCACCTCGATCCTGCCGGCGGGCGGGAATATGTGACCAAGTACGTTCCAGAGGCAGAGAATCACATCGAAGCGTGTCTGAACCTGGTGAAGCTCTTCGGCGCGCATTGTGAGGAATTCAGCGTCTCCACTGCCCCCGCTCCGCATCCGCTCCGCAGGTTCCAGAAGCACGATTTCCGAGATGCTGCATTGTTGGGCGATGCGTCGTGCGCGCGATCCATCGCCGGCGCCCACATCGAGCAATGTGCGGCTGTCTGGCGGGATCGCGGCGGCTACAAGACGCTCGATTGCATTCAGGTACTTCCTTCGCTGGTCCGCGAGCGATGCATAGATCGGCGCAATTCGATCGTAAGCCGCGACGGGGTTATGCCAGACTGTCAATGAACTCCGTGAATGAACTCCTGAGCTTTTCCGCCGCACAACAAGCCAATCTTATCCGCACGCGCATGGTCTCATCGCTGGAACTTGTCCAGGCCCACCTTGACCATATTGGGGCAGTCAATCCAAAGATCAACGCGGCAGTCGAGATCCTCGGGGAGAATGCGCTTGCGGAGGCTCGCGCGGCGGATGAAGCTATGGCGCGAGGCGAAGCACGTGGCCCGCTGCATGGTGTTCCGTTCAGCGTCAAGGACTCGATCGAACTGGCGGGCACGGTGTGTACGGCGGGCACGATCGGCAGAGTTGGCGCGGCGCCGTCGAGGGACGACGCGACCCTTGTCAGCCGCTTGCGCGATGCCGGAGCCATACCGATCGCGAAAACCAACCTTCCCGATCTCCTCTTCGCGTTCGAGAGCGACAACCTGATCTTCGGGGCGACAAATAATCCATACGATCTATCGCGCACGTCTGGTGGAAGCAGCGGCGGCGAGGCGGCGCTGATTGCTGCCTGCGGCTCGCCTTTTGGGCTTGGCAGCGATGCCGCCGGGAGCGTGCGACTACCGGCGGCGTTCTGTGGCATCGCCGGCATCAAGCCCACTTCGGGACGCTTGCCGCGCACCGGTCATCTTCCGCCCGCCGGGGGATGGATCGAAGCGCTCTGGCAGGTGGGGCCGATGGCGCGCCGCGTCGAGGATCTGTCGATCGCGATGGCTCTGCTAGCCGGCCCGGATAGTTGCGATCAGACCGTTATCGACATTTCTTTCGGCGATCCGGCGCGGATCGATCGTCGTAATTTGCGCGTCGCGCTCTTCACGGATAACGGCTTCGCTCCTCCGGACAAAGACGTTTCAGAGGTCATCCAACGGGCCGCGAGCGCCTTGGCCCGCGAAGGCTGCCGGGTCAACGAAGACCGGCCTGCCTGTCTGGCAAACGCTTACGATCTGGAGATGAAACTCCTTGGCGCGGATGGAGGCGATTCCTTGTGGCAGTACCTGGAACGGCTGGGATCGGCGAAAGTCCATCCGCTCCTCAGAAGTTGGCTGGAAAAGCTGGAAGCTTACCGCACTAGCCTGGCGGGTTTTCAGACTTACTGGACCGAATGGGATCAGTATCGCTCCGAGATCCACGCCTTTCTGCGGGGCTATGACGTGATTCTATGTCCCGCTTACACCCACGCGGCACTGCCACACGGCCAATCAACCGTGGACCAGAATTTCCGCGGTTTCAGCCACACAATGGCCTGGAACGTAGCGGGATTGCCCGCGGCCGTCGTCCGCTGCGGCGAGACGTCCAGCGGCCTGCCGATCGGAGTGCAAGTCGTGGCTCGCCGCTGGCGTGAAGATGTTGCCCTGGCGGTTGCAGGCTGGCTGGAAGAAATCTTTGGAGGCTGGAAGGCCCCACTGCTTACCTGTTCGCAGTGATGATGCCCCGAGTCTCATCAATGGTTATTAGCTGATTTACCTGGACGCCACTGAAACTCTGCTTCATGCCGCTCGGCCATTCGACTTGAATGGTCTTCACCAATGTGTCGGCGCTGAGACCGAAGGTCAAAGCCAGATCGCTTTGCGATGCATAAGATGATCCGCTCCGCACCATGTTCCATTGCTTGCCGGATGCGCTTTCGATCCGAACCACGGCGCCAATGCCGTCGCGATTCGACTTCGTTCCGGCGGTTCGGATGCTCAGCCAATGGTTGCGGTTGCCACCGTCGTTGCGTAGCAGGCGGGCGGGGCCGTTGTTGGTCGAAAAGAGGACATCCAGATCGCCGTCGTGATCGTAATCGCCATAGATGGCTCCTCTCGCGACCATAGGAACGGCGAACGCTTCGCCCATTTTTGGTGATACATTTTCGAACTTTTTGCCCGCCAGGTTTCGGAACAGGAGCGGCGTTTCCTTGTAACTGATCTTTGGCTGCACACGTCCGATTTCCTCTTCGATGTGGCCGTTGGCCGTCAGGATGTCGGGATAGCCGTCAAGATCGTAATCAAAGAAGAACGTGCCGAACGTCAGCGAGAGCAGGCTTTCACGGCCTACGGTGGAACGAGGCGCTTCATCCACAAAGAGTCCCTTGCCTTCGTTGTGATACAGGCCGAGCATCTGATTGGAGAAGTTGCCGACCAGCAGGTGGGCGCGGCCGGAGCGATCGTAATCCGCCCAGTCTGTGCCCATCGCCCCTCGTGCGACGCCGTCCTCACCAAACGCGATCCCTGCGGACATGCCCAGTTCGCCGAATGTGCCGTTGTGGTTGTTGTGGTAGAGCTTGTTGGGCTGCGTATCGTTGGTCACGAAAAGGTCAGGCCAGCCATCGGCGTCGTAATCGATGACCGTAACACCGAGAGCTTTGCCCGTAGCGTCTCCCAACCCCGCTTTCGCGGTCACGTCTTCGAAACGCCCGTTGCCCAAATTGTGGTAGAGCTTGCTCTGAGTGCCTTTGTAAGACTCGGGCGTGCAGTAGGACTTGGTTGAACCATCCAGCGAGCAATAAAGATCAAGCTTAGGCGACCACTGCACATAATTGGCCACGAACAGGTCCAGTTTGCCGTCTTTGTCGTAATCGAACCACGCCGCGCTGGTTCCGAAGCTGGCATTATTGATGCCCGAGGTCTTCGTAACATCCCTGAATCTGCCGCCGCCTTCGTTGTGGAAGAGGTGATCGCCTTCGAGCGCGGTGATGTAAATGTCGTCGCGCCCGTCATTGTCGTAATCGCCGACTGACACGCCGATGCCGTACATCTCGACATCAAGTCCGCTGCCTGCGGTGATTTCCGTGAACGTGCCATTGTGATTGTTGCGGTAAAGAGCGCAGAGGGATTTCCTGCCGCGCGCCGTCCAGTCCTTGCTGTTGATAAGAAGGATATCGATCCAGCCATCGCCATCCATATCAATGAACGCCGCGCCGGAGCCAAGCGTTTCGGGAAGGTACTTCTTCCCGGCCTTGCCGGCATTATGGACGAAATGAATTCCAGCGGAGGCAGTAACATCGGTAAATTTGACATTGGGTGACTCCGCCGGGCCGGCAATTCCGGCAACGGCGAAGCTGAGTAGCGCAGCGCCCGCAACGAGTCGCACTAAAACCCTCCATGGGTGTCATGAGGCGAACGGGTTAATGCAATGCTCTCGTGATCGTGAATGCTTTGCCGCTCGTTGTTGTCTTCGGGGCTGATCATACGTCTGATCGCAGTGATCGATTGCGAGGATTCCTCGGCTTTGAAGCGCCGGAATAGTTTCTCTTCGCGCGCTGCGGCATCGATGTCGCCAAGGCCGCGGTAAGCCAGCATCAAAGTGTAATGCATCTGAAGGTCTTCGGGATCGATCTGATATGTGTGTTGCAGGGCATCCACTGCATCCTTGTACTTTCTTTGCAGGAATAGAATTCGGCCAACCTGATTCCATACGACGCGGTCCCCTGGATACTTCGAAGTCGTGACGGCGAGCGACTTCAACGCTGCATCGTAATCGCCATTCGCCTTCTCAATAAGAGCCTTAAAGTACCAGGTTCGTCCCAGCGAGGGATCTATGGCCAGCGATTTCTGTATAAAAGGTTCAGCCGCGGCGGTCTCACCTTCCTGGATCAAAGCCCGGGCCACATTCAGCCATCCATCCGCATAACCAGGCTCGGCCTGCGTGACTTGGGTAAACGCGTACTCAGCGCCTTTCAAATCGCCCTGGAGCAGCATGCCGATGCCCCAGTCATTCCAGCGCTCGCGCTCGACCTTCGTGGCGACCTGATTCCATTTCGTGGCAGCGGGGTCGTTGGTGACGCCAATTTTCGCTTCTGCTTTGGCAAGGACCACGATGGGGAGATCCGGAATCCGGCCTTTCATGTTGCCGGAAACATTCGCTGGGACGTTCGCTTTGTCGAAACTGTACTCCAGACTGTTGTGCTCCTTATCGACGAGCGACGGGTCCTGCCCAGGTTTTGGCCGGCCGGCGAAGGCAAACTGTGTGTAGTAATGCGAGAACTTGCGATAGTTGAGCTTCGCCGTCAGCGTAATTGGCCCCACGGCGTCTTTCGGAATGCGGAGCAGGTAGTGTACGGTGTCTGCTGCACCCGGAGGGATCTGATGGGCATAAAGAGCGCTGCGCGATTGCCAGGCATTGCGCTTGTTGATCGGGTTGCCCGCCGCATCCAACTGGTAGGCGCGATAGAAATGGGCGCCAGGTTCGACATCGCCTTTGCCGCCGTCCTCCACTTCACCGCTCCAGAACACTGTTTTCCCGGTGGCATCGACGCCCTTCAACTCAACCCAGATATCGAAGGCGTCCAGCGTGCCGCCGGGGAAAAAGTGGCCGATCTTGCGGGTGCGCACGACCACGTCAATACGCGTGGTGGATCCCGGCGTCAGCTGCAGGTTTGCTTTATCGATCGGTGCCGCGACCTTGCCGACCTCGCGAATGAAGGTGTCGCCAGTCTGATCCGTTTCTTCTCCGGCAGCGATCGCTGACATGACCTGCGGACCCGTGGCAGCGCGGCGAACCATCCGTGTTCCACTCTTTTCATCCACAGGGGCGGCGGAAAAGATATCTACTGTGATGAAACCTGAAGTCAGGAACTTCTCTGTTGCTTCCAATTGCTTCTGGTCTTCATTCACAAACGGCACCGCGGTGTTGGCTGCCGAGAAGTTATGCGAGTGGATCTGCCCGTTGCGATTGCCCGCCTCCGTGGAAGGAACCAGCGGCATGTGACAATCGGCGCAGGTCTGGCCCCTCGGCGGGTAATAAAAGGAGCGGGCGCCATCGCCGAAACCGCTCGCCTGCCAGTTGTCGTAATCGTTGAATCCGCGGAACCAGCGGTAATTGTTCACCGGCACATCCAGATGAACCTTATGGCAGGCCGAACAGAATTGCGAAGCGTTCTCGCGCATGAACGGTTTCATGAAGGTCCGGCGATGCGGTTCGGGATCAAGATATGTCATGAAGTCCACCATGGTTTTGACGACCTTGTTCTTACTCGTCATCAACTGGTGGAGCGCGGGGTATTCAATGGTGAACCCGCCGTTGCCCATGGTGCTGTCGACGTGCGTGATGGCATGGCACGAGGTGCAGGCAAGCCCCGCGCGCGCCTCGGGCGTATCGATCTGTTCCTTGATGGGCCGGTCGAAGCGGCCGTTAAAGAAGACGGCATGGTCGTGACAGCCCGCACACCATTTGCTTGGCTGCGGACCTTCCACGTCCTGCATGTACTCGATCGCCTTCCGGTAGAACTGATTGTTGAACGAGGCGAAGTGGTGGACGGAACTCTTCCACTCTTCGTAAATCTGCTTGTGGCATTCGCCGCAGGTTGCCGAATCCATGAAGAAATTCGACGGAATAATGCCGCCGACATTCGTCTTTGCTGACGAAGGAAAGAATGGCGAGCGCGGCCCGCCGCCTTCGCCATTCATATCCGTCGGCACCTGGATCGAATTCGTGATTCGGTCGAGCGGATTCGGGAATGCCTTGCGGTAAGCGGTCGCAGCCAGCGGGAGGCCGATCAGAAGAACGCACGCGCATTGGAAAGCAGTGCGGAAACGAAGCCAGCTGCCGCCCTGCTGAGCAGCGTTCTTCCAGACCCATGGGACCAGACACGCAGCGCCCAGAGCACCCGCGATGACGTGTGCCCATAACACCCAGCGCAGCTCCAGCAGACTGCCCTTCCACGTAATGTAAGCGCCGCCGAGAAACGAAACGAGAAAGAAGCAGAGCGCCGCGGAAGCTCCATCCACCATTTCGCGCGACTTGACCAGCAGCCACAGGAGAGCCAGGCAGAGCGCCGCGCCGAGTGCTACATGGAGCAGCACGTTGCTCATGTAGAAGATCGTGGGCGAGGCGAATGCGGCCAGATAACCGGCGTTGACGAGCAGCACCAGAAAGCCGATGCCGATCCACGATTTGACCCGTGCGTTCAAATCCCAACATGATACGCCCGATGCTGCCGGAAAGCCAATACTGGGAATGCATTAGCCCGATCTGGACGACCTGCAGGTGTGGAAGCAAATGACCCGTTACCGGCTTTGCGTTTACAATGATTAGTACGCGGACGGCATTCGGCCCCGCTGTTTCAGGGCACTATGCAGGAAGCCGTCCGATCCGTACCCGTCGTTAACACCGGCGTCTTCGCCACCATCCGCGAAGCCCTGTCCGGCGCGCACCGCGACCTCACCCAGGGCAATCTCCGCCGCACCATCATCATCCTCGCGATCCCCATGATCCTCGAGATGCTGATGGAGTCGCTGTTTGGCGTGGTCGACATGTTCTTTGTGGCGCGGCTGGGCGTGGATTCGCTGGCAACGGTTGCGCTGACGGAATCGTGCCTCGTGCTCGTATTCGGCATCGCCATGGGTCTCAGCATGGCAACCACGGCTTTCGTAGCGCGCCGGATCGGGGAGAAGGACCCCGCGGGCGCAGCCGTGGCTGCCGTCCAGTCAATCGCGGTCGGATTGCTGCTGTCGGCGATCGTCGCTGCTGCAGGGATTCTCTACGCGCCGGACCTGCTCGCTGTCATGGGCGCGAGTCCGTCGGTGATAAAGGTCGGCTCTACTTACACGCGCATCCTGCTGGGCGGATCGGTCACGATCTTCCTGCTGTTCCTGATTAATGCGATTTTTCGGGGCGCAGGCGATCCGGCGTTGGCGATGCGCGCGCTTTGGTTCGCGAACCTGATCAACATTGTGCTGGACCCCTGCCTGATCAATGGCTGGGGACCATTCCCACGCTTGAACGTGATGGGCGCTTCGGTGGCGACGACGACCGGGCGCGGGCTAGGCGTGGTTTTCCAGCTGTGGATGTTGTTCGGCGGCCAGAGTCGAATCCGCGTTTTCGCGCACCAGCTTCGCATCAACCTTGGGGTCTTGTGGCGCCTGCTGCGCGTTTCGTTCACCGGCATTCTGCAATTTCTGATTGCCACCGCCAGCTGGACCGCCCTGGTTCGGATTTGCGCCAGCTTCGGCAGCGTGTCCGTTGCCGGATACACAGTGGCAATCAAGATTTTCATGTTCGTCATTCTTCCGTCCTGGGGGCTGTCGAATTCCGCGGCAACACTGGTTGGTCAGAATCTTGGCGCCAAAAAACCGGAGCGGGCGGAGCAGTCGGTTTATCAGACGGGCCGGTACGCAATGACTTATATGGGGGCCATTGCAGTGGTATTCCTCATCTTCGCCCGTCAGCTGGCGGCGTTTTTCACGCCGGACCTGGCTGTCCAGACCGTGGCGGCGGATTGCCTCCGATTCATCAGCGTGGGCAATATCTGCTACGCGTGGGGAATGGTGCTGGTGCAGGCCTTCAATGGCGCTGGCGACACGCGCACACCATCCATGATCAATTTCTTCTGCTACTGGTGTTTCCAGATCCCTCTGGCGTGGGTGCTGGCCGAAGTTCTGCAGTGGGGACCGCGCGGCGTATTCGCGGCGATCCCTTCGGCTGAGACTGCGATGACAATTTCTTCGCTAATTCTCTTCCGGCGCGGCGCATGGAAGCGGAAGACGATTTGACCGGGTAAAGCGCAGGCAGTAAGCCGGGCGGACGCCCGGCTGCAGGCCGGAAGGCCTGACCCCACAGCGTTATATACTGCGCTGCGGAGGTAGCGATGAAATTTACCTGGTTCAACCTGATGCCGTGGCCGGATCTGCCGGACAATTTCCGGGAGACCAATCACTCGGTATGGGTGGACATCAGTTCACGCTACTTCGATCCCGCCCGCGCGCACGAGGTGTACAACAATCACCTCGATCTTCTCGAATATGCGGCGCAGGTTGGCTTCGATGGCATCGGCGTGAACGAGCACCATCAGAACGCCTATGGCATGATGCCATCGCCGAATCTGATTGCGGCTTCGCTGGCGCGGCGCACGGATAACACGGCAATCGTTGTCCTGGGGAATTCGATCGCTCTCTATAATCCTCCGATTCGCGTCGCGGAAGAATTCGCCATGCTCGACTGCATTTCGGGCGGACGGCTGGTGGCCGGGTTCCCGGTCGGTACTTCGATGGATACGAACTACTGTTATGGGACGATTCCTGGACTGACGCGCGAGAAATATGCCGAAGCTCACGAGTTGATCATGCGCGCCTGGAAGGAACCCGAGCCCTTCGCTTTCAATGGTCGTTATACGAAGCTGCGTTATGTCAACGTATGGCCTCGTCCGATTCAGAAACCTCATCCGCCGGTTCATATTCCCGGAGGGGGTTCGGTTGAGACCTTTGATTTCTGCATTGACAACACTTACTCGTACTCTTACCTGAGCTTCGGCGGCTACATCAGAGGCAAGGCTTTGATGGATGGCTACTGGAAGCGCCTGGCGGAGCGCAAGGCGCCTGACGATTCGCCGTACCGCGCGGGTTTTGCGCAATTCATCTGCGTCGCTGATACTGACGCGGACGCGGAGCGCCTCTATGCGAAACATGCCAATTATTTCTACAACCGCTGTCTGCATGTCTTCCCCGGATTCGCCGATGCGCCGGGCTATCGCACCATAAAGACCATCCAGAAAGGCATTCTCAATCAGTACGCACCTACAAAGATCTTCGAGCAGGTTCCCTGGGGCGAGTTAGTCGAGAGCGGCAGGGTGATCGCAGGCAGCCCCGAGACGGTCCGTCAGCGGATGGAAGAGCTGATCAAGGGCCTGCGCGTCGGAAACATATACTGCTTGATGCAAATCGGCGACATCCCCAAAGATAAGTGCATGCACTCCACAAAGCTGTTCGCCGAAAGAGTCATACCCAAACTGAGGCACCTTTACCAGGAGTATGCCGACGATGGCCGCTTTTGGTGCAAGCCTTTGCCCCGGCGCGTAACGCCTGCGGGTTTGCCGATGGAATTAGCTGATTCGGTGAGGTAGGAGCGATGGAGCTCAAGACACTCAATACGCCGCGCGTTCCGGTGCGCTACTACGAAGGCGGGGCGGGCCAGCCGCTCGTGTTTCTCCATGGTGCGGGCGGCCTCAATCTCGACCTGGTTTTTCTGGACGAGCTGGCCAAGCGTTTTCATGTCTATGCTCCGCTGGTTCCCGGCTATGGCGACAGCGAGGAATGCG
>Ga0210389_10001048_pt1 | contig 23138 bp, 19 predicted proteins | sample IncBWH28OmetaG_FD_160127 | JGI IMG/M metagenome (GOLD analysis project Ga0210389, IMG submission 160127) | Forest soil microbial communities from Barre Woods Harvard Forest LTER site, Petersham, Massachusetts, United States - Inc-BW-H-28-O ...
TGCATGGTGACGTAGCGATCGATTCTGGTTTCTAGCGTGGTGCGATCAATCTCGACGCCGCAAAAATCAAAGATGAAGCCGTGGCAGAGCGAGGAATTGATGTGATCGTCCTCGTCCGGCGCGGTCAGTTCCGGCGGTGACCAGAACACGGTCTCACGGATGGTCTGTCCGACGCCGTCGGGAAGCGCCGCCGGTGACCAGTGGCTGAGCGCTGCAACGCGCGAGAACGAAAGCTTGTTGTCGGGATTACGCTTCGAGCCGACTTGTCCGCCGCCAAAGACGATATCGTCGGCCTCTGTATTCAATTGGCTGGCCGCGATGCGGGCCAATCGTCCAGCAATGCGCTGGGCGGCGAGTTTGGCGGTGCCGGCAACGGCCGGTGCGAACCGGCTGGCATAGTTGCCCGATGCGATCGACCAGGCATCCTTGGCCGTATCGATCTCGGTGTTGACCCGGATATCTCCGGGCTTGAGCCCGAACACGTCGGCGACGACCTGCGACAACACGGTGCGATGGCCCTGCCCTTGCGGCACCGACGCAACGTGAACCGTGACGCTGCCGACCGGATCGATCGCCACCGTCGCGGTGGCCTGCGCGCCGTTCTTCGGACCAGCCTTTCGCCGCTCGGCCGGCGTGAGCACGGTGGTGATGTAGCCCATGTTGGATACGCTGGGCTCGACTACCGCCGTATAGCCGATTCCGTAAAGGCGGCCTTGCGCCCGCACCTCGTCACGGCGCGCCTTGAGCGCGGCGAGCCCGCCTTCTGCCGCCCCGCGCCGGATCGCCTCCTGATAGTTTCCCGAATCGAGCAACGCGCCACTGGCGGTCCGGTACGGGAAGGCATCCGCCGCAATCAGATTGCGCGTAATCATCTCAAGCGGATCGAGACCGAGTTCAAGCGCAATGCGCTGGACCAGGCGCTCCAGCGCGAAATAGACCTGCGGACCACCGAAGCCGCGGTTGAGCCCGGTCGGGGTCTTGTTGGTGACGACAACGCGGTTGCGAACCTTCAGATGCCGGATGTCATAGGCGCCGGTCAGATTGCCGTGCATGCGATAAAGCGTGGCCGGCTCGGGCGCCCGCAGATGCGCGCCGCAATCCTCGACCTGATCCCAGTCCAGCGCCAGGATGCGGCCGTCGCGGGACACGGCCGCGGACAACGTTATCGCCCGGTTGGTTGCGGAAATCGAGGCGGTAAGGTGCTCAAGCCGATCCTCGATCCATTTGACCGGGCGCGCCGTTGCGCGCGACGCCGCGGCGATCAGAACGATGTAAGGGAAAACGCCTTGTTTGACGCCAAAGCTGCCGCCGGAATCCGGAGGCGTGCGCAACCGCAGTCGATTGCCGGGCACCTTCAAGGCGCGCGATAGCACTGCATGGATGCTGAAAGGACCCTGAAAATTGGCCAGGACATCATAGGCGTCCTCGCCCGGATCGTATTCGGCGATCACGCCGTAGGTTTCGATCGGCGTGCAGGAGTTGCGCGGGTAGCTGACATCGATGCTGATGCGATGCGGCGCCGATGCAAACGCCTGTTCCGGATCGCCGTAACGGAAGCTCCGGTCACTCGCGACATTGCCGCCAAAGCCATCGTGAAGCACGGGTGCCTTGGGAGCCAGCGCGGCAAGCGGATCGACGACGGCAGGGCGCGGCGCGTAACGCACCTCAATGAGATCGACGGCATCTTCGGCGAGGTAACGATCGGTGGCAACGACAATCGCCACGGGTTCGCCGACATAGCGCACGCGACCCACTGCGATGGGCCAGCATTCCACCGGCGCCTTGACGCCGACCACGAGGCTCGCGGTCAGCGCCTTGACGTCTTCACCGTCGAGTATTGCGACGACGCCAGCTGCCTCTTTGGCTTTTGCAACGTCGATCGACACGATGTCGGCGTGGGCGTGCGGAGAGCGCAGAAACGCCGCATAGAGCGTGCCCGGGTGAACGCCGACATCATCGATAAAGCGGCCAAGGCCAGTCAGAAGCGCCGAATCCTCGACGCGCGGGATCGACCGGCCGACCCAAGAAGAGCCAGACGGCGAACCTGATGGCGAACCGGACTCAGAGTTGGCTCTGCCTGCGACCATGGCTTCCGCCATCCTGAACGCTCTCTCCCGTGCAACTGACTGCGTCCGGAAAAGCTATTCAGCCGTAGCCTTGTTCCGCAATAACGGCCGATCTCGAAACTTACCAATCCGTCTCATTTCGCGAGCGATGTGCAATGCAACATCAACTAGTGGTCCGATTCTAACATTCGCTTTCCTTCACAGCAGGGCCCTCTAGCGAATGTTAGAATCAAAGGACCACAGCAAACATTAATATCCCAGTGGAGCTTTGGATTTGGCATTCGCTCGCCGGACTCGCGGCTAGGCTGGAGCGAATGCCAAATCCACTCCACTGGCGAGACGTGAAACATTTCGGAACTCGCGCGGACTGACACCACTATGGTTGCGGAAGAAGCGGGTGAAATGCGCGGGCTCGGCAAAGCCCAGCTGGCTGCTGATATCGGTGACGCTGGCGGATTGGTGCAGCACCGCGTCGACAGCCTTCTCCATCCGCACGACGTTAAGATAGACCTTGGGCGGCACGCCGATTGAGGCCTCAAACAAACGGAAGAAGTGCGCCCGCGAGAGGCCCGCTTCCCTGGCAATGGATTCAAGGGCCGCGCCCCAAGTGGCCTCCGATCGCATGGATGCGGCCGCCTTGCGGATACGCCAGTCGCCGGAGCGTGCACTCATTTCCCGGATCGAAGCCGGAAAACTGCGCCACGCCGCGAAGCGCTCGATCACCGAGATCATCAAGTCCGACAGCAGTGCCTCGTGGTCGGTCCTGGCCTCCGGGTTGGCCATCATGTCGGCGGCGAGACTCATGGCAAGATCGCGGATATGCGGCGACACATCGCCGGACGGATGGCTGAAGAAGCCGGGCGCGCCGCTTGCGGCCCACCCCGGCCGGAAGACCTTCAGCCATTCCGGCTCGATATAAAGGGCGAGGATTACAGTACGCGGCCCATCCGTGTGGCAGACATACGAGTGCGGCTGCCAGCCGTTCACCAGAACGGCGGTGTCGTCGGTCAACGGATAGACCTTGTCGCCAACGACGAACTGCGTGTCGGCACCCTCGACTTTCAACAGTACATGGCAATGCGGATGGGCGTGCCGCACCAGCGACCAGTCCATGTCCAGAAGTGCGACGCGGCCGAAGGCGCCGTGCGCAATTCGCAATGCTGTCGACATCGCAAGCTTCTCTCCCGAATAGACGTCGGCTCTTGCGTGGCCTGCCTGGCTTTAGCCAGTGTTATTTCATGATGACCAGCAGCTTATCAGCCTGCAATGAGCCTCGCAAAGGCCGCTTTCGGATCATCCTGCAGCAACTGACCAAGATTAACGTTCTCGACGCCCTTCACGTGAATGCGCTTGAATTCCATTGGCTTGGTCGACAGCGGCTTGGTGGCGTCGAGCCCCATCTTGGCGCTGATGCCGTCATCCGAGGACGGATCAAGCCGCGAACCCTGCGCGCCCGAAACAACGACGAGGTCCCGATCGGCCTGGAAGCGGGTCGCAACTGCCCATTCGATTTCGCGCTCGTCGTCGATATTCACGTCCATGTCGACCACGACGACCTGCTTGATGTCGTAGTGGCCGGCGAGTGCGCCCATGATGATGTTTTTCGGCTCGCCCTGGCTCTTCTTGTCGACCTTGACCGCGAGGTGGTAGCGGCAGGTGCCGCCGCGGGTAAGGCGCACATCGCGCACCGAAGGGAAGCTTCGTTGCAGATGGTCGAGCAGGGTCGCTTCGCGCGGAATTCCGCCGAGCAAGAGGTGCTCAACGCTACCGCCGACGATGGTATGAAAAATCGGGTTCCTGCGATGCGTGATCGCATCGACCTGGATAACTTCGCGGTCGGCACGTGGCCCATAATATTGCGGAAATTCGCCGAACGGCCCTTCCGGCTCGCGAACTTTCGGCAGGATGCGGCCTTCGACGACGATTTCCGCATGTGCCGGCACCCGCACCCGGTTGGTACGGCATTTCACCATTTCGACCGGCCGGCCGAGCAATGCGCCGGCGATCTCCATCTCATCACTATCGAGGGACGCGATCGCCTGCGACGCCAGAATGCAGGCCGGATGCACGCCGATCACAAGCGCAATTTCGAGGGCCTCGCCGGCTTCCTCGGCCATCCGGAAGTAATGCAGGGTGTGCCGGGGTAACAGCAACACACCGATGCGATCCGGCCCACTCACCTGGCAACGGTGGATCGATACGTTCTGAATTCCGGTCTTCGGATTTCGCGCAATCAAAAGCGCCGCCGTGATATAGGGCCCGCTGTCGTGCTCATTGTGTTTCGGAATCGGCAATTGCTCGAGCAGGTCGACCTTCTCATGGACGATCTCCTGCGCCGGAGCGGCTGCGACCTCAACCCATGGCAATGGATGGTGCACGGCGTTCTGGAAGGTCGAGAGCAGTTCGTTGACTGGAACCCGAAGCGAATCCGCGATCCAGTTCCGATCGACGAAGAGATTGGCAACCACCGGAATCGCGTGCTGGCCGGGTTCCGGAAACAGCACCGCGCGCTCGTTCTCGAGCTTCTTGGCGACCGCTGCCAGTTCGTCAATCAACGAGAGGCCCTTGCGCGCGACCGCCAGCCGGTCGGTGGCGGCCAGTGATTGCAGCCAGTCGCGCAAATCAGGATGCGCCTCATATGCGGTGCCGGTATTGGAGCGTCTTGCTTCCATCGCCTGCTCCCTCGCCTCACTCCGCCTTGATCTTGGCGGCGCGAATGATCTTGGTCCACTTCTCCATCTCGACCTTCAACTGGGCGAAAAACTGCTCGGGGCTGCCGCCCACCGGCTCAAGACCGAGTGCCGCCAATCGTTCCCTGGTGTCCGGATCGTCGAGAATCTTGACGATTTCCCCATGGAGCAGCGTCGTGATGTCTTTCGGTGTGCCGGCCGGAACCAGAACGCCGACCCAGGCATCGCTGTCGAGCCCGGGATAGCCGGCTTCGGCGATGGTGGGAAGATCGGCAAGTGCGGGCGAGCGATGGTCGCTCATCACCGCCAACGCACGCAATTGACCCGCCTGGATCAACGGCACCGCGGCCGACAACGCCGCAAAACCGATCGGGGGGTTGCCGGACGCAACCGCGGTGATGACGGCGCCACTGCCGCCGTAGGGAACGTGCACGAGGTCGACGTCGGCCGTGACGCGGAACTGTTCGCCGAGAAGATGCGACGGCGTCCCGAAACCCGGCGAAGCAAAGCTGTATTTTTTCGGATTCGCCTTGATCAGCGCAACGAGTTCGGAAACGGTTCGCGCCGGCACGGACGGATGGACGAACATGGCCGACGGAAAGATCGCAACCAGCGTCACCGCCTCGAAATCTTTCAGTACGTCGTAAGGAACCTTCTCGTACAGCGTCGGATTGATGACGTAGCTGTTCACCGTGATGAGGATGGTATAACCGTCTGGCGCGGCGCGTGCGGCCTGTCCGGTGCCGATATTGCCGCCGGCCCCGGTGATGTCCTCTACATAGAACTGTTTGCCGAGCCGGTCGGAAAGCTTTTGCGCGATCAGGCGCGCGCAGACATCGGTGGGACCGCCGGGAGAATACGGCACGATCACCCGAACCGATCGGGCCGGATAGGACTGCGCGCTGGCCAGTCCCGAGAGGGCCGGGAGAGCCCCTGCTCCGATCGCAAGGTGCAGAAATCGACGACGTGGAAGTCTCATGGCGTTAAGGCTATCCCAAGGTTACCGCCTCCGAAAGGGGCGGCCATCGTTGCGGTCAGCTTAACGCTGCTTAGACTTTGTGCTATTCCAGCCGAACTAATAACTCGTGTGATCAAAACTGGTTTTGCTTTCGATGAACTCACATCCGCGGCGATTGATCGTCGGCATCACCGGTGCCTCCGGAGCCATCTACGGCGTTCGCCTGCTGCGGCTGTTGCAGGCGACCGATATCGAGACCCATCTCGTGATGAGCCGGTCGGCCAAGATCACATTGACGCAAGAGATGGAGATGGGCGTCGCTGATGTTTCGGCGCTGGCCGGCGTCGTTCACCAGGTCGACAATATCGGCGCCTCGATCGCCAGCGGATCGTTCAGAACGATGGGGATGGTGATCGCGCCCTGCTCGATGCGAAGCCTCGCCGAGATCACCTCGGGCGCCACTTCGTCACTGGTGACCCGCGCGGCTGACGTCGTTCTCAAGGAGCGGCGGCGACTCGTCCTGATCGTTCGCGAAGCCCCGCTGCACCTCGGCCATCTGCGCTCGATGACCGCGGCCACCGAAATGGGCGCGATCGTCTACCCGCCGGTGCCGGCGTTTTATGCCCGGCCTGCGAGCCTGGAACAGATGGTCGACCATACGCTCGGACGGGTGCTCGACCTCTTCGATATCGAGAATACCGCCGTCAGCCGCTGGGGCGGATTGAATTCAATCAAGAACGCAGATTGATGGCACCGTCGCGAAGCGAGATCGAGGCGGATAGCTGGGCATTTGCGCTCGCCATCTATGCCAGGCCCGGCGTTGCGGAGGCCTGCCTCACGCTGCAGAACGAGGCAGGCGCCGATGTCATGATGCTTTTGATGGTGGCGTTCGCGGCCGTCAGGCATCGCATCTTGTTGACGCCAGACGAAATCGAGGCGCTGGATGAATCCTGCCGCCCCTGGCGCGAACAGATCGTCTGGCCGCTTCGGGCCATCCGCTCCGGCTTGAAAACGGGGCCATTGCCGGCGCCGAGCGGCGAGACCGAGCAGTTCCGCTCGAAGGTCAAGGCCGTCGAACTGGCGGCTGAAAGGCTGGAAAATCAGCGTCTGGCCGAATGCCTGCCGCTCAGGCCGGGGGAAGATGCGTTAAGTTCGGAACAGCTGCGCGCCGTCCTTGGCAACGTCATTGCGCTCTTTGTCGCGGGGCGGGATAAGAAGCCAACCGGCAGCCTCGATGCGTCCATCAACGCGATCGCCGAAGCTGCCATGCATGATCTATCCTGATCTCCCCCTAGCTCACAGAAAGCTATTGCGCCTTCGCTGGTGAAAGTGCGAAATCCTGCTCCGAATGGGTGGGTTGCGAGGATTCCCGCTTGATATTGCAACTCCTCTCAGCAAACTCTCTTCGCCACAGAAACGCCTGCAGGCGCGCCTCAAGCGCATTCGAAGCAGGACCACATTTAAACGGGATGACGAAATGTCAGAGACGATGAAGGCGCTGCTTTTGCGCCAGCATGGCGGACTGGAAAATCTGGAGCTGGTGACGGATCATCCGAAGCCGAAAGCACAGCCCGGAGCAGTCGTGATCCGCGTGCGTGCCTCGTCGTTCAACTACCACGACGTTTTCACGGTCAAGGGCATGCCCGGAATCAAGGTGCCGCTGCCGGTGGTGATCGGCCTCGATATGGCGGGCGAAATCGTCGAAATCGGAGAAGGCGTGTCCGGGTGGAAGATCGGCAGCCGGGTGCTCGTCAATCCGCTCAACAAGAAAAAGGGTTTGATGGGCGAAATGCTCGACGGCGGCATGGCCGAATACTGTCTCGTCGAAGCCGACCAGCTCATCGCCATGCCGGACGGTGTCAGCTTTGAGGAGGCGGCCTCTCTGCCGGTCGCGTACGGCACGGCCCATCGCATGCTGATCACTCACAACACGATCAAAAAGGGAGACCGCGTCCTGATCCTGGGCGCCAGCGGCGGGGTCGGCACCGGCTGCGTCATCCTGAGCAAGCTGCTCGGCGCCGAAGTCATTGCCTGCGCCAGCAGCGCGGAAAAGATGGAAAAGCTCAAGGCGATGGGCGCCGACCAGGCGATCAACTACAAGGAAGTCGATTTCTCGAAATGGGCGGTCGAGAAATACGGCAAGCCGCAGCGCCGCACCCATGAAGGCGGCGTCGACGTGGTGATCAATTTCACCGGAGGCGAAACCTGGGTTCCGTCTTTGCGTTGCCTCAAACGCGGCGGCAGTCTTCTGGTCTGCGGCGCTACCGCCGGGCATGATCCCAAGGAAGACCTGCGCTATATCTGGAGCTTCGAGCTGAAGGTGATCGGCTCCAACAGCTTCTATGAGGACAATCTGACCGACCTCATGAAAATGATCGTCGAGAAGAAAATCAAGCCGGTGATCGACGAGGTGCTGCCGCTCGAACGCGCCGCGGAAGGTCTGCGCCTCATCAGGGATCGCGAGGTCATCGGCAAGGTCGTGGTTGTGCCCTGAAGTCTTTGTGCCCGGTCAATGGACAAAAAGGTTTTGCCAGATGAGTGAAATTCCGAACGTCGAGGACGTCCAGAAGTTACTATCGCGCGGCCCCTACCATCAATGGCTGGGCCTGAAGGTGGTTGCGGTTGGCGACGGCACGATCGAGCTGACCGCGACCTCGCGCGAAGAGTGGGTCGCCAATCCCGACCGCGGCTTTATCCACGGCGGCATTCTCGCAACATTGGTCGACCTGACGGCCGACTGGGCCCTGGTCTCCAGAACCGGCCGCGGCGTTCCGACGATAGATATTCGCGTCGACTATCATCGCGGCGCAGTGCCGGGCGTGCTGGCGGCGCGCGGCCAGGTCGTGCATTTCGGGCGGCAGTTCTCGGTTGCCGAGGCAAAAGTGTTCGACAAGGAAGGCCGTCTGCTGGCGAGCGGCCGGGGGACCTACCTGACCACGCCGCCGACCTGACGGGGACGTCGAGGTGTCCGGTATTCCCGCGTTTACGAATCTGGGCACCTTGACGTCAAAGGACGGCGATCTCGACAAGGTCGCGATCATCGATCTCGGCACGGGCCGGGAACGCCGTTTCAGCTATCGCGATTTCGAAAGCCAGGCCAACGCGGTCGCCCGCGCGCTCGCAGGCCGAGGCCTTGCCCGCGGCGACCGCGTCGCCATCCTGTCGACCAATCGTTTCGAATATCTCACGACCGTCCACGGCATCATGCGCGCAGGCTTCGTCGCCGTACCGATCAACTTCAAATTCCCGCCGGCCACGATCGACTACATCGCTCACGACTCCGGCGCCAGGCTCATTTTCTGCGATGCGCAGCGCCTCGCCAATGCACCGAGGGATTTGCCGCGCATCTGCCTTGACGGGGCGGACGGCAGCGGCTTCGCAAGCTTTCTCAAACCCGGCCCCTTTGTGCCGATCGTGCCGGCTGGCGGCGAACCCGCGATGTTTCTCTATACGTCGGGTTCGACGGGACGGCCCAAAGGCGTGGTGCTCTCGCATCAGAGCCATATCTGGGTCGTCGAGCAGCGCATGGCTGCGCAGGACATGACCCGCCACCGTTTTCTGGTCGCCGCGCCCCTCTATCACATGAACGCGCTGGCGCTCAGCCAGTTGGCGCACGCGGCCCATGCAACCGTGATTTTGCTGCCGCAGTTCACGACGCAACTCTACCTCAAGGCCATCGAGGATTATCGCTGCACATGGCTCACCGCTGTTCCGCCGATGATCGCCATGATGCTGCATGACAAAGAGAGGCTCGTGGCGACGGACCTCTCGAGCGTGGAAGATTTGCGAATGGGATCGGCCCCGGTCAGCCAGAGCCTGATGAACGCGATCCACCAGGCGCTTCCCAAGGCGGCCGTGACCAATGCCTACGGCACGACCGAAGGCGGCCCCGTGGTTTTCGGGCCGCATCCGCAAGGCTTGCCGCAGCCCGAAATGTCGGTCGGCTATCCGCATCCGAAGGTGCAGACGCGTTTGATCGGGGAAAACGGGGAGCCTGCCGACCTCGGCGTGCTCGAGATGAAGAGCCCTGCGATCATGAACGGCTATCATAATCGCCCGGAAGTGCCCTCGCCCATCACCGAGGACGGGTTCTACGTCACGAGCGACGTGTTTCGCCGCGACGAGAACGGCTTCCACTTCTTCATCGGCCGGACCGACGACATGTTTGTGAGCGGCGGTGAAAATATCTTCCCCGGCGAAGTCGAAAAGATGCTGGAGACCCACCCGGACGTCATTCAGGCTTGCGTGGTGCCGGTTGACGACGAAATCAAGGGTACCAAGCCTGTGGCGTTCGTGGTCAAACGCGAGGGAAGCGATCTGGACGAGGCCCGACTGAAGACCTTCGCCCTCCAGAATGCGCCCGCCTACCAGCACCCGCGCTCGATCTGGTTTGTCGACAGTCTCCCTTTGGCGTCAACCAACAAGCTCGATCGCAAGAAGTTGCAGGAAACGGCGGCCGAACGACTGCGGCAGCGGACACCAGGTTAAGGAGTGAGAAGCGCATGGACGAGACGTTTCGCGGATTCCTCGATCGCCTGCGTCAGGCCGGCGAACTGATCGACTTTCACCAGCCGATCGATATCCGCCATATCGCAACCCTGGTCGATCAGTCCGACAAGGCGATCATCTTCCACAAGGTCATTGGTTACGACATCCCGGTCGTCTCCGGCATCATACGGTCGCGCGAACGCACCACGATGGCCATGGGAGCCAACGAATTTCTCGAGATCGAGAAGCGGCTGAGGAACGGTATCGACAATCCGATTCCGCCAGAGCGCATTGCAACTTCGCCCACGCGCGAGGTCGTGATGAAGGGAGAGGACGTCGACCTCTACAGGCTGCCGATCCCGATGTCGTCGATCTATGACGGCGGCCCGATGATCACGGCCGGCGTCGTCGTCGCCCGCGATCCCGAATTCGGGATCAATACCGGTATCTACCGCTTCATGGTCAAGGAGAAGAACCTGACCGGCATCGATATCGTGACGCCCAACAATATGCGACTGTTCGTGCAGCGGGCCTATGAGGCCAAGCGCCCGTTGCCGATCTCGATCAGCATCGGCACGCACCCGATCGAACTGCTCGGCGCCGGTTTCAAGGCCCCACTCGGTACCGACGAGATGGCGATTGCCGGCGGCATCCGCGGCCATGCCGTGAAACTCGCGGCCGGCGATAGCGTCGATGTTCCCTATCTCGCGGATGCCGAAATCGTTCTGGAAGGCGAAGTTCTGCCGACCGGCTGGACCCAGCCCGAGGGCCGTTTCGGCGAATTTACCCGGCTGATGGGCGGGCTGCACTGGAATCCGATCGTCCGCATCAAGGCCGTGTCGATGCGACGCGACGCGATCTATTATGCGCTGCATATGCCCTGGGAAAATACCTGGCTGATGGCGCCAACGCGTTACGCCGCGATCCGCCAAGCGTTGCGCACCGCCGGCGTCGTCGTCAAGGACATCAACATGACGATGGGCGGCGTGACTTTCTGGCATGCGGTGATCTCGATCAAGAAACAGGCGGGCGACGGCAAGAACGCGCTGCTTGCCGCGCTGTCGGTCATGGACATCAAGCATGTCGTCGTCGTCGATGACGATATCGATGTATTCGATCCGGTCGAGGTCGAGTGGGCGATCGCAACCCGCGTGCAGGGCGACCGCGACATCCTGATCGTTAGCAACGCCCGCGGTAAACCGCTCGATCCATCGCTGGCACCGACGCCCCATGGCATCGTGCCGACCACCGCCAAGGTCGGCATCGACGCCACGATCTCGGAAGGAATTCCCAAGGAGCGTTACGAGCGTATCACCTACGCCTACGCCGACACTGCGAAGATTGACGATTATCTCGGCGGCAAGGCCGATCGTGAGGCCGAGAAAGCCTCGTCTGAGGTCATCAGCAAACTTGCCGAAGAAATCGCCGCCGTGCTCGAAAAAACGCCACTTTACTTTACCGATGTCGCGGAGCGTTTTTCCAGCTATGAGTTCAATGCCGTGGCGCGAGCGATCGGCCTTTTGCATGAAAAGGAAAGGCTGTGGCAGGATCCGAAAGGCTGCCTTTGCCTGCGCAATTCGGCCTTCGCAGCCAAGTTGCCGAATTGAGATTGGCGTGAGCATGAATCGGACCACAAAACTCTTCCAGCGCTCATATCTGGCTTCTCTGGTTGTTGGCGCCGTTGGCCTGCTGACATTGACGGCCGACGGCGGAGAGGCAGCGACTGCGCTTCGCATCGGCTCATCCCAGCTATCGATCGCCTCTATACCGGTTGTGGTCGCCATTCAGCAGAAGCTGTTCGAAGCCGAAGGCATCGCGGCCGAGATCGTCGATTTCGACGGTGGCGGCCCGGCCGTTCAGGCGCTGGCGGGAGGCGGCGTCGATCTCTGCATCTGCGCCGGCGATCATGCCATGCGGCTGGCGAGCCGCGGACTCGGGGGCGCGGTGCTGGTCGCACTGCTCGACAAACATCCCTATTCGCTGCTCGCGCCGGTCGATTCCCCGGCAAGCGATCTGGCGAGCCTGCGCGGCAAGGCAGTCGGCGTTACCTCACCCGGTAGCCTCACCGACAATACGCTTCGATTCATGATCCGAAAGCTCGGTCTCAACCCGGACAGCGATTACGAGATCATTGCCGCCGGCACCGGGGCCTCGATGCGCGCCGCGATCGAACGTGGATCGGTGGCGGCCGGGATGTTCACCACCCCCGACGTTCAGGCCTACATGAAAACCGGGAAATACAAATTTGTCGCCGATTTTCGCGATCTCGACTACATGGCCCTTGATCTGGTTGCTGTCGGAAGCTGGCTGAAGGCCAATGATGCGACGGCTCACGCCGTGGCGCGCGCCATCGTCAAGGCTGAAAAAATCATCCAGACCGATCCGAAAGCGGTGGAGGCCGCGGTGCACGAGCGCTTTCCCACGCTGACGCCGGAGCTTGTGGTCACCGTCGCCCACGATGCGGCGGAACGAAGCCTCTCCCGCGACGGCCGCGCGCAAAAGGCCGGATTCAAGACCGCGCTTGAAATGCTGCGGGTCGCCGACCCATCCGTGAAAGAGCTGGCCTATCCCGACATCGTCGCCCTCCGCTATCTGCCGTGACTCGGCCCGCGCCGATGACCGACCCTGTCGTTACCGATGAGATTGCCCCGCCGGGCGGCCCGGCGCGCAACGGAACAGATACTTCGGTGTCGGGCATTTCGATCTGGCTGTGGCGGCTTGGCCTGATCGTCGGACTGCTGCTCGTCTGGGAATTTTCCGCCGGTCAATTGTTCAACGAATTCTGGAGCAGCCGGCCGAGCCTGATTGCCGAGAGGCTTCTGGTGCTGTTCAAGACGGGCGAGATCTGGCGGCACCTCGGCGCCACGGTCTCGGAAGCGCTGCTCGGATTGTTGCTCGGCGCACTTGTAGGCACACCGATCGGAATTGCACTGGCGCGCTACCGGCGCGCCGCCGCCATCGTCGATCCGTTCGTCATGGGGCTCTACGGCCTTCCCCGCGTCGCGCTCGCTCCGATGTTCATCCTGTGGTTCGGCATCAGCCTGTTCGCGAAAGTGATGATGTCGTTTTCCATGGTGGTGTTCGTTTTCATCCTCAATGTCACCGAGGGAATTCGTACCGTCGATCCCGACATGGTTGACCTGATGCGCACGATGCGCGCGCCAAGGTCTTACATCATGCGCAAGGTAACGATCCCATCCATCGTTCCCTGGCTATTGGCTTCCTTCCGGATCGGCATCGGACTGTCGCTGGTCGGCGCGGTGGTGGGTGAATTGATCGGCGCCAATCGCGGGCTCGGCTGGTATGTCCTGCGTGCTGGCGGCCAGCTCGACACGACCGGCGTATTCACCGGGCTGCTCGTTCTCATGCTGCTGGCGATGATCGCCAACCAGATCATTTTCCAGATCGAACGGAGGGCGCTGCATTGGCGGCCCGCAACCAAATGACGGACGCGGCCAAAACGCCGCGGATCCTTCTCGACGACGTGTCGCTCGCTTATGCGACGCCACGCGGCCGCCTGGCGGTCGTTGACCGCGTCAGTTTTGCGGTGGACCAGGCCGAATTCGTCGCCCTGGTGGGACCGAGCGGCTCGGGCAAATCGACGATTCTGCGCGCCATCGCCGGTCTCAACGCGGCCGAAAGCGGGGTCATTTCGGTCGATGGCACGGTGGTCGACGGCCCTCCGGAACACATTGGTTTCATGTTCCAAAGGGACACGTTGCTGCCGTGGCTCAATGTGCGCGAGAACATCGACGTCGGCCTTGAACTCGCCGGCGTCGCGTCCGCACGGCGGCCATCGCGTCTGGCCGAGTTATTGGCGCTGTTGAAGCTTTCCGAGTTTCACGACGCCTATCCGGCGCAACTCTCTGGCGGCATGCGGCAGCGCGTGTCGCTGGGCCGCATGCTGGCCTACCAGCCTGCGGTGATGCTGATGGACGAGCCGTTCGGCGCGCTCGACTTTCAGACCAAGGCGGCGATGGGCCGCGAGCTGCTGCGCATTTGGGAAGCGGAACGGCGCAGTATCCTGTTCGTCACCCACGATATCGAAGAGGCGGTGGCTCTCGCCGATCGTGTTCTGGTGTTTTCGCCGCGCCCGGCCCGTCTCATTGCCGAACATCGGATCGACCTGCCGCGGCCGCGCAACCTGCGCACGTTGCGCGCCAGCCCAGACTTCACCGCCTATACCAGCGCGATATGGCAAGCGCTCGGCGACGGCGATCAGGACAGCGCCTAGCTCAACGATCGCTGCGAAACTCGAGCAGCGCGTTGAGAAACGGAATCAGCACGGTGAGCGATGATTGAGCCGTTTCGACCCGCACGTCCGGAAGGGACGAAGCGAGATCGCGGATCTGCGCCAAATCCGGGACATTGAATACAATCGCGCCGAAGAAGCTTTGGCGGCCATCGGTCTCGACACAGCACGCGCCATAGCGTTCGCGGTAGAGCGCAGGCGAGATCAGCGTGATGCGAAAATCATCAGCCAATTCAGTCGTCCAGGCATCTTCCCCCAATCGTTGTGCGTCGGCCTGAGCGGCCTTGGCGTAACGCGCGACATCGGTCTCGATGGCGGCGGAGACCACCATTAATTCTCTCAAACCTTGGCAACCATTGGGGTGTGACATCCATGGGCGATGCCAGACCAGCTCCGGCGTGTAGTGCTGGCAGTAATAGACCCGCCCGGCCTCAAACAATTCCGGCGCGGTGCGAACGGTACGAAAGCGCGCGAGGTGTTCGACGCCGTCGATGGTGACGGGCCTTGAAAAACTCTGCGGCTCGAGCATGGCAAGACCGCTGTCGCGCAGCTTGCCGAGGCACGCGTCAATGTCGTCGGCCCGAAACACCAGGCCGTTCAAGCCGCGCGGGCTTTCAAGGACGTCCTTGCGCAACACGTCCGTGCCCGACGGCAACCCGACCAGTTCCAGATAATGGCCCTCGAACATCATCAAGTGATTGATCGAACCGAGCGAATGATAGCCGCGCGGCGTCAAGGTGAAGCCGAGTTGCGACATCAGCGCCGCGGCGCGGTCCATGTCGAACAGGACGTTGATCACGACATGGTCGAGCGCAAAGGTCATGTTGCAAAGGTCATGTTGCAAATCTCACGTTGAATGGCTCTCGACGGCCCTTTGGGCCTGCCCGCTTTCGATATGCGGGACCGCCTCGACAAGTGCACGGGTGTATTCGGTTTGCGGGTTGTCGAACAGCGCCCGGCTCTCGCCGGCTTCGACGATGCCGCCGTCGCGCAGCACGATGGTCCGGTCGCACATCATGCGAACCACATTGAGATCGTGGCTGACGAAAAGCAGCGCGAGATTATCCTCCCGCCGCAGCCGGTCCAGCAATTGCAGCACCACGGCTTGAACCGAGACATCGAGCGCCGCCGTCGGTTCATCCAGCACCAAAAGACGCGGCTGGCAAGCGATGGCACGCGCAATGCCGACGCGAGCCTTCTGGCCGCCGGAAAGCTGATGCGGAAAGCGCGACAACAACTCGGTGGGCAATCCCACGCGCGTCGCGCATTCCTCGACCCGCTGTCGCAAGGCATCCCCCGGACGAAAACCCGAAAGCCGCTGCAGCGGATGGGCGATACAGTCAAATGCCGTGAAGCGCGGGTTGAGGCTTTCGTTCGGGTCCTGGAAAACGATCTGGATATCCTTTCGATGCGGCGAGCGGTGGAAATCCCGCGACGGCAAATGGCCGATCGATTCCCCATCGAACAGGATCGTGCCCTCGCTTGGGTCGATCAGCCGGCAGATCATCCGCGACGTCGTGGTTTTTCCCGAGCCGGATTCGCCAACCAGCCCGACGCTTTCACCGGCCTTCATGGTCATGGAGAAGCCCGTGACCGCCGGGGATCCCTGATCGTATCGCTTGGCGAGGTTCTTGACGTCCAGAAGCGGCGGCGTGCCCGCGGGCGGCTCCGGCGGCGGCTGCCAGGCGGCGAGAACGGCGAGATATTGGCCTCGCTCTTCATCCGTCACCAAGTCCTCGATGCGAGAGGATGCGGTTGGGGACGCCGCCACCAGCCGCTTGGTGTAGGCATGTTGCGGGCGGCGGAAAAGCGTCTCGGGCGGCGCTTCCTCGACAAGACGCCCCTTCTCCATCACCACGACGCGGCGGCAATATTGAGCCGCAAGGCCGAGATCGTGCGTGATCAGGATGGTCGCCATGCCGCGTTCAGCGGCGATGTTCGCGAGCAGGTCCATCACGACCTTCTGCGTGGTGACATCGAGCCCGGTCGTCGGCTCGTCTGCGATCAACAGCATCGGATTGCAGGAAATCGCGATCGCGATCATCACCCGCTGGCACATGCCGCCCGAAAGCTCGTGCGGATAGGCCGTCATCCGTTTCTCGGGATCGCGGATCTGAACCGCGCGCAAAAGTTTCAACGCTTCCTCGGCCGCGGCTTCCTTCGACATCCGCTTGTGGCTGAGGATCGCATCGGCAATCTGAAGCCCGATCGCGCGGATCGGATTGAGCGCGGCGCGCGGGTTTTGAAAGATCATCGACATCCCCGCACCGTGCAGGGCGCGGAAGTCGCTATCCGGTATCTTCGTGATGTCCTGGCCGCGATACGAGATCCGTCCCTTGGTCACCCGGCCGGCCGCATCGAGGAGCCGCGTGGTCGCAAATCCCGTAACCGATTTCCCCGAGCCGCTTTCGCCGACAAGGCCGAGCATTTCGCCCTGTTCGAGCGAGAGCGTGACCCCGCGCACCGCTTCGACAAGGCCGCGCCTTGTCGAGAACGTGACGTGGAGATCTGCGATGCGCAGCAGCGGGGTGGTCATGTCCGCATTCGGGGATCGAGAATGTCCCGCATTCCGTCGCCGAGAAGATTGAAGCACAGCACCGCCAGCATCAGCGCAAAGCCGGGAAAGGCGACCAGCCACCATTTGCCGGTCGAAATGAAGCGCGCGCCCTCCGCGACCATGATGCCCCATTCCGGCGTCGGCGGCCGGACGCCGAGGCCGATAAAGGAAAGTCCGGCGGCATTGAGTATGGCCCAGCCGAGATTGAGCGACATCTGCACCGCCATCGCCGGCAGCACATTCGGAAGCAGAAAACGCAGCACGACCGAACTGTGGCTTTCGCCGCTCGCCCGCGCCGCCTCCACCCAGCCGACATTGCGGCGAACGTTGACCTCCGCGCGGGCAAAGCGGATGTAGAACGGCAGGTTGATGAAGGCCGTTGCGAGCACGATGTTCTCGACCCGGTTGCCGAGCGCCGCCACCATCGCCATGGCCAGCACAAACAGCGGGAAGGCCATCATCACGTCGACAAAGCGGCCGACCGCGCGGTCCAGCCGCCCGCCCGTGTAACCGCAGAAGGCGCCGATGACGGCGCCAAGCACAAAGGAAATGCCGACCGCCGCGACCGCAATGACGAGGTCGAGCCGGGTCGCTACCAAAAGCCGGCTGAAATTATCGCGGCCAAGCTGATCGGTGCCGGCAAGGTGCAGGCTGCTTGGTGGCAACAGCGCTTCCGACACATTGGAGGCGATCGGATCGTAAGGTGCGATCGACGGGCCGAGCACCGCAATCAGGACCAGAATCAAGACCCCAAAAGCCGCAACCGCCGTCAGCGGGTTGCCGCGCAAAATCCAGGCGGTGTGACGCAGCGTAGCACTCGGCATCAGATCGACACCCGCGGATCGGCGATCCCGTAGAGCAGATCGACCAAAAGATTGACCACCACGAAGATGCTCGCCATCAGCAGCACGAATCCCTGCACCGGCGCGTAATCGGACGAAAGCAGGGCATCGAGCGCATAGGAGGCGACGCCGGGCCAGGAGTAGACCTTTTCAACCAGCACGTTGGCGCCCAGCATGGTCGAAAACACGATGCCGGCAATGGTGATCACCGGCAGGATCGCATTGCGCAGCGCATACGTCACCACAATACGCCACCACGACAGCCCTACCGAGCGCGCGGTGCGCACGAAATCGCTGCCGAGCGAGACCAGCATCGAGGCGCGGGTGATGCGCGCCAGAGGCGCGATCACAAACAGCGCCATCGTCATGGCCGGCAGGATCAATTGGCGAAAGGCGACCCACCATCCGTCAAAATCACCGGCCAGCAGGAAATCGATCGTCAGGAACCCGGTGCGCTGAGGCGGCAGCGACGTAAAGACATCGATGCGCCCGGTCGGATCAGGCGCGAGACCCAGGAGGTAATAGAAGACGTAAATCAATAGCAGGCCGGAGACGAAGGTCGGCACGCAGACGCCGAGCGCGCAAAATAGCCTCACGCCGTGGTCGATGACCGATCCCGGCTTCAAGGCCGCCATCACCCCAAGAGGAATCGCCGACACCAAGGCGATCAACAAGGCCGTCAGCGTCAGTTCGAGCGACGCCGGCAGGCGATCGCGCAGGTCGGTCGTGACCGATTGTCCGGTCATCAGCGACTTGCCGAGATTGCCGCGTCCGATGTCGTACAAATAAAGCAGCAATTGTTCGGGAACCGGCTTATCCAGCCCCATCTGCTTGCGGATGACTTCGATCTCCTCCTTGCCGGCATTGGGTCCGGAGGCAAAGAACACCGCGGGATCGCCGGGCAGCACCCGCATCAACAGGAACGTAAAGACCAGCACCCCGAACAGTGCGGGCAACGAGGACATAAAGCGCCTCGCTGCCCGCATCATCGTTGCGCCAAAGCTTTTCATGAGAGTCGGCGGATCACTTGCGGCTGAGATCGCGATAATCGACCTGACGGTGGAACTGATAGGTGTAACCGTCGATCGATTTGGCCATCACGGCGTCCTGGCTCGGCTGCCAGAGCGCGACCTGCGGCATCTCGGCGAAATGAATCGCGTTGAGCCTCCTGGTTTCCTCGTCGTATTTGGCCTTGTCGGGCTCGAAGCGCGCCTGCTGGGCAATTGCGGTGAGCTCGGCGTTATCGATGCTGGCGTAATTCCAGCGCTGATTGCCGATGTAGAAGTTGCGGTAGAAATAGTCGGGCGAAGGCAACCAGGCGACGATGCCTTCGGTGAAGAACGGCAGCTTCTTCTCGTTGATCTGCGTCGACATCTGCGCATCCGGCAGTTTCTGGATATCGACCTTGATGCCGATCTTGCCGAGCGATTCCTTGACCAAGGCCGCCATCGGCTCCGCCGTCGAGGCCTGCCCGACATTGAAGCTGAAGGTGGTCGAGAAGCCCTCCGGCATGCCGGCCGCTTTCAAGTATTCCCTCGCCTTGTCGAGATCGAGCTTGACCGGCTGCGGGAACGGAAAGGCGCTCGTGGTCGGCTTGCCGTCGGGCCAGTTGGCGTTGAACAGCGGCGTGCCACGGCCGAACAGGGCCGCCTTGAACATGTCGTCATAGGGCAGCGCAAAGGCGACTGCGCGGCGCACGTTGATGTTGTCGAACGGCGCGATCGTGTTGTTCATCGAGATGAAGGTGACGGAATTATATTGCGGCGTCGAAATCACCTTCAGCGTGCCCTTGCTCTCCAGCGACTGGATGTCGCTGGCCTGCAAATCGACGGTGATGTCGGCATCGCCGCGTTCGACCAGGTTGGCGCGCGTCGCCGGCTCCGGCACGGTCTGCACGATCACCCGCTTGAAGAAAGCCGACTTCTCCGGTGTGCCGCGATTCCACGCCTCATTGCGTTTCATGATCACCTGTTCGCCCGGCTTGAAGCTCTCGATCATGTAGGCGCCGCTGCCGGCGGTGTGTTCCTTGAGCCAGGCGATCGCCCAGGGATCGTCTGATGTCGCGTTGGCTTTCGCGACCTTGGAATTGATGATGATCGGATAGACGGTGGCGAGGTTGGGCAGAGCGAGTTTGTCGGGCTTGGAAAGGGTCACCTCAAAGGTCAAGGGATCGATCACCTTGAACTGATCGGCGCTTGTCAGCGATCCCGTCAGAAGCTGAGCCTTGCCGAGCACGGGGGCGGTCACGGCGCGGTCGAGCGACCATTTCACGTCTTCCGCGGTGACTGGCGTGCCGTCCTGGAACTTGGCGTCCTTGCGCAAGTGGAAAGTCAGCTTCAACCCATCGGGGCTGACGTCGTAGGATTCGGCGAGTTCGCCGGTGATCTTGTCGAGGTCGAACACCCACTTGCCGTTCAGTTGCTTGCGGCCGAACGAGACCAGGCGGTCGTAAGTACTGAGACTGACCGCAAAAGCCTCTCGCGTTGACCCCGGCACGTTCGGGTCGAGCGTATTGACGGATGCGCCGGTAACATACCGCAACGTCTCGGCACGGGACTGCGCCCGAGCGGGCTCCGCGCCGAGCGAAACCACGAGGGCAGCGACCCCAACCAATATAAGACTGCAATTGCGAACCCGCATTCTCTTATCCTCTGAATTCAATCAGGAAATCTGCCCGGAAAAAGCCCCAGGCCTGCGTCTCAGGGGTATCTCTCATGATCTTGTCTATCATGCATCTAAGCAAATTGTGCGCCAAGCTACATCGTCCGGAGCGCTCCATTCAAACGGCCTACGCCTCCGCAGACCGGCGAACATGGAGCTATTTGAGCCGGTTCCGGTTCACGCGGCAAGCCATCCTCCGTCGACCGCCATGACGGTTCCGGTGGTAAAAGAAGGTGCGTCGCTGGCGAGATATAACGCAGCCTCAGCCACCTCCTCCGCATGGCCGAAGCGTCTCATGGCATGGCGGTTGCGCGAGGTCTCGCGAACTGCCTCAGCGTCATCGTGCCGGGCAAAGCTCCTTTTCAGCATCGGCGTTTCGATGGCGCCGGGTGCGATGGCATTGACGCGAATTCCGTCGGTTGCAAAATCGACCGCCATCGTCCGCGTCAGGCTGATGATGGCGCCCTTGGCGGCGATATAGGCGCTATTCCCCCTGCCACCGGCAATGGCGAGTTGGGAGGCGATCGTGACGATCGAACCTTTGCCCTGTCGCTGCATCTGCGGCACAGCCGCACGCGCCCAGAGCCAGGTGCCGCCGATATGGGTGCGAAATACCGCGTCCCAATCCGAAGGATCCGTCGTGACCACGGTGCCACCGCAGGACCAGCCGGCCGCCGTCATCAATACGTCGAGCCGGCCGTGCCGTGACACGATCTCCTCGACCGTTGCCTTTGCAAAATCACCATCGCCGACATCGCCGTGGTGCGCCGATCCCTGACCCTTCGCATCACGAACGGCTTGCAGGGTCTCGTTCATTCCCGCTTCGTCGCGATCGACCAGCGCGACCAAAGCGCCTTCGCGGGCAAATAACAAGGCACTGGCGCGGCCGATGCCGGAGCCAGCACCCGTGACCACAGCGATCCGGTCCTTCAGCCGCATGTCAGGCCCCTCCGTTGTGACGCGTCCACCAGTCGTTCAGATCCGCGGCGGAATCGGCGCAGCCATAGCGGGCGCGCCAGCCGAATTCCTCTGCCAGCCGCGCTGTCGACAGCGGCGCGCGGTCGGCATCGCTGTGCAGATCGACCGTGGGCGCTTCGCCCGGCTTGGCCAACCGACACACCGAGCCCGGATGCAGCGCGGCAAGATGCTCACCCCATTGCAGCGCCGTCCATTCCCGCCCAGTCGATATGTTGTAGAGACCATGCTTTGGCCTTGACGCCTCGATCAGCACCGTCACCGCATCAGCCACATCGGGCGCGTAAACCCAGTCCCGCACGCCCGGCCGCGCCAGGACCGCCCCTTTCCGCTCTCGCAAGGCTGCGATGATTTGCATCTGCGGGCTTAACGTATCGCGCACGCCGGTGGCGCGCTCCCATGGCCCGAACACGCCGCTCAGCCGCACCGAGATGATGTCGGCTTGCCACAACGTCGCAAGCCGCGCGGCCACGCGCTCGGAGGCATATTTGGTGACGGCATAGAGCGAGACCGGCTCGCAAGGCGTCTCTTCGTCGAGCAAAGCGTGGCGGAAGGCCGCAGCACCAAGCGCCGAGCCGGACGACAGGTTGATGATCCGCGTTGCAGGATTGCGCCGGGCCGCCATCAGCACGGGCAGTTGCGCCATCAGATTGACTTGCAGGATCGATTGCGGATCGGCCGCTTCGCGGGCAAGGCCAGCGGTGATTGCCGCTCCCAGAACGATCGCATCAAAACCCCGCGCAAGGACAGCCTCGACGGCGGGAGCCTCGGTGATATCACCCTCGATCACGCTCAAGGCGTCGCCATAACGAGCGAAAGCCTGTTGGGCCGCGCGGGGCACGGCTATCCGGTCAAACAACGTCACGGCGTGGCCGCGCGCGAGCAGCGCGGCGACCATATTGATCCCGACGAAGCCCGCACCGCCAAAGATCAGGATGTTCAATGCCTAAACCCCCGTGGTTCAGATGTGAGCGCCTACAATAATCTTGCGCCGAAATTCCGCTCGGGGTCCATATCCGCCACCAGCCGTCCCGTGGGCTTTGCCGCTTCACCGCCAGTGCGCGCGAGGAATCGGCCCGATCCGGCATCCGCCATCCGCTTGCCATCGGCAACAACCACGCGCCCGCGCGACAACACCGTCGCCGGCCAGCCGCGCAGCGTGCGGCCGGCATAGGGCGTGTAGCCGGTGAGGTCATGCATCATCGCACCCGATAATGTGACCTCGCGCGCGGGATCCCAGATCGCGATATCGGCATCGGCACCGATCGCGATCGAACCCTTGCGCGGATGCAGGTTGTAAATCTTGGCGGGTGCGGTCGCGGTCAGTTCGACGAATTTTTCCAGACCGAGACGGCCTTTCGACACCATCGCGTCGAACAGCAGCGGCAACCGCACCTCAAGCCCCGGCAGGCCATTCGCCACCTGCTTGAAATTCGGATTGGGGCCGGCGCGCAATTTGCCGCTTTCGTCGAAACGATAGGGCGCATGGTCGGACGAAATGGTCTGGAGATCGCCGAGCGCGAGCGCCCGCCACAGCGCTTCCTGATCGGCGGCCGTGCGCGGGGGCGGGCTGCACATCCACTTCGCGCCTTCCGCGCCCGGTTTGTCCAGATCTTCAGCGGTCAGAAAAAGGTATTGCGGGCAGGTCT
>Ga0210389_10001049_pt1 | contig 23115 bp, 26 predicted proteins | sample IncBWH28OmetaG_FD_160127 | JGI IMG/M metagenome (GOLD analysis project Ga0210389, IMG submission 160127) | Forest soil microbial communities from Barre Woods Harvard Forest LTER site, Petersham, Massachusetts, United States - Inc-BW-H-28-O ...
TGGAGCAGTTTGCCGCCACGTTGCTGCGGCAGAAAAAACTTGGGATTCTCACCATCGGCGGTGGAGTTCCACGGAACTGGTCGCAGCAGTTTGGCCCGTTCTGCGAGTTGCGGCACCGTCGCCTGGGCGAGAATGTGGCTCTGAAGCGCTATCACTACGGGCTGCGGATTTGTCCTGAGCCGGTTTTTTGGGGAGGATTGTCAGGCAGTCCTTACAGCGAGGCGATATCGTGGGGAAAGTTTGTGCCTCCGTCGGAAGGCGGCAGGTTTGGAGAGGTCTTCGTCGATGCCACGGTCGGCCTGCCGCTGATTGTGGCTGCTGTGTTGGAGCGCTTAGATAAGAAGGGAAGCAAGTCGAGTAAGGGGAAGCACGCTATTGCGAAAAAGTAAGGGCGAGACTCGCGCCTGGGAGACGGGGTTAGCTGGCTCCAGCCTCGGATGCGGATGAATCGGTAGCGGCGAACTGCGCACCACTGGAATCTTCCAAACCGTCCTCGGATCCAGCTTTGCGGCTCTTTCGGTAAAGCGGGGCGAGGATGCTGTTTTCCAGCACTTGAGATTCTGCTTCGTACCAGTCTTGCAGGGCAAGGCCTTCGGCCTGGCCACGCACGTCGTAAAGATGCTGCGCGTGCAGGCGAATCTTCCTTTCGATCAATTCGGTCATCAATTCTTGCTGCTTTTTTCTACGGGTATCGTTATCCAAAACTACTCCTCTGCGAATGGTACGCTTCTACAATTTCGTTTTTCTACAATTCCTATGATACGGGAAAAATGTTAATGGAAGATTACATCGGGGAGGGCTGAAGGTTACTAAAGTGCAATCACCCAACTCAATTAGATGGCGCCTTGGGATCGAGGTCGCAAGGAATCATAAACTTATTGTTATCAATCAAATAGATAGGGCACGCGGGTGGAGTACTTGGCGGGGTTTTGCCACCGTCAGCATCGCGCCGCAGAACTGCTAATTTGGGGCTCATAGCCTTTAGTTGGTGAGCATCAATTGAATTTGCTTTTGATTTCGGGTGCGTTCCGCTACTCTGCTTAAGTTTTGTATCCCAATTGCCGCATTCGAAAGGGTTTCATGCCCGGGACCGCTCCATGCAACGAAAGGAATTTTCCTGATGAAAATTGAATCCATATTTGGGATGGCGGAGAGCGTTGCCGGTTCGCCTCTTACAAACGAAGACAAGAGGAAATCGCTCGGCTGCGTACTGGCTCTTCTGGTCGCATTTGGGCTGGCGCTCACTGGGCCGCCATCCGCGCAGGCGCAGACGTTCACTTCGCTTTATAGCTTCAAGGGCGCGCCCGACGGAGCAAATCCCTCAGGCGGCCTCGCCATTGATGCGGAGGGGAATATTTACGGCACGACCCAGTTTGGCGGCAGGGGCAGTTGCAATAGCGGCGGACCGGGATGCGGGACGGTTTTCAAGCTCGTAGGCGAGAAAGAGATTTGGGTGTACAGCTTCAGAGGCTCGCCGGACGGGGCCGTTCCATCGGCCAATTTGACTGCGGATGGCAAAGGCAACTTCTATGGTGCTACCACGTATGGTGGTCTCAGTGCTGGTACCTGCACCACTGACGGCAGTGTCGGTTGTGGGACGATTTTCAAGATAAACAGCGCCGGAAGAGAGAGCGTCCTTTACCGCTTCAAAGGCGGTGAGGATGGGAGCAGCCCCTTCGGGGGATTCGTCATAGACGCCGCAGGCAATATTTACGGCACCACGCAGAGCGGCGGCGGTTCTGCAAACTGCGGGACTCTCTTTAAGGTCACGACCGCCGGCAAGGAAACTGTACTTTATAGATTTTGTTCGGAGGCAAACTGCGCGGACGGATCAGCTCCAGGGGGGAACCTGGCGAGAGACACGGTGGGAAACCTCTACGGCACCACCACAGGCGGCGGAGCCTACGCGGGGGGAGCAGTGTTCAAGTTGGCCGCGAACGGTGAGGAGACGGTCCTTCACAGTTTTTGCGTCAACGCAGATTGCTCGGATGGAGCATTTCCCTACGGAGGTGTAACCATCGACGCTGATGGCAATCTATACGGAGGAGCTTCGTTTGGAGGCGCTTTCGGATACGGCACCGTTTTCGAAGTGAATCCCAGCGGCCAGGAAACGGTATTGCATAGTTTCGCTGGGCCCCCGGATGGATCAGTACCTCTAGGAGGGATGGTAAGGGATGCAGTTGGAAATCTTTACGGAACCACCGAACAAGGGGGCGTATACTCCGAGGGATCGGTATTTTCCTTGGACGCCTCAGGACACGAATCCGTTCTGTATAGCTTTCCCGGCGTGGGCGCTCCGTTAGCGCCTCTAGGCGCTCTAATTATGGACAACAAAGGAAATCTCTATGGCACCACCTACTATGGCGGTATTAGGACTAAGTGCAGTGCTGTAGGATGTGGAACTGTCTTTAAGCTCACGCCTTAACCATGCGGCAAGGTGAGAAAAAAAGAGCCGGACGCTCCATTCGTCCGGCTCTTTTTTATCCAGTTCTTTATGGCCTAATCAAAGATCAACACCGCCGAGGCGATCACCGTCGTCCACAACCCGCGCTTATCCCCCACCGCCGACTGCGTCACATTCGCCGTGCGGACGATCTTATTCGACAGCCTATAGATCTGCTTTTTCTCGTCCCAGGAGCGGTCAGGATCGAACTCCACATTCAACGTGGTGGCCAGCATTTCCGCGGCGAGTTCTTCGGCGTATTCTCCAGCGGCGTCTTCAGTCTCGCCGAAGGAGTGATGTTCGCTTAGATACCCGTAAGTATTTTTGTCGGCGGGGATGGCCACGCCGATCGACGAGGCCAGCAGACGGTGCGCCTCATGCGTGGAGTTCTCAGCCACCACGGCAAACACGACTTCGCCGGGACTGAGATACTTCACGCCCTCTTTGCGCGCCAGCATTTTGCAATTGGGAGGAAAGATGGAGGAGACGCGGACCAGATTCTGCGCGGCAATTCCGGCGTCGCGCAAGGCCAGTTCGAAGGAGGTTAACCGCTCACGATGCTTTCCGACTCCTTTGGTGAAGAACATCCGCTTGGGAACCATGTCTTTGCCCAACGCTGTAGCCTCCGGCAAGAAAAATTATGAGAGTGAGAATGCACAATTTAACACAATGGTTTGTAAAGAAAGTGTGAATTTAACGCGAAAGTAAAAAACGGGAAGCCGCTGGCGCGGGTTCCCGCTTTTATGCCCGGTCCTGTTTGGGGGAGGGCGCCGGGCAAAACGCGACTAAATGTAACACAATGTAAAGCGATTTGCGCAAGAGTTTTTTTGTGTCCGGTTTTCCGAACTAGATTGCACCTTGACTTGTTCAACCACCTGGTTCAAAGGGTCTTACTTCGCCACCACGGAACTAACCTGGATCGTATCTCCGTCCAAAGTGCCGGTCACCGTGGCGGTCTTCCCAGCCTGCCTGTCCAGTGTAGCCAGAGCCGCCTTGTCGGCAGTTTCCAGAGTGTAGATATGGTCGCCCACAATCAGCGCGAACTTGGATCCGTGGCCAACGCAAGCCCTCGTACACTCGGCGGCAGGCTGGTCTTCCATATGTTTTCTACCGCACATCGCGTCCCCAACCTCGCCCGTAAAAGTATGTTTCCCGCCTGCCAACGCATGAATACTAAGAGAAGCCGTCGTTAAGAAAATGATCGTCGCCACTACAGAAAACCACTTGAAACTAGGATTCATTCCATTCTCCTTGAAGAATTGTGCAGCCATGCCGTCTCGGTGGCTTTCGGTCAGGCTCTCGCGCACGGGTTTTAGAGCCGAGCCTTCCAACTTCCCACATAAGTTTAAAGCAAGTTGCATGACTTTTATTTCATTGCGGTGCCTTCGCCGTGTATTGCAGATCGACATCCACCGTCCTGTCCTTAGCGATGGCGGTCACGTGCGGGGAAACTTCCCAGTCGATTGTGGCCGGCAATAACTTTCTGGCCTGCGGCAGGAACTCCGCAAGGTAGGTGACGTCATATACATCGCCGGGACGAATCTTCCATACGGCGCGGAGCCGGGCAGTCAGGTTATTGTCAATCCCGCGAAACTCCAGCTCCCCCATGTGATAGACCGGGCCTTCGGTGACGACGAGCTGATAAGCCACTGTGCCAGCATCATCGTCAAACTGAGCATTGGCCTTGATGCCGGCCGTGACGTACCCTTGCGAACCGTAGAGCTGCTGCACCGCGCGCAAATCGTTCTCGAGCTGGACCGTGTTTGCTGGTTGCCCAGTCTGGACATGCAAAAGCGTCTGCAGATCTTTGGTATTAATGTTCTTGTTGCCCGACCAGTTCCATCCGATGAGCTTGTACTGGACGCCGGGCGTAATGGCGAGCGTGACATCTACTTGAGTCACTTCGCGCTTATCATCGCTTGCATCCGTCGCCGGCGCCTGAACCACCTTGGGCTGGGGTGCAGCGCAGGCTGCCTTGAGGTAGCCGCGATCGTGATACGTCGAGAGAACCGTGTGCTCAATCAACGAAGTTAATAAAGTGCGGGAATAATCGCGCCCGAAGAGCTTGTCCGCAGCCGCTTCGAGCAGCGGCAACTCGGCTGCTCCCGCCCCGGGAAATTCGATTCGCCTGATCCGGATGGTCACGTTCGAGACGCTATACTCGATCGCCGCGAGTTGCCCCTTGGGGCCCGAGGTCCGCAGATATTCGACGTGCCCCGGAATCCGATTCTCCACCAGCATGGCTTGCAGAATGTCGGAAACCTGATCAGGTAAGCGTCCCGTGGTGGGCAACTCTCCACCGAAAAGGGGGACGCGTTCGTGCACCCTCTGAAGCAGTTCCTGGTCGGAGAACCAGACGAAGTCGGTGAAGTGGGCCGGAACAAATTTATCCGCGTCTATGACCTGGAACGTCAACTTCGTGCCCGCTGAGGAATACGTGAAGCTGTACTCGATCGAGTTGAACGCCCCCGTCTCGCCGAGTTGCCGGGCCGCTTTGCGGAAGGCCTCGTCATCCACGGTCGCCCCCAGCGGAAGTCCGGTGGCGGCCGCAACTTCGTCCGGCGTGAAGCGCTTGCTGCCGGTCACTTTGATCTCGATCAGCTTCGAGTCTGCCGACGGGATAGGCCGTGCCTTGCCAGGCGGCTGAAGTTGCGCGGCGGTGCACGGCGGACTAAGGCAGAGATGCGGCAAAGCGAGCAGAATGACCAGCGAGTTCCTGAGAGTATTAGAGAAGAGAGCCTTCATCTGCCGGGCTGAGCGCATCGCTGAATGTATGTTACGGCAGATGTCGTCGTCCAGCCAGCGGCCACTCCCTGCGGCCAACAACCGGCTGCAAATTGGATAATCGGAGGCGCCGCTGGTTACGGCTTCAACTGTTTCTCAATCGCCGAAATCATTTCCTTTGAATCCGGAGTGACCGCCGGCTCGAACCGCTGCACCACGTTGCCATTGCGGTCCACCAGAAACTTGGTGAAATTCCACTTGATATCGCCTTTAATGCCCGGCCCAGTTTCTTTGGTCAGGTAGGTGTACAGAGGCGACTGGTCAGGATTCTTGACGGAAATCTTTGAGTAGATGGGGAATGTGACGCTGTATTTACGGGTGCAGAAGGTTTTTATTTCTTCGTTGGTGCCCGGCTCCTGAGCCCCGAAGTTGTTGGCAGGGAAGCCGAGGATGACGAATCCCTGATCCTTATACTTCTCGTAAATCGATTCCAGAGCGCTGTACTGCGGCGTGTAGCCACACTGGCTGGCTACGTTAACCACCAGAATCACTTTGCCCTTGTAGTCGGCGAGCGGCGCTGGTTTGCCATCGATGGAATTGAGCGTAAACGTATAAATCCCTGACGCAGCGTATAGCGATCCAGCCATAATCAACAAAGCTCCGCACATAAGATAACCACGAACGCCGAAGAGGGCTTGCACGCACGAAGATCTCATTAAGTTCTCCCCGCTGAATTATTTGGGTCCCGAGGTTCAGACTAAGGTTCAGACTCAGAATAAGGTGTGCCTTGGAGCGTTGCAATGGCGGAATTGTAAAATTCCTGTCGCCAGGGGGAGAGATCGAGTTACGGCTGGCCGAATCCGAGGCCGTTTGAGCCTGCGGCCTTAAATCGAGCTGCTGAGCACTACAGACTTGCTGGCCTGTTTGACCACTTTCTCGACGAGCTTGAATGCCTTGGCGGAATCCGAGGACTGGGCAGCTTCATGATTTGTCGCATCCGTCAGACCTTCCTCAATGGCATCGAGCGCCAGACAGGAACGCGACAAGACAATCAGAAGGTATTTCTGCGCGATAGGACGGTCAGCCGGGTGAATCAGTTCCCACCACCGCCGGATCGACTCCTGTACCTCGACCTCTGACTTGTCCCCCACGACGAGGGTATCAATCAGCCGGTAGACCTTACTCTTAATTGCCTGATAGGAGACCGATACTTCCTGGGGCATGGTTTTCAGGGATTTCTATCAAGGGAGTAGCAATCCTCCATCCAAACCGTAGGTGGTTGACAGTGCAAGTCCTTGCGAGGTTCGCTGCGCTTTATCCATTCTATGAATGGAATAAATCCGAATGGTGGATATGAATTCTGGAAGCAGGTTACCCAGATCCGCTTCAGGAACCGACTTTGCCTTTCTCAAGGCCTGCGTCGCCGCGCATGAATGTACCCCTTCCGCATTGCAGCAGGTTACAATGTTCCGCCCGTCTAGACCTAAACTTGATGACTCCGCGCAGTTCCAGGGAACGAAGCGGATTAGTCAGTTGTGGCCGGCGGACAATTCATTTCTCAACAACGGCATACTTCTGGGAGGCTAGATGAACCGAGTGGCATGGATTCTTGCGTTTCCTTTACTGATTTGCAGCCTAGGCTGGGCCCAGGCTTCAGCGCCCCCAACCCCTGCTCCAGGCTCCCCTGGCGAGGAACGAATGTTCTTCCCCAAAGATATGTTCTGGGGATGGGGGCAATTCGATCTGGCGCCGCCTCATAACGAAATCGACCCCAACATTTGCGCGGGCAACGCCGGCCAATATGGCGGAGTCAACGCGCCCTGTAGCATGTTCGCCCGCTACATGCTATCTGGAATGCTCGAAGTCCGCCCCTTTGGCCGGGGACAGTTGCGGCGCTTCATGGTTTTCGGAGCGCCCTCGTTCCTCTTCGGAAAGACCATTCCACAAACCCTCTATACGTGGTCGCCCGATGCTATCGGAATCGAGCATTCGTGGGGAGTGGGAATCTTTATCGCGAAGGGATTCGAGTTTCGCGTGACTCAGCACTTCCTCTTTGACCGCCTCGGCGCGCGCAATACCTACCTCGGCGTAGCCGACCTGGGCAACAACGGGCCTTGGGGACGCTATATGACAGTGGGCGTGCATAAATCTTTTGGGACGCGACGGTGGTGATCGCCGTCACACAAGTCTGTGACGCGAGAATTGCTGTGCGTGCGGCCTTCGGGGGGATTCTCTATAATGGAAGGTTTTCACCTTAAGTGTTGCGAAATTCCATACGGAGGCTCATGATGGCAGGCTCTTATAACGGTGTAGCTCTCCCGTCCGACGGAAGAACGATTGGCTATACGGCAGGGAAGTACGATGTGCCGAACAACCCGATCGTGCCCTTCATCGAAGGCGACGGCACGGGACGCGATATCTGGAAGGCGTCGCTGCGTGTGTTCGATGCAGCTGTCGAGAAAGCGTACAAGGGCAAGCGCCGGGTGTCATGGTATGAAGTGTTCGCCGGCGAAAAAGCCAAAGCGAAGTTTGACAACTGGCTTCCCGACGACACCCTCGACGCCATCCGCGAATTTCGCGTCGCTATCAAGGGTCCCCTCACTACACCCGTAGGCGGCGGCATTCGCTCTCTGAATGTGGCCCTGCGCCAGATTCTCGATCTCTACTGCTGTGTGCGGCCAGTGAAGTACTACAAGGGTGTGCCGTCGCCGGTGAAGAATCCCGAGCGCATGGACGTAGTCATCTACCGCGAGAACACGGAAGATGTTTACGCTGGCATCGAATGGGAGCAGGGAACTGAGGACTGCGCGCGCCTGATCGAATTCATTAACAAAGACATGCTCAAGGGCGGCAAGAAACAAGTTCGCCTCGACTCCGGCGTTGGCATCAAGCCCATATCGGTGACCGGAACCAAGCGCCTGGTCCGCATGGCAATCCTTCATGCCCTCGAGACTGGACGCAAAAGCGTGACCCTGGTCCACAAAGGAAATATTCAGAAGTTTACCGAAGGCGCTTTCCGCAAGTGGGGATACGAACTTGCCACCGAAGAATTTCGCGACCAGGTGATCACCGAACGCGAGAGCTGGATCATCGACAATAAAGACAAGAATCCGAATCTCACCATCCCGCAAAATGCTGAACTGGTTGAGCCCGGCATGGAGTTCGCTCCGCCCGCCTTCCGCCAGGCCGTAGAACAGGAAGTGAAAGAAGTCCTAGACCGCGTCTACGCGACGCACGGCAAGGGCCAATGGAAAAAGAAGATCATGATCAACGACCGGATTGCCGATTCCATCTTCCAGCAGGTGGTTACCCGGCCAGAGGAGTATTCGGTGCTCGCCTGTCCGAATCTGAACGGCGATTACATTTCCGACGCTTGCGCCGCCCAGGTCGGCGGACTCGGCATCGCTCCCGGCGCCAACATTGGCGATGGCTATGCCATTTTCGAAGCCACGCACGGTACCGCCCCAAAGTATGCCGACAAGGACGTCATCAATCCCGGATCGGTGATGCTCTCCGGCGTAATGATGTTCCGCTTTATGGGATGGAATGAAGCCGCCGATCTGATCGAGCAAGGGATGGAACGCACCATTCTGCAGAAAAAAGTTACGTATGATTTCGAGCGCCTGATGGAAGGCGCAAAGAAGGTAAAGACTAGCGAGTTCGCCGACGCCATTATCGAGAACATGGGCGCGGCCGTGCTGGTGTAGTGAAGTCAAAAACTTAAACACAGGGCCACAGAGGAACACAGCGTAAATCGTGTGCTTTACCCTGTGGTCCCCTGTGCCCTCTGTGTTAAAGCGTTTCTTAGATCTTGGAGGAAGGACTAATTCATGCGTAAGAAAGTAACCATCGTAGGTTCGGGCAACGTAGGCGCAACAGCCGCTCATTGGATCGCTTCCAAGGAACTCGCCGACGTCGTACTCATCGACATCATTGAAGGCGTCCCGCAAGGCAAGGGCCTGGATTTGCTCGAAGCCATGCCCATCGAGAAGCGCGACTCCTACATCACCGGCACCAACGACTACAAAGACACAGCGAATTCCGACATCGTCGTCATCACCGCCGGCATCCCCCGCAAGCCGGGTATGTCCCGCGACGACCTGCTCAATACGAATTACAACATCATGAAGGCGGTAGTCGGCGAAGTGGTGAAGTATTCGCCGAACTGCATTCTGATCATCGTGTCGAATCCTCTGGATGCCATGGCCCAGGCCGCGTTCAAGCTCAGCGGATTTCCCCGCGAGCGTGTAGTCGGCATGGCTGGCGTGCTCGATTCCGCGCGCTTCCGCGCCTTCATCGCCGATGAACTGAAAGTCAGCGTGGAGAACGTTACCGCCTTCGTCCTCGGCGGCCACGGAGATACCATGGTCCCGCTGCCGCGCTATTCCACGGTCGCGGGCATTCCGATCACCGAGTTGATCGAGAAATCGCGGCTCGAAGCCCTCGTCCAGCGTACCCGTGACGGCGGCGCAGAAATCGTGAAATATCTGAAGACCGGATCGGCCTACTACGCGCCCTCCGCAGCAGCCACGGAAATGGTCGAGGCGATTCTCAAAGACAAAAAGAAAATCCTCCCCTGCGCCGCCTATTTGCAAGGGGAATACGGAATCACCGGCCTCTACGTCGGCGTCCCGGTAAAGCTGGGCGCGAAGGGAATCGAGCAGATCATCGAGATCAAACTGACTCCCGAAGAGAAAGCCGGGCTGGATAAGAGCGCGGCCGCGGTGAAGGAGTTATGCGGGGTGATCGGGGTCTAACGCCTTTCACGGTTGTGTGTTAGGGGGAAAGAACCAAGTCATACGGCTGACACGAGGATTCTGTGTACGCCATGCGGGATTGTCTGAGTTGGTATCGACGTCCTGGGGACCCTTTGCTTTGGATCCTTTCGAGGGAGTCATCTCAAGTTCCAGAATCACCCGACGACCCCCTTGAAACTCCTTTTCCAACGAGCCTCCTCGCCATGAGATGAGTTCTTCAGCCATGTCTGTCCCGTCATTCTTCAACGTCCAGCGAAAGGGCCGGCCGTTGATGTGCTCCAGTTCAGTGGAGCTCGTTCCAAGGGAGATTCCATGCACGGCATGCCAGCGACTCTTCTTACCTTCAATGTCCGCAGATTTAGGCACGGTTTTTGCGTCTGGATCCTTCCACAAGATTTCAATTTGACGTTCCGGATCTTTCGGAAATAAGAACGTGGCCGACTGCATCTCTCCCTCACCGATGTCCACGTCCTCATCCACAACATTCGCCGCACCGTACATGTGGACCAAATCCAGCCGCGTCGTATGAGCGGTAATTGAAGTCCTCTTCCCGTTCGCCAGAACCAACCAGGGATCGGAGGGAGACTGAGCACAGCCGTATCTGGCAACAAACAGAAGCGCCCCCACCAGGAATGCGGCAAGCAGGTTGACTCGGGATACGGACCGTGAAGCATTTCCGCGCATACTCTTATCCTCCGGCCTTACCTGTCCTCGATCTCACCCGGATCACTGCGAAACGGATTCACCACAACTACACCATCTAACTCCTGATCCGCCTGCAAATCTTCGGTTAGGAGATAACGACAGGAAGCCGCTTTCGCCGCCGAAACAATCAGCGAATCCCAGAACGAAAGCTGGTACCGTTCTTCAATCTTCCATGCATTTTCCAGGACGGCCGCATCGATGGAAACAGGCCGCCACGCCGTCAGATTGCGTATCTCGGCGACGGCCTGTTCACGCGCGGCGGGCCACCGCTCTGATACATTGGCATAGAACTCCTGCAAGACTTGAAAGCTAATGCGGCCGCGGCGACTCTTCCACAGTTCAGACCGCCACTGTCTGGCAGCTTCCTGTTTTTTGAGATCGGCTTCGTCAACGGCGTAGAGCAGGACGTTTGTATCAACGAAGACGAGTGCGGTCATGGACTTCCTCGCGGGAGAGATACCGGCCATCGGTCTTCAGGAAAGGCTTGCGCGCCAGCGCTTCCCGCATTGCACGCTCGTAGCTGTCTTTCTCTCGCATGCGTTCTTTGAGAAGATCGGCCAACAGTCGGGAGACGCTCGTATCCTGGCGTGCGGCCTCGATACGCGCCCAGCGCGCGACCTTTTCCTCAAGAGTCACCGTCACGTTGCGGAGTTTCGCCTTCATAACACTAACCAGTGTAACACGGACTCCGTGTAGCAATCTCCATGCATCCGTCTTTTGACCATGGTCATTGACCATAGTAAAATCTGGTCTATGAAAGAAGTTGCCATCTCGGAGTTCAAAGCTAAGTGCCTCGGCATGCTGGAAGAGGTTCGCAAGACCCGCAAGCCCCTCCGCATCACCCGCTTCGGCAAGCCCGTGGCTGAAGTCGTACCGCCATCTCCGCAGAAAGCTGCTGGGAGGCGGCTCGGATCCCTGGCCGGAACGGTGCAAATTCTGGGAGATATCGTAGGTCCAACGAGCAGCTGGGAAGAATGGGACGCCTCCCGTTGAAACTACTGCTCGATACCCATATTTGGCTCTGGAGCGTGACTCACCCGAGCCGGTTAGGTACCCGTGTCACAAAGGCACTTGGGGACACGGAGAACGAATTGTGGCTCTCTTCGGTTAGCGTCTGGGAATTGACCGTCCTGCACCGCAAGGGACGACTCAAGATGCCTCAGGACGTTCCTGCATGGGTAGCATCTTCGATGGAGGACTTGAAACTCATCGAAGCCCCTCTCACGGTAGAAGTTGCGCTCGCTGTTGCGTCGATCAGTCTCTCCCATGCGGACCCGGCGGACCATCTGCTTGCCGCTACCGCAAAAGTCTTCGACCTGACGTTGGTGACCGCCGACGAACATTTGCTCCATTTGCCTGGGATTCGCGTTCTGGCAAACCGCTAACCCACCACTCTACTGCGTTACCGATCCCGCTCCGCCATAAAATCATCCCTACACTTCTTGGCCTCGGACTCCAGCGCCGCAAACGCGGGCGTGCCTCCCAGCTTCGTGAGCAGAGGATCATTCTGCAAAGCGGAGTAGCCGCAATAGTGTCCTTCGACGCCGCTCTTGAGCAGGCGCATTGCGATATCATTCTGCCCGCAGAAAGCAAACACAGGCGCCAGCGTAAACCTGTTTTCAGGGTCAGGATTCACGAAATATTCTGCCTCACTTTTTTTTGCTAGGCCTTCAATTTCCGTCGCAGGGGCGTGGTTGAGACACGCCCGGACCAGCCTATTGTGGGGAATGTCGCCCAACTTATTAGAAAGTTCCTGAGCCTGCGCCAAGTCACCAGTGCGCATGTAAAGGCGTATGAGGTTTGCCGAAGCCCATAGAGATCCAAAGTCGAGTTGGAGAAACTCTTTTGACCGCGCGTAGTTCTTGATCTGGTAGAAAGTGAGCGAACAGGAACGGAGTTGATAGCTTCCCGGATCCAACGACAGAGCCACATCGCACTCGTGAGCGGATTCCTCCAGAGCCCCGCCATATCGCAGAACATACGAAAGAGTGAAGTGGGCTGAACTGCTCTCCGGATGGCGTTCCACCAGCGCTTTGGCATCTTTATAGGCCTTTACCAGTTCGCCTCTTTCCACCCGCATGGAGATTAGCTGAGCGCTTGCGCTGACGAGATTGGGATCCAGCGCCTGAGCCCGCTCCAAAGCGGAGGTCGAGCGCTGAAACATCTCCTCGCCCCCAGTCGAATATTGCGAGTCGTAGTAGTAGCGGAATCCCAAACCGTCCCACGCCGGCGCATAGGCCGGGTCCAGCCCCACGGCTCGCTCGAGCATAGCGATGGCGTCTTTATTGGGAACAGGATCGTGCGGCACAGCGATGCTGCGCAAATATAAATCGTAGGCTTCTTCGTTCTTCGGACGCGTGGCGCCTTCCGCGGAATTGGTTCCTGCACCGAGTGCGGGGACGAGCCCCTGCCGAACCTTGGCCGTGATTTGCCCGCGCATCGCGATCATGTCAGGCGCGGCCACAGTCATTGTGTCCCGCCACAGAGTGCGATTGTTCTCCACATCGATTGCTTCCAGCGTGATCTGCAGCTGGGAGCCCTCTTTCAGAAAGTGTCCGGTGATCACGTCGGTCACGTGCATGGCATGACCGGCTTCCTGAAGATCGAGCGTGGGGGAATCGTATTTGCTCGTAGTGGCAAACGGACGAATGGTCAGCGATCGGACGTAACTAAGCGACGTAGCGATTTCATCGGCCAGCGCGAGCCGAAGAAAATCCAGATCCTTATCTGCGCCAAGATTTTGCAGCGGGAGCACCGCCAGAGTCCGTGGACCTGCGGAACCCACGGCACTCGCCACTGGATGCCGCCCCTGCCAGAAAAAGAAAGCTAAAAGCACGGCTGCAACCGCACCAACAGCCAATGCAATCTTCCCGTAATACGTTTGCGGCTCAGCAACCGCCGGCGGGCTACTGGAGCCAACCGCGCTACGATGTGGCGAGCTTGACGGCACCGGGGACGCGGCCGAGCTTCCGGAATCCATCGGCAACTGACTGCGTCCGGAATCGGTATCCCGCTTCAGGCGTTGCAAATCACTGCGCATCTCCGAAGCATGCTGGTAGCGCAGATTAATATCCTTCTCCAAAGCTTTGTTGATGATGTCTTCCAGCTTAGCGGAGACCTCATGATTCAGCCGCACGACAGGCACGGGCGCGCGATTCATGATCGCTTCACAGATCACCGCCGAGCTCTCGCCATGAAAAGGAACGTCGCCCGTTGCCATCTCGTAAAGCACGGCGCCAAACGAAAACAAATCGCTGCGCGCATCCAGATCCCGCCCGCGCACCTGTTCCGGAGACATATAAGCCACTGTGCCCAACATCGTGCCCGGACTGGTCAGGTGGGCGTCGTCCATGGTCTGAACATTATCGGCGATCGGTTTTTGTGCCCCCCGTCCCGCTCCCACTTTCGCCAGACCAAAGTCGAGAATCTTGGCGTGGCCACGCTTGGTAACAAAGATGTTCGCAGGCTTGATGTCGCGGTGAACAATGCCTTCGGCATGGGCTGCGTCGAGCGCGTCGGAAATTTCAATCGCCAGATTCAGCAGCGTGTCATTCTCCATCGGACGGGAGCCGATGGCGTGCTTGAGCGTAAGGCCGTCCAGGAACTCCATCGCGATGAAGGCCTGACCGTCCTGCTCGTCAATTTCATAGATGGTGCAGATGTTGGGATGGTTCAATGCGGAGGCGGCCTGCGCCTCGCGTTGGAAACGGGCCAGTGCCTGCGGATCTTTGGCAACTTCATCGGGCAGGAATTTCAGGGCTACGAAGCGCTTCAACTTCAGATCCTCAGCCTTATAAACCACGCCCATGCCACCACCGCCCAGCTTTTCAACCGTTCGGTAGTGCGAAATTGTCTGCCCGATCACTCGAAAAGAATCCTACGTTGGCGAGTTGGCCAAGTCAATCAAACGGCGGCTTCAGCTATGCTTTGCCGTGTCCCGCCGGTTGCGTGGGTCTCTACATTCCAATCCGGTCCTGCCATGAATCGGAATGCCGCACTATTGCCAGATGTCCGTAATGGTCTTGACGGACGCTGATTTCCCCGCGTACGGCAGGCCATAGATGGCTTCCAGAGTCCGCAACACATTGTAGTGATTGATATTTTCGCTGTACTCCCCGGACTTGATCATTGGTCCCACAAAGATTGTCGGGATTTGATTTGTCGATGTGCCCTGGTCTTCGTCCCACGTAACGATCAATAGACTGTTGTTGGTCTTCGCCCACGTTGCATAAGCGGCAAGATGCGTCTGAAGCCAGCTATCGGCTTGCTGAATGGTTCCATCGTGCATGTCATCCAGCAGATCGGGAATGACCCACGATATGGTAGGCAACTTGGCAAAGTTCGTCGGAAAACTGGTGAACGGCTGGTTGTCGCTCGATGGCACGTTGGAGAAATCCGTCCAGGAGCGTGTTTGCGTGCGTATTCACCCGACGTGCAGACCTCAGACCCCGCCGACGGCAGTCCTTCGGCATATCCGATGAAGGTCTTGTGAGCGGCAATCAGTTCGCTGCCAAGATTCGCCGCGGAGAAAGTGTGCGGGCAGGAATCATCAGCGATCCCTTGCGTTGAACCGGAAAACAGAGCCAGATAGTTAGGCTGACTGGGATGGGTGATGGCGTGAGAGTTGGTGAAGGAAGCGCCCTCGTCGGCAAGGCTGTTGATGTAAGGCGCCTGCAGCGATCCGATGATCTCCGAATATCCGTGATTCTCCTCCAGCACCACAACCACATGAGCGGGAATCGGGAGAGTAGACGGAAATTCCTGAGCAAACGTGGCCTTACCTCCAGCGAAGAGCAGCCCGGCAAAAGCCGCCGCCAAAAAGACGGCAGATACAAAAGGCAAACAAGAGAGTGGTTGCCGGTTTCGAGGCATAAAGTCCGCCTTTTCCGAGGGAAGAATCCTTCTTCGAAAGCTGCCCCCTACCGGCAATTCTATATCTTCTCGATCGTCACCTTCTTCACCACCACATCTTTATTCGGACGATCCTGCCGCCCCCGCGGAACTTCTGAGATTTTCTTCACGATGTCCTGGCCCTCGACCACTTCGCCGAAAATCGTATGCTTGCCGGTGAGCCACGTCGTCGGCGCAACCGTGATGAAGAACTGCGATCCGTTGGTGTTGGGGCCGGCATTGGCCATCGCCAACAGCCCAGCCTTGTCGAGCTTGTGCGGCGAGCCTTTGGTTTCGTCTTCGAACTGGTAGCCGGGTCCTCCCATACCAGTGCCTTGCGGATCTCCGCCCTGAATCATGAAGTCAGGAATCACACGGTGAAAGATTGTCCCGTCATAAAGCCGGTCCGTGGATTTCTTCCGTGTCGATGGATGCGTCCACTCCCGCTTGCCCTCGGCAAGTTCTACAAAGTTGGCTACGGTTTTGGGCGCTTCCTTTTCGAAGAGCCGGCAGGTCACATTTCCTTCGCTGGTTTCAAATGTCGCATAAAGTCCAGGTTGGCGGGTCATGGAGTCCTTTCAGTTATCTATCAAAATCGGCTTCTGCTTCGGCCGCATGATCAGTTCGGATTTGACGGTGTCTTGGGCGCGGCGGTTGCCGGCTTCTTCGCCGGAGTGGCAGCTTTGGCCGTGGGCGCTCCCGCCCCGCTGCGAACAATCTTGATGTGAACAATCTTCACAGGACGAAAAGGCCGGTTATTGCTGGGATCGGTGGCCATGCGTGCAATTTGTTTGACCAGCACCAGTGTGGCGGCATCGCACTGGCCAAAGATGGTGTAGTGTCCGCTGAGATGCTGGCTGTGAGCCACATCTTCCGTGATAAAAAACTGCGACCCATTCGTGTCCGGACCCGAGTTCGCATACGCTAACCGTCCCGGCCGGTCAAACAGCAGGTCGGAGGACACCTCATTCTTAAACTGGTATCCCGGATCTCCACTTCCGTTGCCCGCCGGATCGCCACCCTGAATCATGAAATCAGGAATCACACGATGAAAAATCGTCCCGTCGTAAAGTGGCACGCCGTGCTTGGTGACCCCTTTCACGGTTTTCCAGTCTTTGGTGCCAGTGGCGAGTCCTATAAAGTTTTCCACTCCGATCGGCGCTTTATCGGGGAAGAGCGTACAGGTCAGATTCCCCACGGTGGTTTCAATGATCGCCGTCGGTTGAGCCGGCTCGGCGTGGTGCACGGGCGGCTTCGCCGCGGGAGCAGCCGGTTTAGCCGCAGGTTCCTGGGAGCTCGACTGGGAGGCAACCGCTAGCCCACTCACAGCGAGCAAAACGGTCATTAGGAATACATTACGCATAATTGCTCCTCGCGGGTACGCATCGAGAAAATGTTTGCGGCAACGTGCATTGTACGATACCGAAAGCCAGAGAGAGAAGGCGAGGGCGGCGCCTCGCACCTTCAGTGGGCTTCAGATTGCATCTCCCTGCTGACAACCTCGACCTGCCGAAAAACACGCAGCAAATTGCCGCCAAGAATTTTCTCGATATCAGCCGCGCTATATCCGCGATCGAGCAGCCCCTGCGTAATCTTTGGCAGGTCCGCTGCCGAATCCATCCCCTGTGGAGTCGCTCCACTAACCCCGTCAAAGTCTGATCCCAGTCCGACATGATCCACGCCCGCAACTTTCGCGATGTGATCGATGTGGTCGATCAATACCTTGAACGGCGGACGCGGAATCTTCGCCATCCACTCGCGCTGCATTCGATCGACTTCGAGGTAGTTGACGGGCTTGCCCTGCGCTTTCAGCGAGTCGATATATTTCTGGATCGCGGCCGCCTGATCTTTTTCCTGAGCCAGCATCGCCTTGCGATAGTCTTGATCAACGAAGCCAGAGAAAAAGTTTATCTGTACCACGCCACCATTTCTGGCGACTGCCCGCAGCATCTCGTCCGTCATATTGCGGGGAGCATCCACCAATGCTCGCGCCGAAGAATGCGAGGCAATCACCGGAGCTTTGGTCACGGCGATCGTGTCCCAGAAAGTCTTGTCCGCAACGTGCGAAATGTCGACCATCATCCCCAGCCGGTTCATCTCCAACACGACTTGTTTTCCGAAATCGGTCAGGCCGTTGTGATGCTGAATTTTAGTGTCATCAATATCGCCCGAAGAATCCGCCCACTCATTCGTGTTCGACCACGACAGCGTCATGTAGCGCACGCCGAGGCGGTAGTAGTCGCGCAGCAGACGCATGTCGTTTTCGATCGAATGTCCGCCCTCGATGCCCATCAGCGCGGCCAGCTTATGTTCGCGATGAGCACGCTCAATGTCGGCCACGGAAAACGCCATCATCATGCGATCCGGATGCCGCGCCGCTTGCTCGTAAACCGAGTCAATCAAATCGAACGTGTGCTGGGTAAAATGCCCCTGGTTGGTCGCAGGATCCACCTAGATGGAGAAGAACTCCGCTCCCAGATTGCCGCGCCGAGCCTTGTCTAGGCTCAGGTGGCCGATGTCCTTGGGATCGGTCGATCCAATGTCGAAGCCTTCGTCAAGAAAACGCTGCGGGGTGTCGGCATGAGTGTCCAGCACAATGGCGGATTCCTGAATCGCGCGCGCTCGGGCGCTGATCTCCGTGTTAGGGGGCCGGGAGGTTTGAGCTGCGGACGAAGCAGCCAAGGCGATGGTACAAAGCAATAGAATTCTGAAACAGGTCATAAGGTGCGCATGGGAAGCGGTCGCGGTTGAATGCGAGCACGATTGTATAGGTATTCTCGAAATCGAGGAAAGCACTTCAACGCAAGGTCGCCAGCGCCTGTCGGATACATGCCTCCAGCATTTCCCCGGTATCGATCACTGTTTTGGGCAAACTGATCGCCTCGAATCGCGATTTCACATCGAGATAAAGCTGGAAGTTACGATTGCCTGCAGGATGCGATGCAAGCGCGGAATCGCCCTCGAGACGTTGTCGAGCGAGTTCCTCGCCGCACACGCACTCGATAATGTGCCAACTCTGCTGCATCGAAGCGGCCGCATCCACTACATTTTCGATCTGGTAGCACCGCGAGAACGGACGTCCATCGAGAAAAATGAAGCGTGACCGATCCCGCTCCAAAAGGTAGCCTGCGACCTTGAGCATTACTTCCAGGCAAAAGTCATCTTGCCGCAAAGAGTATTCGACCTCGCCATCAAGGAATAGTGCGTGCCGGATCTCATCTTTGCTGAGTACGCGTCCGGCGGTCCGGACGGCCAGTTCGCGGGCCAGTGTGGTTTTGCCGGTGCCAGGAAGGCCCGCCATCAGAACGATCATGTCGCATGAATTATACGAGGGTGGATTTTACAGCCACACCGACTTCGAACGCGAGCGGTTAATTCGCCGCCGCCGCGTCGGCCGTCATGGTCGCCGGTTCCGGCCGCTCCATGGGAACAATGTCCTGCGTCTCGCGCCAATCCGCATAGCGCCCTGAAACCATAATGTGGAAGACCCACTGGTGCCGCTCTTCCTCGGGTTCAACCAGGCCGACGGCCTTCATGTAAAAGAGGTAGTGCTCCATCCAGTGGATTTGTTCCGGAGTCATGCCGCGACGCTGCAAGTCGACCGTGAGGCCAGCTAGATGGGACGAAGCCGTATCCCCGTCCGCCGGCGCTGCGTTGCGATTGTGCCGTCGTAATTTCTTCTGCACCTTCACCGTACGAACCGCGGAGTTGACTTGAATCTGCTCGTGAAAGCGATGGTAGTATGCCTGCGAAAGATCCTGCACAAAATCCCGCGTCCACGGACGGCAATACCGCCGCGAGGGATCGAGCCGCGGATCAAAACGCAAAGACTCACCCGCAACAATCGGCTGGAGCGCCCCACTGGCTTTCAAAGCTTCGAGTTCGTCGTCATCCTGGATACGCGGCAGTTCCAAGCGATCCACTTCCGCATTCTGCAATAAAAGAGATTCGTGCGACGGACGGAACATGGGATTCCACCGCGTCCAATGCAAGCGGTGCAACCGGCGGTGGTGAGCGGGCTTGTGCAAAGCGGCCGTCGTGGTGGCCCCGAACAACGGGCCACACATGCATGCCAGCAATGAAAGCAACATCAATCGACGCTGTAATCTGATTTTCAAGGTTCTCTCTTAGCCGGCCACAGCCCTTACCCGTGCAGCTGTCCGGTCATTCTAAGCCATGCTGTCAAGTGGTCCAACCATTGTTTCCCAAAAGACCGTTACGGCCGTTATCCAGAGTCATCCTTTGAAACTGGTTACCGTCGGTTACTCCCGCATCCCGAAACGGTGTTCCTCTTAAGGTAGATGCACGCCAGACGCCATCTCGGCAAGGGGATTACCGCCAACTCATGTGCCAATACAGCAGCTAGTTAGCGCTCATTAGATACGGAAAGGATGTGCTCTGTTGTGGTGGAATGACAAAAATCAGCGCCGGAAAAGGGCAATAACGCAGAGTATTCGATGGAAGGTACTCTGGGAACCCTGTGTTTAGGGCTAAACTTAGCTTCGAAAAATATCCCCGATGGCCTGCTTCATGACGTCGCCACCCACTTCAGATATAGCCTTGGTAAGAGGAATATCTTTTGGGCACACCTCCACGCAGTTCTGCGCGTACCCGCATTCCTGGATTCCCCCATCGCCCATCAATGCCGCGAGCCGCTCTCGCTTCAGCTCTTTGCCCGTGGGATGTGTGTTAAACAATCGCACCTGCGCAATGGTAGCTGCCCCAACGAACCCGGTCTCTTCGTTGAATTGCGGGCAAGCCTCCATGCAGCAGCAGCAGGAGATGCAACGGGAAATGGGATAAGCCTCTTCCTGTTCCTGAGGCGCGATCCGTGGCCCCGGGCCAAGATCGTAAGTTCCATCGATTGGAACCCAAGCCTTGACTGCCTTCAGATTCTCAAAAATGACGCTGCGGTCCGTCGCCAGATCGCGGACGATAGGGAACTTGGAAAAAGGTTCAAGCCGTACCGGTTGCTCAAGGTTGTCGATCAACGCGGAACACGCCATGCGGGCCTTTCCGTTGATCAGCATGGCGCATGACCCGCAAACTTCCTCCAGGCAATTCGAATCGTAGGTGATCGGCGTGGTCGCCTTGCCCTCGCGGGTCACGGGGTTGGCGGCAATCTCCATGAGCGAGGAGATCACGTTCATGCCCGGATGGTGCGCGAGTTCGAACACCTCCCAGTACGGCTTGGAAGTCGGTGTGTTCTGGCGCTTGATTTTGATGATTACGGATTTGTTGGTTTCAGCCATTCAATTTTAGCTCTTAAGCCCTTAGCTTAAATCTTTGAAAGTTGTTTTTTCTCTCTGCTATCGTTCTCGCCGCCATCCCGTGGCAGCGCGCAGGAAGCGCCTCACGTGGGCGCAAACATTCCATACGCGATGATCACCACTCCCAAGCCAAGGCTTAGCCACTGATGCGCGAGCAGTCCTTTTACAGCAACAAACAAACCGAATCCCGCGACTAGCCAGCGGCGAACCCTGCCGAAAGTAATGACGCCGGTTTCGAGTTTACTTGGCCGTGTCATACTTCCTCGGCCTTGGCGGAATCAGCGATACATCCACTGGTTCAAACTCAAACTTCGGCTCATCCGCATCCGGCGCAAAGTATGCCTTTGTTGTCTTCAGGAAATTCTTGTCGTCGCGCTCGGGGAAGTCGGGCTTGTAATGTGCGCCCCGCGATTCGTCGCGCAGGCGAGCCCCCTGGGCGATGACCCGCGCCAGTTGCAGCATGTTATAAAGCTGACGCGTAAATACCACGCTAGTATTCGCCCACTGCGTCCGGTCACTCAAATTAACTTTCCGGAAGCGCTCCAGCATTTCCACTAACTTCGCATCCGTCTGCTGCAAATTCTTGTTGTAGCGAATGACGGTGCAGTCTTTGGTCATCAGTTCGCCTAGCTCGCGCCACAACCGAAACGGATTCTCCGTCCCCTGATTATTCATCAGCAGGGAATTGCTCTCTTCCTGCTTCTTCTTTTCCGCCTCGAAAACTCCGTTGCCATCGGGCAACGCCTGCAGTCCGCGCGCATACTTCACCGCATTTGGTCCGGCAATCCCTCCGCCATAAATGCACGATACCAGCGAGTTCGCGCCCAGCCGGTTCGCGCCGTGATACTGATACTCGCACTCGCCCGCCGCAAAAATCCCCGCGACATTTGTTGCCTGCTTGAAGTCTACCCACAGCCCGCCCATGGTGTAATGCATCCCAGGGAAAATTTTCATCGGCGTGTCGCGCGGATCGTCGCCCACAAACTTCTCATAAATTTCGAGGATGCCTTCCAGCTTGCGGTCAAGAATCTTGCGGTCGATGTGCGTAAGGTCGAGATAAACCATCGGCTTGCCGTCGATACCGAGGTTGTGCTCGAACACGACTTTAAAGATGGCTCGGGTAGCGATATCGCGCGGCACCAGATTGCCATACTTGGGATAGCACTCTTCCAGAAAATACCAGCGTTCGTTCTGCGGAATGGTTTTCGGATCGCGATTGTCGCCGGGCTTTTTGGGAACCCAGACGCGCCCACCCTCGCCGCGCGCCGACTCCGACATGAGCCGCAACTTGTCTTCTCCCGGGATGCAAGTCGGGTGCACCTGAATGAATTCCCCGTTGGCGTAATAACAGCCTTGCTGGTAAAGCGCGGACTGCGCCGACCCGGTACAGACCACAGAATTTGTCGACTTGCCAAAAATCGCGCCGTTTCCGCCAGTAGCAATAATGATGGCGTCCGCCGGAAACGTTCGCACTTCCATCGAACGCAGGTCCATCGCGCAAATGCCGCGGCAGACGCGGTTTCCATCGAGCACCGCAGACAAAAATTCCCAATGCTCGTACTTCTTTACCTTGCCTTCGGATTCGTAGCGCCGCACCTGCTCATCAAGCGCATAAAGAAGTTGCTGCCCCGTAGTCGCTCCCGCAAACGCCGTCCGGTTAAATAACGTCCCCCCGAAGCGCCGGAAATCCAGCAGGCCCTCCGGCGTGCGATTGAACGGAACTCCCATGCGGTCGAGCAGATCGATGATTCCCGGCGCCGCCTCGCACATATCCTTAACCGGCGGTTGGTTCGCCAGGAAATCGCCGCCGTAAACCGTGTCGTCAAAATGGATCCACGTCGAATCGCCTTCGCCTTTCAGATTCTTGGCCGCGTTAATCCCACCCTGCGCGCACACTGAATGCGATCGCTTTACCGGCACAATGGAAAACAGATCGACGCTCGCGCCCATCTCGGCAATCTTGATGACCGCCGAAAGTCCGGCGAGGCCGCCGCCTATCACGATAATTTTAGGAGCTGCCATCGTCACTCCACCGGCTTTCCGTTGCTCGTCGTTCCGTGTTTCGTCGCGCGGCTGGCTTGCGCTGAGGACGTGCCCGGTTCGACCCTCTGCTGCGGACGCGAGCGGAACGAAGCCAGGCTCGCCAATCCCGCCCCGGTCAGGACCAGGAACAATCCTAAACAAACTGTCAGGAAACGCTTACGCGCCTTTTCCCCGGAAACGATGCCCCATTTCGCCGAGAACAGCCAAATGCCATAAGCGAAGTGCCACGACGCTGCGATCAGACCCACAACATAAAATAGGAAGAACGAAGTCTGAAAGACCT